>OJAC01000006.1_pt1 | contig 179175 bp, 181 predicted proteins | sample 1588701 | NCBI WGS metagenome assembly OJAC01 (sample SAMN03283256) | human gut metagenome | biome: human-associated habitat; material: feces | host: Homo sapiens | place: USA | collected 2013 | reverse complement strand
CGGGTTTATTTTCCAAGGTTCCATAAAACCGCTGCCCGTACAAGGCATCTACCTTGTGCTCGCCATTGGCGAGCGGCACACGAATGAAACGGTAGTAGCGCCCGGACGGTTTTCCGGTATCGGGAATTGTGTTGCCTTCGAACACGGATGCGCCGGATTTGATAGCCTGCTCAAAATCCTCACGAGTTAAATTGATAGTCATAATTTCTTCCTTTCTGTTTTTATTATTTTTTAGCTGTTTTCTTCGATGCACAATTTGCTGCTACGAATGTTTTCCAACCATTTTTCATCCATAACATTGCCAAAACGATATTTCTTCTGCGACTCGTAGGACAAATCGCAGCCGGAAACGACATCACCGATGGCGTTCAAGTACAGCTCGCCGCTGTAAAAGTCGATGCCGCCGGTTTTGCTGAATTCGTATTCGAGCTTGTCTACATTAGGTTCACGTTTCTTATAGATATTCGAATCGAGATTCTTAGCACGCCCTTCGTTCAGTAAACAAGCCCGATGAAAGTCCGTCACCTTATCGTTACGGTTATATTTCAAGCCACTAAGGATACTTTTACTTTCATATGGGATTGCTTCGTGGAAATCATCGCTGCTGATACAAAGACCACACGAATAGTCATCCTTGTCATCGCAATAATTCCACCACTCCAGACTCGCCATAGCAAGGTCAGCCATCTTATCGACGGCTTTTCCGTTGGTGACCATGTAAAAGCTTCCAACGGCGATACCGCGCTCTTTGACAGCTTTCAAGGTGTATCGACTTGCAGGTATGTTCAGAGAAATTTCGCCGCCGGTAAAGGTAAGAGAGCTGATATAAGCTCCCTTCTCAAAGCTGTCGAGAAAAGCATCGATGTACTTCTCCTGAATATCGATGCTTTCGGCATCTCCGCGCAGGCAGTGCGCACAGCACATATTGCACCGGCGCGTAACTTCTATGAATACGCTGTTTGCGGCATAAATACGCATTTTTTCATGTCCTTTCTGTTATTCTTCCGCGCAATCCTCGTAGTCGTCTATGAAGTTCTCGTTGCGGTCAACAACAACATTCACATCCGGCGGAGCAATTTTAGCCAGACCATAGTTCAAGAAGAACGAGCCGGGAATGTCATCGACATCGCCCCAGTTCCAGCAGCCACAGTTGATTTCCAGCTGTCGTTTGCCTTCCTCCGTCTTGAGATAGTCCTTGACAGCACTGCGCAGGACGCTTTCCGGGTCATGGATTTGCTCCGGATTGTAGCTGAATTGCATCAGTGTGCATTCCGTTGCGGATAAGCCAATGACCTCATTGGCGACGATTGTAAAAACTCTTAACATTGGTGTTTACACTCCTTTTTTGTTTTGACGCAAAAAAGGGCGGACCTCTCAGAAACGAGAAGTCCGCCCTTTAAGCGAAATTGTGAATTGTACGAAAGGCATAAAACCCTTTCAATATGGGATGTTATCTATCGTACAATACCCATTCTATTCAGTTCGCACATTTTGGCAAGAAAAAATCGCTGCCCATTTGTGTAGGCAGCGACTGATGCTTGCTATTGTTTTAGAGCTTTATTGGAGTTTGCCGTTTCCGAATCAGCCAGGGCGCGTTCCTTCCTGAATCCGGGTCGTCCAGAGCGGGACATTCCGTGTACTACTCAAATAGGCTTATATGGATTGGATGCTGATTGGATATTTATGGCTTGCAGTATCCACAAGGCGTATATCCCTGCTCGATAAGTTCCTCTCTTGTGCCGGTATACTCCTCCCTGTTTGCATCGCTTATCTGAGATGCAGAAGAGCAATCAGGGCGGTGGAACTTGAGAGAATTCGTGTTCAGGATGTAGGGCTCGGAAATTGTGTCAGGCTGCTGTGGTTCTTCCACCTCGGTGCCAGAGGCATCAACATCCTTGTGGTATTCCCCATACGAGAAGGTGACTTCCGTACCGTCAGAGGTGCAGTAAATATCACCGAGTTCGTCCGTTCTGAACACCTCTACTCCCGCGCTGGCAAGCTTTGCAAGGGTCTCGCTGTGCGGATGACCGTAGCTATTGTCCTTGCCGCAGGATATGACGGCATAAGTAGGGCTCACTGCATCCAAGAATGCCTGAGAGGTGGAGGTGCTGGACCCGTGATGCCCGACCTTTAAGACGGTGGATTCGATGTCTTGGTCGGATTCGAGTATCTTCTCTTCCGTTTCCTGTTCGGCGTCGCCTGTGAACAGGAAGGATGTATCGCCGTAGACAATGCGAATTACGATGGAAGTATTATTCGTGTCCTCAGGCACGGAATTGACAGCCACAACGGTGACGGTGGCTTCCCCTAGGGTGAATGTATCCCCCACTGCCGGGATGGTAATACCACCGCCTCTCTCGTCCGCACGAGTCTTAAAGTTCCGGAATGCCTTGCTGTCATACTCTGTCACAGGACAGAATGTGACATCGGCTGTGTCAGCCTCGAAGGCACCAGAAAGACCTCCGATGTGGTCTTCGTGGGCGTGTGTTCCTACGACATAGTCTAAGTGTCCATCCGTTTCGCGCTGTAATACAGAATATACAAGGTTCGAGTCATCAGCATTGCCGCCGTCAATGAGCATCGAGTGCCCATCACAGGTAACGAGGGCGGAATCTGCCTGCCCGACATCGATAAAGTGGATGGTAAAGCTGCCGCTTTCCGATACGCCAGCCGTCTCCTGACCGCTTTGTGCGGTAGTTTCTGAGACGACCCCGGATACAGGAAGGCTTTCCGGAGATTCCGGTGTCTGACCGCAGCCTGTGAATGTTAGCGTAATGAACGCAGCGATTACCGCTGCAGTTCTCCGAAAAAATTCGTGTTTGGTTTGCATGGGTTTTGTTCTCCTTTCAAATAAAAAAAGCGGGCCCATCCCCCGAAAGGGATAAGTCCTCTAAAAACGAAATTGTGAATTGTAAGATATCTGGTATCTATCGTACAATTCTATTTTACCGGTATCGCAAGAACATGCAATACTTAAACCGTATCCGAAACCTCATGGCACAGCATCCTGTCCGCATAAATACAGCAGAGAACCAAGCCAAGGCTCGCAACGCAGCCGAACGCAACATGCTTCGGGGAAAGAAGGAGCCATTCGATGTCGTTCATTACTTTCACCCAAAACAAAACGCCCATCATAGCAATGATGAGCGGAATAAAGACAGTTACTGTGTAATGCAGGAATTTCTGGAGTTTTCTTTTTTGCATCCTAAAACTACATCTCCCAATTATGCTTGTAAAACAGCCTGAACCACATATCGCTGATTCGTCGGGCTATAGCAGTCAAACGGATAGCAGGTATACATGATAAGTTTATCGATTCCGTCTGTGAAATTAACGAGGACAGTGCCGTCATCCGCAATCACGGTGCTCGCGTCCGAGGACACATAGCCTGGTTTTGCTAGGGTGACGGAATACACATACTCGCCGTAATCGGTATCTACAACAAAGTTATCCCCTATGCTGACATATTGCAGCAGAGAAAACACGCTGTCATTATGAGAGCAAAGCAGATGTCCTCCGGTCACACCGACTTGGTAAGAACCGGGATACTGATACACCCCGCCGCGTTGATTCAAAAGACTCTGGTCATCGCCCCAGATAAGAGAAGAGTTTAGGCCAATCGCGTCACAGGTAATCGTGCCGTAGGCTTGACCCCAGGCTGCAGGGGCAACATCACCCCAGACAGAGGTCGCTGCCGCAGGTTCGGAAGTCGGCGCAGGCGTTGGTTCGGGAGTCGGACCCGGGGAAGGTTCAGGTTGCGTTGTAGGAGACGGTTCAAAAGGCGCAGACGGTTCCGGGCTCGGTTCCGGTACGCCGGATAAGTCCGGGATTTTCTGCGCTTCTTCTGCTGTTTCTTGCGTCGCAGATTCAGAGGTGCTGAGAGAGGATTCAGATTGTGCTGATTCGGCAGGCAGAGGTTCCGCTTGCCATGAACAGGCTGCAACACTGGTCAGCACAGCCAATGTTGCAACGAGTATCAGTGCTTTGGTTCGCCGCATTTGAGTTTGTCCTTTCTAAAATAAATAATATATAAAAAAGCTGCCCTCAGTTCTTGTCGAACCGGGGCAGCCTTTTAGCAACGGACAGAATCAGCCATTTTTGTGTGCTTTCCGAAAGAATTTGTGGCTTACACTCCTTCGCCTTTCGGATTCCGCAGGTACTCTCACCGTCATAATAGAGCAGGACGCCAATATCTTCGGGTATCTCTCCTTTGACCTTCTTATATAGCTCTGTGGGCATCGCATAGTAGTTGCAGTGCCCGACGAAATTGTGCCCGTGTGCCGAGTGAAAATCGCTCACGGAAATCTTGATTTCCACACAAGTGATGACGGCATCGAGCGTATACAGATGATTCGTCTTGTGGAAGTGGCACCATCGCTCGGAACAGTGCTCCCTGCAAAAATCTATCGACGAAATATCCTTGACGCAGGTTGCCTCTTTTGCTTTTTGCTGAATCGCGGTAAGCGAAGCACCCGTATCCGTTTCGATAAGCGAGGCCAGTTTGCAGGTCCCATATTTGGTTTCGGAGGTAAAGCATTCCTGAACCCTGACGAAATCGACCAATCCGGATTTGACAGACCCGCATTCTACCGGCACTTCTAAGGCATCGAACCCTTGACGAAACGAATCCACCCGATACCCGCCGTAGCTGGAAGGATGCCACGCATGAAGCGCGGCCTCAATATCGCGGGTCAGCTGAGTTTTCGCCATCAGGTATCACCGGAAAATCTGCTGACCAATCTCTACCATCTTACGGCGTTTGCGGTGCAGCGATACAAGCTGGTAAACAACGATAGCAAATGCCGCAGCGGCAAGAAATTTCAGAATTTTTTTCATGGTAGTCCTCCTTAGTTTGTTCGTGGCTTAGCGCTTTATCATTGCTCCGCAGTATATTGCCGCAGCATGAGTTCCTGTACCGTCATGACCGTAAACCCTTCCTTTGCCGCCTCATTGAGGGCTTCGTAGTAGTCGTCTACATACAGAGCCTGTGCAGCATTCAGACCGGCAGCTTGGGTCAGAAGTTTCATGACGGAGGTCTTCCGTTCGGGGGTGGCAGTCCCGATGACATCGAGGAACTGTCCCGGATAGTGCATTTCAAGCCACTGTTTTTTATACGGCAGGGTCATACTGTCCTGCACGCGAGTAATGCAGTATTTCGGGATACCGTCGCAGCTTTCGAGGAAATGCTGGACAAGCGTATTGGCTTCTCCAATCTCATCGAATACCTTGTACCCGCCCCGGTTCTCAGCCTCATACCGCAGCAGCCGTGCCCTGTGTGCGTCGGCAGTCGCGTCGAGTTTCTGTTCCCGATAATGGATGAGAAGGGTATCGTCGAAATCAAAGAACATCATACGAATTTTTGAGAAATTCATGGGTCTCACCTTCCTTCAGTTTCTCGCCGATGCAATTTCATGCCGAACAACATCAGCTTCGGTGTAAAACTCATCGCTGTAGTCGTCCTCATTCGTCTCCTGACAGACCTTGTGCCAGTGCGGCGCGGAACCTTCCTGCTCGATGAAAATACGCCAGACGCCGGAGGAGAAGCAGACAAAAAGCACTGTTCCGTCATCCAAATAGAGCCTGACACCGGCGACATCAAAGCACCCGATTTCATCCTCGAAGTATTTGGAATTATCCAGACAAACGGTATCGTCACTATAGCCGTAAATCTTGACCATTCTGTTACTGCCCCCTTACTTGATTACAAAATACTTTGTAGCATCCTCTGCCTCACTGTACCGGCTCGCATTGTGCCGAGCAGCCTGCAAGAGAACATCACACTCGGCATCGAGCGCCGCCTGCATCGAGGTCTGCTGTACCTGCTTGGCATGGGATGTGCGAGTGTTCTTGTACTGTGGATACTCTGCGACGATTTTATCAATCAAAGCCCAGCGTTCCTTATCGGAAAGTGCGTTCAGGTTGATGTTGTCACGGTGCAGCCGTTCAATCGCATAGTCTAAATACGCAAATTCATCCGCAGACGGGATGGCTTCGATATAGTCCTGTATCGTGGCGGGAGGTCCGGTATAGGTCGCCATCGCTTCGTTGTACAGCGTTTCTGCAACCTCTGACCCGTACCACTTATCCGGCTCATAGCCATGATTCCTGTACACTTCCGCTACCCATAAAGGGAATGCTTCGCTGTAGGTCATATAGTCCCTCCTTCTCAAAAATCCCCGAACGAGAGCTGACGGCTCTGTTGGACCGGGATATTGGTTTTGGGCTTTGACGAGTGCTTAACTTCCCCGTACTTGGTGAGATTCCGGCATTTATATCCGTAGCCCTTCTGTGCGGCAGAAATCGACTTGTATCCGTATCCGCATGCATCGTCCAGCACCTGGTCTTTGTCGTTCAGATTGACGACAATATACCGCACATCGTTGGGCTTAGAGAGCCGGGACGAACGAATAACGGTATAGGGGATGCGCTTATCGAATTGAGGCTTTTCTTCTTCCGGGTCCGGTTCGGGCTTTGCGACCTTCTCCTCTTCCGGCATTTCAAGCTGGACATCGACCCCTGCCTTAACGAGGGATTCGAGCGTAGAGGCAAGGGTCTCGTACCGCGTATTCTCCACGGTATTCGTATCCTTCTTCTTCCGCTCCTTCCAGACCTTCAACAGCTGACGTTCGCTGAAATTGATGATAAGACCACGGTCTTTGAGCATCTTACGAACAACATAGGTGGAAAGAGAAGCGTAGTTCGCATATTCTCCGATATGGTGCTTGATATCCACCTCGGTCTTAGTCATAGCTGCTTCGAAATCCCTGTGATTGTCGAGCCAATCCTCAATAACGCTGAGCAGTTCCTTCTTGGACATGGATTCTTCTGCCAGCTGCTTGTTTTTCCTGACATAATCCTCACAGGCAGCGAGAATCGAATCGTAGCCGTTCATGGCGCTGTTATCGATGATTTGACGGTTTGCAGCATCCACAATGATGTACTGCTCACCACGGCGGATGATAGAGATACCTTCATCAGCCGTTTTCTTTTCTTCCTTGACATTGCCGCCGACATCGAATTCCGGCAGCGAATCATCGGTCATGATTTGCTCGATGATGGTATCGAGGTCCTGCGTATAGTCCTTGGAAATCGTATAGCTTTCTGCTTTGGCAAAGACCTGTTTCGTGATACAGGTGATTACCGCGTCCAGGAACTTGTCAGGGTCCGGAATCTCGATTTCATACATCATGTTATCGCGGATATTCCAGACAACACCCTGCTTTAACCCGGTAGCCAGCATATAGCAGGCACATTGCAGGAAATGCTTTTGCGCGAGCGAAGACACGAATTTCAGCAAATAGACCTTGTTGTCCTTCACGACATCCGCCATGCCGCTGATAACAAGTTTCTTCTTTGCCTTGGTATCTACTATGGCAGTCAACTCACAACGTTCCTGTACGGACTCGTCTGGAGTGAACACCATAGACAAGCGCTTGTTCAGGTCGGTTTCCTGCGCTCTCGTAATAAAGGGCAACTCAACCTGCTTCACATACCGGTCCTGACTCGTCATCAGCATCGTCAGGAACAGGACCTTCTCCTCCACGGATTTCCAGCTGGAAGGCAGCGCTACCTTCTTGTCGTTATGCAGGTACATGTAGAAGGCAATCGCGCTGTCGATATCGTAGTAGTCGAAGAAGTTCGCCTGCTGGTAGATGCCGATGCAGGGAGCCAAGTCAATCATCGCATCCGAATGCTTGATTTCGATTTCATGTACATCCTTATGGAAGACCGGCGTCGTATTGATGAGCTGGTAGCAGTGCTCTACATCTTCATCGAACTTGAAGTCGAACATCTCAGAGATATCGAACTTTGTATTGAACTCCTGATTCATCTTGACGGGAGTCATCAGGGTCTTATCGCTGACCAGCCCAAATCTGTCCTCTTTTTTCGGAGGCTCTACAAAGATGACCTCATCTTTACCGCGACTCGCCGCAACGCAGAAAAGGTTTCTCAGAATCTCATACCGCGCCATAGGCTGAAATACACGGGAACACCAGTAGGATTCCGTGAAATCAAAGACAACGCAGATAGGGCGCTCCATGCCTTTACTGCCGTCAAAGGTCGTAAAGATACCGACATCTGCGCCAGGTGCTACATGCTTTTCGCCGTCCGGTTCCTTGATGCTGGCATATACATGGTTCTTGTCATAGAGGTTGCCGGGTCTTGCTTCCAGTTCATTCAGAACCTTTACCATAGACCCCGTTCTGGCACCGAGACACAGGACATCCTTCGGGTTCTTGGTATCCAGATAGTCTACCACCTGTTCACGGGACATGGTCGATACCTTACAGTTCTTGTTCACGCCGTTGATATCCTTGCCCCAGATATTTCCGAGCCGCTGTGCAAGGTCATGGGACAGGCGGAAACATTGCGTGAAATTGACCTGCGTGTGCTTGCCTAAGAACTTATGGATGAACGACCAGATATCCAGCGAGGTCTGGTCATAGATTTTCTGCTTCATGTCCCCGACTGCGATGATTTGAAGACCGGGGTTCGATTCCTTGATGTATTCGAGCATCTTCGAGATTTCCTCGTTGATGTCCTGATACTCGTCGATGATAAGCACGTCAAAGTGCCCGACAGGAACGCGCTTCTTCAAAACCATCCCAATCTGCTCGCCCTGTCCGACATTTTTGATGCCGCGCCGGTACAGGATTTTCGAGGCAAATCCATGATAGTTCTGGACCGTGACATTATCGTTCAGAATCTTTTCCTGCGCATCGAGTTTCAAAAGCCTGTTATAGGTCAGGTACAGAATTTCCTTAGAGGAATCAAACTCGTTGCACAAGACATTGATGGTGGACGTCTTACCGCTTCCGATACAGGCATCGCACAACACGTTTTTCCCGTCAAGCGCCAGCCGTACAAGGTCCTGCTGTTCGCTAGACAAGTCTTTGAGCGTCATTTAAAATCCCTCCGAATACTAGAATGGCAGGCAACAAAAAGCCCCTGACAGCTATCACAACAGCCATCAGGGTACAGTTTTTAGTCTATAATTTAGATTGTATGCAGTTCGCACGAATGTGCAAGGGGCTGTTGATAAAAATCTCTGTTTGTATATTTTATTTCATCTTCTGACCGCCAGCAGAAAGGGGTTAGATGAGCATGGGTGATGTAGTGTCCCTATACCAACTCGATAGATTCCGCCTCGATACGATGCCATTTATCTGTGCTTGCATCGTATTCCAGCACATCTTTTCCGACCATCTCCCCGTTTTCGACGTACTCTAAAATGTGTCGAACTCGCATTGGCGGATTATCGTTCTTCGCGTGCCACAACGCTATATCCTTGTTGTCGATGACGAACGCAGGCTTGTAGCTGACAAAGGGGCTACCGAGAGGCTGTGCTTGCCGACTTGCCTCGTAATATGATTTCACATAGCCGTCACGGGAAGTATTGCGAATAGCACGAGCGCTTTCTTTGTCGCCTTGCTCGTCCAAGGTTTGTGCAATTTCGTCCACACACCGACAAAAATGCGTAGAGTCTTGACTGTATTTGGCAAAAATCAGTTTTCTGATTAACCGCACTGCGTCTTGCTGCGTCACAAACCGCTCCTCTCACTTCTCAGTCGAAACCAAGAAGATTTTCTTGGAGAAAGTCCCCTTCTCTACTGCCTTCTGGCTTCTGACCTGTTCCACTTCCCTCTTGGAAACAGCGCAGGTCTTGCCCATAGCGTACAGGACCTCCATCACATCCGCCATCTCTTCCGCGCAGTCCAGAGCGCTCCGCTCCTTGGCAGTGTAGGCTTCCAGCAGTTCGGCGACCTCTTCCTGCAGTTTGTTCATCAGAGCGTCCTCGTACTCTTTGTCAGACAGCGTGCGCGTAACACAGGTCTCCCCGTTCTTCTCAATGATAGCCGGGATATTATCCCGAACCAGCTTTTGGTACATCATAGTTTTACGCTCCTTCCAATCTACAGTGCCGCAGCGGTATGCGCAGCTTACGGTAGGCACTTTCGATTTCTCGTTCATCCGCGACTCCTTCAAAAACTACGCAGCCCTTTTGCTGCTGTTTAGATAAGTATGTGGGCAAATCATCGTTTGTGACGGGAATGAAAGAGTATCCCCGCTCGCTGGCGTACATAGCTGCCAAAGCAGCCATCTTCTTACCGGATTCTGCTGCAATGACGACCTTTTTCCGTTTTGCCAGCATTCTGTCGAGGTATTCCGACATCTGCTTGCGGGACTTCGTCCTCGATAACGGCGTTCCTGCAACTCCGCAAAAGAACCAATCCTCTTCGCAGATTTTGTCCTCACACTCTTGGCATTTCAGGTAGACGACATTGCCGTTTGTATACGGACAATAATTCCCCAAACTCATACCTTTTTGAAATATTTCTCGACATACTCATCCGGCAGTGTAATGTGCATCTTATCCGGTCCGGTGAATTCCTTGAAGCTCTGCTCGCCACCGCACCAGACCAGACGCCATATGGTCCCACGCTTTACCCGATATGGAATTTTCTTGCCATCTTGACCGATGGCATCAAGCCATACATCGAACGGCTTGACGCATTTGTAGTTGGTATTGTACATGCTAATCCTTTACTTTTTGGGCAGCACCCAAATCTCAACGTTCACATTCCAAGCATTGGCGGCTTCTTCAATGAGATTCAGCACCGTTACCCAGTTTCCGCCTGCCAACCCGCAGCCGAGACCGTAAGGGACGCGGAAAGTTGCATTAGGATGTTCTTTCATTGCTCTGAAAAGAGCCGTTCCCAGCGCCGCGTAGTTCGTCTGACGCTTATCTCTGCCAAAGCTTGATTGCCCGAACAGGTTGGCGACATATAGCTGCGGGGCGACCTGAACCACCTGAAAGTCACCGAGTTTCTTTGGACTGCAAACTTTCACATATTCGTCGAACACGACGGGCCACTTATCCCGAATCTGCCTGGCAAGACCCGCACCCATTGCGGCACGACAGTTCACCTGATGGCAGATGATAGTATTCTCGTTACGAGTCGGCGGTGTTAAGATATTGCCCTCAATAAGGTTGACACTCATAGTCATTCACCAATGTCTAAGATTTCGTATTTTCTCGCTGCAAACCCCAGCAACTCATTGTAAATGCGGGTCGCGATTTCAAAAAACTCGGTATCGCAGATTTCCTTTCTGCGCAGGAAACGGTTGTCCTTCTGCATCTCTGCTGCGGTATTTGCCACGATAGCCCAGATGCAGCTGTTGATGACAACGGGCGGCACAATGTCGTCTGCCCAATTCTCAACCGCATATTCGCTGACCGCATATTGCGTATCATACACTTCATCGTTCAGCTTTGCGCTATAAAACCTTGCCTGTCTCTCGCCCATGATGGAGTTTGTGATGCTCCGTGCAGTTTGGATATCTTTCCCCTCCACATTGCAGATTTCAGGACCAAAGAAGCCTTTCGTCTTGTTGCTGAGAAGGACGAGCTGCATCGCCAATGCCGTGGCACACTTGGAAAACTTTTTTGCGGTTTCATCCGGTATCTTAACAGGAATATATTCAGCCGCCGGACCTTGCAGATAGTATTTCTGTGTATCTTTTTTATCGTGCGAACTCTCGAACAAAATCGAGGGCAACGCAACCATAATCGCTTCATTTACATTTGCTTTAACAGTCCGTAAAACTGCGATATTTGCCAGCATTCTTTTACCCTCCTCGCTTTTTACTGAGACTGATATTTTGCGATAATTCGCCTTGCTTCCCTTTTCGGTACGCCGAACAGAGATACAGCAATTCGACTCAGTTTATCCTTCTGTGTGGGGTCTGTCAGGACCACGATGCGATGCATATCATGGATGTCAGTAGCGACAACCACCTGAGCATACCCGATTTTATCCTCATCGAACAGCCGCTTTAATTCTTTTGCAAACTCTTCCCTGCTGAGTTTAAGCATATAATCGCTGTTAATGAACATGTCGAGTGGGAAAATATGCTCGTTATCGAACTCCTTCGGATGCGCATTTGCAAGGTCAAGTTCCGGGCGGAACAGGGTCTTATCATGCACCAAGCCATAAATAATGCCGGCCGCTTCTCCGCTTTTGCAATCAATTACAAATTGCCCTCGCTGTGTATCAGCCATAGGTTGTCCCCTCCGCCAGTTTTTCGTATATATTCTGTGTGCGTGTATTGTTTTCGTCTTTGTGCATGAGCACGACATTTGCCATGCTGGTATAATAGCTGGCTACACTGTTACCTTCTACGGTAAACTTTATATTCTGCCCGTCATCGACTACCTCGTAGCTGATGAGTTTATTCGTGACCCACTGATTATTGTACCGGAAGTATATGTAGTTGTATTCCGTGGCGGCTGTCTCGGGCGTCATGTTTATATCCGAACCAGCCGTCTCAGTAGTCTCTGGGGTTGCCATATGAATGATTTGCGCAGGCAGGTCCTTGATGCCGTCAATCGTCTTATCCGCCACTTCACTGCATCCCTCGAACGCCACAGAAATGGCTGCGATAGCCAAAAGAAAGAGTGCTTTGTGGATGAACGAGAGAAATCGCTTCATGGAAACGCCTCTGAAATATCTTCGATGATACGGAATGTTTTGCTTGTTTTGATACTTGCATTATACCATGAAGTTGTATTGAATACAACGATGAACGCTATATGTTCACGGATTAGATACATTTTTGGCAAAGCAAAAACGCCCGCAAAAAGAAAAGACCCGCCTGTTAGCCGCAGGCAGGTCTTTCTTCGCAGTGAGCGTTTAAGGTCGGCTCAGGACCCTATTCGTCTCTACCGAAGCAACGTCATCAACGCTGTTCAGTATGTTTTATTGTATGCCAGTCGCACGGGGCGTCAACTATGTTTTGCAGCTACACAGCAAAAAGGCGTCTCACCCGCTGATGCAGGCAAGACTCCTAATTGACTCAGCTTAATCTTCGAGGTCGAAGCTGTACCCTTTCTTATTCATCGTCACGAAGCCATTGCGGGTCTGACATATGCTGTCACCGAAATAAGCTTCGAGGGTCATGCCGGTGTCCTCGCCATCCAGCCACTGCGGGCGCATATAGGCCGCAAGGTCGTACAATACGCCGACAGCGTAGGCAATCAGTTCATCGCTGTTCATCGCTTCGTTGACCGCATCGTCATCGGCCTCAACAGGGATGCCGATGGAAGCTGTAATGGTATCGAGCGTGTTGTCGTCCAAAGCTCTGCCAACGCTTAGCTCAAATTTCAGGATGTTAGTTTCCATGATATATTCTCCTTTGTGTTAATGGGTATTTGCTTATTACATTTATAATTTTAGGGCGTTCGCATAGCTGGTCAACTACCCCACTACCCTGAAATCCGGCTCGGTCGGATTTTCCGAAAATTTCTTTTGAGAGCAAAAAAATAGCCCGCACAGAACTGAATCTGTACGGGCTATTATTAGTCATGGGGATGTTCGTGGCAGGGTTCAGGCGGCATACCATGCGGGTCAGGCTCGGGGAAACGACCATGGTCCCCGATGATTTCCGAAGTACGGATACCGTTCGCTTTCCGGCAAGCTTCGATGGTCTTAGAAAGCACTTCCTTGACATCACGCGGGTTCTTGATGCGGCGGATGTCGATTTCTGGCGTCATAGCATCCGTGGAGCAGAGATGGATGCTGCCGACACGGCAAAGGCGCTCATAGAAGTTCTGCTTGAACGCGATGTCCCGGACACGGTACAGCTGAATCTCATCCTCTCGCAGGTTAAAGCAGCCACGCTGGATGATGAGTTTGGTCTCGGTCAGGGTGTATTTTGTGAAGGACAGGGGCAGAGAAAAGATGGTGTGGCGTTTTCGGTCGGTCCAGAGAATCTTTTCTTTGTCCAAGTCGATGCCGAACTCGCCGTTTTTGAGGGTGGACATGGTATGGCTCCTTTCGTGATGGAATTTGTTTGGGTTGTTGGTATTTATTAGTTGGTACTAAGATGATTTTAATTATTTACATTATACCATTTGTTTTTGCAATTTTCAATTGTACAAGAGATGGCACAAGGAATTTTCGTTTGTTCTTATGTTTTTTATTTACATGTTATCTTTATTATCAAAATAATCTGTCACCTTTTTCAAACTCTCTATACTGGCGACGGTAGAAAAAATTTTGTACCCATAAGTTTTGTAATCTTGTGGAGCCGGATAGTCAAGCTGTATAAAGTTTCCAACTCCTTCGAGAATTGCAGAGCAAATAATAGGAATCCCAATTTCAATCAGCATGTGTTTGTTATCAATTATCTTTCCAGATGCGTTTGAAATCGTCAGTTTGAAATCGTATCCACTTGTTGTATTTTCATGCAAAATTTTATTTCTTAGATAGTAACATTTTTCCCCAGTAAATCCGTTGTCTGCGAGTGCTTTCCCATCCGGACCACCATTCTCTATTACATATTCATCAAACCATTTTTCATATCGATATCTTACCCAAGCTTTGCCAAAATGGGCATATGCGATTGCTCCACATGTATCGGGCAATGTAAGTGCCAGCTGTAATGCTGCCCCATAAAGACCGAAATCCAAGCATAGATATGCTTCCTTTGCTTTGGCAGCAATCGTATAATAAGTGTACCCATCCGGGCAGTCCAAGCCTGTAATACGCTCTTGGCTTTTCAGTTCATTATAAAACGCATATTCGTTTGGTGCGACGGGTCCGTTTTTGTTTTCGCAGTACATTTCATGATTAACTCTTTGTAACTTTTCGTAGTATTCCGTACATATCGCGAAGATTCCATCTTTTGTCAATTCCATCCTTTTATCTTTCCCGTCCATCTTAGAACCCCCTATCTATATTAAACCAAAAACCTCCCACCGCAGTCAGCATGCTACTGATTACGATGGGAGGCTCAAACCTTATGTGATAGTCTTATTATACCACGCTTCGTGAATTACTCAAGGCCAATCTCAATAATTCAGTCAATGTTCCAGATACCAAAATTCTCTGTGAGGACGAAGACGCTCTGGACGGATGTATTGGGATTGGTTCAGAACATCTGCCTCAGCGTCGAGTGCTGATAAGGACTGCTATGGTTTTTGGGGTGATGGTGGTTACGATGTCATGGTGAGCGCTTGTTACGGTTTTGTTCGTTACTGTGGCATATCAATCGTCGTCATCATCATTCTTATCATAACCACTGCACTCTTCACGATGTTCGCAAAAATCGCAACAGCAATCATCTGTAAACTCACCGGTTTCCCAGCATAAGTCGGTAGGATACATTACAAGACCTCCTTTCACATATCTCTAATTTTTCTCTTCTGATTTGCTCACAAGTGTTTTTTCGCGACAGATATTCTTCCAATTTTAGATAATCCATAGTTATTATACACCATTTCTGTCCTTTTCAAAATGGTTTAGTATATTCTTAGCTTTCTCCTTCACCTTCCTCATATATTCTTCCATATACACCCAGTCAGGCTGACCGGTCTTGTCTATGGGAAGCATAATTCTTGCAACGCAAAAACAACATCGGTATGTCAATTATCCGACTTCGCCGCATTGCACTTCTTGCACAGCATCTGCAGGTTGTCATCTGTGGTATGCCCGCCCTTACTCCAAGGAATGATGTGGTCACCTTCCATATCCTCAAAGGCGTACTCGGTGTTGATGCCATTTGCAACACACAAGGGACACTTATGCCCTTGCCGCTCATAGGCGCGGAGTTTCTGCGACTCGGTAAACGCACGAAGGGATAAATATTTTTCGTCGCGCCAAGTACGGTCAGAGAGGATGAACGATTCCAGAGCGTTGCCAGCGTGCTTGATTTTCCATGATTTTTTGATAGGTGTCGAGGTTCCTAAAAAGCCTTCTGACATATTCTTCTGTGTCACACTCACATGTCTTGTACGGGATTTGTAACAAGTACAGACCGTGGTCAACGCAATATTGCACTTTCATTAAATCGTGCTTTTTCTGCATCTGAAATGCCTTTTCTCCGCCGAAAACACTTCTTGGCTTGTAGTGCTGAATCCCGTTGAATTCAATCACGGCAATCAGTTTGTCGTTTTGGTAAATGGTAAAGTCAAACCGTAGTGGATGTTTGTCTTTCAAATCCTCGAAACTTTCCTGCTGCTTATATGTAACACCAAGTTCATCCAAAACAGCCTTGACTTTTCGCTCGCCTTTTGACGCTTTTGCGCAAATCGGGCACTCCGTTCCACCCGATGTTCGATGATTGATGGAAGCTGTGTACTCATTATCACAGAACGGACAATTCCAAATAACTTTACGGTGTGTATGCGCCGATATTTGGTTTGCGGGAACACTGTTTTTATCAGAATATTCTCTTGCTATTTCTGGATATAAGGTCTGCAAATCATTCTTTCCTGTGGCAACCTTCTGCCCCGAACAATATGGACACTTATGTCCTCTGATATGGACATTGATGGGGCTTTGATATGATAATCCGCACTTGTTGCATACCCACCAAGCTTTATATCCACTTCCATATCGGTAATCCGATGGACCATTCACGTTTCTTGAATAATCCCATTCTTTCGCGATTTCCGGATGAACCGTTTGTAGGTCGTTATATCCTTTAAGTAACGCTTGCCCTGAACAATAAGGACATCCGTAATTTTTACTTGTTTTGTTGTTTAGAGATTGTAGATATGAATGTCCCTTCGAGCAAAGAAAATAGTATTTTTTGTTTGTCCTTGGAAGCACTTCTGATGGCAGCACAATGTTTTTGGAATAATCCCATTCGGATGCAGTTTCCGGATATAAAGTAGCAAAATCATTAACTCCGGATATAACCTTTTTCCCCGCGCAATACGGGCATCCACAACGTATTTTTGGATTTATATGATTGCCCGCGTTTTGAAAAAATGAGCCATGTTTTGGGCATATAATTTCTACCTTTGTCCCGGAATTTTTGTATTTTACTTTCGAGTAATCATAAGTGTCACCATGAATTTGTTTTGCTCTGGCGATAAAATCTTCTGTTGTCATTGCACTTCTAATCCCAAATAAAAAGTTGTCATTGCGTAATTACAATGACAACTATCACTTCGTTTTTTGTATTACCTGTACTCTTTAAGCTGTTTTTTGGCTAAGCCTCTTTTTAACAATCCAAGCGTAATCTCAAGAGGATTTATGACATCATCATAAATATAGACCGCCCTACGATGTGGAAAATCATTTGTTTCGTTGCAAACCATCATTACAAAATCCGGCTTTTTTTATCATCGTAAGCTTCATCATCGCAAAAGCCGCAGCTGCCACCAACCATAAATGTATCCATTTTACAGAAAGGATGAATATCAACGAACCATTCCGTGCCATTTCTTCCAAAATCAGATGGAGCACCACGGCTTGTATCAAACGGATGTGCCGTTGTAATGCTTCTTAATGTTCTAAATCGAGCGATTACTTTCTTTTCCTCGTCATTTAGGTAATTCAAACAATCTTTTTCTAAGACAGCTTGAAATAGATATCTAATTGCATTCAAGCACATACTTGTCTTCAAAATCAAGAGTAGTATATCGTCAGGTGTATAGGAATCTTTACGCAAAATTACTAATATATCGCCAAGATAATAAACTAGCATCTGTTTTGCGGCGAGAATTTTGTTTTTATCTTTACCTTTTTTGTTTGCAATACTGAAAATTTTGGCGGCTGCAGAATTTGTTAGGCAGAGTTTTCTTTCGATTTTTTTAACATTTCGCATGATTTTCTCGCCTCTTACTCAACAGTCATATTTGATTTTACGAATAACGCAAAATGTATTTATTGTCTTCTTTACCCGCTCTTCTACCTTCCTCATATACTCTTCCATATACGCCCAGTCAGGCTGGCTGGTTTTGTCCACGGGGAGCCGGATGATGAAGTCGGTTCTAATATGTCTGTTCAGTTCATCAGTGAATGCTTCATAATTTCCACAACTTGCGGTAATTGAGGCAGAGACAAACCATTTTGCTCTTTCAGTAATTGAAGGGTCATCAGTATGTAAAACACAGACATTCTGTGATGTGTAGAATTCTTTATCTTGAACAAATGCAGCGCCAATGCTACCGCCCAACGCAATGGTGATATCACCTGCCGGATAAGGCTGTACCGTATTTCCTTTTTTATCTTCAACAGAAGTAACGGCACACGCCACTCCATTTGTCAGCGCACTTCTGCCAACAAAATTGATACCTTTGTCAACTTCACACATTTTGCTTCGGTCAAACTTGTTACCCATGCTAATGCAAAAAATATCATAGAGATGGAACTCTCCCCACTCCCTCGTATCCACCTTTTTCCTTTCCGCATTCTTCGCAGCCTGCAGCAGGGTCAAAGACTCGGCGACTTTGGCTTCAAGGTTCGCCATGTAGGATTCCATATAAGCCCAATCGGGGGCACCGTCAGGGGTGCGGGGAGTTTGATACTCATTTCGGGCAAAATCGAACTGGAAATCTGGTCAGAATATGTACTTTCACGCAAAGATGCTCTAATGGCTCCCACAAGAAATCGTCCTGTATATTTGTTCAGAGTAATTCCTTTCGGTTTTAAGCAATGCACTTTCATATCTAATGTCGCATCACCTTCTTAATAGAATACGGTTCCCAGAAAAGAAACGCTCACAAAATTGTTGAACACCCGATAATCAGCGATGTTTTTCCCACAATAATCATAAAAGCCAAAAATGCCGTTATTTGAGCCTGTTACCGTAATTCTAGGAGTCGCCCCATCTTCAAGTAAATCCTGTACGGGTACACTCGCGCCTGTCGGTACTTGAAGCTTATTTCCTTTCTTTTGGGTCTCAAATAAATCTTTGATTCGAAATTCCTTCCATTCGGAAGTATCAATCTTCCCCATTATTGTCCTCTCCCTTCTCCACCAGAATGTTCGTGCCTTTCTCAGTGCCGGTCACAGTCGAACCGTAGAGCACCTTCTGCAGCAGTTTGTCCCCGAACTCCTTGGCGTTGATGCCACGCTTGTACATCTCGTAGTCCATCACGGTCTTGATGAAGTCTTCCTCGTACAATTCAAAAGGCTTCTCCGGCATCTGATAGGACAGGTGTTCAGCAGGATTGATAAGCTGACGGGTGTTGTAACGGTCATCGTTGTCATCCTGAATCGCCTTGACCCAGTAATCTTCCAGCGCAGGCCACTTATCATGTACATCCTGGCGACCCTTGTTCTTGACTGTCTCCAGACCGTCATCAGCTACATAGTAGCCCTTGATGTTGCGCCCATTCTGAGGCTTGCCAGTCTCGAAGATGAAGATAGAAGTAGTAACACCCAGACCGAAGAAAAGGTTCTCAGGCAACTTGATGATGGTGGTCAGAGTATGCCGTTCCAGCAGGGCTTTCAGCTTGGATTCCTTCTCCATTTTCTTGTCAGGAAGAATGAAAGCGCACTTCGTACCTGCAGGAACGCTATCCAACACATTGCCAACGATTGTTGCACAACCATACCGTCTCTCGTAGGGCGGGTTCATCAGTACCTTGGTGATTTTCTGTTTTCGAATCCACTCAGTCGCCTCAGCCGAAGTGGCATCCATCTGCACGAGGTTAGTCTTGCTGTCCTTGTGAATCATCATGTTGGCGCAGGCCAGAGCGTAGACTTTCCGGTACATCTCGATACCAAACAACTGTTCAGACTTGATTTGCTTTGCCTTGCTGGTACTGCTTCCGCCTGCCTCACGAATCATATTGCACATGCTCTTTACGAGGAAGGTGCCGGAACCACAGGTGGCATCCAGAACCCGGTCATTCATATTCACATCAATGAGACGGTACATAAAGGATGCAATATGGTCAGGAGTAAACACCTGCCCCGCCTGAGCCTTACCACGGTAGCGGTTGAACTCATTGAAGAAGATAGCCATGACATCTTCGCCATTCCAGTTATCGGAGTTGACGAGGTCGGCAATCTGGCAGACATTGTCGATGAAATCGTTGATGGCTTCCTGATTTTCCGTAATAGACATACGGACAGAGGCATACTCCTCCAAGAGTACATCCAGCTTGCTATTCTGCTTCTTATCATCTTCCAGAGCCTTAGACAGGGCGCTGTAAATCCAGTTATGGAAGGTGCTGTAATCCATGTCTTTCAGCTTTTGAAGACCGTTCTGAGGGTTGTAACGCTGGGCGACAAGAGCGCAAGCCGTGAAAATCATCCGGTCCTGTAAGTCCGTCATGCCGAACTTGAAATGCAGGCTGTTGTTGATTTTCTGCGTGATTTCGAAGATGTAGTTGCTGTCGAGTTTCTGGCTCGTACACAGGCGGATATAGTAGTCCTTGTTTTCCAAGCGCTTGGACGCATCCGACAGCTCGATTTTGTTCCTGAATACGCGGATAGCACTGCCGCTATAAAGAATACCGATGGTCTTGGAATATTTCTTGGCAATTACATCGATATTCTTGAACAGTTCCTTTACATGCTTTTCCTTGGAAACACCTTCTGTCTCCGATTTCGTCTCCAGAATGATGGCGGGTTTGCTGGCGTCATCCGGCAGATACCAGCCATCCGGCTTATCATTACAGCCACGGAATCCCAGCTGATTGAAGGTGGTGATTTGCCCAGTTCCCTGCTGCACGCCATCTTCGGACTTATCAAAGCCAAGAATCAGCTTGGCACTGTCACGAACTTCGTCTTCTGTACGCATTCCTTTGCTCATAGTATCCTCCAAAAACAAAACCCCCGATGCCGTAACATCGGAGGTGTCAAAATTCCCGCTTCTCTTTATGCCAATGGTAACCACCGCAATAACCCTGCTTTTTATCAAAGCATTTTCGCAGTGATGAGTAGTTTATGTTATACGCCTTAGATGCTTCCATTATTGTGGAGAACGTTTCCTTGGTTTCATCGCAAACTATAAGCGGGGTTATATTTTTTATATCAAATCCGTTTTGTTTAAGTTTTGCTGTTAATCGTGTACTCGACATTCCTATCAAATCAGCAATCTCTTTGGTTTTATAGCCTTCTCTTAAAAAATCCACAACCATTTCGTAATCAAAATTCCCGTTTTGACTTCGTTTTCCGTTTCTTTTTCTTCTTTTATCAGCAGTTTCTTCATCCGCAATCGAGGATACGGAATATCCTGACTCCCGAAGAAGTCTCTCTACCGTGTATCTTGGCAACCCCATAGTCGCACCTATTTCACGAGCGGTATATCCATCCTTACACATTGCAATAGCTTTATCTTTATCAAACAACATGGACGCTGTCCCGTAATTGGGCTGAACAATCGCTCTGGCACTCAGCCCATTTTCCTTCAATCGACGATAAAAAGCCGACGGGTTCATATCATAGTGGCTTGCTATTTCTTTTGAGGTCATACCATCTTGGTACATCTTCAATACATCAGTTATATTGATTTCTTTTCTGTGAGCACTTTTACGGCGCAGATGCTTGTGCTCGGCCGCCAAACTTCGAATTTCTGATAAATCCGTGCCTCGTCTTTTAATTTCGCGTCTTGCAGAAGTAGATGATGTGTTTATGGCATCGCACGCATCTTTTAATGTCATTCCTTGTTGAAGCATTTCAACGAGCATAGCATAACTTTCGTTCGAAAAGCTCTTTTCCCTCCGCAAAACAAAAAAGCCCCGCGCAGACATCCATCCACGCGGGGCTAGAACAAACTATGAGAATTTAGAAAACAGCTACCGTCTGCAAAACGACCGGCACCACCGTACCAAGCACCAGGGTCAAGGTCATCATGACCGCCATGACAAGAGAAGCAGCCTTCTGGGCTTTCTTTCGATTCCGCATCTTTGTACCTCTTTTCGAGAAAAATCAAGCCGCAGAAAACGAATCCCTGCGGCTTATACACTACATCAGCTTATATTCTCCATTGTATCCAATTCGCACGAATGTGCAACTGCCAAGCGCCGAACACAAGAGAAATTCGTCGGCAACCTCGCTTCCTTCTTTTTTGCAGCCCGTTAGCAACATACCGAACGGCAGTAGCTGGATTCCCTGGCGCGACGCCTATCCCAAACTGCTTCGTCCAGAACGGAAACAAGGCGAACTCCTTTCTGCGTCATTCGTTCTTGTATCCTCGTGTACCTTTTTGTATCTTTTTGTTGCTTTTTTATTGCAATTCCGCCAGCGCTTCTGTATAATAGTTACAGTAAGATACGCAAAGCTACAAAATGATACACGCGAAAGGAGTCGCTATATGTTCTCTGTCAAGCTGAATGCCCCTGTCCTGTTTCGCAAGCAGCTGCCGATGATTGCCGAGGCATTGCATGTTGATGAGAAGGTCCTTGAAGATTTCATGACCGTTTCGGCTTTCTATGGTGTTAAAGATGGCAAAGGAACGATTGTCCCTATAAAGAAAACGGATACCGTTGTCCATATCGATTACAAGGCATATGATAGCTACTACTTTGTCGTCGATGCTATCCTGCAATACGCCAAAGACATCGATGCCTCTGTTACTCTACCTGTCATCACTGAAATCGAACTCGGTACAGATGTTTTCAAGAAGATGGCTCCTGACCAGCTTTCAGATATTGTATATCTGGCAAAACTGCTCCGCGACAGCAACGACCGCATTCCAAGGCTAAAAGAGTTGAATGCGCCGTACATTCTTGTTGCCAGCGAGTGCGCACACCTGTGCAAAAAGGTGGAGTGCCTTGAAGACAACGCACACATGCTGTCCCCCTCCAAAGACTTAGACGGACATGTATATGCTTCCTTGCATGATATCGGGTATTCGATTCTTGACGGCTGGCTGAACAAGAAGGATTCAGTTTTCGAGAGTGACGGCAAAAACAATTCCGGGTATGACCCTGATAAATTGGCGGCGCTCGTCAAGAAAGCTATCGGCACGCGGACACAGGAGCAGTTCTCCCAGACATCTCACCTTGGTCGCGTATATGTGAACCGTCTTGCGAACGGCAAAACGCAGTCTCAGCCTACCGAGGTTACCTTGAAGAAAATCGCCAAGGCAACGGATGCCGTGACGGAAAACGAGCTTCGTCAGGCATGCGGTTATGAGCCGCTTCCGGGTGAGGATGTCGTGGAGTCTAAGAAACGCATCGAAACCGTGGACGACTACACATGGATTCACGAGAACGTCAATTATTTCCTTGAATTCCTGAAAGCGCAGATTCCGATGGCGTTGCCGCTGTATAATCTCGTCATCCTCGAGAATCAGTACATGAGCATCCACAAGGACGGCTATGACCTTTTCGGTATTCATCGCTGCTCGGCTCCCGTCGAGTATTCTGAGGACGGTACTGTTGCGAATGTCATTTACCCCGTTACTTTCGATTTGACAAATTTTCAGCGTGGCATCCGCCTTTCTGTGGCCGTCGGGCTCTTGGGTCATTACAGCAAAAACAATGAGCTGTACATTACCGACTACATCACCGATGTCGATGTACTGTACAAGTATGCACCCTTCTTGCGCAAGGCTATCGACAAAGTAGGAGAGAATTTCAAGGAAAGCGGTGTAGATATTCAAGACTTCCCTGTTTTTTACTATACTATAAACCTGAAGAAGGCATTTACAGCAAAGCATGTCTTTGCGAAAATGGAGAAGTTCCTGACCAGTCTTGTGAAAGTTCGTGTGGATGCACTCGGATTCTATGCTGACAATCTGAGCGACGAGACCTTCATCAAGTTCCTTAAAAACCATAAGAAGGTCATGACGAACGAGTACGCCGACAACGAAATCAAGGATTTCTACGAGAATGTTGTTGTACGGCATGGCGACATCGAGGACTTCTTTGCGGAGAACTCGGACTATAACAGCAAAGCCGCTATCGTCGCCTATGTCATCCAGAATGAGGCTTCGGACGATACCCCCCGCCGTCTGGTAGACGGATTCACCTTTGACGATGACGACAAGGAAGATAGACCCTGTGTTGCCGCATCGAAGCGGAAAATCGAAGCATGGCAGAAAGAGCATCCCGGTAATGGCTTTAACCTGAAAGTGTTCTCTGACACTCTGAAAAAGTATGCCGATGAGTTGGGCTTAGAGTTCGGTGACGTATACTACTATCTGGTTGTCGAGGATGACAAGGCTGACGAGATGGGCGTTCGCGTCTAATACTTAACCTATAGCCTCTGACTATCCCAGACAAAAAATAATGCTGCTACCCGTTAGCTGGGCGGCAGCATTTTTGTTTTCTGTTCTGAACATGCATTATCCCGCACCGGCATCCACACCGGAACCTCTCTGCTGTGTTTCCGGTGTGTACCCTGCTGGCTGGCTGGCGGCGGGCGGCCTGCAGTGCCGGTTCTCAGCGGCTCTGCGAAATCCGGGCAAAAAGAAAACGAGAACTGCGCCAGTAGCGGAGTCCTCGCAAAAGATAATTCTTTTTGATTACAGGGTTAGTATACCTCGAGCCGCACGGATGTGCAAGAGGTCATTTGCGATTCTTTTGGGCAGGTTTCTGGCATCCTAAGCGCATCGCCTTGCAGTAGATGGCAGTGCTTGTTCGGTTCAGAGTTTTCTGCAGAGATTTGCTCGCACCTTCCACGGGAAAGCGTTCCCGGAGCACCTTTTCCTCATCAGCCGTCCACGTCGAGCGTTTCTGGCACACAAGGCCCATGATGCTCGTGTGGTTCAAGACAGAAGCACGGCTGCGGTTGAGGTCTTTCAAAAGAGCCTCGCTTGCACCTTCCCAAGGATATCTCTCAATGAGAATATCCTCCTCTTCCTCAGTCCACCGGCGTCTATTTTCGTATCGGAGCCCCAATGCGTTAGCCTTCATACTGATGAGATAGGCACTGCGCTGAAACAGTTGCACCAGTTCCTGGCTTGCCCCCTCCTTCGGGTATCGTTCAGCCAGAATCTTCAACTTCTCCTCAGTCCAATAATGCCGGGCGCCTTTTATGCCGAGCAGACGAGCCTTTCTGTTAATGGTCGCGGCGCTTCTGCCGAGCAGTTTCTGGAGGTCTTTGCTGGCACCCTCGTTCGGATACCGCTCTCTTAAAATCTCGATGTCCTCGTCAGTGAATCTTTTTCGTTTCACATTGCGAAGCCCAACTTGCTGGGCCTTGAAGTGAATTGCCTGCTTTGTGCGGTTCAAGGTCTTTACGAGCGCATCACTCGCGCCTTCCTTCGGATACCGCTGATTTAAAATCGTTAAGTCTTCTGCTGTCCAGGGTTTTGCCATGGTTTTGCACCTCTTTCGTTCGTTGGCAACAAAAAAAGAGCAGACGCACCACTGGGGTGAATCTGCTCTTCTTCGTCAGAATGTGAATTGTACGGAAGTCGTTTATTATGCTGCTATCTATCGTACAATTATAAGTGTACGCCATTCGCACAGCCTGGCAAGAGGAAACTGTGCTCAGAACGAAAATGGCGCTGGCTGCGTTGCATCGTTTGGTCGTCGTATATCGGTATGCCGATATAGTGCGGGCGTACCCATTTTTTTTTGAGCGTGGCGAAGAAAACTCTCAGTATTGTGTACGAGTTGCAACTCCTACCAGTTTTGTGTCCTTGCACATTTTCCCAACGAGTTTTTACTGAAATTCGCACTTTTTCCAGCGAGTTTTCGGCTAAACCCTATGTTTTTCTGTGGGCGAGCCTATTGAGAGAAATATTCTGCACCGCTTTTTCAAAAATTTGTGTCCTTGACACTGCCTAACAAAGGCAAACTATGTTCAGAACGAAAATAGCAAGGGCTACGCTTTGTGCGCATCTTGTGTATGGATTGCAACAAGCCGATGCACCCCAAATAATAGCAAGCTCCGGGAGCAATGCAGACCCCGGAGCTTTTTGATGTCAACTTTTCAAAGCGATTATTTGGATTGTGCGGCAGATACCTTCTGCTGGTAAAGTTTCATTAACTCGGCAACACAGGCGCTTTCGCTGGTTCTTGCGGCAGTTCCTTTTATGAATCCGTAAGCGTCCATAACGGCGCGGTCATTGTCTTGATGGGCTTTGCGGAGTTCCGGCGGCATGGTTAAGTCGTCGTACAAGTCGGCTAAGCTGCTGTCCGGGTAAAGGGCGCGTGCGTCCAGAATCGCTTGCGCGGTTTGTTCGATTTTGGCTTTCTGCTGTTCGGTGGGTGTAGGCCACGGGAAGTTGTTGTAGACAATTTTTATTGAATAATCGTAATCACTTTTCAGCCTTCCACATACACACCGCATCCATGCCATGTGGACATTAGACTCAAGAACCCCAAACATAAAAAGAGTCGCACTGGGGACTAACCGCAACTTATTACTGCATAGCTTGCTATCATCCAGATAGCCTATAGGAATATACCGGCGTTTTTCAGAAGATACCTCTGGGATAACAACATAATGTCCTTTAGGCATATTCTCGGTCTGAAATCTGGTCGGTTTCATTGCCATCTTAACGGTAGATGCCCGTGTACTGGATTCGCGGTATTCTTTGACAGCGCGGACTCTCTCTAAGCAATACGGCATTTGCTTTAGCTGTGCCGGAGAACATTCTCCAAGCCATAAACAATAACGCGGTTTCTGACTGATAAACTCTTTTGCGCCATACCAAGGATGGAAATAGGCCGCCGCCGAAGGCTCTTTTTTGATGAACGTTTCCATATCTTCCTTCTCGAAAAGATACTGTCCGTTATCTATGGGCTGATTGCCCATCCCAATTTCCGGCACATTGCAAATGGGCTTGCTTCGGCTTTCAACAAAAACGTTCTCACCATCCAGCAGATAACCGTTTATATTTTCCGCCACTTGATAGCGGTCACCATCAAACAGCTTTTTGGGGGTGGAACTCGCCGCAACGCTGAAGCCGATAATTACACAGTGAACATGCGCCTTTATTTTAGCTTCACTGTCCCAGCGGAATGTCCGATAAGCAAAATCAATATGCACACCGGCGTCAAACAGCGGCTTCCAAAGGTTGGCAACACTTTCCCCCTGTGCCACGGAGTTTGTGGAAACCAGTGCAGAGCAAACGGATGTGCCTTGCATCATATCGGATGCCTTTTTATACCAGCAGCAAACATAATCCAAGTTTCCGGCGTTCTTCCAGCCGGGGAAAATGGTATTCACATCGGCTTTCTGCTCTTTGCCCATAAGCCGCGCACCCACAAACGGCGGGTTTCCCATAATATAATTCAGCTTACTTTTGGGAACCACGCTCTCCCAATCCACCCGCAGGGCGTTGCCCTCTACAATATAGGCATTTGTTTTCAGCGGCAGAAATTCAAGCGGAACGAGCAGAATTTTCTCCGTCTCCTTCATCATCTGGCTTTCCGCAATCCAGAGCGCCGTTTTCGCAACCGTCACGGCAAAATCGTTGATTTCGATGCCGTAAAACTGGCTGATGGAAACCTGTATCGGGCTTTCGCTGGCGGAATACATCGTGACCTGACCGTGGGAGAGTTCCACCAAAATTTTGTTTTCCAAGCGGCGTAGGCTCAAATAGGTTTCGGTCAAAAAGTTGCCGCTGCCGCACGCGGGGTCTAAGAACGTGAGGGATGCCAGCTTGCGCTGAAAGGCCCGCAGTTTGGTATTCTTCGTGCGCTCTACCGAAATGGCGCAGATTTCGTCAAGCTCGCCCTTTAGTTCGTCCAAGAACAGCGGGTCAATGACCTTGTGGATATTTCCAATGCTGGTATAGTGCATACCGCCGCTGCGGCGGGTTTCTGGGTTCAGGGTGCTTTCAAAGACAGCGCCGAAAATGGTGGGGCTGATTTCTGACCAGTTGAAGTTCTCGCAGGCTTTCTCCAGCAGCAGGTTTCGGATTTCATCGGTGAACGGCGGTATCTCGATATTCTCATCGCTGAACAGCCCGCCATTCACATAGGGAAACGCCGCCAGTTCCGGGTTGTCATCTTGCAAATAGGGGTCACGGTCTTGTAGCTTTGTGTCCAACACGCGGAACAAATCTACCAGCCCCTTGCGCAGTCCGCGTGTGTCAAAGCCTTTGAGGTAATCGTGGAACATACCGTGATGTCCAAAAATCTCGGCATCCTCGGCATACAGGCAGAATACCAAGCGAACGCACAGCTTGTTCAGGCTTTTCAGCGAATGTTCGGATTCCGGGTTTGCGTACTGCTTGTAGAAGGCATCATACAGCAAGCCGACAATTTCACCTGCTGCTATGGAAACTTCCATCTCCCGTTTGAGGTGTTCGTTTCCGGCATCGACGAGGAATTGCAGCCGATAGTATTCTTTTTCCAGATTCGCGAGTTCGATGATTTCAGGCTCACCGTGCGGGCGTTCCATATCATACACATAAAAAGTGCTGAAATTGCAGGTTACCACCCAACGCGGGTGCTGCGATACGGGCAGCTCCAAAATATACCGCTTAGCCTGTTCAAAAGGGGTCAGCAGCGCACCGTCTGATTGCTTGATGGGCTTGTTCAAATCCTTGCCAAGCCCCTTTTGCTCTATCAGAACATGGGTAGCGGGAATCGTGCCGTCTATGAAACTGGTGTGGTCAAGGTGGACTTGCTCCTCAAACTGAATGAATTGCTCCGGGTGTTCGACCCCATACACATCACGGAGCAGGGACAGCCAGAATGGTTGGCTCTCTCCTTTTTCATAGCCTTTGTCCTTCCAATAAGCGGCAAAATTTCTTGCCGCCTGTTGCTGTTGCGCAGCGGTCATAGCGGTCACCTCATAGCACAATGTCTTTATCATTATCATAGCATAAACCCCTGTTTACGGCAATTGCGTTTTACAAAAATAAGAGGGTAGGCGCGAATCGCGCCTACCCTTTGACATTAGCATTGCAGAATTTGCCTGAATGAACTGTAGAAAATCAACCATATATTTTGTAAACCTTGCACAACTCCCACCAAACTTCTAAGTCACACGTGGAACAAAACCAGCCTGTCGGAACAATGCATCGGAACAATGTCGATTTTGTTTTGATGACAAATGAAGAGCGCACACCCCGTCTATAGCTTTAAAGCTTAGGCGGGGTTAGCTCGCTTACTGGGAGTCAATATAGGATTTTACAGCCGCTTCTGTTCTGTCCGAAACGCTACACACAAAGTAACTATCGCTCCAAAAATATGGTTTCCAATAATATTGCTTAAGTTGCTCACTAAAGTTTTTACGGATAAGTCGAGAAGTTACGGTTTTATAATTGTTAGCCAGTTTGGATAGCTGTACTTGTGGCGGAGCTTCAAACAAAATGTGAATATGGTCTAAATCAGTATTGACAGCCTTAATAGTGCAATGCCATGAATCAAAGATTGTTTTTGTTTGGTCAATCAGGTAGGTTTTTATCGCACCCTGAAGCACAGGATGACGATATTTAGTTACTACAACTAAATGGTATTCTAGTAGGTAACAGGAGTGTCTATTTGTCCTATATAGGTTGTTTTTGCACATGGTATATCCTTTACAACTAACTATGCTTGAGGTATAATCATACTATAAAGCGACACTATTGTAAAGGAGGTGAGTGCTTTGAATATTACATCCAGCTATCAAGTCAGAATTGTCAACTGCAGTGTCAACCTTAACGATACGGTTCGTATATATCAGGAAGCACTCTCCTACCTGATTGGTATTGTCAACGAGAATTGGGATGCCGTAAAAAGCATAACCGTCGGAGCCTTGGAACAGCAACGCTATATCGAAAAGCTGGTTCATGGCAATAAAAACCGTGAAGCCAAATATCCGGAATTCGATAAAAAGTTCTATAAGTATCCTTCGTACTTGCGCCGTGCAACCATTACAGCTGCTATCGGTGTAGTGAGCAGCTACCAAAGCAATCTTGCTAATTGGGAAAATACCGACAAGCAGACGGCTGTGCCTACGCTTCAGGTTTACAGAAAATCGTTTCCTACATTCTTCCGCGATGACATGTTCGAGGTGGAAGGCGCACCAGAAAAGGTGAAAGTTCCAAAGAATCCAAAAGCTAAGGACAAGCTCACGCCGGAAGAAAAGAAAATTGAGAAGAAAAAACGTCAGGCTGCTCAGTTAAAGAATTCTCAAAATGAGATTACAGCTCTAAATGACAAACATACGGTTCACCTGAAAGTCTACCATAAGAACGACTGGGTGTGGGCCACTGTCACTTTGCGTAAAACCGATATTGCCTATCTGCGCAAATATTGGATGCACGCTTGCGCCTCTGCGCCTGTACTCGAAAAGCGCTTCGGTAAATACAGCTTGCGCTTTTCGTTTGAAGAAAATATATTCCTTAGTAAAACACCTATCAAAAAGCAACGAATCTGTGCAGTCGATTTGGGTCTTAACACAGACGCGACTTGCTGTATCATGACTGCGGATGGAACTATCCTTGCAAGAAAGTTTATCAATTTTGCAAGTGACAAAGACCATCTGTATCATGTGCTCAATCGCATTAAGAAGTTTCAAAGACTGCACGGTTCTCGCGAGGCACATAATTTTTGGGCGTATGCCAAGCGCATCAATGATGAGTTGTCCAAAAAGATTGCCTCTGCCATTGTAGAGTTTGCGGTTCTCTATTCTGCTGACGTAATTGTTTTCGAACACTTGAATTTCAAGGGCAAGAAAGCATCTTCCAAAAAGCAGAAAATTCAGATGTGGCGAAAAAACGGTATCCAACACATTGCGGAGCATAAAGCGCACCGCTGCGGCATCCGTATTTCGCATATCTGTGTTTGGGGAACCAGCAAGTTGGCATTCGACGGCAGCGGCAAAGTGACTCGTGCGCAAAATAACCATTCCCTTGCCACTTTTGAAAGCGGCAAACAATACAATGCGGACTTGAATGCGTGTTATAACATTGGTGCCCGGTATTTCATCCGCGAGGTAACAAAACCCATGTCAAAGAAGGCATGGTCTCAGTGTAAGGCTAAAGTTCCTGACATTGAGCGTAGAACCCAATGCACTTTGTATTCCCTTAAACAGTTGCATTCACTGCTGAGTCCCTCCGTGGCGACTCAACAGCCCGGGCCCATCTGTTGGGATTACACTGTGTTGCGAGAACTTTGCGGGAGACTAACCCCTATGTGGCGACCAATGCCGTCAGGCGTTGTTAGCTAAGTTTGGGTCGTATCTCTACCTTCGGGTAACGCAGAGATTTACCGTGGGGTTACAACCCACGGAGAAGCCCATCTATAGCCGAAAGGCTTAGGTGGGGAGGTTCACATGTCTCAAAGACCCATTTTTCAGGGACTTCATGGCAGCATAGACGAGCAGATAGATGTTTACATAGGTCATCTGCTCCTTGGGCTTGTAGCCCTCGAACGCTTTCAACTGGCACTCTCTGGAAATCTTCTGAGCCAGCGAATACCAGCTGCGCAGATAAAACTGTCCTCCCTCTTGGTTCATCTCCTGCTGTACTCGGACCTGATATTTCGGATAGTTGTTGTTGACGACCTCGGCGAACTCCGTATCCTTGAACTTATTCTGGTGGTAGTACAGCCACAGAGTCGAGTTTGCCAAGTCCATGCACGCCGCAGCCAGAAGCTGTGCCTTGTCATCTTCCAGCGGCACAGTATGCGTCACGGACTCCTCTAAAGACTTGCCGTTGAACAAGTCTACATGCTTATAGGAATCCTTGCCGGCCTTTACTGTCGTATCGATGAATTCCTTGAAATCCTCGACCAGTGCCACATACGCCTGATACTGAATGTCCTCGGTAGAATCCTGAGTATCTTCAACGAAATTTTGCTCGTTCATAGTGTTATCCTTTCTCTGCTCGACAGTCGTTCTCAGCGGCAATACCGCTTGCCTGTATACTTCATGGTACGCAATTCGCACGAATGAGCAACTATTTCTACAAAATTAAAAGGCAGGCTCAGAAAAGAACCTGCCATGCGTATTAGAGGTTAAAGATTCCCAGCCAGCGCCGAAACTTGATACCGAACAATTCCTGTGCCTGCTCGTAGTTCATGATAAGCTGGTTGCCGCCCGAAATCTCTGCTTCAAGGGAGTTTGGCAGCTCGTCCGCAATGTATTTCAGTTCGTACCACGGTCCATCCGGCGGATAGGAGTAAATAAGCCGGTTTTGCTTCTTGTCCACCCGGAACTTGCTCGGGTCTGCCTGCCATGCCAGTTCGATTTTCTCAATCGCAGCACGGCCAATGCTCTCATCACCCATGTAGTCGTTGTAATACAGGATGCGCACATAGTCCGGCAAATCGATTCCGCAAGCCTCGAAGATATCTGCAATGACACTGGACGAAGCGTGGAAGATATCCGGGAAGTATTCCTTGCCATTCGCATTTTCACGCATTTCCGTCGTCATCTCATCAATGCAAACAAGCATCCGTCGGACATACTCCCCGTAGAACGCGGTGGTCAACTCCGACATACTCTCATTCACTCGCTTCGAGTTCTTGGCACCGCGCTCGTTGTCGATTTTAGCACCGATTCGACAGATGATAGCCCGTTTCGAGAGGTCTTTCGTCAGCGAGGTGATTTTATTCGATGTGATAGATACAGCAGGATAGTTCACGAGCCTGTCTGAGATACCCCATTCATCGTTCTTGATTACCCGTTCTGAATGGTTCTGGAACTGGGTCTTGGCGAGGTCGTCGATGTTCAGCGGCAGTCCCTCACATACTCGCTTGAGGCCGTCAATTCTTGTGGCTGTGAAATCTTCCGTTGTGTTCATCTTGACGGTCTCGCCGCACATGAGTTTGACAAGGAACTTGATAAAGGTCGTCTTGCCGCCGTTTGAGTCGCCGTAAATTACGCCGTACATCGGGAACAGCTTGGTATCGTAGTTGTTCCTTGATGCGAAATAGCGCAGGTACGCCATGAACGGGGTAGCCAGATACCAGGTCATGTACTTAAAGTAGTCCTTCTTGGCCTGCTCGACATCGCCGTAAAAGTAGTCCATGCCTGAAAAGAACTTCTGGATGCTCTTGATGTTCTTGGCCACCTCGCTGAGATTCGGGTTGAGGTCGATGTTCTCGTCGTTGAAGGTCATGGTCCCGGCATCATAGTCGATATGCAGTTTCGGAAGCTGCTTAACAGTCTCAGCTGCTACACGCCGAACCTCGGTATATCGTTTCGTAAAAACACGCATCGGTTCCGCTGCTACCACAATACGATTCGCCTGTACAGGCATCTTAGGTATAATTGGCTTGACGAGTTCCTGCATCTTCTTGACATCAGCGACTATCTCGTATTCCACTTCATCCTCAGGTTGCGCTTGTTCCAAAAAGATAAGCTTCTGCTTTTCAATGGATTGGAAGACGGGCACTTCCTTGATGTTTTCTTTGAGGTAGTCTTCCTGATTCATAGTGCTCACGACTGCCTTATAGGAGACATTGTCTGAGCAGGTCTCCTTGAAGGTCTCGAACAGAACCTTGTAATGCGCAAATGCCGCCTCGTCATCGAAGCAGACGATATTCTCTCGCTGGATGCCGCAAAACGCCGATGCCGACAGCGTTAGGCACTTCGCCTGCTCTCCGGAAGTCTTGCTGTCCTGCGTCATGCTGTAGGCTACCGCCATCTTTTGTCCGAACCGCTTGACCTGATACAGCATCTGGTCGGCTTGGTCTGAGAACACTGCTTTCGTTTTTACGGTCGCGTTAATTTTCTCCGCATAGACTTCTTCTCGGTTCATGGGCTTATCCTGCGCAGGCTTTTCCGATTCCCGCCGCTTCTCCCTGTACCGGAATACAAAGTACACGCACAGGAGCAGGAACAGGACCGGTGCCGCGTATTTTGCAAGAAGTACAAAGAACAGCGGTGCGCCGTGCATATACTCAATCGCGTAGTAGGTATGAATATACGCTTCGACCATATACACGGCAGCTGCTGCTACGATAAGTACGCATATACAAAACATCTCTGCCCATCACCCTTTCCTTCTCAGGCAATCCTCGCACACGGTTCGGAAACAATCCGCAGACGGTCTTTCATGTTTCGGAAGCGGCTTTACCGCCTGAATATGAAGTTTCGCTCCCTGTTCCTGGGTCCTGCCGCAGACAACGCACCGGAACCTGTCACGCTGCAAGACCTCATACTTGATTTGCGAGGATGCCTGCCTCCGCTCGTTTTCCCGCTGCTGGCGTTCCCGTTCGTGCGCTTTAGCGAGTCTTACGAATTCCTTAGCTTCTTCTATTGAATAGGTCTTAGACTCCTCTATGGCTTTGCCTTTATGTGGGACATACTGCTTCACGGCAATAAAGGTCGTCTCGGTCACAGGAGTGCCGAACACCGCTGCATTGACCAGCTTCTTCTCATAGTGCTTGTACAGCCAGAAAGGGATTCTTCTCCCGCAATCATCGTCCTTCTCTGTCCAGTTGGGGATGCTTTTGAGTTCTTCCTTATATGCCGCAAACTGAATCACATTCGACTGCGCCCATCCGAAAACCTCTTCAAACTGGGGAATCTTTTTCCGAACAGTGCTCATGAACAGCTTATCGAGGGAAGTGCCCTTATACTCTTCAAGGGATTCGAGCGGGTATTCAAGGCGGATTTCTTCGTCCACATCATAGAACTCATATCCCTGATTGACCTCCTCAACACCCGCCAAAATCTCGCTGGTATTGCGCACATCCTTCTTGGCAGCAGAAACGATGAACAGCCATATACCGACCAAAACAGCCAATGCGACGACAACCGCCACGGCAATCGTTACCGGTGACATTACTGCTATCTGGTCCTCTACCCAAAATGAAAACTCTTCCGGCATATCAATCAGCCAGTCTATGAAATTCATCGGTTTACCGTACATCTATGATTCCTCCATAATTCCAGACGGCGTCTGGAAAATCTCTTTCTAATAATTTCTGTGCGGACAATACCGCTATGACTGCCCTTGATTTTCATTATCTGCAATTCGCACAAATCGGCAACTTTTTCGCGTAAAAACAAAAAAAGCAGCCATCCGTGATGGATGACTGCAAAAAATATCAGTGAATTTCGGAAAAATGTTGCAAACGGCCTTGCAAACCCCCAGAAAAATGTAGCAGCGCTTAGAAATGTGCCTGGTCACCGTTGCTTTTCGTTTGAGTACGGGAATGACAGAAGAACGCTCGTGTTGAACACATATTTTTTTTGAGATTCACACCTATTGTTTCAGGTGTTTTCTCGGATGGTATCGAGGATGTCCTTCTTTGTGCCGCGCACCGAACAGTCATTATCCTCAAAGGCCGCAAACAGCGTTTGCACGAATTTCTCGTTCTCATTTTTCGAGATGTCTGGCATCCAGAAAGAGTAGTCACCATCGCCGTATCTGAAGACGATGCCTTCAATTTTCGGGTTCTTGCTCATAGTGTCTCCTTTCTTTCCGTTCTGAGCATTCATTTAGCATACACGTTCGCAGCCAGCACCCCAACAGCGATAATACCGGTCACGAATAGAAGCATGCAGGCGAACATAATACCGAATGAAAGCATAAGGTATGAGATTTGTTCGACCATACTCAGCAGATGAATTTTGTCCGTTAATTTGTCAATTTCATCTACATCCGTCAACTGCTTCTGACGCTCCCCCGCCATGAGCAATGCCTCATAAGCACCGCCGAAACTGAATTCATCGTCCGACAGCGGCTTGCTTTTGGTCTGCATCATGAGGTCTATCAGTTTTTCTTCGAGTTCTGCTTCCTTTGCGCATTTTTCCGCGTCTTTCTCATCCAGCATCTTGCCCGACACCTTGTAGCAAATGAACGATGCAATGCAAAGCAGCGCTGCAATGACAAGCGAAAAAATGAAAATCATGATTCTACCTCGAGAGGAAGCTGCTCAAACGGCAGCGTAAGATAGTTATACAGGGATTCGGCAGTCGGCATATCGTAGCGCATCCGGCGACCATCTTCGAGGTCGAACCAGATGCATTTGCGGACATCCTCATACAGCCACCACTCAATGGTGTCCGCCTTGTCGTCCAGTTCTTCTTTGAGGATGCGGAGCAATGCAGCAAGATACAGATTGTCAGCATCGAACACTACTGCCGAGTCGCAGATTTTGCCGAGCGCATGGTCAAACTCTGAGATTTTCCGGTCTTGCTCTTGAATGTCGGCAATCGTCTTGCAAAAAAGTTCCTTGGAAATCATTGTTTTCCTCTCCCATACAAAAAAGAGCCCCACCAATGACTGGTGAGGCTTTGGCGTATCAGTAGCGGTAATATCTCGGCACGATTTTGCCCTTGTCGTCATCCATCATCATGGCTGCAAAGGTCTCCATCTCTGCCGGGGTGAACTCGGCGGTATAGTCGAGCGTGGTGTCGAGTTCTTTGGCGACATCCGACATTGCCTGCAGGAACGCAGCAAACGCCGGGACCTCCTTGTCGGTCAGCGTCACGCCGGTGCAGATGGACAGGTAATCCTCCCCCACATCCGCAACATCGTCCTCTTCCCGACCAAAGACGCCATGCACGGACTCGATAGCGGCAAGCATCTTATCTACCTGTGCGGCAGTGAACGGCGTATCAGGTTCGAGCGACATCTCGAAGGTGTAACAGAACCATTTATGGATATCCTTAACCGCCGATTCCGGCACATAGTCGGGGTTGTCGCAGAGTTCCTTGCCATCAAAGGACAGCATGACAACATTGCTCTCCACATCGTAGTATTCGAGGCCCTTGTACCGAACCGCCTCGCAGCCGTATTCCTGCAGCACCTCGCTCCAGAAATTGTAGCCGTAGAAGTTCTCTGTGCTGAAAAAGTGAATCATCTCATAGGACAGGAACACCTCAACATCCACATCCGTCACCAGCCGGTCAAGGATGGCGGACATTTCCGGCGTGTGCTGCCAGTCGGTATCAAGACCTTTCAGACCCACGCCGCCGGTCTTATCCTGAACAAACAATACCGTCTTGCCATCGACCTTGATGTTCAGCTTATGCATCGACAAGGATTCGATGCTGGCGGAATTGATAAATTGAAGCAGATAATGTGCGAGGCAGCTGCGGATATCGTCCGCGTTGCTGTCTCCTTTCCGAATCGTGATGCGCTCAATGGCGACCAACTCAGTGCTCATGGTGTTCTCCTTTTTCTGTAAGCGGCAAGACTTATCCTGCGCAGCCAATGTTATAAATTTATTCGATGTTAGGTGATATTATATTGCTTGCAAGTAGCTGACAGCCAGTTTGACAAGCACATACACGCCCGCGAGGTTTTCTGCGATTTTGCAGAGGTATGTCATGATGCTGAACTTCGTCAGCCCTCTCCGCTTGAGCCCGAACATTGCCACGATGGACGCAGTAAGAAGGAACGCGATGGACATCATAGCCTGAACGCCGACCAGTATAAAGACATTAAGGCTGAACTGCACCATGTACTGTGCCTGCACATTTTCGATGCCTTGAAGATGTAAGGCAAGTTCCTCGAAAACAAACGCAATTCCAGTACAAATCGCGATAGCGAGAAGAGTCTGATTCAACACATCGTCGATGACAGAAGACGGCTTCCCGCTCTCAAATTGCCGGATAGCCGCCGTCGTTTTCTTACCGAACTTATAATCGTACACAGCGTTTCCCGCAAACAGCGCAGCCGACGACAGCATCAGCCCCACCGTACAGACATTCACTATATCCATAGCAGTCCCTTGTAAATTCATCAGAACGAGAACTTGCACTCACGCCGTTCGCGGCCGTTTCCGCCCCAGTAGTGACGCCAGCGCGGTGCTTTCCCGTCTCCCTCATTCTTGTACTTTTCTGCCACATGGTCGCCTACCTTAAAGACCTTGACATTGACTCTCTGTGCCTTGCCCTTGAACATAAACGGCTGACGGTCCTCTTTCTTGATAGGATTGAGGTGTACATCGGAACCTTTGCTGGCGAGGTAGTAGGCACAGAGCATCGCAAGACGCACATACGGCGTACCCTCGTTGTAGACGGGAGGAATCTCTTCCATCGTATCGGGGACCGCCACATCGGTGGTAGAGCGCTGATTCGCAGCTTTCTCAATATACTGTTTTGTGCTCCGAGTCGCTTCCGTTAGTGTCTGCCCCTCCTTAATCCAGGCAGGCAGAGACAGGAACGCATAGTTCTCCTTCTCATTCGCAACGCCACCGACCAACACGATGCCGATAAAGGTATCCTTGGTCTTGGGCTCGAACTCGATATGTACGAACATACCGCAGTAATCCTTGCTGTCATACAGCGGCAGATAGAAGTCCTTGAATGCGAGGCGTTCGAGAATCTCGTGGTGGATGACGATATCGTCCGTATCCATCAGCAGTTCCTGAAAATCCTTGTCGAAATCATAGACGACCTTCTCCCGCGCCCAGTTCCCGATGGTGTAAATGGGGAAAACCTGTCCAGCCAACTCCTTATCAAGGCCCGGCTGACGCATCTTCTGCGCGACACGGACACACTGCATCATGGCTTCTTTCGTGTACTCGTCAAGAGTCTTGCCTGCCGGGTCCTGAAAGTCGAAACCGATACGGTTCGAACGGGTAACGGCGTTTGCAACCAATGCGATTCTCAGCTGCTCGTTAGTCATAGTATTTCCTCCGTAATTTATGATATATTGATTTTCTATTTGAAAGCTGTTCGCCAGCAAAAGCTGTTGCCCACTGTCTGCCCCGTGGAGGCCGCTTTGAAAAGACAGTTAGCGGATTCCTCCGCCGTTACGCCTTGATGTGCAGGCGTTTATTGATTTCTCGCTCAGTCTTACCCTTAGTGAGGAAGACAGGTTTTACCTTGAACTCCTTTTCCTTAACAATGCGTTCCAGGCATTCCCATCCCTCGCTATCCGACAATTCGAAACCATACGGGTCGATGTTCAGGAACAGCCAGATTGGTTCTGCTTGCGGTTCGCCGCACATCATCCAGACTTTCAGAATTTTCGTAATAGCGGCAATGCCTTTCTTCCACGAGACCGCCATCACGCGGCTAACATCGAAAACCAGAAGCCGGGGTTCCTGCGAATCCTCGACATCGACCTTGACGGTATGTGCAAGGACAAATCCTTCAGGAGTGGACTTATATTGCTTGACCGCCATCGGTACTTGCCCGGGGATGAGCCTGTCGTGGTCTAAGACAAGCGCTGCATAGCTGCCGGTAACATCGAACAGGATGATTGCATCGGTACTTTTCTTCAGAATCCTGGCAAGCTGCTGCTTGCACCACGATGCGTTGATGACCTCGCTTTTGCCTGTCACCAGCGTATACCAAGCGTTAGTTTTTATTATCGGTTGCATATTCTCCTCGCGCTTTGGGTTATTTTTCAAATTATAACAACCTTTGCAACTAATTGTATTTGTGCTATAATAACATCACAATAAAATGTCGTTGTAAATGAGGTGGGCGCTTTGCAAATTACTTCCTGCTATCATACGCTACACCTATGTTTCATGTGGAGGCAGTCGTTTGCCTGACACACGAGGCGTGACAGGCAAAAATATATAGCCCGAAAACCATGATGAACAGGAGGTACCCAGATGAGTGAAATCACGTTGAACAGCCTTCCCAAGACCTTGGACGAGCTGAAGGCTATGCCCCAGGCTGCGCTGACTGTGCCGGAGGAAGTGGTCGCTTTGACAGTGGCGGCGCTGGCGCTGTACCCGGAAAACCCTGCCGAGACCGAGAAAATGCTGGATTTCTTGCGCGGTCCGCGTCCCTTGAACGGCATCGACAAACAGTTTATCCGCGACCGTTTTCGCGGCAAGGAATACCTGATGCGTTCCTACCTTGTCGGTTCCACACCGGAAAACAACTACACACCTGTGCAGCCGTACCGAGTCGCCGTTTCGGAAAACACTTACAGCCGGACGCAGTTTGTTGACGGGTACCTGACCTTATATGTGGCTTGCAGCGGCGCTGACAGCCCGCGCCCTCTAAAGCTACGCAACAAACCATCCACAGGGCAGTGGTTTTTGTGGGAGCAGCAGCTTTTGACCGGCATCCGTATTCCGCAGGTAGCTGACCCCTGGGCATAACTCCCCGCCCTGCGACCTTACAGTTTTCCTGACAGTTAAATCGCTCTCGACCCATGGACAGGTCGAGGGCGATTTTTAGTTGTGCATTTTTCGTCGAATTTCTTCGGGGGTCATTGGATATCGTAGAAAATCAAGGTGTTTCGTACTTGCCGTAAATCTGTTCGTTGACATTCTCCCCACGGCTAAAGCAGGGGGATTCCTGCATCAACCACCACTGCACAGCAACCGAGGTTGTTGCGTCTTACACGATGTCAGACAGGCGTTACTTCCCGTGTGTCCCACGGTACGGTATGTATTTTTCAAGCGGACTTTTGCTCAAGCCCTTTACGCAAAATATTAACGGCAGCGTTTTTGTCGCGGTCGTGAACCGTGTGGCAAGACGGGCATTCCCATTTCCGGATGCCAAGGTTCTTAACCTCTTTGTTCTGGTATCCGCAGCAGGAACAAGTCTGGCTGCTTGGATAGAATGTAGGTACACGAATTACTGTACAACCGTACCAATAGGCTTTGTACTCCAGCATGCTAAAGAAAGACGACCACGAAACACTGGAAATAGCTCTTGCAAGTTTATGATTACGAAGCATTCCCTTTACATTAAGGTCTTCGATGCAGATGGTTTGATTTTCACGCACCAGCATAGTAGACTGTTTTTGAAGAAAATCGTTTCGTTGATTAGCAATCTTTTCGTGGGCGGCAGCGACTCTTATACGCTGCTTTTCACGATTATGTGAGCCTTTCTGTTTGCGAGCCAAACGCCGCTGTTCGCGAGCAAGTTTTTTGGCATTCTTCTCCAAGTATTTGGGGTTATTAACCACAGCACCTTTACTGTCGGAATAGAATTCTTTGAGTCCAACATCAATGCCTACTACACAACCGTTGTTTGGCATAGGCTGAGGGTCATATTCTACATTAAGAACCACGAAATATTTACCGGTGGCTGTGCGTACCACTGTTGCGTTGTGAATCGCACCAATCTCCATAGACTGATGCACTTTTACCCAACCGATTTTCGGTAAGCGAATGCGCTTATTAGAAATGCGTATACCGTTACCAATATTGAGTGTGCGGTATGATTGTTTGGCGCTTTTTTTGCTTTTGAATTTTGGATGTGCAGCTCTATGCTCGAAAAAGTTTGTGTATCCGGCATCAAGGTTTCGCAGCGCTTGCTGCAAAGCAATGGAATCCACCTCTTTGAGAAACGCGTAGTTCACATCCTGCTTGAGCGCTGTCAGCATAGCAGAAGTTTGCTTGTAGCCGCACTTTCCCCCACCTTTGAAAGCGTCCTCCCGCATGGCAAGACCTTTATTGTAAATGAGTCTGCTGCAACCGAGAGTGCGGTCAATCAGATTGCGCTGCTCCCGGTTTGGGTAGATTCTAAATTTTACACCCTTTTGAAATGTCATCCCATTTTATCCTTTTGCCGTTGAGAAGTTTTTTGATTTTCGATATACTGTTTGACGGCGTTACAGCTTAAGTTTCACTGCGCCTTATATCCCCATAGCTAAAACAAGTGGTTTTACGGCGCAATCTGATAAATAATAAAAAATGCGGGGCCGGAGCAACCCGCCGCTCGCTTGCGAAGGCTGTTGTCCGTAAAGCGGCAAAGCCTGAGAAATTGCTCAAAAGAAAAACCGTGACTACAAATACGCAGCCACGGTTAAAAACTGCCAGCCAAAGGCGGTGACCGGCAGGATAGGATGTACAAGCGGGCAGACATAATGGCATATGCAAAAAATCACACTCAGAAAGGAAGGTTTTCTATCCAGCGGGAAAGAGAAAGAGGTTCGAGAACCCGCCAGACCCATTTCCGCTTGTACAATTCTTATTCTATGCAATTCGCACAAACACGCAAGCAAAAAAAGCAAAAAGAAATCCCCTCGCACCGAATGACCGGTACAAGGGGTTCTCACTTTGATAGAAAGAAGGAAGCTGCATCTCTGCAGCGCAGCACATTCAAGTGCCGCAACCGTCATTGACGGGTCGAAGGTTTTGGTGTTTACTCCGCACCGGCTTACAAGGTCATCATCGATGACACCGTCGAGTCTATACCTCCTACCTTCTATAATGTATTATACCACAAATCGCACTTTTTTGCAAGTTTTTTCTCAAAATTAGGCTCACTTTGTATGCAGCTACGCCTCAGCAGCTACGCTTTGACTTTCCCCGCTCCCCTGAGTTCCAGCAGCTACGCAATTTTCGGAGGAGATGCAGTTTTTGTCCATATTTTCTGTAACTCAATTCCCAAAAGTGTCCGCATTTCCAACTTTTTTGGAATGAGATACACCAAATTCCTCAACTCATTTGCAGTTTACCCTTTGCCTTTCCTGTATGGAAAAAGCACCCGCAATGTGGTATAATTAAAGCAAATAAATTCGTCCAGAGCGGAGATACACACGTCAATAACCCACGACTAAAGTCGCGGGCTTGCTCCGGCAAGTCCGTGCTTTAGAAGTGTCCGCAAGGATATGTTGACTACCCTTTGCACATTAAGTTGTGCCCCGTTATAAGCGAATAGACAGTTACCGCATGGTGTAAATCCTAGCTGTGCGCTCTAAGACAACAACACATCACGTAAAGCTGAGGCAAAGCCGACAGGTGTGGCTGTACCAAGCCGTTTATAACCTTGGGGAAGGATTTTTACCCTCTTCGGAGGAGAGAACAGCTTTTTATTGGCTGCTAATTTATCGAAAGGAGCATGGTATCATGCAATATGTGTATGTACTTAACAAGCACGGCGAGCCCTTGATGCCGTGCTCACCCGGAAAGGCTCGTCTGCTGTTAAAGCAGCAAAAAGCATGCGTTGTAAAGCGCACACCGTTTACTATTAAGCTCTTGTACGGCAGTGCAGGATACAAACAGCCCATCACTCTTGGTGTTGATGCTGGCAGCAAGCATGTCGGCTTGTCTGCATCTACAGAAAAGCGCGAACTCTACCGCGAAGAGTTTACTCCTCGCAACGATGTGGTAGATTTGCTTTCCACGCGCAGACAGAACCGTCGTTCAAGGCGCAATCGCAAGACTCGTTACCGTGCGCCAAGCTTTGATAACCGCGTTCACAGCAAGCATAAAGGGTGGCTCGCTCCTTCAGTAGAAGTAAAGATTCTCACAACCGGCAAATTCATAAGGCGAAAATCCTCAATGGCGGCATCCGCAAGAAGAATCAGGCTCCGTACCTGGTGAAAGGTTTCCGCCTTTGGGACAAGGTCCGATACAACGGCGAGGAATGTTTCATTACCGGCAGACGCTCAAGTGGGTATTTTGCCCTCAAAAAATACGATGGAACTGTTATCTCGAATAGCGCAAGCTACAAAAAACTAATGTTGCTGGAAGCAGCGACAAATTATATCACGGAAAGGAGCTAAGGGCGCATTCCTCCCACGACTAAAGTCGCGGGTTTTCTGCGCCAAACTCATGACTATCGGAGACATTCTCGTTAATACCAACCGGGCAAACCTCAATAATCTGCTACCGTTATCGGAAGTGAAAACCAAAAAGGATTTCGCCAAATTCAAGAAGAAGGGCTATACCGTTGGCATGACTGCCGGGGAATTTCAGGAGAAATACCCGCTTCTTCCCATTGAGAACATTTATGCCTCCTACAACATCCTGTCCTCGCTCTATTATTGCGAGCCTCAAAATCCTACCATCCCGATTGTTTTGAATCTTCAGATTTACGGCGACAAGCGCCTATCTGTTGCAAACGAATCGGATGAAGCATTTCAAAATCGGATTCTTTCGATAGCAAAAGCAATTTCTGAGGGGAATGTCAAGCGGATTCGGTCGTATCTCTTTTCTCTCGAAGACAGTTTCAGGGTTTCGGTGCTCTCGCAGTATATCAAGAACGCAGAGCCCTCAACGGAACTGTACGACCTCTTTATGGATTATTACAAATTGACCGATTATGGGTTCAAGAATCTAAACGAAGCCGATATACGCAAAGTCCTGTCCGGTAAATCTGAGGAGCAGAAGAAGAAAACTGCTGAAAAGCTTCAGAAATTCCCGGATACGGTTACCGTTTATCGCGGAGAGGGCAGCAAATCAACGCCGTATACGCAGTCTTTCTCTTGGACGGTCAGCTACAAAGCAGCTTGTTTCTTTGCCTGCAGGTTGCCGAGCGCTGAAGACAGCACTATCGTATCGGCAGAGGTATCGAAGAATGTTATCATTGAGTTCTTCCCTGAAAGAAATGAGGCGGAAGTTGTCATTTTGCCGTCTGCCGTGAAATCTGTAAAAGTCGATACTCTGTATGGCTTAGAATCTGTCGAAGAAGAAATTCTCGAAATCATGCCCCTGTACCAGGCCGGCCGCGAAGAGATTTGGCATCTGTATGCAGTTCATGGCAAACTCGATGCAAATGGGTCTGGGCACGATGCCCTGCACACGCTGCGTGTGCTGTTCAACGCGCTTCTTCTCGTTGAGATGGATGGCATTATGCTCTCCGAAGAGGAAACGCAGATGCTGATGGATGCTGCCATTTACCACGACATCGGTCGCACGAACGATGATGTTGACGATAGCCATGGCAAAGCATCCCGCGATATTTATGCTGCTGACCGCAAACCCGAAAATCCCGGTACTGGATTTCTCATCGAGTATCATTGCCTCGATGATGCTGTCGCTCGCAGAGATTTAGAGGCTCTTTCTCTGCCGAACGTTGACCGCATCTGGCTGCTGTATACGATTCTCAAAGATGCAGATGCCCTTGACCGGGTCCGGTTCGGGCTCAGACACCTTAATCCTAAATACCTGCGCAACGATACCGCGCATAAAATTCTGCCCGTAGCACAGCTTTGCTTGGAGCACCTAACATTTTAAGGAGTATACGCAGGAACCGAGGAATTAAGAGATGGCTAATTCAAATTGCTTAACGCGAGAGGAAATCCGCTTTCTCGAAGAACTCGGCGTGCAGGGCGACCTGCATCATTTGAGCCGGGATTCGTCTGTGTGGGGAGAAATCGAGGACAAGGCCGGTGACGAGCTCATGTTCGAAGGGCTCGATGAAAACTATGAGCCAAACCAGATAGGTCGTATCTGCGAGTCGATTCTTGACAAAATACCTATCTCTCCAGACTAAAAACAAAAACCAATCCGGTATTCCGACACAGCAAGAGGAGCGTCCGCTAAAGCAGACGCTCCTCTTTTTGTTTCTTGTGCTTTTTGTAAGCTTGCAGCTTACTTGCCGCTGCCGTTCAGGCGCGGGATGGTCTCAGTCTTTGTTTCATTGCAAACCTTGCAAGTATAGGTCTTGACGCCTTCTTTTTCAGCCGTGGGCTCAGTAGTCACAACACCGTTATCCCAAGTGTGGTCTTTTTTGGGCGTGAAATCGAAAGTGCTGCTCACATCACCGCAGACGGTGCAGTAGATTTCGGTGTGACCCTCTTCCTTGCAGGTAGGCTCTATGACACGCTTAGCGGCATGGTGACCGGTGGAGTGTACAATGTTGTCCTTGTAGGAGAGGCTGTCATCCTGATTGCACTTGTGCATCGTGTAGCCGTCCTCGGTGCAAGTCGGCGGGACAACGGTAACGGTGAAGGTGTACTTGGTGGGCAGGACCTTTTCGGTCTTGGTCGCATCGCAGTTCTTGCAATGCAGAGTCTTTTCACCGTACTCTTCATAAGTAGGCGGGGTAGTGATGACGCCCTCATCCCAGATGTGACCTGTACCGCCGTAGTCGTAGGTCATGGTATGGGAAGCATCGCGCTTGCAGTGCATCAGCATGGTGCCCTTCTCAGTGCAGGTAGCCTTTTTCAGGCATTCGGTGTGCTCGGTGTCCCAATCATGGTAACCGATAGCGGGCACAGGCATCAACACTCTTTCGTTGCAGCCCTCGTAGCTGCAGTACATCCAACGCTCGCCTTCAGTCACGCAATAAGGTCCCTCGATGATTTCGCCAAGGCGCGTGTAATCGTGCTCATGCACCTTAGCAATATCTTCGGTCTTTATTGCTTGGCAAACATTGCAGGTGAAGGTCTTGATGCCAGTTTCGGTGGCTGTAGGCTCCTTGGTGACGATGCCCTCATCCCACTGATGCTCACCAGTTGCAGGAAGGTCTTTCACATGCTGCTTATCGTTGCAGCGCTCACAAACATTGTCTACGCTGCCAGGAGCGCCACAGGTAGCGGGAGTAGTGACTTCCTTATACTGATGGCCCAGCGCAGCAACAGGCGTGTCCCGATAGGTCTTTGCGGGATTCTCATTGCAGGTGTGCAGCGTGTAACCGTCCTCGGTGCAGGTAGGAGCGACCACAGTTTCCGTGAAGGTATAGCCCAAAGCAGGAATTACTTCTTTATGCACATGGGTCTTATCATTCTGACAGGTATAGGTGCGCTCACCGTCTTCTTCGTAGGTCGGTTCCTTCGTTACAACGCCTTCGTCCCAATCGTGTCCCGTCGCAGGAACAGGTTCCGTGTAGGTGTGGTTCTTATCATTCAGGCAAGTGAAGGTCTTAACACCATCCTCGGTACAGGTAGGAGCCTTGGTGACAGTACCATCATCCCACTTGTGGCCCAGTGCTTGGATTTCCTCAGTCTTAGTCTCTACGCAGCCGGTATTTTGGCACTTATAGGTCTTTACACCGACAGCTTCGCAGGTAGCAGGCGTTGTTACAGTGCCATCATCCCATTTGTGACCCAGAGCCGGGATTTCCTCGGTCTTAGTCTCTGCGCAGCCGGTATTCTGGCACTTGTAGGTCTTTACGCCAACTGCCTCGCACGTAGCAGGTGTTGTTACAGCGCCATCATCCCACTTATGACCCAGAGCCGGGATTTCCTCGGTTTTAGTCTCTGCGCAGCCGGTATTCTGGCACTTGTAGGTCTTAACACCAGCTGTCGTACAGGTTGCTGCCGTTGTCACTGTACCGGCGTTCCAGGCATGCCCCAGTGCATTCGTATAATCGCGTTTTTCTGTCAGAGCGGAATCCTGGTCGCAGATATAGATGGTATAGCCCTTTTCTGTGCAGGTAGGCGCTACCGTATTGCCCTTATGCCATGTCTTCTCGACTACCGGGATATCTTCCGTGTATGTAGCACCGCAGGAAGTGCAGGTAAAGGTCTTCGTACCCTTCTCGTAGATGGTAGCAGGCTTTGTGACCTTACCGGCATCGTAGGCGTGCGGCAGCTTTGCCTTGTAATCGCCCTTATAGGTCAGACCGGGGACTTCGTTACACTCATAGATGGTATAACCCTCAGCGGTGCAGGTCGGAGCAACAACGCTCTTGATATGATAGGTCTTGTTGAGAGACGGGATTTCCTCTGTGCGCGTCTCATCGCATTCCTTGCACTTGAAGGTCTTGATACCAGTCTCGGTATAAGTAGCAGCCTTCGTGACTGTACCGCCATCCCAGCTGTGTCCCTTTGCCGGAATAAAGCGGTCATTGTAGTTCATACCGCCCCACTCATGGCAGATATGCTCATCGTAGCCTTGCGTGGTGCAGGTCGCCTCATGTCGGCGAACCGTGAAGGTGTATTTTACCTGAGGCTTTGCGCTAGGAGCCGGAGTAACTGCCGGAGCAGGTGCCGGTGTTTTGGTCGCTGCTGGTTTTGTTGTCCCACCGGAAGTCGAAGTGCCGGTGCTCGGCTTCTCTGTCTTAGTCGGCTCGCTGGTGGTATTGTCCTTCTTATCGGTGCTCTCAGCGGGCGTGGCGGTCGGTGCAGGTGTAGCGGTCGGTGCAGGCGTGGCAGTTACTTCCGGTGTTTCCGGAACCGCAGCCTGACTTTGGCTCGTGGTCACATCCGAGCTCGTCGTATCGTTGGTGTTTTTTCTTTTCTTGCAGCCGGTCAAAGAAACCGCAACCGTAGCAGCTAAGGCCACAGCAACGATTCTTTTTGCTGTATTTACTCTCCTTTTCATGATAAACCTCCTTCCCTTTAGGGGATAGTTTCTTAACTATATTATATCAAAGAAAATATCGCGTTTACATTGATTTTTATAGATTTTACAACTTCTCTATCAAGTTTTACTGTTTGCATAATTAGCACATCATGAAACTGTGCATAGTTCCCAGTACATATGGCTAACTCTCAACCTTCACCACAAACTGTTGATTTCCGCCATTTGCTAAAAACTTCTGTCATGTTGCATATTGACTATTTCCTGAGAAAAGAGTACGCTATTCAGAATTGAAGGAAGGGATTGTCATGGAAGTCAGTATATTGCTCATGCAGCAGATAGCCCAGCTGTTTATCGTTCTTCTGATGGGCTATGTAGTCGTCAAGGCAGGGCTGTTGAAAGCCTCAGACAGCAAGGTTTTGTCTGTAGTTTTCGTGTATCTGGTCATGCCGTGCGTTGTTCTCAACGCATTTCAAATCGATGATACGCCGCAGATTCGCACAGGACTCTTGTACTCGATGGGTATAGCAGTCGGGATGCATGTTGTGTTTCTGGTCCTCAATGCCATCTTTAAAAGGCCGCTTAAATTGGATGTCGTGGAGCAGGTCAACATCATATACAGCAATGCGGCCGCGCTCGTCATCCCTCTGGTTCAGGCTTTGCTCGGCGAAGAATATGTCGTTTATTCCTGCGCTTTCGTCATTGTTCAGCTGATTCTTCTCTGGACGCACGCAAGCGCCTGCCTGCAAGAGGGCGCAAAACTCGAATGGAAGAAGCTTCTGACCAATGTCAATCTGATTGCGATTGTCGCCGGTGCGCTCTTGTACCTTCTGCACATCTCGCTGCCCTCGCCTATCGTGAACACACTCAGCAGCGTAGGTGCTATGATAGGACCTATGGGTATGCTGCTGGCCGGCATGGCGATTGCAGAAGTGCCGTTAAAGAAAGTCTTCTGCACACCGCGCAACTATCTTCCCATTGCGCTCCGTCTGCTGGTCGTACCGATGGTGGTACTGCTTCTTCTCAGTGTCATCCACGCATCTACTTGGATTGCGGACGGCAAGGCGATTCTCATGACGGTGTTTCTGTCCGCCATCACGCCGGCCTGTGCGACTGTTACCTCGATGGCGCAGCTGTACAACAGGGATGCGGCGCATTCGAGTGCCCTGTATGTACTCAGCACATTGCTCTCTATAATTACAATGCCCATCATGATAGGTCTGTTTGAGATGCTGGCTTAACTGATTTACTTAACAACAAGAAGAGCGCCCACTTTTTAGCGGGCGCTCTTTTTGTACCTGTTAGGTTTTTGCCGAAACGGGAAACTTTTTTTATTTTTTTGCTGAGAATTTCCGAAAAGAAATCTTAATCGATGCCAAGTACCATTTTCAGGTTACCGTTAAAGGAATCCGCAATGCTGTGTACGGTACGATACTGACCCGTATACCTCATGCATTGCTCATGCGTCAGTATGGGTTTCTCATACTCGATACGGTCGATGCGGATATCCACGGTCCGCTTATTGTTGCAGTAGTCGTCGGGGCTATCTGTCAGGATATAGGGCCCGTAGATAACAGTGCCATAGGCATAAACGCCGCTCTCATGCGCCGGGTCCTGCTTGCCCACGTGCAGCATCACGATGTCTCCAATCTGCATGTCACGGGTAGCAAGGAACGGCTCCACATGCCCGGGTCCTTTGACCTTGTCGAACAGGTTCCATTGCCGAAGATTTATAGGTTCAATATAGAATGTCACTGTGGCACCTCAACTGCATCAGTTGTTTTCAAGTACCCACTTCACATACTTTCTGGCAATGCTCAGCGGGTGGTCGGGGAATTTCTCATCGAAAATATCGCGTTCCGAGAAGTTCATGAGGAAGCCTTCCCTGTATTCGGCATCATAGGGGTCTTCAAAGAACATCTTCATGATTTCTTTTGTAGTGAAATGCTTTTCGGGGTATTTCTCTTTTATGGCGTTCTGGAACATTGCAAATCCGAAGCTGTCCCGCGCTCCGGTCATGCCTTCTTCGGTAAAGCTGCCGTTGACGAAGTAGTCATCCTCGCCAACATTCACATTCAGGTTCAACAGATACGATACCTCCGGTTTCGGCATGCCCTGCACCGTCTCCTGAATTTTCCGAATAGCGTAGATGTACTTGTGCCCCTTCGCGGTCAACCCGTTCTTGCATTCCAGAAGGCCCATATTCTCCATCAGGGACAAGCGCACATCTTTGACGGTATCCTCTACGGAATCGTAGTCCATTGCTTCTTCCGGTGCCACAATCCAGGCAAAAATCAGGCCGAAGCACTCGTCATTGCGAATACCGCATCCGACATTGGGTTTCGGAACCGTATCGGGCAGAGGCTTGTTGAGGTTACCGTATTCGTCCGGCTTCACTTTAAGTTCAAATGCTTTGTAATCCTGTTCAGACATTTCCTGTACCTCCTGCCTCAATCATTGTAGGTGCATTTTTTGGGCTCAGTCGATTTCGCCCATTTCGCGCAGCGTATCCTCTGCGTCACCGAAAATTTTATCGTAGTCGTCAGGATATGTCAATGTCCCCAAGACATTTTCGGTCTTCTCGTCTACATAATTGATGACAAATGAAGAGCGCACGCCCCGTCTATAGCTTCAAAGCTTAGGCGGGGTTAGCTCGTTTCTTGGGTCAAATATCGAAAAATACAGTTTCCCTGCTCATTCCGATTCGAATATTGCGTACGCGTGTGAATTGCATACAATAGAATTGTAGAATACTTTGAGGGAGGTGAGTGCTTTGAATATTACATCCAGCTATCAAGTCAGAATCGTCAACTACAGTGTCAGCCTTGACGACACAGTTCGTGTATATCAGCAAGCACTCTCCTACCTGATTGGTATTGTCAACGAGAATTGGGACGCCGTAAAAAGCATAACTACCGGAGCTTTGGAGCAGCAACACTATATCGAAAAGCTGGTTACACTCGTTTCCTTATAGGATTTACTGCACTGAACTATACATAATCTAATTGTATAATTTCTGTCGCAAAATTGCAAATAAAGTCTGCTCTATTCTTTTGTTTTCGCCTATTGCACAATGTACGCCGCATATCTTTGTTCACTTCATCCATTGACAGCATCAGCAGTCAATCTCCACTGTCTCGTCTTCGCAATCGACATTATCCAGAGGTTCGCCCCACGAGTAATTTATGTACTGTTCTGAGGGGTCATCATATGTCGAGTAGTCAAAATCATCACCGCCATCACGAACCGGGTTCCCATCCACAGTCGCATACCAAGTATCGAACCTCATAAACCGATGTTCGGCACAGTATTCCTCATACTGCTTAAATAACTCTACGCACTGCGGCCACGGTAGTGGACTCCTCACATAAAACTTCAACTGCCACGGTGCATACGCGGTCAGGTCCTCCACTCCATAGCGTTTCAAGCCTTTGAGGGCTTCCTGCCCCAACTCACCTTTGAAAAACTTTCGTACCTGCTTGTCCATCTTCATTTTGAAAATCTCCTTTTAAATTAGTAGGTCTAAAATTTAGCCCTCTATTGTATAAGAGAACAAGAAATCAGAAATTTTCCAGCAAAATTTCAAATTTTTTCTCTCTATAAATAAAACAGAGTGAAAAGCCTCGAATTGATTCACATTAAGAAGCTTTTTCAATACTTTAAGGAGATTTTTTCTGAGACTTTGTAAACCGCCACCTGCAAATCAGCACTCGATGTGCTATTTGTCTTTGATTTGAAATATGGACAATTTTATCAAAATTGATAAATTATTCGTTGAAGTCCAAATTATGGGACAGGCAAAGTAGTATAATAAAGACAGGCTAGAAAGCAAAGCGCCTCCAAGCCTGTCTGAAAATCACTATTTTACACACTATCGCCGTTTTCACCATCTGCCGCAAGGTATGCCGGGCAAGAATGCCTCTGCCTGAGCCACAGGGACGAATGTCAGAACGGAACACAAAGAATAAACCACTCTCTTGAAAGGAGCGCTTATCATGAATATCCCTCAAATTCCCACCGGACGCAACAGCTACTATGACCTCGGCCCCACAAAACAGTTTGATGTCGAAACAATCCGCGAGGCTCTGCGCCTATATGAGGATGATTTGGCTGAGAAGTTTGAGACAGCAAAGCCCAACAGCATGGAGCGCATCGAGATGGGTGCAAAAAAGGCATCTGCTCAGACCCTCATCGCAAGACTTAGCAGACGCCTTCCCCTTTATGCAGATTGAAAGGATTCTAATACAGATATGACCAATACCGAAATCATCGCAACCATGAGCCGCTGTGTATGCGGCACCCGTATTCAGTGGACCCAAAACCCCGATAACAGCACACATCGAGGCGTGGTGGACGAGTTCTACCCCCAAAACGGTGCCGAGGACGCATATCTCGCCGTCATCGAGCCGGGACGCTATATCCCGGTTCTTGGTGCCAGCGAAATACAAAAAATATCGATTTTGGAGGACAGCCATCATGATGCCTAACTACATTCAGAGAAGTCCCGAAATGGACCGTATTGCCGATGCTTTCTCCGGGTACATCCACCGGCATCCCAACTTAGACCTTATCTGGTCCGAGAAAATCGGGTATGTCCTCATGACGATAAATTCCGACAAGCAGCGATGCGAGGATTATTGCAGTTTCCGCACAGCGCACGATTTAGCTTTCCGCCTATTCAGCGAAGTTGTGACCGATGTCGTACTAGAATACGAGGATTGCGATGATGTTTCCAATCTGGGTGATGAAGGCCGAGAAGAGGTTAAGCAGCGGTGGGCTCCGTTTTTGGAGATGCTGCCGGAGTACAAGGGCGTTTGCGAGGATATTCTCACAGGGAACAAGGACAAATATAGCGAATGAGGTAGTGTACTATGGCGAACGATTACGGCTATTTCGGCAGCGGCAACACTGGCTATGCCCACTATAAACAGTCGTTTGACCGCAACTTTGGCGGTTCCGGTGGCGGCGGTGGGAATCACAACAGTGGCGGTAATGGTTCTGGCTGCGGGCCTCTGTTGCTTATCATTGTTGTTGCCGTAGTCGCTGCGCTTGTGCTGCTGGCAATGTAATTCTTGCTATGCGGCGTTTGCTGCCAATAAAAAGCAGGACCATCGCTTGCGGCGCGGTGGTCCTTCTTCTTTTCTCGCCAATTCTTGCCTTTTTGTCGCACTAATGATATAATGTTCCTGAACAACATTTCACTGAATTTCATTTCAGTATGACAAAGAGGTGCAGCAGATGTTTGTAGGTCGAGAGGAAGAGCTTGCACTCTTGCGGGAGGAACATATCGGCAAGGCTGTGATGGTATATGGCAAGAGGCGGGTCGGTAAGACCACACTCATTTTGAAAGCTCTCGAACAATGCTCCTATCAGACTGTATACTTCGAGTGCCTGAAAGGGACCATGCAAGAAAATATCAACGGTCTTGTACAGGAACTGGTTCGCGTGAAGGTTCTGCCCGTGCCTCTTGCCTTTAGCTCCCTGCAAGATGTATTTGCCTACCTCAATACCCTGACCCAAAAGATGGTAGTCGTTGTTGACGAGTACACCCATCTTTATGCCATGAACGATTCTGCTGTGGTCGATTCTGTCTTTCAAAGCATCATCGACAACCGCCTCTCAAACATCGAACTTATTCTCGCTGGCTCGCATATCGGATTGATGAAGGGCCTTCTGCAGGAAAGAAATCCTCTGTATGGCCGCTTCGCCGTTTCCATTAAACTCGAAGAACTGAACTATCTGGATGCTGCCAAGTTTTATCCGGACAAGAGTGCCTATGACAAGGTGGCTCATTATGCCGTTTTCGGCGGCTCACCCTTCATCAATCAGGCGCTGAATCCTGCTGCTACTCTGCGAGAGAACATCATCGATACGGTACTCAATCCGATGAGTTCCGTGTACCTGTATGCCAGCCAGCTGGTCTTCGCGGATAATGCATTGAATGTCAATGCCGAGCGAATCTTCTTTGCTCTTGGGAACGACAGGAAGCGATATACGGAAATCGAGGATGCGTTGGGCGTTAAGAAAACCGGAAACCTGGCGAAGCAGATAAAGACCCTGACAGACCACGAAATCCTCTCTCGCAGCATTCCTATCAACAAGCCAAACGATAACAAGAAGGCAACCTACGAACTCAGCGATAACCTGCTGCGGTTTTACTATACCTTTGTGTATAAGAACACAAGCGCATTACAGGTACTGGGTGCAGAGGCTTTTTATGATGAGTTTATAGCTCCCGTTCTGACTGACTTTATCACCCTTCGCTTCGAGGGTATCTGCCGGGACTATTTCAGCCTGCAAGTCCGTTCTGGACGAATGAACGGTATCCGCAGCATCGGCAGCTACTATCCCGATACCGCCGTTCGCTGCGAGAGTAAAGAGTTTCCTGTCGCCGTAGAACTCGCAGATGGCTATGCAGTTTACCTGCCGAAATACTCTGCTCAGCCGATGACTCTCGATGAGATTCACAGCGAGGCTCAGCGGTTAGAAAGCGTCAACGACCCCGGCATCAAGCTGCTTGGTTTCATCTCCCTCAACGCTTTCGTGGGGCAGGAAAAGCCCTACGCTTATCTGGATGGCAACGACATTTTTGGCGGGATGTAGCCCGAAGCAAACCGTTTGACGCATCATCGCTTTAATTTGCCTGATTATAACACAAATTAAGACCTTTAGATACCGCAAAAGCCTCACAAATCAAGGTCTTTCTAAAGAGGTTCACCCATGGATAAAGCCACATACAGTTTATCTGCTCTAAAGCAGTGCAAGGAACTCATCCGAAAAAGTCGGTGGAGCACACAGTTGAAGGCCGAGCATAATTCCCGGTGTGCAGAGGTCAATGCCCTGTTCGCATCCTGCCAGAAGCTGCTCAACTATGTCATGTTCCAGCCTGACCTCTCTCCTGCCTACGACTACCAGCAGATGGTGTCCTCAAAGAAATGCACGAAAAAACAACTGGACAATCAGCTGCGTGTATGCCGCTTGTTTGCTGAATCTCAGATTTCCTGCATCAAGGAAGCAATTCGGGACGGGTCCGTGAACATCATCCCATGAATCTCAATACCAAGGGAGACGCTTTTCGCGCCTCCTTTTTTGTTGTTGCCCCGTCAACGCGACTTTATGAGCCAGTCACGCTGTTTTCGAGTAAAAATTCAAAAACTGCCGTTCTTAGGGTAATATTGGCAAAAGCCAGTGCAGACCCAATCGCGCTGCATCGCCGTTTTCGTGTCAATGTAACATAGCAATATCACACTGGCAAGATACATAAACCTTTTCTAACACCGCACATATTTTGCGCAAAGTTTTCCTAGCCGAATGCTAATTGTTACATCATATTACCCTTGATTTTGCGTCGATTTCCACAAAAATCACAACAAATCTATAAAAATCGAGCATATCTCGCTGTATGTTCGAGAGCAAAATATGTGTTTTTTAAGCGTCATTAACCATTCTCGAGTGTTTTATGCCTTAAAAGGCTGTTCACATCAAAAGAGGAGGCATTGTAAACGGTTAATCCCCGCTCTAAAGCGTACTTTACGGTAAACGCTGTGCCGCCCGTAGGCTTGTTGCAGTAGCAGATGCAGTAGCGAGAGCCATCCACCAGATGTCGGTCTCTCACAAGATATGCGCCCCTGCTCGGCTCTTTGGACACATAAACTATCTTATCCATCTGTCGGTCGAGGTTCTTTGCATGCAGCTGTTGTTCGGGTGTCCACTTGGCTCTGTATCCCTCAAACGGCAGCACCTCGATAATCCGCATCCGGGAGTTCTCCTTTTTGAGCTCTAAAAGCAGGTCCGCCATCATCGTATCGAAGCCTAAAGCTCCACCCACGCCAAAGTAGGTGACGCCACTCTGGATGAGCGGGATGAGTCGATGCCGGACCCGAATCAGTATCTTAGATTCCTCTCCGGGAGGGATAATCCTGTGCCCAGTGAAGCAGCAAGTCTTGTCTGTGTACTTACCCATTTGCCCACCCCGCTTTCAATTTTATCGTGTTGTATCATTTTTTAGTTAAATTTTCTTGCCATGTCTAAATTGCTAAATTTCCAAAACAATATTGACGAATTTATATTGTTTGATATAATGAAAGCAGTATGACAACCTATCCATATAGTAGTAAAATTGGTGTATGAAAATGAACAAGAAAACTTATCCGTATCATTTGACTGCTGCTGAGGAGTCCGTCCTCGATATCCTCTGGAACAGCAAAGACCCGCTCACCGGGCAGCAGATTGTCGAAGAAGCCAAGAAGGACGAAAGCAACTCTTGGCAGGAGCGCTCGATTTTTCTATTTCTCAACAGCCTCATGGACAAGAAGTTTATCGAGAGCGTCGGCTTCGTTCGTGCAGGCAAGACCTATGCGAGAACCTTCCAGCCGGTACTGTCTCGCCCCGAGTTCTACGCCAGGCTGGTGAATGCTGCTCTGACCGACAAGGAACTTGTCGCTTTCAAGCGTGCTCTTAAAGCTCTCAACAAGACCGATGATGAGACCGAGAACTAACCTGCTATCTTCCTCCTTCTAATTTTGCCGTGGTGTCTTTCCTGCTTTTCAAGTGGGGTTTTCGTCCACGGCATTTTCTTTAGCTTCCACGAACCACTTCCCTACCTCATAGTATAAGTAAGTGCTACACCGGCCTATCTGGCAGGTATACCGAACGCCGACGCCTCCGGTCTTCGAGTATTTCCGAGGCAGTATCTCGGAGATATTCGTGATGTCGAACCGCTGCCCGGTATCCCAGACGACGGTTTGGGGTGTGAGCGTTCCGTCCGGCAGGAAGTCCGCGATGACTTCCACATATTTCTTAATTCGCTGTTCAGGCATAGATTATCAAATGCTCCCCTGCAAATACCCGTGCGGGTGTATTGTATGGTCTCCCTTTGCGTCGCAATGAGAAAGGAATCTGTCCTTGTACATTACGCAGCGCTGTACGGAATAGTATCCGAATCGGTTCCGGACCCCATCGATGGCAGATTCGAGTTTTTCCATGGATTCCTGCTTTTCCGCAGAATAATCAAAGGATATCTGGCTCGGTTCAGTATCGGGGCGTAAATCAATGGCTCTGACTCCAATCGAACGGAGATGCTCATTCCATCTATAGTTCTTCTTATATAATAGATAGGCAGCTTGCGCTATCTCCCGCTCCTGCATCGTTGGTTGTCCGAGTTTCGTCTGCCGCTCGAATGCAAAGAGGCTTGAATCCCGAAGCGTCACCTCCACGCCCCGGCACCGAAAATGGTTTTCCCGGAGCCGAGCCGCAACGCTCTCAGATAGCAGATAGAGGACTATCCAAACATCTTCATCCGTCATAAGGTCACGCGGCGTAGTCCAGCTGTTACCGATGCTCTTGATAGGCGCTACAACATCCTTGTATTCGTACTTGGCTACTACGGAGGTATCCATGCCGTTGGCGAACTGCCAAATCATGATACCGACCTTGCCGAGTTTCTCCTGAATGAACTTAGGGTTCGCCTGCGCCAAGTCCCCTATCGTATGCACGCCGTAGTTGGCGAGTTTCGCCGAGGTCTTACTCCCGACATAAAGCAGGTCTGAGGCAGGAAGCGGGAACACGATATCCTTGAAGTTCTCCCGGTTGATGACCGTGATGGCGTCCGGCTTTTTGTAGTCTGAGCCAAGCTTTGCAAGGGTCTTGTTCCAGCTAACACCAATAGAACAGGTGATGCCAAGTTCATCCTTTATCGTGTCAGAAATCTTCTTAGCTATCGTCAGACCGTCGCCGTACATCATCCGACTGCCGGTACAATCGAGCCATGCTTCATCCAGACCGAACGGCTCGACCTGGTCCGTGAAGCGCAGGAATATCTCTCTAGTATACCCGCTGAACCTCGTATACATGTCATAGTGTGCCGGTACAAAGATAATATCCCGACAATGCTGCTGTGCCTCCCAGAGCGGCATGCCGGTCTTTACGCCCATACGCTTTGCCGGATAGGATGCTGTCAGAACGATACCGCTTCTCCTCTCCGGGTCTCCGCATACAGCAATCGGTTTCCCCTGCAATTCCGGGTGGTAGGCCATCTCACAGGAAGCGTAGAAACAGTTCATATCACAATGGAGTATTGTCCGCTCCTGTGCCATGGTCTTTCCCCTCCCGCCGCTCGTTTTACGCGATATTGTTGTATTGTGTTGCTTATTGGTTGTTTTTATTATATCATTTACAACCGACAGTTGCAATATAGATTAAAAAATTCTCCGGTTGTAGTCCGATTTACGCTACTACAACCGCTGACTTCTTGACAAAATGAAAAGAGGCGTTCTCAATGACGCCTCTTCGTGCTATAATAGTAAAAAAACAGGATGTGATAATATGCAAAGTATTGAGGAACGCGCAGCAGCCGCGTATGAACTGAAAGCCACCGGCAAGTGCAACTGCTCGCAGTCGGTTGTCAAAGTATTTCAGGACAAGCTGCCTGTCGGTGAGGATACCCTCATGAAGCTGACGGCGGGGTACGCTGCCGGTATGGGCTGCATGGAGAGCACCTGCGGCGCTCTTATTGGCGCTGTGATGGTAGCGGGTATACTGACTAATGGCAAAGCAACGCCTCGGATTTCTAAAGAACTCCTGCAGAAGTTTGAGGCTAAGTGCGGCGCTACTATCTGCAAGGACCTGAAAGGCATCGGGACCGGCAAACCGCTCTGCCCTTGTCCTGAGTGTGTACGCAATGCGGTGCTTGCACTTGGCGAGGTTTTTCCGGACTAAGACAAACGGCAATTCTGAGGGTATTGGAGGGTATGAGGCATGACTATTGCGGAAATTTTAGAGAAGATGATTTGCTATTCTAACGGTAACATCCATGACATCGACCATCTTGTTCGTGTCTGGACATTTGCCAAGACTATCGGTGAGCTCGAGCATATCGATGCCGAGACGCAGTACATACTGGAAGTCGCCGCCATTACGCATGATATTGCCTGCCCTCTCTGCCGGAAGAAATACGGCAATGCTGATGGCAAACATCAGGAACTCGAAGGCGGGCCCCTGGTTCTGGAGTTTCTGCACGATACTGGCCTGACTCCGGCTCAGGTGGACCGCGTTGCGTATCTGGTCAGCCATCACCATACCCTGACAGACATTGACGGCATCGATTATCAAATCCTCATTGAGGCGGATTACATCGTCAATGCCGCCGAAAGCGAGTACAGCAAGGAAAATATCAAGGGGTTCATCCACAAAGTCATGCAGACAAACAGCGGCTCGATGCTGGCGCGGCAGATTTTCTGCGTTTGATGAGCAAAAAGGAGCGTTAATACTATGGCAAAGAAGGTTCTTGTAGTTTCCACCAGCCTGCGTGGAAACAGCAATTCGGAGATTTTGGCAAAGGAATGCGAGCGCGGCGCGAAGGATGCGGGGCATGAGGTTGAGTTCGTGTCCCTGCGCGGCAAAGATATTCGGTTCTGCATCGGCTGCATGACCTGCCAGAAAACCGGTCACTGCGTTTTGAAGGATGATGTCGCTGAAATCATGGAAAAGGTCAAGGAATCCGAGGTCATCATCTTCGCCACGCCTATCTATTATTACGAGATGTGCGGCCAGATGAAGACGCTGCTTGACCGTCTGAATCCCCTGTACGAGTCCGAATACAAATTCCGTGACATCTACATGCTCGCCACTGCTGCTGATGACGATGCGCACGCCATCGACAAAGCCTACAACGGTTTGCAGGGTTGGGTCGATTGCTTTGAAAAGGCTGAACTCAAAGGCTATGTGTTCGGCAGTGGCATCGCCGAGCCAGGTGACGCAAAGAACCTCGCTGAGACTTTACTGGATGCCTATAATCTCGGCAAATCTCTGTGAGGCACAGCGATGACTATGACGATTCGATACGCTGTCCCTGATGATGTTCCGGCATTATCTGCCGTTGAGGCCGAGTGTTTTCCGCCTGCCGAGACCGCTACTGCCGCCGAGTTTGCTGAGAGAGTCACCCATTACGGCAATCATTTCTGGCTGATGTACGACGGAGACAAACTCATCTCCTTCGTGGACGGATTTGTGACCGATAACACGGACTTGACCGATGAGATGTACGAGAACGCCGTCATGCACAACGAAAACGGTGCATGGCAGATGATTTTCGGTGTCAATACGCTGCCTGCATATCGCCAGCATGGGTATGCAGGTGAGTTGATTCAAAAGGCAATAGCCGACGCGAAAGAGCAGGGCCGTAAGGGTCTTGTCCTGACCTGCAAGGACCGGCTTGTCCACTACTACGCCAGGTTCGGATTTGCGGACGAGGGCGTGACCGACAAGTCCACGCACGGCAATGTTGCGTGGCATCAGATGCGATTGACATTCTAATATTTTGCCAAGAAAAATCCCCCAGAGTAACTTGCTCTGAGGGATTTTCTAATATAATGGCACTCGCCATATCACTAATGGTTATTCTTTTTGAAGCAATTTGCTGTATTAGGTCGTGATTCCTAATACATACTCATAAAAGAAATCTTTTGTAAACATGTCAAAACCGCCCGCATCTCTCTCGTTCCAATAGATAACATATCCCGCATAAGTATTTTTGTTAGCATCTGCGTACCCGACGTCGCTACGTTTAAACGAATCAATCTTGCCGTCATCGCCACAATATATTCCGATATACCCTTTGCCGTTATCATATACGGTCCACATCACTGCGCCATTTTTGTCAATGAATGAGTAAAAATAGGCATCATTTGAGGCTGTAAGCCCTTTTTCTAGCGCAGGCACTTCCGAAAGATGAACTATCTCTTCGTAATGCTCTTTTAAATTGCCCAAGTCTCCAGTTGTTGTGCCACCAGGAACAGTTAGATAGGTTCCGCTTTTTGACGCAATCGTCAACGGCTTACCAATAGTCTTTTGTCTTTGGAACTCTTCATTGAGCGCATATACCGTAGACATCTCAGTCTGTACAGCCTGTGTCAACATCCGGGTCTCTGCCACAACCTGATTCTTTCTGGCTTTGTCGATGTACCCGGTCAGTGCCGGAATCAGCAGTGCTGCAAGAATAGCCAGAATCACCAGCACAACAATGAGCTCGACAAGCGTAAACCCGCGTTTCGAATTCTTCTTAGCCATAAAATCGATATCCTTTCGGTGGATTATTTATGATATTATAACATATCGACGCAAATAAGGCTATTCTCTTTTTGAGGTTGTGCCTTGTACAAATACACTTGGCAATTTTTGTGTGCGTCCAGTTTTAGCTCCCCCATGTTTTTGTCGAATACATGTGAAATGTTCAGTCACGAAAAGAATCCTTCTCCGAAAAAGCCCCGGAATTTGCTCCGAGGCTTTCGTCATTTTTTCTCCTGCTGTAGCGTTGCTCTACCGCCAGCTGGATGCCAGAGTATGCTGGTTCTTCCGTTCTGAACACACTATACTCTGCCGCGCATCCAACCCGGCCGCTGAGCGTTCAGGGTTCGCCTTTTTCTCGCACAACGTTCGTGTGCCACATCAGCGTATCCTCGTCATCGGTCTCGCTGCCCGCATCGGCTTCTTCCTCCAATGCAGGCGCAAACGCCCAGAGGTCTGGCCAGTCGAGTATCGAGCGCAGGCAGTCGGATACGCTCTTTCCCTGCCAGTCGAAATCCGTGCATAGTGTGCCCTCATAGTGGAAGCGTTCCTTCTTATCGTTGGTCAGAACGAGTTCCCAGCTCCCGGCATCGCAAAAGAACCCTGTTGGTTCATAGGCAGAAAACACCGCCTCAAACATTGCCAGAATATCCCTGATGTCCTTTTCGGATTCTCTGCGCACATATACCTGATTCAGCAGGTACTTGGCCCCATTCCCGAAATTGTAACAGGAAAGTCTTGCTGTTTTCTTCTTGACGGAAACCTCGAGCTTCTGTTCTATCTCAGTATCTGGCTCCGGGATAGGCCCGTAGCTCAAAGCATTTGATTTCAGCCGCAGCTTTACCAGCTTTCCCGAAAAGGGTACGCCATCATACATTTCTCTGTTCCTCTAGTTCTGTTCGTTCTCAGCCTCAGCGCAGTCCTTGCTTCCGCACGCCAATTCCCGTTTGGTCTTTATGCGTGCCTCGCCGCCCGCCCAGAGGATGAAATCAATCTTCTTAGTTGCGCTGATGTCCTTGTATTCCGGGAATGCCTTGTCAAATTTCCGAATCCACTCTTTTGCGGTTGGGTGCTTTTTGAAGTCATAGTACCAGCGGTCGATGTCATTGTAGCAGCTAATCACGCTGCTCACCGTCGCTTTCCCGTTCTTTGTTTCGGGTTTCATCAGCAAAACACTCAGGACCATGCTGTCCCAGATAGGCTTATTCGGGTTAAGTGTTGCGACCATCTTGCTGGCAAAAGACGCTTCGACATTTCCGGTTTGTGCGTACAGTTCTTCTAAGACCTCAGCAAAATCCGGTGCCGTCTTCTGTTTCGTATCCTCGAAAATTCGGTAAAACTTCTTCCGCCACTCCTCGTTACGCCGTATCCGGTAAAAGTGGTTGAACTCTCTCTGGAAGTCCTTATCTGCCGAGACATCCGTATTCCAAACTTTGTTCATGATGGAGGTATAGTGCTGCATTGCAGTTTTTACTTCTCGCAACGCCTCAATCGCATCGTCAACACTGATACTCGGTATAAACTCATCGGCACCGCCCATATAGGGCTTCGGCCTAGGCTGCCATGCCAAAATCATATAGTCCGGCCACCGGTCTTGGCACAGGCTGTCGCTCCACCATTTCCCCCGTGTGAAGTACAGCATGGTGGTTATCCTTTTTCTGCCTCGGGTCACGAGATAATAATCCGACTTTTTCGGCAAACCTTCTTGGACCGGAATCCAACCATCGGCCTCTGCGACCGGTATTCTTTTCTTTTCGTCCATGCGTATCCCTCCATCGGCAATTATCGTAGCCGCCGGAATTTCCGTCTTGGAAAAGCAGGTTTTGCTTAACCCGCACTATTATCTGAGTTCTTCTGCGTCCCCATCCTTAATGATGTACAGCACATCTTTAGCTTTCTGCAACTCTTTCGGGATGGCAGTCGCCTTGCAGCGCCGGAGCTCTACGACTTGCCCGGCCAGATTCTGCTTCTTCGCAGGAGTCGGCACAATGACAACATCACCCAAACACACATCGTCATCGCACCGATAATACCGAACTCCAACCACGCCGAGAATCTCAACGCCGCAGAAAACGGCATCGTCAGTCTTTGCCGGGACTCGGTCAAAGGTTCTCGCATTGAACATCTCGCCGAGACTCTCCGTGTCAAAGAACGCAGCAACTCTGCCGATGAAGTTTGCCCAGTTGTACGGAAGTCCTTCCTTGTCGAAAGACCCGGAATAGGATGCCGATTTCTTGTCCGTGTACAAAACCGTGATTTGGTAGGTCCTGCTGACACCTTCTTTTGTGACAGGTTTCGGATTCACCTCGCCAGGCTCAAACAGAGGCTGCTCCTCATACCATGCAAGCAGGTCCTTGACCGCTTCAGGCATCTCAAATGTCAGGGATACACGCTTGTTGTTCCCCACCCTGCGGTTGTAGACGATTTCATGGGTCCTGTTGCTGATGATGAGCCGCTCGGTGGTCTCCTCCACCGGCGCATGATACTTTTCTGCGACCTTCTCAGCTGCATCCTCCGTCACCGTCTGATGGAAGTCGATGTCGATGCTCGACACATGGCTTTCTTTATCGATGCTCATAGCAAAGCCATTGAGTTCTTTGAGCGTCGTCCTTTCCCTGAGAATCTCAGTTAAGGTCTTGCCCTCGTACACAAAATCCTGTCCGTTCGAGCCATGGTAGAAGAACACTTCATTCTCATCGGTCAGCAGGCGGACTCTCCAGAATCCGGAATTGGTCGGGATTTTCATTTTATTGTATTCGGAGAATACGGCAATAAACGCATTGAAGATGTATTCGGCATCCTCCACCGGTATCTGAACCTTGCGTTTCTGCCGACCGTCCACGCGGGTTGTCGTGAGTTTCACGGTGCCGCTCGGCGTGATTTCGAGGAGTTCCTCCTCATTTCGTGGCTGAGTGACAATACTGTTGAATCCATAGGTCCGCAGCCGGATTTTAACGAGCTTACCCTTGAACGGCAGCTGTTCGTGCGTCATGTATTTGCCCATTTGCTTTTTCCTTCGTTTTTAAAGCGGTCATTTACCGCTGTCCGCCGCCACTACCTGTTCCGCACCCTTTGCAGCCGAAGCGCTCGTGAAATACCGGAGCGGGATGTTTTTGCTGCGGACGATATCGATAATTTTATAAAATGCCTTGTGCGACATATAATTCGTCTGCAGCCATACCATCTCGGCACCTTTGATTTGTTCGCTGCTCGGTACGCCTTCAATGAACTTGACATCGGGCAGCATCGGTTTGATGGCTTTCAGCCAGGTCGGATGACCGCCGAACACAACATGCTTCTTCTGGGTATGGTACGGGAACGCGGTGTTCGGTTTCTGGCTGGGCTTCTCCTCCCCTGCATCGTTGGTCAGAGCGAATATCAGTTCGCGCAGGTCGTTGAGTTCCTGCTTTTCTACGGTTCTCTTATTCGCCTGCTTCTCTAAGATGGTATCTTTATCAGACAACGCCTTCTTTGTTTTGTATAGCTCCTCTTTCTGCTGCTCATTCTCTTTTCGGAGCCTTTCGAGCTCCTTCTCATACTCCTTGCATTGTGCTGCGAGAGACTCGGAATCATCCTTGAAATCCACCCGCTCTTCGAGGTTAGAGAGCACAGAGATATACGCTCCATAAATAGCCTTGCCCTCATCTGCCGTTACGCCGCAGTCGTAGAGGGATTCCTCGAACACATCGATGTTCCTTGTATTACGGGGCACTATCGCGCCGTTCGTGAAGGTATAGATGGCTTTCGATGGTGTGTATCTCAGGTTATCTTTCCGCTTCGTATCGGGAGGCAGATGCAGGCTCATATCGTTCCATGCAATCGGCACCATCCGGCTATCCTTCGTATGGAGTTCATGGTAAATGTCAATGTGCGGGAAAATGTCGATGATATCCGCCGCGTTAGCTCCGTTCTTGTCGCTCAACTCCTTCACGGTCCCACCGCTCCACGGCAGCTGAGCTGCAGAGAAGGACAGGATAACGCTGGTCGGATAATATAGCCACGCGAGGTCATCGCCCTGGTCGAGGAGATAGTAGAAGGCAAAGCACATCTCATACGGGTCCGGCACTGAATACCGCGCCGCATACCTTGCTATGAGTTTCGGATACCGTTTTGCCCAGCTTTCTTCGGTCCAGTAGGATTTTATAATACTGTCATTCTGGAAATCGGAAATCTCATCAAAGAGCGCATCACGTTCATCCTGAATCGCCTCCATCTCATCGATGATATTATCGCTGCGGTTTTTGAGGTCAAATACATCTGCTGCAACCTGCATCTTATCGTCAATAAGCGGGACACCTTCTATTCTTTGCTGAATACTCTTTCCGGAAAAGGCAGCTTTCGCTTTTTCTGACAGTTTGACGCTTTCCTCAGAAATGACCTTGAGTTCTTCTGTTTTCTTTCTGAGTTCTTGGGCGAATTTAATTTCTTTCTTTATCCACTTGTTGCGGCAGGTGAAATACCGGCTCAATGCGGCTTTTGACATGAACGCGAATGTGTTTACGGCATTATCGACCATGTCTTCCGGCAGCAGCGCCAGAATTCCCTCAAACACCTGTCTGGATGGCACATCCTGATGCTGTTTTCCGGCAATCGTATACCCATCCGTGACAAAGACCCTTGCCGGGTCCTTCGGGGATTTTACAAGTCCAACACAGTCCTCGTTCCGGTGCAGGATGGTGTATACCATGCTCCGCAACACTGCCTCGCTGTAGCACGGAGACACACATTTCGGCAGACGCACGGAATTCAGTTTATCTTTGTCTTTCGGAAGGAGTGCCAGTGCCTCGTCCATCTTCTGATTTGCGCGAATCGCGTCAAGAATCCAGATGGCCGCTGCCAGAGAATAACAGAACATCTCTTCACCGACATTGTACGGCGGGTCCATGAGGATGTTTATCGCAATCCATTCGTCATCAAAGTTAAAGCTTGGGTCGCCCTTGATGCAGCCCTCTGCGATACGCTTCGCCACAGAACGGTTCTTCTCCATGGCATCAATACGCCGCTCCACGCTGCGTTTATCGAGGTCGAAGGACGCTGCCACATTTTCTTTTTCCGCAGCATTGATATTCGCCAGTCCCTTTATGGCTCCACCGAATGCATTCCTGCACTTCTCGCGGAATGACACCGGGCGATTATTGTTTCTTTTCGCTTTCGATTTCATTGCAGCTCCCTCGCGTTGCTTTCTTCTGTCTCCTATTATACCATATACTACCATGAACGGACAAATTTCGTCACCAAAAAAGAGGCCACCGTTTTTGGTGACCTCTGAATTAAAAAGTCTTTGTCATCGTTTTGCCACTGCTTTGCCGTGTTTTTCCCGAGCACATCACAATCATTTATCTCCCCGCATTTTTTCGTATTCTTTCTGGATGTCTGAGAACAGTATCAGATTGTTCGGCTGTCCTTTGCTTTCTCTCTTGAACCCTTTAAGCTTGACCTCGCAGTCTAAGGCGGTTTCAAGGTCCGCGATTCTGGCATGGTCGTTGCACAGCGGCAAGGGATTTTCGTCATCCGGGCCGCAGGTGATGTTCAGGATACCGTACAGCCATTTGCCGGGACTCATGATGAATTCCTTATCGATGTCCGTTTCGAGGAGTTCCACACCCGGAAAGTAGGGCGTTTCGAGTCTCGGGAATTCTTCCTCATCGAAGTTGAAGCTGTAGGTTAGCACGCAGTCAGGTGACGGCGTTTTAATGGTACAGCGGAACCGCTCATCGGGGAATGCCTGGCACCGCGTCACGGAATACTGATAAGTTCCCGTGCAACTTACAGCAAAGTTGAAGTATTCGACCCACGCATCAAGGTTCGTCAGCTTATACGCATGTACGGTTTGCAAGATACACTCAATTGCTTCGTCCTTATGTTCCTGCAAAAGCCGCCCTTCCTCGGTATCGGCACCGAAGCTGAACTCTAACCCCGTATCCTTGCTGTATCGGCCTTTCGTGTAGTTGCTCAGCCAGCGGATTCCGAGGACCTCAAACGCTCCATCGTAATGCGAGAAGGCATAGGCATGCTCATTGATATGGAGCGTGCCTTTGATGACATACTCGGAGTCGTAATACTTTGTTTTCTTGTACCGAAGATTATCGGTGCAAATCATAGCAAACATAGTTTCCTCATTCCGCGGGGTTATAGGGTTTCGGCATCGGCTTCCAGGCAACAATCATGCCTTCCGGCCACGCCCATTCGCACAACGGTCCATCCCACCATTCGCCGTGCTCATAAAAGGCAGTCGTGGTCAGAAGAGGGTCTTTGCGGGTGACGAGGTAGGAATCGGATTCAGGAGGCGAGGACTCGGTCATAGGTGTCCAGTCGATGGTCTTTTCTAAAGTATCCATAAGCGCCTCCTTAGCTTTTCCGTTCTGCAAGCAGTACTCAGTCCAGCGAGCGCGTGTACCGGCATTTCGGATAGCTGCTGCATCCCCAGAACGCACCGTTTCTGCCATGTCGCATAACCAGAGGCTGACCGCAGAATGGGCACTTCGTTTTCAGGTCCTCAATATGTTGCTGCTTTTCTTCTTTCGTCACCTCAGTGAGAGGACGGAGCAGTCCGGCTAATCTCTCAATATCCGCATGAGAATATACTACCGGTGCATCCTTTATCCGCTTCCGCATAAGGCACAGCATCGTATGACGGTGGCATACCGTGATATCTCCGTCAAAGTATCGCGGGACTTTCTTTAGCGTGCAGCGTTCCGAGAATACGACATAGGATGAAAAGGCTTCTTCCGGCATAGACAGATACTCCGCCAATGCCCTGATATGCGTGCGGTTCTGCTTGACGGGATTGTGAATCACCCCGCCTAAAGTACGTCGCTCCGCCCCGTCCATATAGACGGGACTTCTGAGTGAAACGAAGCTAAAGGGTAAGGGCTCAAAGCTATTCACAAGCTCTATCCCAGAGGGATTACATTTTGCCTTTTGCTTTTAAGCGTTTGGTTTTCGACTTGCTGATGGTTTTTGGCTCGGCAAGCTGTTTCTTATGGTTGTTTTTTGCGTTCTCTAAATCCGGGTGTCGGATGACAATTACATTACCGAAATCCGGTTGATGAGATGCAAAAGCATCCGGAAACTCTTTCCGCAGGATATTAGCACTTCCGTTCAAGTCGGCATTGATGACGGTTCCGTCAGCAGCTTTATACAAACCGCGCTTAATACGCTTACCGCTGAATTTGTATTCTTCATCGTTTTTGCCGTAAGTAGGAATGGCATCATTATCCAAGAAAGAGGCTTTTGATGTATAGGATTCTTCGCGGTTGATGACTCGAATGCCACATCGTTCGGCGCGATAGGTGATGTTCAGAATCAACTTATACAGCGGAAGCTGGACAAAGGTCTGATTGTTCTTTTTGCCCATGTTTGCATTTTGTTTCCAATGCGTATTGTGACCGATGACAATGGTGTCAACATCGTTATCACAGCACCAGGCAACTATACTGCTTCCTATTTTGTTGATTGTGTCTTCAATGCGATTGTTGCGCCAAACACATAAGCTGTGCGTTTTTTTCGTCATCACAAACTTTTTATCAGTACCTTTCGTTTGTTCAGACTGAATTGCTGCCATTTTCTTATTGTATAGCTGGTTGATAGATTTCAAAACACCGCCCTTGAACAAGAGGCAAGGTAAGCCTAAATTGTTCGTAATAGCTGCAGTGTTATCTACACCAAGGTCAATACCAACCATACGGTGCGGAGGTCTTGTTACAGGGGTTTCTTTTTCATCGTCAAAAACGAGCGACACGATATAGTTGCCGTGATTCTGTTTCACGGTAATTTGCTTTAAGCGACCGCGAAGCGGCATATCGGCAATGTACAATCGCTTTTTGATTTCAGGGAACTTTACTTCGTGAAAACCGGGCTTGCTTTTTATCTCATAAATTACGCAATCCTGATTTGTAAACACAATAGTATGCCTGCCACCTTTTTCACAATACCTTGGCAATTTTACCTTCCCGGTAAAAGAAGCAGGGTCCTTTTTGTGCTCGCGAACACTGGCATAAAAGCCTTTCATGTTTTTGGCGACTTCTTTTAGAACTTGCTGTGCAGTCTGCTTTGGTAAGCCCTTTGCCATAAAGTCAGGGTTGTTGGTGGCACGCATTAACGCCTCCAGAAAGTCTACCGACAAAAACTGTTTGCCTTTAACAGGCATTTTAAATTTGTCACCCATTGCCGGGAGAGCGTATGCAATTTCGTTGTATACCTCCAATTCGTTTGCTGTCAGTTTGTCGAAAGGCTTTTCCACCATAGTGAGGACTTGGCGCGTACGGTACAAAGCGGCATTTCGCAAATTGTTGCAAAGCGCAGCAATGGTATCAAAATAAGGATAAAATTCAGAACCCGGTTTCACACAAATTTGAGTAGCACTGTGCATTTGTTTCCCCTCCTTTCTGTGAGAGTAGGGCTTTTGCCCTCTACTATCAATTATCGGCAGTTCGTACATTTTGGCAAGTGTAAAACCTCAAAAGCATCTCTTAGGCGCGGCATTCACCCCCGCCTAAGCCTTGAGGCTATAGACGGGGCACTCTGCCTTCAAATTTCGTAGAAGTGTTCCTTGCGACCGTTTCTGAAGCACTGCGTCCATTTCAGCTGGTCTTCGCTGCCGAATATCCAGCCGCTGTAGTATTTGCTCTCGATGACAAAGATGCCTTTCTCATGTAGCATCAGCAAGTCGATTTCGGTGGTCTTGCCTTTCATCGGCAGGTATAGGTTAGTAAGAACCACACGCTCCCCTTCGATGCCATTGCTCTGTAAGGCATAGTCAATCAGATATTCGCCGAATTGTCCTGCGTTCCGGTAATGCAGGAGAGATTTGATAAGTCCCGGCTGCTCGCCTTTCAGGATTTGCCAAAGTCCCATGGATGCCACCTACAATCCTATCTGCTATATTTCCTTTTTCCGCCGCCAAATGTCCATTGGTTTTGCTGCTGCCTACATTATTATATATATTATACGACAGGCATTACCAAATAGCAATTAGGAGCATATCGAAAACGGCAAGTTTTGGTTGCCTTGATTCCGATTATCTCCCGCCGATGCCGAGCAGTGGATGGGGAGGATTTTCCAAAACGAAACTTTTAATTCAGGCACTTCGCTATTGACAAACTTCTTTCTTTGTGCATACAACCCGGACAGTTCCCTGCCTCGGGAAGCGGGTATCCGCTCTGGATGAATCCTTCTGCCGAGGTTCACCGTGCCTGCCGTCCCGCCGGTCGTGCAGCCGGAGTCAGCCCTGCCTGCATCGTTCAGAACGGAAAAACATACTAACACCTATACATGCAAAATAGTATACGGAAAGCCTCACTCCAACAAGCCAAAGAAAGTCCCTGACAAGTGTTTAGCAAGTCTCTAACAAGTGCATAGCCCATACGCACCAAACAAACCCGCCGACTGTATCATCGATAGCAGCAGAAAAGGGAGTCGCATTCCACGACTCCCCTCTCGGCAGTAAATCATTTCAGTATTTTATTCAGCTGCAGATTGAAGATTTTGCTCAACACATCCAGCCGGTCCTTCGGCACATCAATGTTTTCAGGTTCCTTGAATCTAAAGCCTGCCATGTTCTTTAGTTCCGCACGCAAATCATCGGTAAGCATCGCCTGTGCCGTCTTGATGAAATCCCCGCCAACCCTCGGCTCGCACTTTGATATGCACCACGCCGGGTTCTTTTCAAGGGTTTCTGTATCGAATTGGAACAGCAGGCTGCGGTTGTTGTCATACACAGGAGCCATTCCGGTAATTTGCATCGTATCGTTGTCGAAAAGGAACCCAACATTCCCCAAGTGCCGGTCAATGTTGAGAATAAGCGCGTCCAACACGAACATCCGGCGCATAAGGTCCTCGCTGCCGTATTGTTCAGCGAATTTGAGGAATGCAGCGGGATTCCTGCGATTGGAAACCGGTAATGCCGACAGCTTAACCAAGCCAAACCGTTCACTGGTAAACAGCTTGCACTTCGATGCCAGTCGTCCGTGATAGAAGGTGAGTTCATATTGGGCGTTGTCCCGACATAGAATATCGGCTACCTGCGTGGTGAGAAATTCAGACAGTGGTTCGATTTCATAGGTGTCACTGCCGCTTTTGTAGAGATAAACCTTGCCGTTTTCTCGCTGCCAGCATTTTGCATATGCACCATCCGTTCCGAATTCTGGGGATGTTGAAGAAAGCGTCGTCGAGGAAATGACGCCATCAAACGCTGCGTTGGAAACCAATTCATCGAACTCGTTGCGATACAGGGAAACATCGTTCCAAGACAGGGTGCTTTCCGGTTGTTTTACCCAGAATGTGTCATTGAGAGAAAGTGCGTGGGTCAATTTCAGAAAATTCTCAATGGATTCACAGCCATACTTTTTCAGTAGCTCTGCGATGTGTTTCCTGTGCTTAGGTGCCTTGCGTGCATCAAGAAAATCGCCAATGTTATCGTATCCGATAGGTCGAGATTCTGTATACCATTCAATTTCTTTGCCTGCCACAAAACCGAACTCGTCCTCATAGCAATCAAACAAAAGCCACTTTGTATCTTTGTTCATCAGTAAAAACAACACGCGGAACCACACCTCACTTTATACAATATTTTGCTCTAACAAAAGTATATCTCAATTTATCGTAATTGTCCACGAATTTCATAGCTTTGTCCTTTGTTGGCTCCGTTTTTGTCATTCGTGTCGTTTAGTGTTATTTTCAGCGATTTTTATGCGTATATTTGCACGAATATTTCTGGATTATCCGCACTATATGAAAGCAGCAATACACGCCCCAAGCATATCGCGTTGATTCGTCATTTGCGCGGTATTTGGCAAGTCTTTCATTCCTCATTCTTTTTCTTGCATCGTACTCCCTTTGGGTAGGCCACATGATAGGTTTCGCCTTTCCCAAACTCACAACCAGCATCCTCAGCGTTTTTTCTTGCCCGTTCACTGGCCTTTTGTCTTCTGGGAAAGTTGCAAGGTGTTCCATCACTCGGTAGCTACAGGCTTCCTAAAACATTCTGGAATACGCGGAAATTCGAATCATCTCGCGGTGAGCAATATACAGCGAACTCAATGGTTTCAAACTTCATCCGGTATTCCTGCACCACTGCCTTCATTGCATGTGCTACAGCCAACGGCGGGTTGCTGAACGCACCGCATCCGAATGCGCCAAGGATGACAACCTCATTGCCATTCTTCCAGGCAATATCAAGCACTTTTCTCATCCGCTTTTCGTGCAGCGCCTGCAGTTCTTTCTGGCTGATGCGCACAGCGGTGTTTCCATCACTTGGATTCATACCGTTGCTGGGGCACTCCCGGAGATTCGGGGCCGCGCAGGTCAACACATTGACAGAATACCACTTGTCTTCCAGCAACAGCTTGGGATACGCAGTATCGGACTTGAACGCAATAACGCCCGGTGTGTAGATGCAGTCATCATTGTGCAGCGGGTTCTGTTGGCGGCGATGAGGCGCGTAGAATTGCTTCCAAAGGCTTTCTTCTTTGAGATTCGGATACAGCGTGGAACAGCGGCAGATTGCCTCTTCCTGTGCCGAAGAACCTTTCACCACACCACCGCCCGGATTTGCCGCAGAAGCAAAGTTGTGGATGCAGACTTTCTTCCCTGCATAGGCATAAGGCATTGCTGCTTCCAGTGTGCGTTTGGAACTCACAATGATTTGGGCAGGCCGAGCATAGGTGATTGCCTGCTTCTCTGCGCATTCGATGCCTTCAGGATACAGCTTCTGTTTTTTAGTGCTTTGTTCGATGGCGTTGCGCAGCGTACTGTTTTGTTTGCACAAAGCAAGGGTATCCTCGAAAATCTCGACATTTTCTTGCCTTCCCATAATTCCAACCTCTTTTCTTTAGGCAATCTTATTTTAAAGAATTGTACCATGTTTTATCGGAGCTGTCGATGTTTTCTGATTATTGTCCCATTATTTCGGCAGAAGCGTCGAATGGTGATGTCATCGAGTTTTTCTCGGACAGAAACGAGGAGAAGGTGAGCATTCCGTTCTGGATGTATTATCATTCTGCTGAAGTTCACCGTGCCTGCCGCCTCACCGGTCCTGTAGCCGGAGTCAGCCCTGCCTGCATCGTTCAGAGCGGAACACAGCAGCGACCGCCTATTATATGGTATCAGGTCATACTATTTCTCAAAGCCCTATTTATCCATATAGTAGCTATCCGATAAGACTATCGCTTCATCCACCGCTTCCCGCAGTCTGTCATAGGATACTTCCTCTTTCGCAAGACGCTTAACGACATTTAGCGATATCTTTTTCTGCGCAGGCGTTTCCTTACAATACCCGTCTACCACGAATGTTGGCACAACATAGAACACCCAGTCATCCACAGTCAAGGCATTGCGCTTCCCGATATCCTTGTTCGTATTCAGGCAGAATACATATACCTCTGACTGCCTTGACAGCTTCCGCTCGGCATCCTGGTTCTCCCAGTAGCTGTTGTTTGTCGGTGCAATCGAGAAGGTCCGTATTGGGGATATCTCTTTGTTCCAGGGATGCACATAGCTTGTTGCCTTAACCTCGATGCGCTTGTTGCGGTATGCCATGTCATAGGCTGTCCAGTAGTTGACATTTTCGGCTTTCTTAATGCCGAGTGCTTTCGCCACGAGGAACTCCGCTATTGTCTCCGCCATCCCGTCCAGCTGGCTGTATGCGTATTGCCAGAAATCCTCAACGGAGAAGAGGTCCTTGCCACGGAATCGGAACATCTCATCGGGCGCATAAGGCTCATATGCAGTCAGTTCTTCTTTCTTCTTAGCTACTGTCGCTTCCAGCTTTTCTGTATACGAATTTTTCGTGTCCATTTGTCCCCCGTGTCCTTCGCATATACTTTCCCAGACTATGCCTTTAGTCTAGCACATGTTGAGCACAAACGCCACAGGAAATTGATGCGCCGTGTTGTTTTTTAGCATTGTCGGAAGATTTGGCTTCGGAGCAAAAAAGAAAGCGTACAGGCTGGGATGCCTATACGCTGATTTGTACTGGTGCCCCGTGCTTGGAAGGTACGGGGTTTATAAAATGGGGACTAAAAACAAAAAACCGCCTCACTAAATGAAGCGGCTTTTGAACAAAGTTCCCAATAGCATCTTATACCATACCAAGAACTATCATGGGAGCTATGATTCGTTAAGAGGATGTCCTTAACGCTCTTATATTATATAGTATGCACCACTAAATGTCAATACAATCATTCTGTCATGTTGGTGCTGACCCTTGACTTTTTTAGTTGCATGCCATTACTCAATCTCTTCAATTTCGACATTGGGGGTTGCCCCGTATTTTCCGAGAAGATATCCTTTGCGGATGTTATCGGTTGTACGCGTTGAGAAGTTGCTGATGCTATACAACTCCGATGCGCCATCGTCTTTGTGTTTATCTACAAAGTACAGTTGGTCTTTTCGAAGCAGCTCCATGCTCAGCAATTCAGTGTTGTGTGTAGTGAAGACAAGTTGAGCGCCTTTCGGGTTCGTCTTCTTGCTCTGGAATTTAGCGATGATAAACTCGACTAACGCCTGGTGCAGGTCCTTTTCTATCCCATCGATGAGTAAAAGCCCTCCTTTTGACAAAACTGATTCGATGGCAGGCGCGAGCGCCATCAGCTTTCTTGTGCCATCGGATTCGTCTGCGAGCTCAATCGAATACATGTTATGATTTCCGCTCTTGTCTTCACCTTGATGTATAGATGTCGCTGTGACCTGGCCCATCCTCAAATGCGTTTCTGCATTGCTCGATGTTTCGGAGAGCAGATGCATAAACTGTACAAGTGCTGTTTTGTCTTCATCCGGTATATTCTCCGGCAAGTCAGCTTTCTCGTTAATTTTCTTGCTGTTGATTTCGAACCGCATGTCCTCAACGCCGACATCCGCAGCTTTCGCATAATTGGAAATCGCTTTCAGCATATTGGTATCGTTCGAGTATTCGAGCAGCTGCCGAGGTATATCCGAATAGTCTCTTGAGAAATAAATCATCTCTCGAAACCAAGTCATGGCTTTCGAGCAAGCCTCATCGTTCATAGTACATGCCACGGAGAAGAACAACTGATTTTCTGCCACTATCTGGCTTATCAGTTTTCTGCGAGCCTTCTCTTCGGTAAAGGAGAAAACCTGCTCGCTTCTGGAAAAAACGAGGGCCTTCTGTCCCTTCGGCGCATGGTATAGCGATTCAGCATACACCTTCTCTTTCGTTGCGGAAAACGAATACCAGTATTTGGTGCCGTCTAAGGTATACACGAACGAGAACTCTGTCGGTTCAGATGCCGAATAGTCGTTCAACGCGAACGGAACAACCGGTATCGCTGCATTTTCGTGTTGCGTCTTCTGCGCGTTCTTTATAAACTGCACCGAAAGCCAAAACGCCCGGATGACATTGCTCTTGCCGCCACCGTTCTTTCCGTAAATGGCAACGCTGGGCAATATACGCAGCCCTCCGTATGGGATAAGGACACTTTTCAGCGTGCTCAGACCCGTGGCTTCCATGGAAAGCACTGCCTCATCACGGAACGAACGGTAGTTTTTCACGGTAAATTCGACCAGCATATTCTCACCTCTTTCGTATACTTATAGTATACAAGGTTATTTTGTGAAATTCAACGCTTTTTGTCAATTATTTTGCTTTTTATGCGTGTATTTCCGTGTTTCTGTGTATTATCTTCGTGTTCTCTCAACTACAGATGGTCCTTGCAACAAAAAAGAAAGCGTACAGGCTGATGTTGCCTATACGCTGTTTTTTATTGTTGCCGATTCAGGACACCGCTCTGCTGATAGAAGCGGCATATCCGTTCTGGACTTGTGTTAGAGGCCCAGTCGAGCCGGATGACCGCCCGCGTACTCTTTGCACGAATTGCACACAGGGTATCCAGTATCCCCATGCGGGTATATGCCTTCTGGGCATAGAACTTCCTCGTGGATTTCATACATTCCCACGAGGATGCCGCTTTCCGGGACGACAGGAACGCAGAACCCCGCCGCTAGGAACCTCATCAGAACGGAAAAGCCATAGGGAAGCTATATACCCGTCTACAAACTGAAAGCTATTCAACTCGAACATTTACGGGGGACATGGTGAGATTGCCTTCACCCTCAACTTTGTACCATTTATTCTTTTCGAGTTTGATTTTCTCTGTCATACCATGTGTAATGTACCCGATTATGTACTGCTTTCCTGTTTCAACATCAGTAAAGACAACATCCGTATCGCAATCGCCACTTACTTTTACAGTTCCCCTAAGTGGCTGTATTTGTTCTGCTTTTATTGTACCTTCGCTATTTGAAAGAGTGAATGTATGCCTTTTCCGGATACTGGAACAAATCAAGAGCACAGCCAGAAAGGCAACTATCGCACACAGCACCAAACGCCTCATTCTCATCAAAACACCTCCTGCAAATTCCAATTTTTGCACTCCTCCAAACTGGAATTGATTTACTTCTTTTTGTCATTGAAGTAGATGATAAATGCACCCATTACTGCAATAGCAATGAGCAGTCCAAACTCAACCCAATCACCTAGAAATTCAAGTCCTACAACCATACCTAAATAACCAACAATCAATGTAACGATTGCTGCCAGAATTGCTTTACCCACATAATCACTCTCCTTTGTCAAATTTCGATTTGTCAATTTATAGGAGACAACGCATACGCAACGGTGATACCGGCCAGTGTCTTGGCAGCAGGAGGTGTCCTTGCATCCTTTTAGCGCCAACACCAATGCCGGAACATCAGATTTGAGTTTTCCGGCTTTTTTTGAGGTTCAAGGCCCTATCCTCCCCTGCCCTCAGAAACCGTTCACGATATTTCTCTCAAAGTCCAGAAACCTTGTTCCCTGAAAGCTCAGTCTACCCTCATCACCTTCCACGAGCATGCCGTAGTCCTGACCACGCACAGCGAACTCCATGCGGTCGCCGCTCTCGACCTCGAATGTGACATAGTAGGAAGTGCTCGTTGTGCTATGGAACCCATGAGCGCCGGAGGCATCGCCCGCCACCGGATGGCTGTGATGAGTTGTATTCTGGCGCTTAGCTACGACCTTGGCTGGTACAGTCAATCTCGGTGATTGGTTGTTCTTATGCCATGTGGTAAGTCCCGTGACGGCAGTGTAAATGAATGTGCCGATGACGATGAGGAAGATAACAGTAAACATGAGTGGGAACAACTGGTCAAACAAGCCGAATATCATAGTCCTTCTCCTTATTCTTCGTTCAGGATTCGCTTTATCTCATCGAGGTTCTCGGCGAAATAGATGCCTTCCTGCCTTTCTTTCGAGGAAAGGCCCTTGTCAATCATCTTTGCCAGCAGTGCTTTCAAATCATCATAGTAGCCGTTCAGGTTATAAAGGATACAGGGGGCATTCATGTGTTTCAGGGATACTTTGGACATGACCTCTGTGATTTCCTCTAGTGTACCTGTCCCACCGGGAAAAGCAATAAAGGCATCGCCGAGCTCAATCATCTTGGCTTTCCGCTCTGACATATCCTTGGTCACGATAAGCTTGGTCAAGCCATCGTGCTGCAACTCATTCTCGATGAAGAACTGCGGTTCAATGCCCGTTACTTCGCCGCCGGCCTGTAAGACACTATCTGCGATTGCGCCCATGAGCCCGGATTTTGAGCCGCCATAAACAAGCGCGTTCCCGCTGCTGCCAATCCATGCGCCGAGCTCCTCTACGGATTTCCGCAGGCGGGGGTCGTTGCCTTCGTTCGCGCCTAAGTACACGGTGATGTTCATGTAGGTTCCTCCTGCTGTTTTATTCTTGTGTATACGAGTACATATTCAGGTTTTGTTACGCTGGTCAGCCTTGCCGCTTCTTTTGCTTCCATTTCTCAAATTCTTCCTCTGTCATGATATCAGAGAACGCCTCGTAGGTATCCAAGGCCCCGTTCTTCTTCTGCACAAGATAGGCCATCCCGATACCGCTGCCGACCATGACCAGAAGCGAGGCTAAGATGACCAGCATTGTGAACAGTCCTTCGGCAACACCGCTGACCAGCCACTCGACGATACCTCTCGACAGGCAGGTGAGCAGCATATTGCCACCCAAGCACAGCAGCGCTGTTCGGTTCAGCTTTTGTTTTGACAAGTTGGTCTGCCAAAGAATAGCAAGGACAAGGAAGAACGAGAGAATAATCCACACGAACATGGACACTGACAGATTCCGAACTCCGACAGGCAAGCCGTAATAGATAGCCGCAAATGCAAGGGCTGGACTGTCTGAAATCATCATACCGGAGTTCATGCCGCCGAGAATGCAAAAGAACAGGTAGCCGATGACATACAAGGCGCAAAGCACTCTGAATCTGGTTTTGTTCTTGATTTTCATGGGTGTTTTCCTCCGTGGATGCAATTCGTTCTGCCGTGAATTACATTGTTATCATTTAGCGATAGCAAAATTGTAGCCCTGCTCAAGTGACAGGCATGCACGAGAATCAGCGCTCTTGTACTTCTTTCCCGCTCATATGCTCGATTTCGATTTCAAAGACCTGCACGGCCTTACCCGACTGCGCAATTTCCTCATCGACAAGCTGCTCGCTGGGATAGTATTTCATAGCAAGCTGCTTTATCCGCCGTGTTGCTTCCGGTTCCGCCTCAATCAGATGGCATCTGCCGAACACGACAACGCTCTGCATGAACGGGGCCCAGGCATCCGTTCTGATGGTTTCATTCCCATATACGGTGAAGCATACCTTATCGCTGGCACGTAAGGCATCTACTTTATGCCCTATCTTTGCGCCGTGAAAATAAATTCTCTGCGCTTCGTCATCGTAAAGATAGTTGATGGGTATGGCATACGGGTAGCCGTCATCGCCGTTCACGGCAAGCACGCCCCGCCGACTGGACTGCAACAACTGCTTTGCGCTGTCGATGCTGATTTCTCTGTTCTTTCTGCGAATCTCTCTGAACATTCGTTTTTCCTTCCCTTTCACCCGTCTTCTGCCTGTGTTTTATCTTGTTTCGCCACATCTGGTATACAGCACTATTATACGACAATCTGCGGCAAAAAGAAATGCTGTGCCCTCCGAATCCGGAAGATACAGCATTGTTTTTATATGTAATGGCGTTTTAGCCTTGTTTGTTGTCTGGCCTTGACCGAGCGATTGCTCTGGCATGGTCTAAGGCGCAGTGGGTAATCACGGGATATTTCCCTGTGTTTGCTTCTTGATTACAAGGCTTATTATACTGGGGACTTGTGTGCAGAGTTTAATAGGCTTTTGAACGAACTAGAAACTTCTTTTAAAGAATCTGTGAATTACTTAACATAGTGGATGCGGCTGACATCGTAACGGTCCTGCTGCGGTTTGTTCTCTGCCGGATAGCCGAGGGCGAAGATGGCAAAGGCGTGATGCTCGGCGGGGAGTTGGAGCACTTCCTCGACAGCTTTCATTCGTTCCTCGACAGGGGCAATGCCGAGCCAGACACCGCCAAGACCCAAGGCATCTGCCTCCAGCCAGATATTCTCGTTTGCTATACTAAGGTCGATTTGCGCATATGCCGGGCTGATGGCATCCTCGCGGTAGGCGGAAACGATAAGCACCGGGGCATCTCTGGCGCAGCCAGCATAGGGGCTGACAGTGGAGAGTTTCTGGATAAGGTCCTTATTGGTCACGACATAGAATTCCCACGGCTGCTGGTTTCTCGCCGAGGGTGCTGCCATGGCGGCGCGAAGAAGGGTCTCGATTTTCTCGGGTTCTACGGGCTTATCCTGAAATTTGCGGATACTGACGCGGTGGAAGATACTGTTCATGGTGAAGACTCCTTTCTGGCATAGGAAATATGGGGGTGATAGTGTTTGGGCAAGGTTTCGGATGGAAATGAAAGTCAGTGCCAAGATGAGCTTGCATCAAACGAGCTGGAAGGTCTCCTTTAGTGGCTCATTCACGCCGAACTCGATGCGCCACTCGATGCCTTCGTGTACCGGCTCAAAGTGCAAGGCGGAGCAGGCAACATGGATGTTCTTCTGGTCCGGGACGCCTATGGTGATGGTTGTCGGTCCATCCGCTCCGCCGATGATGGCGATGACACTGTTCGTAGCTTCCGGATAATACTTACCGGGGCGTGGGTCGATTTCCCGAGGTCTCTCGCTCTGCACGCAGTCCCGGACTGCAATCTCCGTATCCGGCTCCGGGGAAAGCGTATACCGCATGGCTACATAATGAGAGGGATAAACCCAGCGCCCAGTGTCCGTGCCGCTGCGGGATATAGTCTGCTGCTCAATGTCCAGAACGGTTAGAGTATACTGTATCCCGGTTACTGGATGCGTAAAGGTATATACAGTATCCCCAGAACCATTTACTCTAAAGTGCGGACCAGCCAATGTATAGGGTCTTCTCTCCATAGTTAGGGATAGAGCCTTTATACCAGAAGGACGCCTCTTCCTTTTCCACGGGTATGCTGCTCTAGTTATAGTCCAGCCATAGGATGTATCTAAACCATAGTGTTCTATTACCGCCTTAGCTTCCGGCTCAATCGTTATCCCTTCCGGTAGACACGGGTTATAGGATATCGAAGAGCCATGAGAAGTCTGCATAGCTTTCCCGTTCATGACAAGGCTCGGCTCAAAATCCAGGGAAAGCGGATTATCGAGTTCTATCTGCATCTGTTCTTCTCTGGTGAAGTCCTCGCACGAATCATTGTCAGCCTTCAGATGCCATTTGTCAATAAAGGCTCGGATATCCTCTGCCTCTGCTCGCATACAAAAATCTACTACCAAGCCTTTGCTGCAAGCGTATATAGATGGAATGACCCAGTGATGTTCGGCCCAATCGAATTGCTTATTGACTTTGATTTCTGTCCCGGCATGGTCGCGCCCAGAATACCCCCAGAAATTTCCATCAAAATACACCTTCCAGTCGGGCAGTGACGGAGGGGTATTGGGGTTCAGCGTCAAATCATAGTAGTCATCGGTATACTTGATTTTGGCATAGTCGAACGAAGCTTGCAAGTCCTTGATGTATTTCCACGGGTGTTCCAGCGGCGACAAGGCGAACCGTTTTGCAATCTCCTCTAGTACAGCCTTCTGTTCCCGTGTCGGAGGATTCTCTTGCAGGAATGCGGCAAACTGCGCCTCATTCCACATCCAAGCCTGTTCTAATGCTGCCGCATCCCCGCAGGCAAGAAGCAAACGCAGGAAATCCGCAAAGTCTCTTGCTATCGGGTGAACAAAGTCCTGTGCAGAATTCATGGGGCTTACGGCGAAAACCATACCGCCAAATCCGCGCACAAAGCAATAGTGGATGCCGTCCACACCTGCCCATCCGAAGATGGATGCGCCTTTCGGTGTACAGAAATACGATGCATTGTCTTCGCGGCGTTCAATGCCAATCAAGGACAGGTCAATGCCGCTGCGCAGGAATTTCTCGAATGTCTTGTCCATGGTGCTTCCTTTGTGGTGTTGCAGCCCCTGCTCTTATCTAAGCGCGAGGCATTCGGATGGCACGCCGTTCCGGGTCAGTATCCCTGCTATCGTATCGAATACCTGCAGAAGGCGCATTCCTTTCTCATAGGCAGTGTAAGTCCCGATGTCGCCGTATTCTTTTTCTCGCAGTGTCCAAATATTGAGCGTGACAAGTTCTGTGTTTCTGCCATCCTCTGCGCCAAAGCAGAAGATATTGCTGACCCCGTCAAGAATCGAGGGCGTAGCGATTTTCGGAGACTCGTACTCGAACAGTTCAGGATGGCTCTCGATGACATTCTCAATTTCTGCAAGAGCCTTCTCATCAAGGATACTGGTTCTGTCTTCATCACCTGTCATGCACCGAACTTCGCCAGTTTTGTAGACCTCAACGCCTGCAATCGGCAGGAACCAGGCATCTTTGAGTTCGTAGCTGAACAGGATATTCTCATCCATCTGAAACACCTCCGGCTGATTTCTGTTTCTATCCTTAGTCTATCACAATTCTGCCTGAAACGCTATATGGATTCTTTGCGCCTATCGCGTTTTGTGTCTTGCTGCAACGAGGGAATATCGGGCAAAAAAAGAAAGCGTACAGGCTGATGATGCCTATACGCTGATTCGCTTATGAGGAGGGTGCTATTCCGGGGCAAATTCTGCTTCCGGGTGGTCCTTTCCGCTCTGGACTGATATTACAGGCAGGCTTGTGCGCTTTCCGGTCCAGCTGGCGGCGATGGCGAGGTGGGGCTTTTGGTTGGTTTCGTCCGGTGTGGTCCGTTGTTGTCCGGTGTTACCCGGGGTGGTCCGGTGTTACCCGGGGTGGTCCGGTGTTACCCGGGGTGGTCCGGTGTGTAGCGTGATTCTGTAGTCTTGTATGACGGCTACCGGTTAGTACACATGGCTTGCATTGCGGTTGCCGTCATGGTCTCTCGCGGCGTCTCCTCGTGGTTGGTAGAGGTTTTGCCAAGGGTCTTTGTGTATCTTGTCTTGTGCGTTATTTGCGGCGCATTCAGAATCATGGTTGTATTGAGTACACCGCATCGCGTCAGCATCGCAGGATTGACGGCAAACCCGCCCGCTTTCGATGGTGTCGAAGTGTACTCGATAAAGTTATCGTCTAAAAAGAAAAACGCGCCACAGCGGCTGTATGAGCCATTGTAGCGCGTTGCTTAGTTTTTGAGGTAGTCGTCAAGTGCGATGACCGTGACGGATTTCGGAGAGGTATCGATGTCGAGGAAGGTGCAGCCGGATTCTTTCCGGTCATTGCGGGTCATAGTCTCGTGGGAAACATGCCCGAAGATATACAGGATGTTTCTATGCCCTGTCAGCATTTCCTGGCTGTCGTAGCTGTATGGACCGCCAAATGGATTGTTATGCGAGACTACTACCTGCTCATACCGATGTACACCCGGGCCCGGCTTAATGTTGAGCTCCTGTGTCTGGCTCTCAAATACCTGCTCGAAGTTTGTTCTCGTTTGATTGGTGCCGGACAGGTACTCGTAGATGGTATGCTCTGCATCATAGGGAGGTCCGCACATCTCATTGAGCAGATAGAGCACGATTTGCCAGAGGGAATCTTCTTCCCACGCGAGAGTATAAATCAGGAACTGTTTCTGCCATTCCTCGAAAGTCTTGGGATGCTTCTCGATTTCTTTTCTGCGCTCTTCTTCATCGCAGCGGAGTCGTTCGATTTCGGATTTATCGCGGATGACTCTGCCTTCGGGAGTATAGAGCCGGAAAATTCCTGCTGCCATCTTCCGAATTGCCGGTGCCTTGGCAAGAGCACGGTAGTATTTCAGGAGTTGTCTGTGCTGGTATTCGTGGTTGCCGCAAATCAGGTGGATGTTGCCTTTATGCTCGGCGATGAAATTCACGACCTTAGCGTTCTCCTTGCCACGGTCCACTACATCGCCCACGAAGATAATGGTATCGGCATTTACATTACAGCCGGACTTTTCCAAACTGGATGTCAGGCTTTTGTAGTTGCCGTGTACATCCCCGACGATGAATATGCTCAAAGTTTTTTCCCTTCCTCTCCGTGTCCTGCTTCTTGCTCTGTACTTTCAAAGCCGGGATTCTTCGTATCGATGCTCACTACATCGTCATAGAGCACTTGCAACCGGAACATGGGTTTATCGATATCCTCGTGCATATGCCCGCAAAACCATTTCCGGAACCTGGTTCTCCGATACACTTCATCGAGGTATACACCTGTCGGGTCATTTTCCTTCAAGGTGAAGGAATTCCCAAAATAGGCAGACATCAGCATCTTTGGCAGGGTATGGGTCAGGATGACATCGACATCATACCCGTGTTCTTTCAGCGTATCCATCCCGTGCCACATCTCTTTCTGAGACGGGATTTCCTCCGGCCACCAGGAAATGCCCTGTGTGCGGGTCGCCTTATCGATGGACTCTGCGCCGCCCATACACCAGACGGTTAGACCATCGATGGTATAGTATTCGCCGCGCATAAGGTGGATGACATTGGGTGCGTCCGGCAATCTCTGAACTTGACCGCCGTTCCAGAATTCGATATGGAGTTTAGCCCAGAATTCGTGGTTATCGTGGTTGCCGTCGATGAAAAGGATATCGCACGGGAAGGTTTTGAGCCAGTTGATGTTTTGTCGGTATGCGCGGGCATACTTGATGCAGTAGTGTTCAGCACCGGAATCTTTGAGAGTATCCTCAGAGATGCAGTCGGTAGGCAGGAACGGGAACCCGAAATCACCGCAGATGACGATAGCATCGTTGTCGGTAAGCGCCCGGCCAAGAAAGCGTTTCGGATTGATTTTGTTGATTTCCAAGGGGCCATGTGTGTCCCCGAATATATGCAGAAGCATCTCTTGTCTCTCCTCTCGTTTGGTTAAGGGGCCCGGCAGCATCTTGAAGCAAGCAGTGCCATGACACCGAACGCGGGGAATTCCGCTCTGGATGCGTTTATAGGCAGCTCGCTCGCGGCAGTTCCAGCAGGCAGACAGCCCGCCGCCCGTGCAGCACCTAGCCTGCAAAACATTGTTCAGAACGGAAGGGTATTACCCCATTAGAGGATGCTCTCTAATAAAAGCCGGAACTCTACTCCGTACTTATAGCTAGCTATAGCCATGTTCCTACTATCCCGCTCTTGTTCTTCTTCCGGATACCAGTCTTCGGTATACTCATCCCCCAAGACTTCTTTTGCGAAATCCTCAAAAGAGAATGTCTTATCCAAGACTTTCCCCTCTGCACTTGCCTGTTTAGCTTCTTCTATAGCCGCATCGAGTTTCTCTCTTTCTTTCTCTACTCCCGCAGGGTCAACGCCAAAAAAGGTCATCTCCCACAGAATGCCAGCAAGACAATGTTCAAGGCCGTATCTGGCAACACTCGGCTCAGCCAGGTTCCAGCTGAGGATTTCTTCCCAAGGTGAGAACTCAAACGCATACCGCTCAGGCAACCTGTCTGCGATAATCGCATTATAAATCTCATCCGTGCTCATGAAGGTCAGGGCCTCATCGCTGATGGGTTCATAGTCTTTCTCGTGCTTTTCCTTCCAATCTCGGATTTCCTGAGCTTTCACACAGGCAACATCATCTCCGGCATCATCAAAGCTTTTGCAAACCACAACCATACTTTCGTCTTCATTGCTTGCGAGAGTCGTATTCTTCATGCGCTCATAGGACGCGTGAATCACCTTCTGTGCCGCTTCGAGTCTCTTTTCGGCGTCCTTCTTAGATTCGTCATACAAGGCAGCGAATTCTTCTGCCAGCTTATCGGTATCGCAACGCATAAACGCGTCGTATACATTCTGATACTGTATCATAGTGTCTCTCATTTCCTTGTGGTCGCTTTCGGTTTCTGGATTACGACTTTCACCTTCGCGTTGAGTTTTGCCTTCACGGCCTCATATTCTTCCTCTGTGCCTGTAAAGGTGATTTTGCTCTTAGCATCCAGCATTGCTTTCTGGGTATCCAGAGAATCGATACAGGCAGGAGATTCGGTGTGCATACCGACAATCGTGCCGTTTCCGTGTGCTTCGGGGCTGATGACTTCGTAAACCATGATTTTCTCCTCTTTATATCTTTTGACAACAAAAAAGGACGGCAACTACGCAGCTACGCTTATCTCGAAAATAGCGGCAACCACGACACTGTCGTCCGATGGTACAAGCAAAAGGCAGCTACGCAGGGAAGTATCTGCCTACGGTTTCTTAGCACCTACGGTTTTTTTGAGGTGCTCGTATTAGTCCTCATCGTCATCATCTTTACGGAATGCTCCGACAAGGAAAAGGAGGTACAGAAGCCCAAAATACAGAACCGCCGTTACCGGGGTCATGAGTTTTGACATTCCGGTAATCGCAAAGCCGATTCGTGCAATAATCGCACAAACCCAATACTGCGAGTTCACAAAAAGAAGTGTGCCGATAATCTCGGATTTATCCATGGCTCAAACCTCCTCAAAGAAAGCATACAGGGATTCCTCGACCTTTTCTTTTATCGCAGTATCCCAGCCATCATATTTATTATCGGGGTATTCGATGTCTTCCACCGAATCCAACTGCCATTTTGCCACCGGCTCCCCGTTTTTTACCCGGATTATCGTAGGAGCTCCGATTCTCTTCTCCCCTACCTCGATTTTATTCTTTGCCTCATCCGTTACCGTATAGTCGGCAAGGTATTCGTCAAGCCGCGAAAGCAGCTCCGTATATCCTTCTCCCGCCTCTACCGTCATCTGAGGCTTTCCGGTTTTCTCATTATACTCGTATCTGTCTCTATATTTGTCAATTTGGCAATAATATACTGTGGTGTTTTCCGCTACTGCAACATCCGTCACCTCTGTAATTAAATTGCGACAATAAGGGCAGCGAGGAAATGCGAAAATCACGATTCCATCCTGAATCTGTCTTGCTTCCTCTGCCGTGACAATTTTATAAGTGTTTGTCCAGGAAATGCCTACGGTTTGATACCGGTACTCGGCAGCTACGCTAGGCTTCTGGTCATTGTAATTCATGTAACTTCTCGCAACTACGGCTCCATCTCTGGCAGCTACGCTAATGGAAGCCGCCATGGCGAGAGTTGCCGCCATATACGGAACTAAGATTCTCTTTTTCATTCCGATACCTTCTCGTGCCTACGGTTCGTGCAATGATTTTTCTGTACGCTTTTAGCAGCTACGCATCGCAGCTACGCTTTATTTTCATTTGCATTATACCATAAATTTGCTTGTTTCTCAACCGTGTCTCCTATATGTTCACGGAATCGTAATAAACAAATTAGGTCTGAGGGGATTTGTGAATGAGACGGGAAGCGTTGCAAGGATAGTTTAGGTGCTGCTGTCAATATTTCTTCCTGGGGGTAATGAGATACAAAAGAGACTCTTTCGTTTGGCGGGGTGCTGCGGGAAGTCGGGACTCGTCTGTTAGAGGGTCGAGTAATTTCTCTTGCCCTGTCTCATGCATTCCTGAATCTTCTTCTTCTGAATCCTCAGAATCCTCAAAAAACCAAGATGACTGTTCCCTAGCCTCATCCGAAGTCGCGAAATCTTCAAGCATCGTGCATTCATCACAGTAGACTTTCGGAACTCCGACTCTGCCCTCAAAGACTTTCTTGCAGATAGGGCATACGCGAATCGCTATCATGGCTCTTCCTCCCAGTATCCCGAATGCGTCAATGGATTGATGCCGTCTCTCCGAATCCCAGCATCATCGTATTTATGAGCGGGCATTGGTTCGTTATTCATGTCTTTGAAATCGATGACTTTATTTCCCATTGTGCGGCTGATTCCATCTTGTGTTCCGCGTTCACAGACGATATGATACTTTTCCCTGCCTGCTTTCTGGTAGACGAGTTCTTCCAGTTCAATGATTGGGAAGATGAGTGTCTTTTCGCTGTCATCGTCAATGTAAGCTTCCGTGTATTCGCGGGCATCCACGCATGTATGAGTGTTTGTCATTTCAGAGAGCCACATTTCAATCATCTGGTTAAGGTCATCGCGTGTCAGCGTGACTGTACGGGAAAGGAGTTCAACGCCGAGTGTGTTTGTGGGCACGAAATAGTTACGAGCATAGACCTGTTCGAGATTCGTTAGCGTAAGCAGGTTATCTGCAATGCCGTTCTTGCCGGGATTCGTTACGGCTTTACCGTATTTGTTGCCTGTGATGATTTTGGGAATCATACCGCAAGTCTTGCCGATAATAACGCTCTTATACATCAGGGAGCACACATAGTTGAAGTCTGCATTCTGTTTGGAGGCGTCGCTGTCTTTGAGGATTTTCGTAATAACATCCGCCCTGCGATGTTCGTAGGAGACAATCCAGCGCATCAGCTTATCCAGAGTGCAGTAGATAAAGAAGATGCCTTTGCAGTTGATGATGATGCCAACCAGACGGCTTCGTCCTGTGGTGTATTCTTCACCGACTGTATGCGTTGCCTTAATAGTTGCAGAGAGTTCGTCCGAGAGGAATAGCAAGCCTTTATCGTAGAAGTAGTCGTTCATGAACCGTGTGTAGTCCTGCGTGTCTGTAATCAACAGTTCGGACAGACTGATACCTACTTCTTTGGCAAGTGGGATTCCTGCCGCTCTGCACATACACGAGGTCGTCTCAACGCGGTTCAAGCGTCTGCCCTGTTCGCCTTTAAAACGGCGCTTCATATTGGCTCGTTTCTCACTGTCGAGGGAGTCTTTTGCTACCGAACGGATATACTTGACACCGTCCTGTGAGATGCGAATATGGTTCGATTCATCCTTGCGGAACACTTCCACATATCCGTGCTTTACGGCATTTCGCACGGCAAGCGTCAGGCTCTGATACGGCATGTCAGACATGGCAATCACAAGCTGCCGCCGCTGTATCGAGTCAATGGTGTAGAGGTAGGATAGGAGTTTTTGCTCGTTAGTCATTTTGTCACCTTGGATTTGTGCCTTAGATTCCGCATTACGAACCAAGCTGGGCTCGAAAACCCCTATAATCCCGCCGAAAATCGAGGATAGAATACAACAAATTCAGGAGCACTAATTTACGCCCCTGAAAATGTTGTATTTTATACCCCCGGAAAATGTTGTGCCGCAGCTACGCTTCGAGCCAGTACATGATGTCGCATTTTTCACATAGGATAACATCAAGATACGGGCCATTCTGGTCGGATTTTGCAGTGTACAGATAACTCATCAGCTGCCATCCATCGCCATGCCAGAGTGCCCTGCTGACGGCGTTTGTGATGGCTCCGGTGTAGACATTATTGTTATCAATTACGGTAGGAGAATTCGGTGCAATGCCGCGTAAAAAGATGAGATATAAGTGTCCGGACGGCACTATAACAGGTCCGTTTTTGAGGATGAATTTCTTTATTGCGGCCTCAGTCAGGAAGTCAAATTCAGCATCAAGGTAATACTGATTTATCTCGTCTTTTTCCTTTGATTTCCGGCTATACCACTCGTAGTGATACGGCGGTAAGAATGCCTTGAACCGAATGGAAATCAAGGCATGGTCAGGGGTAGAAACCGCGCAGAAATCATCCGGAATGGCGGATTTTGCGGGTGTTTTTCGGTATGGAGCAGGGTCTTCAGGCTCAGAAAAAGCCCTTAGAATCGAGCGTTCGGCTTTTAAAAGCTCAATGGAAGCGGCATTCAATGGCGTTTCCGAGACTCGATTCAAGGGCAATTCATCCGGTACAGCGTTTAAAATCTCGGCTGCTTTAGCGATACGCTTTTTTACATATCCGGCACTGTCCTGATAAGTAGCAGGGGTTTGCCGGGTCGTTTTTGAGGTATCCGTTACCGCAGTCTTGTTTGTTCTGTTTTCTTCGATATATCGCTTATAATCACTTAACGATGGGAACGCCATCCCATACCTCCTGGTCAGGGACCTGTTCCGTGACTTCGAGGTTATAGTCGTCATCCACCACGCAGAAGAACCTAATCCCGCATCCATTGAGGAGTTCACGGTTTACGCCGGGGCGCATGATAGCGATACGGGAAGTCACGGACATCATATCCTCCCGAATCCCGGCGTTGCGAATCATATCCGCCACGATGAGTTCCTTGCCCTTCTCGAACTCACAGACATAGTATACGCTGCCCTCGAAGCAGAAACTCAGCAGCCACGGGCAGGTAGAGGGAATCGAAAATTGACGCCCTTCCGGCAAAAACTCGCATGCCACACGGAATGCGCGGCAGCGTTTGCGGTACAGGCTGGTCATCGTAACATAATCGGCTTTCGCAAGTCCGTCATTCGTCACATAACATGCCGGGCGGCGGTTTGAGCCTTTACGGCAGGCGTTGTAGATGACTTCACGGGCTTTATTGGGGGTCATGTTGTACTGTCTGGTAAGGTATTCCATCATAAGATTATGCGGAATCACGGGGATGACATCGAGCAATTCGCGGATGTCGTTGTTGTGGACCTCAGACATAAGAATGTCTCCTTTCATTTTCGGCAAAATATGTCATTTACACATTTTCACATTATATTTATGAACTTATCGCGTAACTATGCGAAAAGCAAGCGTTTCTGAAATGTGTCATTTCGGCGCTTACTTAATAGAAAAAGCACTTTTAAAATATGCCCAATCAGCACATTTCATTTGTACCGGACCATCGCATATCTCAAAAGTGCTGTTTTCCTTTATTAGTATCGGAGTATCGTTGTATTTCCGCGCTTAAAAAGTAACATTCAGCAAATCAGCATCATCATCGTTCGCATCGGTACTGCTGTTGGTTTTCTCAGCCGCCAACCGTTCTTGCTCTTCTTTGTGCTGTTTCTCTTTGAGTGCCTTTTCCTGCAGGTAGAAGCTCTTGGCATCGGTCGTGATTTCCTGCTTCTCATAAGGAGCAGCGATGAAGTCAACGAACAGCTTAGCGGCACCGGAACAAACAAGTCCCTGACCACGACCGAGGTTCGAAACATTCTCCATCTCGGAATCGGTAAGCTGAATAGCTGCTTGCAGAGCCTTTGCTTCGGAGGGAATCAAGTGCATGATGATTTTGGTGTCGGCGTTACCGATAACGGCTTTACCGTATTTGCCGCCTTTGTATTCATAGAACTGCGAAATATCCTGCGTCATGGCGAATGCCGAACCGCCGTAAGCACGAATCGTACGGAAAATCTCAACGACATCTTCTGCCGCCATTTCGTTCGAGTCTGTACCAATCAGTTTCCAACACTCATCGATAAAGACTGCCTTACGCTTTGCGCGGTCTTCTTTGATTTTCGTCCAGACGAAGTCCAGAACGACAAACATCGACATCGTAAGGGTAGGACCTTTCATGCCGTTGAAGTCGAATACAATGTATTTGGCTTTCAAGTCAACATTCGTAGGACGGTTATAGCACGCCATCGAGCCACGAATCAGAGGATTGAGGATATTGCAGATACGATGCAGTTCAGGGACATTCTGCATCTCTTTCTGCAAGTCCTCGAGCAGCGGCATCTTCTTGTATCCGCCATTTTCCAAGTCAAAAATTGAATCGTTGTCGTTCGTGATACCGAAACGCCCATATACCTTATAAAGGCTCGTATCAATCAGCTGCTCTTCTTCCTGCGTCATGTCCTTAACGACAAGGTGTAGGAAGGACTTAACGGTATGAATCTTCTTTGTCAGCAAGGAGCCAGTCGTCTCGTAGTCGTCCATCTTCTTGGCATCCTCATCATCCGGAACGCGAATGTCCATGATATTGATGCTGTTTACGGAAGACGGGTCCATCGAGATAAACTGACCGCCGACAGCCTTACAGCCGCCGCCGTAGTCCTCCAATCCTTTCAGGGGTGAGATAATGAATACCTGCGTATCCATCTCAGATAGACGAAGTGCAAAAAGCTGTGCGGTAAAGGTCTTGCCGTATCCGGTAGACCCAAGGATAACAGCGTTCGCATTCGCATGAACATCCGTATCGAACATATCGATGGTGACAAGCGAGTTATTTGCACGGTTCGTGCCAATCATGATACCGTCGGGGTCCTGCATCTCAAAGGAGATGAACGGGTAGCAGGATGCCACACCGGAAGTCAAGACATTGCGCTGTGCTTTGCGCTTGATATCCTTATTGAGTTTACCAAGCGGGAGCAATACCGATTCGAAGCACTCCTCCATCATGAAATTAGCGCGGCGAATCTTCATGCCCTGACCCTTGACGCGCTTTTCAAGGTTATCGTACTTGTATTCGAGTTCATCCACGGAATCAGCAACGACCGTGATGACCATAGACATGTAGTAGAAATCTTCACCGGTAGAAAGACCGCGCAGCATGTATTCGCTGGAAGAAATCTTCTCCATACGCGCATGGTAATCGGAATCGGTGTCGTGGCTGTCCATAGCGTTGGCACGGCTCATACGAAGCTGTGTACTGATTTTATTGTATACAGCTTCACGGGACATGTGTTCAAAGAACATATCGACATCAATACCTTCACCGGCATTGACGAAGGTAGCAATCCAACCAGCATATACACGCTGATTGTACCCGGTGGACGGGATGTAGGCGAAGGTATAGAACTTACCGTCAATGACGATATAGTTGTAATGCGTGAAATCAATCCATTCGGGAGCAATCAATTCGGGAGCCTGCAGGGAGGTCTTAACCCCCTGCATTTCCGCCTCCGAATAGCGGTCAATGATAGGCTGCATATGGTCATGGAAGCTTACCGTCTCGCTCTTGCTGCGGTTCAAAAGCTGGTAGAACAGCTGATGGATACCAGCATCCTCATTGCGGTCAGGGTTTCCGAGTGCCGGGATGAAGACATTTCCGCACTGTTCCATGTGAGAGCGGACATTCGCTGCCATCGCGTTCAGGTCCGCCACAACCAACTCGAACCGGGACCCGTCATTGCTGATGGTTTTCTGGAACTCAATGACCACAAAGAAGCGGCGGGTGATGCCGACTGACAATGCCGTCTTACGAAGAAGTCCGATATAGGCATTGAGCATCTTCTTGCGCTTAGGGTTCGTTTCCTGCTCGTAATACTGGGTGACATTGGAAATCGTTGACTCGACATCTGCTTTACGGGCAAAGGTCTTGAACTGGATATTACAAGGCACTGCCTTGAATGTCTGGTAGAACAGCGAAATAACGCGGTTCTGGGTCTCGGCGTCCATGTATGCGAAGTTGATAGGACGATACTCCATGACTTTCACATACCGATGGTCTTTGGTGATGATAACACCGTTGAAGATATCCTCTACCGGGATGATACGCTGGGTGCTTTTGATGATTTGATAGCGTTCCGCTTCGGCTTCCATCTGTTTACGGATACGCTTGCGCTCGGTGGTTGCAATCTCTTCGCGCTCCTTCTTAGTCAGACGCGCGTTTTTCAGGTTATTCCCTACCACACCATCCGGAATCCCCTGATTCTTGTCTTTCTTTCTGAACATACTCTGTTACTCCTCATCGTCGAAGATAGAAATATCTCGGCTGCTACGAATCTGCGGTTTCACCTTCACAGGCTTCACAGTCTGCTCCGTATAATTCTCGTTCCGAACCACTCTCGGCTCAAAAGAAGGTTTACGCTGTGCATCGATTTCGACTCCCACAGCTTCTTCCAACTCAACATCGAGCATATCGGATGTATCGAGAATTTTGGACGGATTTGTACCAACTTCGAGGTCGGTATCATCGTCCAGTTCGATATCTTCAAGGATGTCTTCTACCGTAACGGACTGGTCGGGCACTTTACTCCCCTTCTCAGTCAATTCAGGGTCAGGACGCTCTGCCGTAATATCTTCCTGCGAGACCTCTGCATCCAGCACCGGCTCGGCAACAGCGGTATCGGCAGGCTCGTCCAGAACGACATCCAGAACGGTTTCAGTCACCCCAGCAGCCTGTTCTCCCAAATCAACAGTCTCAGGCTGTGTCTGTTCAAGAACACGCTGGCGTTCCAGTGCCGTCAAGTGGGCACGCACCTGTGCTGCCTTAACGCGCTCAGCCTTTTCGAGACGGTGCTTGATTGCTTCCTGAATCATCTGCTCCCGCTCTTCCTCGCGCTTCTTAGCAGCCTCGGCTTCTTCCTTATGCTTGCGTTTCAGTTCGGCACGAGCCATACGGCGCTGATTCCGAGGCAGGGATTTGATGAACTCCTTTTCCTCTTTCGCACGCTGTTTTGCCTCGGCTTTCAGTTCAGCCTTCGATTTCAGTTCATCGGGTTTCTCAACGAAATCCTCATCGTCATCATAGTAGACCTGCAGGTCATCGTCCGTGATATCAGCGCTGATTGGCTCATCGCTGCCGCCCACGACCTTGCTCTTGATGTTTTCCAGTGCCCGTTTCAGTTTTTCTTTCGGGAGCATCGTATCGTCATGGAGCAGGTAATCCGGTTCCAGTTCCGTCTTGATACGGGGATTGTACTTGGAGATTCTGCGATTCTGCCGGAACTTGACTACGCGGGCAATGAACTCAAACAAGCTGTCTCCGCCCACGCCATGTACGACACTGACGAAAACCGCCGCACACAGGATAAAGCAGTAAGCAACGGTACTTTCAAAGTCCAATCCGAGTTTTGCCCATCCATACAGGAAGATTCCAAGAAACGGTAAGGTTACGACAACGCCTTCTACGAAATTTCGGGTCTTGAACTGACCACCAAAAACATATCCGGTATCAAAGGAGTTTTTGGGAATCGCATAGATGTTTGCTTGCTTTTCTTCTCGTGCCATGATTTACATTTCCTCCGGTTTCGGGACGATAGTGCGCATCACATCTCGGCAATCCCGGTACAGATGCTGTGCCAGCTTCTGATTTCCGGCCAGTTCCGTATCCAGCAATGCAGCCTTTCTGACGCTTGCCACAACACCGTCCCCATACACATTCAGCAATACGGCAGCTGCATTCTTTTGGCAGCTTTTTTCTACGGCACACATATCCAGTTCTTTCATGTCTAAGAACACAGATACGCATACCTCCATCATTACGCCATGCACTGTACAGGCCATGAACAGTTCTCTGTTATTCAGTTGCGAATAGAACAAGCCTGAGCGCATATTCCAACTTTCACACACAGCATTCACCTCAACTACAGAATCGTTATTTTTCAGTACCTTTAGCCTGCATAAAGCAGTTGTTCGCCACGCGCCGCGAGAAGGCAGGTACAATGCGCAGCATCCGGCTGTCTGCCGGAAATGAATCAAGAGACAGCCGGGGTAAGATTAGACCTTGTGGCAAGCGCCCCAGACATAGTTGCGCTTCTCATCGTAGCCGTAGACCAACAGGGTCACGCGGTCACCGCGAGTCAGCAACTCATCGGAGGAAGTCAGTGCCACACGCGCCTGGATATTGCCGGAATCAACAATGAGGCGGTAGAAGCGGTCGTTCACGGAAGTCACGGTCGCACCGTAAGCACCGCCGCGAGCAAGGCTATGGATGTTCATAGCGGGGTTCGCACGGCGCTCCAGAATAGCGCGGTTCAGGCGCAGGGACACAGTGCCGTTCTCCGCATCGACATGCAGGTCCTCCACCACGACAGGGATACCGTCACCGACATGGTACTTCTCAGCCACATTGTCGATGTACTCGTATGCGGACAGCGCAGCGGCACCGATGCTGGTCTCAACACCCAAAGCCTCTGCAATCACATAGTCGGGGCCGGTGGACAGGATAGATGCAGCGGCGCGGCTACCGTTCTTGACATCGGCATTGCGGCCGAAGAAGTGGCGGTTACGCTGAATCTGCATTGCATCCTGACGAGAACCGGCGAACACGACCTCACCGTCCTCAGACTCTGCTTCCATGTAGGGGCAGAAGTTGATGATAGCACCGTTCATCAGCTTTGCCTTGCGCAGATAACGGCGCTGACGAGTCGCGTCATCATCGTTCTCGATGCCCTTCATTTGGCTGAAATGGAAGAAATCCTCAGCCTGAATCATGATGCGCAGCGTGCCGCGAGTAACCTCAATGACTGCACTGCCGGAACCGACCGGACGCACGCCAAAGACTCTGCCCTGCAGGAAGCGGCGCGGCGTACGCTTGTTATCGAACACGCAGCGGCGCATCTCAGCAAGGTCACGGGCACGGCGGTCTTCCGGCATATCGACCTTTAGCATGTCGTTGCCGTCATCGATGAAATCGCCGATTTCCAAGTCATCGTCGTTGAAACGGCGGGAGCTGCGGGACAGTTCCTGAGCAGCAGGAACATCCTCGTCCTCCTCATCCATTCCATCGTCAGCGGGGGCAGAGACAGCCTCAGGAGCAAGGTTCTCTACCTCAGCGGTATTGGTTTCGTCTTGCGCAGCGGGCTCCTGAATGGGCGCAGCAGCGTCCTCCGCAGCGGCAACAGGGGTGGTCACCTCGTCGATATCGGCGATGGTGGCGTTCTTCATTTCGTTCTCGTTCATGGTATTAGTCTCCTTTTTAGGAAGTAAATGATGTTATCGACATTCGTTGCCCGTAGCAGGATTCGGGCAATATCCACCACACGCCACGCGGAGGCTGCCGATTTGTGTGGTTCCCGACTCATTACTGAATCGGGGAAAAAAGAAAAGCCCCGGCCACACATTGATGACCGGGGGGTGTAAAGAGTGATTTACTTTTTGGATTTTTCTGCGAAAGCGTTTTTCTTGCCGGGTTTCTTGTTCCCACCGACAAGGTCGTTTTTGGTAAGGCGGGGATTCATTTTCTCTACGGTGCGCGTCTGCGTGATTTCCGTATTGATTTCCTTCTGGCGCTGGATATCGCCCACGAGAGATTCCAGCGCATCGTGTTTGCGAGCATTCGGATACAGGTCCACGGTTTTCGGAAGTTCAGACCATCGAGTAGGCACGAAATGCGGGTCACTGAACAGCGGATGATGGATGAACCCGAACCGCTTTGCTTTCAGAAGATTCTGACCATTCGTCATAATCAGAATCTCTTCCTTTTCCAGATGCTGTACTTCATCAGGGTTCATAAGGTTGCGTTTACCATCACCTTCGCTGAGTGAATAGCCCTGATATACACCGCGAATGCCGGTCGAGTTTGCCCTCGAATCACTGACGCTCTTTGCGCGAATTGTAACGATACCGCTCTTGTCAGAGATATACTCAGCCGTATACTTATCGTTACAGCCAAGGACCAGCATCGTATTGCAGCAGCCAATGATGGTTTCTGCGTTTTCTTCGCCGTACAACTGCGTCAGCTGCGGCAAACTCTGCAGAATCAACGAAACTGCGATTTTACGAGAACGAGCCGTTGCGATAGTCTTTTCAAAGTTCGGCCAGACGCCGGTATTCGCCAACTCGTCCGCCACGACATTGACGGGAATACGCCCTTCACCGCCAACAGCGTCAAATGCCTCTTTCAGGTCCTTGAACAGGAAACTGAGCAGAAGAGACGAGAGAAGCTGCATCGAAGCATTGTCATCGGAAATAATAAGGAACAATGCCGTCTTTTTCGCGCCGATATCTGCCAATCGAATATCATCGTTACTGATAACGCGGCGGACTTTATAGGTCATGAACAGCTGCAACCGGGTATTCAAGCCGCCGACGATGTTCGGCTGAACACGCTCACCCATACCTTTAAATACAGCCCATGCAGAAGCAGCCGGATGGTTCAGCGGGACATTCTTGAAGTTCTCTTCCCAGCTGTTCAGGTCGTTGTGCATCAGAGCGTTATAGATATCGGAGATATTGCAGGTCGGCGCATCCTCTTCCCAACTCTGCAGTTTCTTCTCGCCTTCCTCTTCGCCATAGAATTCTTTTGCCAGATACTCTACGACTTTGCGGCGGTCAAACATCGCGGATTCAGGGTTCTTCACCACCTCCACCAACGCTTTCCCGTCATCCTCAGAAATGAACGGCAGCTGCGTCAAGAGTTCTTTGGTACGGCGCTCATAGATTTTAATGAGCGTAGTCTCACGCATAAACGCGCAGTAGGAAACAGCAACGCGGAACAGGTTCTCCTCGGAACTCTCCCAAAACGGGTCTGCTTTACCGCCGCCGCCCGTGTTCGTGATGACGGTTTTACAGAACGCAATGACACGCTGGTCATCGATGTTGCCCGTAATAGGGTCGTAGATTTCCTGTACACAGTCCCAAGCATTAGAAAGGTCAAGGTTGATGAGGTTGAACACCTTCACCTCATAGCCCCTGGATTCCAGCAATTTCCGCATATCATTGTGGATTTCACCTTTCGGGTCCGTAACGACTACCGATTCACCGCGAACAATCGACTGGAACACGGCGGTACGAACATAACCGAAAGATTTACCGGAACCGGGAGGTCCAATCAGGATGAGGTTACGGTTTCCGGTCGGCTCAAACGGCAACGCAATGACCTCTTCGCCGTCCTGCGTGAACTGACCGAGAATCGTGCCCGTCACATCCTCAACGGGACCCACCTCATAGACTTTCTTAGCTTGGCTCTCGCTCATCCATCCGGCAGTACCGTACGTACCGGCATTTGAAGTAATCATGCCACGGTCATCGACCTCTCTTGCAGAATTGAGGTCTGTGTTCTTCTTGGAAAGGATAACGACGATAAAGGTGATTGCTGCGGCAAAGATAAGCGTAGAGATGATACCGTATCCAGTCGTCAGGGCAAGGACCATTTTACGGAAGAATCCGGACTCCCACTCCCCTGCCATCAGGGCGGCAATGTACCCGCCCGGAAACAGCGCGACGACAAACGCGCAGATAAACAGAAGAATCAGCTGCTCACCTTTTGAAAGCATCTGAATCTTCACTTTCAGTTCGTTCCACTTCGTCATTTATTACTGTCCCTCACTTTCTGTTTCGGCGCTGCTGTCAGCGGCATCCCAGTCATCCAAATCAACGCTTTCCGTTGATGTCTGCGTTTCAATGAGCAGCAGATTTTCTTCTTTGGTGTCATCGAGAGAGTCCGTGACAACATTCAGGATATTATCGGTGTAGGAGAACTCCCAGCCGAGGATTCTCGAAATATCAGAGACCGGCATCACGACATCATCCGCAGTCGGAAGTGCGAATGTATCCGTCCAAATCTCCGGCGGCTTTGTGCTGATAAAATCAAAGGTATTGTTCGAGTTGTTTACATTGAAATACTGGCTGATATTGTAAAGTGCTCCCTTTGCCGGAATAAACGCACACTCGCCAAAGGTTTCAGGGACAGCCAAGAGATGCGCTGTCGTATCATAGTCCGTATTTGAATCGAAGGCTTCTGACAATGCCCGCAGGGAAACGCACATGCGCCCGTCACTGTTGATGGTGTATTTGAGGTCCGGGACCAAAGACCCATTAAGAATCACGCAGCGAATCGGCGCATCCATCTTTCCTTGCAGGATAGCCTGCCCGTTCTTGCGGTTCTTGACAGCCTGGTCGTAGCTTTCTTTCGTCTTGTAGATGTAGATGCGCTCGCAGGAACCTTCCTTGCGAAGCTGTGCGAAATCTGTAGGGTATTCGATTTCGTTGGTAAGGTTATCGATGTCATAGACTTCTTCACCAGACACGATGCATTTCTGTAATGTTCCATCAGAATACAGAGCAGCATCATTGCCGGTATCGGTCGAGGCGGGAGTCTCTACATAGTTGCCATTCTCATCGATATACCCGGAACTGCTTTCTACATACTCATCCGTGATAGTGATTTCTTCTCCTGTGCCGGATTCGGTACTATCGGAGTCATTGTCCGAAGCAGAAGGAGTATTGCTAAGATTCTGCGTATTGCGGATATAAACGGTATGTCCCGTTTCAAGGGTAAGACCCTTTCCATCTGCATCTGTATAGGGAACGAGATTCTTAGCCTTTACGGCGGACTCGTATTCCTTATACCGATAAGTGCCATCCAGATACTTGTATTCCATATACCCGTTCTGAGCACAGTTATTGGGAGACTCAGCCGTAATCGGCGTCAACACGATTTGCCCGTTCTCCATCTTCACGCCGCCCGAAGTATCTACATCTCCGGTCACCTCAGGGTTTCCGGAAGCAGAATCCGATGCCGCGATAGACGGGGTCGGAACCGGATTCGAGGTCGCCTCATCCTCTGCCTTGTTTCTGCATCCTGACAAGCATGTGCAGATAGATGCCGCCGCAAGGCTTACAGCGGCCATTTTCTTCAAGTTCTTTTTCATCAAAAATCCCCACTCGCTTTGAGTGGGGCCTCCGTTTCTTAGTTGCTCATATATGCCTCAGGATTGACCTGCTGTGTACCGTAGTACATTTCAAGGTGCAGATGCTCACCTGTGCCGCCGTGCGAACTGTAACACAATCCGCTCCATCCCGTCTGACCGATAACAGCACCGGCAGGAATCGTATCACCAATCTTCCATGAAAATCCCGGTGACAGATGCTGATACAGTACGAAAACACCGCCACCGCTCGATTCACCGTAATACACGAAAACGAAATTTCCTCGCTGTGCGTTGCCTTTTGTCTGGGTAACGCCGTTTGCAAATCCTGTCTGGGTTCCGATAACGATGCCCTGTGAGGGTGCAATGAGCGAATACATCACGGAAGGCGGGACGATATCGGTGCCGTTATGCGCAACACCACCTCGAATCGCGCCGAGATGCGAAGAAACCATACCCTTCCATCCTGACCATGGCCCGCCAATAACGCTTGGTGCATTAAACAATGTATCGGCTGGATGAGATGCATAAAACTGCGTAATCAAACCTTTCAGGGTTCCGCTGATGACCATACCGCCAGTGCCGCCGCCCATGCCGGGATTCGGTGCATCCGGGTCGAAGTCCAACTCCGCATTATCCTCAAAGTACGCTTCCCGCGCATTATACAACTGCCGCATCGCCTCTACCTGCTCGTTGAAGATGTCCTCATCCGAGAGGTCTGCCGTGCCTGCAGTAGTATTCGTCACATTGAAGTAATCGAGGATATACCGCTTCGCGCCTTCTTTCGGAGAATAATGGTACTTGATTTTTGCAACCGCAATCTTGTACTTTTCGGATTTCTGAACACGCTGCGTTTCCTTGTGCGTGATAAGGTTCCCTAATCTGTCATATTGTTTGTTCCCGTTCTTATCAAGCGTCGGTACATCGACTTCTTCGTCCTCCCACCATGTTCGGGTAGCTTCCGAAACGCGGTATTCTTTATCGAGTTCTACTTTCCAAAGCTTGCTCTTTTCAAGGTTTTTGGCTGCATCAACCATTTCCTTCACATGAAACCGCAAACCGGACTCGTTGCGGGATTTGCAGCTTTCACCAGCCATAACGAAAAATGTCCAGTTCAGGTAATTCTTTGACTCGTACAGTTCCGGGTCCACGGAAGTCAGGATATTTTCAGGCGCAACACCGTCAGCTTCGGCTTGCTTTACCATCTTATCCATTTCCTTGTTTGCAATGTCCAGTGCTGTTGCATTGAACTCCTGATACGCGTCCTTGAAATAGTGGTTCAGCACCGCCACCATCACATTTGATGTGCTCGTGTACCCGTAGAACACCGGGTCATCTGCAATCGCCAAATCATCCCTATAGGATTTGCTGGCATCACCAAACTGTCCGGTCGTCACAAAGGTCAGAAAATCATCGACACCCGCTGAAAGCCTCGCTTTAAAATCCTCCCAGCCGAGCGTTACGCTATCTACGGATTGACCGACCGCGCTTTGCACTGACTCTGCAATCGAGCCCGGTAACTGAACCACAAAGATGACACCCATCATTGTGATAAAGAACGGTATCATGAAAAGTACAAGTGCGACCAGAATGATTTTGAACGTTGTTTTTGGATTTTTGATTGCAGTCGTTACAGCACCAACATAGTTTCCGCTCGCGATTTGTCCGGCGGCTTTCGATACGGCCTTCGCATCCTTTTGCGCTTCCCTACCGGCGTTATAGACATCGGCGGCTGTCTTTGCCATTTGCTTGGCATCGCTTACTGCACTGTCGGCCATATTGCCGGTTGAGGAGGCACCGCCTCCGAATCCTGCCATATTACCACCCTCCTTACTAATAAGTTTCTTACCACTTTCTGCCGCAACCAATAGCTGCGTTACCGCCTTGCGCCGCGTGGAGGCAAGTGATTTTGCAAGGCACGGCATCGGGTATTACCCCGACACCGAAAGGCTTATGCCTTATTTCTTGTATCAGCGTTTGCGCTTATAGTCGCCCATACCGCTGAAAGGGTTGTGTTTCTTATCCTGTTTTCCGTGGCCATGAGAATCGCGCTTCTGGTCATCGTACCGCTGGAAATGCGGCTGGCCATTGGAATGCCCGTTATAGGGTCTCGGTTCGGAATTCTTGCGGGATTCCTGACGAGCCTGACTTCTGCGGTAATCCGCATCAAGGTCCGGTCCTACATTCTCAAAGCCTTCAATGCTGCGGGCTTTATTAGCCACCTCATCGAAGGTCGCGGGGCGAGAGGTTCTCGTTGCAGGGTCCCAAACAGGCTTGATATGAACCACAAACGGAGCGTACTCAGGAACGCTGCCATCGGAATCCACTTTTTGGAGAATCCGCCAAGTCGTCCAACCGTTATCCGCGACTTCCTCACGCGTCATCTGGAACATACCCAAGCTATCGGATTCAACCGTGCCGTTTGTACTGCTCAGGCGCGTAACGCTGGATTGAGAAGTCATATAGGCTTCGGGAATCGGAGGCCGTTTCTGTTCCGCAACCTGTTCAGGCTCGGATTCGTGTTCATGTTCCGCTACAGGTTCAGGCTCAGCCATTTCCTGTTCGGGAGCCGTGAACGAATTGGTTTGCGCCTTGTCCTCGTAATACTCAGACCCGTCCGCAATAGGAACATCAAATGCGGCGTCATCCGTTGCATCGAATTCCGTATCCTCGGTTTCGTCTTGCGTATCGGGTTCATCTGCAGAATCGGGTTCCGATACATCCTCTGTATCGGTATTTTGACCGCCAGAGTAATTCTCACTGTCATCGTGGCTGTTCTGTGTATGAGATTCAGACCCGGCTTCATCGACCGTCTCAGTCACCGCACTGCCACTGGTTTGCTGTTCTGCGGCTTGCTCGACCTGAACGACCTCTGTCGCAGCGGTTTCTGTCTCGACCGTGGTCTCAGGTTCAGGAGGCATATTGCCTTCCGAATACCCGGACCCACCGGTCTCCCCTACCGCATACGGCAAGCCATCCGCCGCAGGTGCTTCAACCGTTTCGGAAGAAGTGCCGCCGGTTTCAGAAGTAGGCGTATCCGTGCTGTCATTTGCGCTGCCAGACGAAGCCGATTCACTGGAAGAATCGGTATTGCCGGAAGATGCGGGAGCAGATACAGAAGTACCAGACCCGGAACTGCCGGAGCCGGACGGAACATGAGCACTTTCGCCGGACGCAGGTGCAGAATCGGAAGAACTGCCAGCGCTGCTTCCGGAGTCACCAGAGGGCTCAGAACTGCCCGTATCAGAAACGGGTGCCGGTGTCGCAACATTGGTTGTCGTAGCACTCTCAGCCGGTGCAGATTCAGGCACGGCGCTCGCCGTATCGGCAGTAGCAGGACTCATAGTACCACCGCTGCCCTGTGCAGGAGCAGAACCGCTTTCCTGTCCGTTTGTGCTCGTAGGAGCACTGTCAGACCGTCCAAGCGTATCTGTGCCGCCAGCGCCCGGAACATTGCTTACGCTGCCAGTACCGGACGATTCACTATGCGTAGTACCCTCGTTCGGTGTTGTTGCATGCCCGCCAGCAGACGAAGAATCGCTTTCAGAAGGAGCCGAAGCCGTTTCCGGAGTAATTTGAGTAGCAGGAGTCGTAGCTGTCGAAGGAGCAGATGCAGTCTCACCGCTTTCCTGCGTAGATGCAGGTGCGGTTGCAGGGATAGGAGCGGTAGGAGCAGACGCCTCGTGATTCACAACAGGAGCCGTTGCACCGCCATTGGTTGTACCGCTGCCGGATTCAGGCGCAGAGACATGAGTCGGAGTAGTAGGAGCAGGTGAAGCGGGTGCCGAAGCCGCGCCGCTTTCGGTAGGAGTTGTAGGTACAGAACCCGGTGCAGACACCGTAGTAGAAGCAGGAGCGGATACCGGATGAGCCTGTCCCGTCGCCGTGCCGGCCACAGCCCCAGCTGCAACGCCTGCCGCAACCGCAACTCCAGCAGAACCGCCAGAGACCGGTGCAGTAGGAATAGAAGCAGAAGGAGCCTGGGCACTCACAGAACCAGCGCCCGCTGCGGGTCTTACCGTAGTAGGAGCCGTGCCGGAACCAGGTACTGTAGAACTCTGTCCAGATGCCGTACTCGGTGCAGGAGTAGTTCCAGGTACGCTTGTAGGAGCGTTTGCGCCGGTAGTCGAACCAGGTGCCGGTGCGTTGACAGCAGGCGTTGCTGCCGTCTCAGGTGCGGTACTTGCAGGCATGTTGTTTGCAGCCATACCGGGCACATTCGCCGTCTTAGGCGCATTCGCAGTACCCGGCACTGTACCACCAGAAACCGGTGCCGCTCCTTGCACAGGAGCATTCACGGTATTGGTTGTGGGATTTTGTGCGGGTGCAGGAGCAGGAGCCGTCACACCGGAAGCGGGTGTTGCACCGCCAGCAAATGTAGGCTCTGCCACCTTGCCGTCAGCACTCTGCGTTGCAGGAGCCGATGCGTTTTCACTTGCAGGTACAGGCGCATCCGCCTTGCCACCAACATCCTGAGGAGCAGGAGTGACCGCTTCTTCACCAACGGGTGCAGGTGCATCCACCTCGCTGTCCATATCTTGAGGTACAGGGGGCTGAGCAGTTTCGGCAACAGGTGTAGTCGCCGTCTCATCCACACTCTGAGGAGCAGGAGCAGACGCTTCTTCACCAACAGGCGCAGGTGCATCCACCTTGCTGTCCACATCCTGAGGTACAGGAGCCTGAGCAGTTTCAGTGGCGGGTGCAGTGGGAGCTTCATCCGCACTTTGAGGAGCGGGAGCGGACGCCTCTTCGCCAACAGGTGCAGGCGCATCCTCGTTCAGCGGAGCAGGTGCAGCATCCACATCCTTTACGGGCTGTTCATTCGTCTGCGCAGCCGGAGTTTCAGCGGTCTCGGGAACCGGTTCTTCATCCCGAGTAAAGGTGCAGGTAGCCTGAGAGTTCTTGCCATCCTGGTCGTTGCCGATAGCAACAATCAGCGAACCGGCAGGATTACCGTCAGTGCCGTCCGACACGTGCATACCCGTGACATGCCCGCCATCAGCAAGCATCGCTGCCTGTGCGGGATAATACTGGGCATTTTCCTTGATATGGTCTTCCATCGCCTTGAAAGCGTTCGGAGAATTGTAATCCGCGTTACTGTCAGGATTCATCATATCAGCCAGGCGTTCCTTATCGGTCATGCCGATTCGAGTAGCCATCGCTGCCTGCTCCTCTTCGTTTTCTCTTGCCTTATTCAATGCTGCGCTTCCGGTTTCAGCAGACAGAGCATCTCTGATACTGTTTTTGAAGGCATCGTTGTCATCGTTGGCATTGAAATGCTTATACGCGGTCATGGCATCGCTGTCACCAGCCTTGCGACCCTTGGCAATCTCAGATGCAGGAATCGTGAACTGAACCTTGTTGTTCGCATCGGGCGTAACATCCTTGACCTTATCGCCAAACATGTTGACGGATTGCTCCGCCTCCCAAATCTGGTTACCGGCCGCATCTTCACCGACCTTGCGAAGCCCAAACTTACCCATTGCGCTGTCTTCTTCCATAACGGACTTGCCGTTGGGAGCGACCTGCATAGAGTCGTATTTCTTAGCCCCGTTCACATCGAGCAAGCCTTCCTGCGTATCGCCGATTTCGAACTCAGATTTCTCGGAAACACGGTTCTTCTCATCACGCTTGACAGCACTAGCAAGGAGTTTGCCGTCCTCGCCGATTTTAACGCTTTCGACATGCGCATCATCATCGAGATGTCCGGCACTGCGCAGCTTATCTTCAAGCACCTGCTTGTAGGCATCGGTGTTATAGGAATCAGCATTCAGAGCGCCGCTTGCCATCTTGTCCGCACGGTCGTACATCGTTTCCTTGCCAAGCACGGCATCAGCTTTCATCTTATCTGCCATGCTGGCGTTATTGACATACCCGCCGTCCTGTGCAGAGGTTTCGCCGCCGTTCATGAAATCTGCAAAGCTTTTAATCGGCTCAACACCATTTGCCTTACCAATGTTTTTCCCGGCATCCCACATGTTCTTGCCGACACCGGCTACATGCCCAGCGACAGACGCAACGCCGCCGAAGACATTGCCGATACTCCGAAGCACACCGGAAGCCTCACTGATGGGGTCAAGTCCTGTCGTTCTGGTGATTTTCAGTCCGGCAGTCTGCATCATGTCATCGAGACGCTGTGCGATTTTCAGAAACGCATAGGTGATAAGTCCCCACTTGACCATCTCGGTATTAGAAGCACCGAAAAGACCGTTGTTCAGGGCAGTTCTTGCAATACCCACAACCCAGATATTCAGAATCAGCAATACACATTGAGACCAGAACATCTGCAGCCAGCTTCTCGCGGTATCTTTGGTGTTTTCGCTTGCCATTGTCGCAAACGCCAGCGGGGAAAGGTTGATGGTGAAAATACAGATGATATAGCGTTCAGCGCATTCAAGGACCAGCTTAATCAGGTTCCACCAGATAATTAGCATCAGGGCAAGCACTACGATAAGCGTTGCCAAAGAGTTCAAGTCGAATGCTGATGTGATTTCGCCAAGTCCAGTCATGTCTGAGCCGACACCCGAGAACGAGAATGTTCCGCCCGCGTCCGAAACGCCTTCCGTCAACGCCGAGGACAGCGGAGCCACGATTTCATTAAAAATCATGGTCAGGAAAGTTTTTCCGCATATCACCATTACGATGCCAAACACCGCATTCCAAATCAATTTCGGAATCGACTCTACCTTTTCGCCGTGCGCAATGTTGATAAGATACGAAATGATATGACAGCAGATAAGAACACCCGCAATCATGTACGCGATAATGTTAATTGCCTGAATGAAGAAATTGCCGATGTTGTTACCGCTGTCAAATCCGGGTACAAAACGGGATACATCCGCTGTACTCATCGTTGTAATTTCCAAAAGAGGTTCCAGTACAATATCAGCGGCATTCAAAAGACCTTTGGCAATCACCGTAACGACAAGGCCAAAGAAATTCGTAGCAATATCGACGGTTCCGGCAAATGCAATGCATACCGACATCAGGCATCCGGCAATTGCGGCCAGCATCGTTCTTCGAATCAGGTTCTTGCTTCTTTTCTGATTCACAAGAGAGTTAATCGAACTCACCTTCTTTCCAAAACAAAAAAGGCTCGCCCGAATACATCGAGCAAGCCCTTCGAGCCGAAGCTTATTGACCGTTAGCCAAGTTCAGCATTGACCTGCGAACCCAGTTCATTGGCAACCTTAATCAGGCCCGGAACAGCGGCAGCAATGACAACGATGATGGCGGTCGTAATCAGCCGCTTCTTATACATCTGAACATCCTTGGGGTCGCTGCTCAGAAGCATACGGACCAGGAAGTACAGGAAGACAGCAATACCGATAGGAACAACGATGTTGGTCAGGCCCTTAGAAATTGCGTTGGCAACAGAGTTACCGACATTGAACACCTTGTTAATGGCGCTGGTAACATCTGCGTATGCGAACATAGTGCTCATCATCGCAGCAGTACCCATTGCGCAGGCGGTGTTCAGAGCCATCTGCATGTTGCGAATCGGATTGCGCTTCTGCAAATCATTATTGCTCATGTCAATTTTCCTCCTTCCCTGAAAATATAGCTATATTTTTCGCAGAGCCAATGAGCTGCGCTCTTTTAAGGAACCCAACCCATTAACTCTACAATATCTATTATCCGCAGTTCGCATATAGGGGCAACAGTCTTAGATTCGTATATTTGGAGTGTTCTTCGCACAAACAAAAAAGGCGGAACCATCCAAAAAGGAAGGTCCCGCCGATGCTTACATGTTTCTTAGACGCTTGATAATTCTCGGTCCTAAGAGAGATTTGCGGCCCTGTGTACGGGTCGTGCGCACTGCTTTTTTCAGTGCTTCTTCATCACCAATCATCACAAGCTTTTTCTTAGCACGGGTGATTCCTGTATAGTACAACGGCTTTGTCAGCATCGGACCATACGAAGAACTTACCGGAAAGATACAACAGGGAAACTCACAGCCCTGAGAGCTGTGTACGGTAATGGCATAAGCCAATTCTACATTTTTCATATCATTGCTGTCATAGGTCAACACCTCATTTTTAGAATCGAATAGGATACATACCCGAACGCCGTCATCATCTTTCAGGATTTCCTGAACAGTGCCGAGGTCACCGTTGATGACTGCCTCCGTGTTTTTGCGCTGAATTACGCGGTCTCCTGCCATGAAAGTCTGGTGGTTCACCTCATAGAAAGGCTTGCCATCGGCTTTCGGATTGACAGCCGCTTGAATTTCTACATTCACACGGTTCTTGCAAAGATACCCGGTCGGCGTACCTTTATCATAGTGTGTGGGAGTCAGAACGATTGTGCCCTGCATCCCGTATTGCGCCACACCTTTGCGGTACTCCTCCACGATAGTCTTCATGATTTTATCAGCTTCGGTCTTTTCGTCCGGGTCAGTCACCGAGATGAAGTTGAACTCATCGTCAAACCTCAAGTTTCGGGTCATGCCGGAATACGCACGGTTCTCGCGGATTTTAATGGATGCGTCCGTAATGGTAGAGGTACTCCCCTGCCGATAGTTGACATCGAGGCGCACAGTCTTGATAACGCCGCACTCAATCAAATCGCGAAGCACATCGCCACGGGAAACCGGAGCAAGCTGGTCAGTATCACCGAGCAGAACGATTCTCGTAGAGGGACTGTTCAGAACGGCATCTACTGCAAAAGCAAACAGATGCTCACCGACCATACTCATCTCATCAATACCCACGAACCCGCAAATCCTGCACTCGCCTTGTGCCTTGAATCCGCTCGGATTATCCGCAGGAACAAGACCGCAGGCTTTGTGAATCGTTGCCGAGTTCATACCGGTGCTTTCTGCCATACGTTTAGCGGCAAGACCCGTAGGAGCCATCAAAAGGATATGCTCACTCGGCCATACCTTATGGTACACATCCATGATAGCCCGAAGACAGGTCGTCTTACCAGTACCGGGACCGCCCGTAACAATCGAGATTCGATATTTGAGGTTCTTGACTGCCTCTGCCTGACGCGGAGAGAGAATGATAGAGTTCTCTTTCTGCCACTCGAGAAAGGCGTTTTCTATTTCCTTTTCCTTCGTAGGCATTTCATTTGCGAGAACCGCGACCTTCGCCGCCATACCTCTTTCAGCAATGAAATCCGTCTTGTCGTAGTAGTACCGGCCTTGTCGGACGATATCATAATCAGCCGCCGTTTTCGCAACAGCATCCGCAATCGTCTCATCCGATAGTTCCGGCACGAGGGCTTTAAGCTGCAAGAGCATCGCACTACCCTCGGCACACATGTTTCCGGTCTTACTGCAAGTCCTTTTCTGTGCTTCGATAGTCGCTGCTCGAAGTCTGCGTTCGGAATCCGGCTCCTCGCCCATCGACATTGCGATATGGTCTGTGGTCGAAAAGCCCAGCAGACGAACCAGCTTATAAGGCTCGCTTTTTAGAACCGTAGTTGCTTCATCGCCGTACGCTTCCACGATTTGGTTGATGACCGATACCTCCAACTCAGCCTTTCCCAGAAGAATCTGGACATCGGCACGCACCAATGCAGACAAGCATGCGGCATTGATGTTTCCGAGCATCTGTTCGGTCATTTTCGGAACATCCCGGAGTCTGCGCGGTTTATGAGCGCAGATATCAAGGGTCTCATCTCCGAATTTATTATAAATGGTCTCGGCAGTGACCTTGCCGACACCCTTACTGCTGTTCATCAGGAACTTGATGATTTCCGCTCTGGTTTCGGGCATCGACTCAGATGCCTTCTCCGCAACAAAAATCTTCTCGTCCCCTTTTGTGCCATGCGTATCTTTCTCCCAATGCCCTTCCAGATTAAAGGAAATCTTACCAAGCAGTTTGGCTGGCAAGTGATAGGAGGACACCTTGAACAGTGCCGTCGTCCCATATTTCTGGATATTATCGGGGAACGCTTCTGCCTGTTTCGTGTAGTTTGCCGTGAACAAGCAGACAGAATACGCATTTTTCGTGTCGTGTACAACGCGCATCACCTTGTTGACACTGCACTTATTGATTTTGACTACTCCGTTCATACAAAAATACTCCTATTATCGTTAGCTACTCAACACCTCCAAGCAATGTGGGTAATCCAGACGCATGATGTTCCCGGCAATACCATTCTCCTGAATGTCATCGACCGAAATCATGTATGCGGATACATCCGAACTGTACTTGTAGTAGTTCCAGACACTGTTCGCGTCAGAATTCTTCGTGACAACATCCGATGGGAAATGCATCCACATCGCATTCTCTCTTGCCAGAAGGAAATACTGACCCGGACCGTATTTCCGGATTTTCTTAACGCAGCCTGTGATTTCTCTGTCGTAGCTTTGAACACCATCACAGCACCGCGACACGATTTGCTCCAAAGCTCCGAGAACTGTTTTCTCATCCTTCAAAGCACCGGTCAATGGTTTTAGCATCTTGTGTTCCATCGCCTTCTCCACCGTTTCAGCGTCATTTGTTCGTCGCTGCTCGGCAGAATTTCTGTTCATAGTTGTGATTTCATTTTTCATTGATTTATCGCTCCTTTTCGATGAAAAAAGCAGCCATCCGAATACGGACAGCTGCTTTTACACAGATTGTTAATTTGTACGAGCCTTTTTTGCAAAGACCCCGAATTTTGCTCGGGTAATGTTATCTATCGTACATTTACTATTCTACGCAACTCGCAAGGCGCGTCAACTAAAAATCTCTTCCAGTTGCTCACACATACTCTGCTCAATGCGGGGAATAGACGCCACATTCGGGATGTAGCAGAACGGAACATCATAGCGGTTGCAAATGGTCTTTCCTTTATTATATAGAGCGTGAGAGCAGGAATCGACCTTGAACATCACGATATCGGCGTTCTGAATCTGCTGGTCACAGGTCCCCAGCATATCCTTTGCGACCAAAGACGCATCGGGATGCGCTACCTGAAACTTCTTCATCAGATTCTCGTTGCCGCCGACGATAACGACCGTGTGCTGTTTTAGTAGAGCATCGAGTGCCGCAGCATAGTCTTTTGCTTGTACTTGTTGTACAGGTTCCTGTCTTTCTTCCTCGGCCTCACACACTACCTCTGCCTCTTCCGGTTCCGGAATACGCTCTATCAACTCATCGATTTCCTTGTACGCCGTTTCCAGCTTACTGGTAAGGGCGTTTTCGCGCTTCTTGCTCTGGATGAGTTTTTGTTCAGCGGTGTTTTCAACCTCGATGGCTCGGGCGGCATCAGCTTTTGCCTTATCGAGCATCTTTTCCAGTTCCTCGATTTTCTTCATGAGTTTTTCGGAATCGGAATTCTTTGCATTACCGAAAAGAGAATCCGAGAGCGAACTCTGGATTTCTTCCTTATATGCCTCACTCAGGTTTCGGAACGACAGATACACCGGCACCATCATATTATAAAGGTTAATGAGCTCGATGGTCGCAAGACCCGAATCCTCATCCGCCTTAATATTGCCTTTCTCATCGACCTTGATATGCCCATCATCAATCAGCGAGAACATATCCCCGAACTTCACTTTCCCGTCCATTTCTTTCGTAAAGTTCAAACTCTTGGCGACAGCTTTCTGGGCATCAAGGAACTTCTGCTTCGTGATGGTCTTGTCGTAGTTGGAACAGTTCGAGACACCGGCATCCAGCATTGCCAGCCCGCTCAACAGTTCAGAATGGCAATGTACACCGTAATCCGAGTACGAGAAGATAGTATCCTGCGTGCAGGTCCCATCCTCGTTCTCTACAGGGATAGTTCTGGTCCGGGACCCCTGCATGACGGCAGTTTCAAAATCCGAAAAATTCTTCTGAATTGAAATTCCGTACTTCATGAGAACCTTCTGCTGGTCCGACATCGGGCTGGTGTTCTTCCGCGTCGAATTGATTTGCGAGAACACTTCACTGAGTCTCTCAAAGGATTTCCGGTTTTGCGGCAGGTAGCTTTCGGGGCTTGCCAAAAGATAGATAGCGAAAACCGCAACATTGCCAAGGTCACTGCCCCAGGTATCCTTGATATACTTGAACGGCAGCTTGGCCGTCGGGTCAGCCATACGCCGGTATAATCCGCTGACAACATCAGCCGTGCTCGCATATTCTTTGCCGAACAGCGACAGGAGTTTCGCGTAGTCAGCCTCCTTATCACCGTACATCAGCTGATAGATGACTGCCGTGATTTTCATGGCATCCGGTCTTTTGGCATAGTTGGCGTTTGTCACGCCGTAAATCAGGTCTTCGTCAATGAGTTTTTTGGCACAGCGGCGGTAACATAAGTCCCGCTCATACTCTTCCAAGAACCGTTTCTTGGGTGCGCCGGTAGATTTGCTGATATCGGAGCCTATGACACTGCACCAAATCGGGTCAAAAATCACAGAATCCTCGTGCTTAAACATATTGAACATACATTTTCTCCTTTCAAAAAGAAAAAACCGCACGGTATAGTGACCGCACGGCAGAATTGTGAATTGTTAGTATAACATGGTATCTATGTTACATTTTCTATTCTATTCAACTCGCACAGATACGCAAGCCAACAAAAAGAAAAAGCCCGTCCTTGCTTAAGGGACGAGCATATATGGGATAGGAGTTTGAAATAGAAGATAACGTGGTATTAAAAGGAGTTGCCTGGGTGGGAATTACTGCTTCTTGTCTTCGTCTTTCTTTTCGAAGTCAGAAGACTTCTTGACGTGCGCATCGTAAGCCTTCTTGAACTTACGAGTGCGGGTCAGCAGATAGACGGGGATAACGAAGGAAAACAGGATGTTGATGGTGGCGAACAGGATGGTCTTCACTGCCGGGATAATCAGCTTCGTGAGCAGGAAGAAGCAGCCCGTAAACATCAGAGCCACGAGAACGACAGCTGTGAGAATAGCAGCGGCCGTGATGGCTATGTTGACGAAGTTGACGGTCTTGGCGGACTTAACGGACTTGGCATTGGTATTGATAGTCTTATTCATGATGCAACCTCCTAATGGTGCAGAACAAGGTGGTCAAGGACGGATTCCAAGACCAACTGAAATAATTGAAAGAGCATAGCGGTTATGCTCAGTGCCGGGATGAATGCTCGTACTATGATTGGGGTTCAGATTCTCTCACATTTGTTCCAAGTATACTGTCCATAGTCATCGCCAGGCTCAAATACCGGAATTTCGTCTACCCACTCACCCTGGATGCGGGTAGTCTTTGTGACCTTGTCGGCAAACTCTGCAAAAGAAATCCTATGCAGGCATTCACCTTCGGGCTTCTCGAAAAGACTCAGCATATGCCGTTTCACACTGGCGTATACCATGTCATCCGCAGAAATGCCCATCATAGAATAGGGGTCGATTGCGTTGCGAACCAGTTCGACTGCTTCGCAGGTGGATATGTTACTCACGATAGTTCTCCTTTCTAAGAGATTTGAGATTCATCGGCGGTAAAAGGAAAGACTCTTACCGGCCATCGTACATGCGAGGATTATATATAAACAGCACACAACGGACATTGGTGCTGGGAATTCTGCAACAAAAAAGCGGGCTCCCTGATTTCTCAGGAAGTCCGCTTGAAGCAGCTTGTAAATAATGGAAGAACTACGAACGACCGGATTGGTTCCGGAGGACGACTTACAAAACCGTAAGTCGTAACTCGTAGGTGAAATGCTATCTATTAACTAATTCCCATTATAGGCGGTTCGCATATCGCGTCAACACCTTTACTGAGGATTTTTGAAATTATTTATTCGCTGCTTTCAAAGTGAAAATTCGGCTTGATTCCTTCTGCGGAATGAAGCAGTCATTGTACGCTTTCGGGTAAAGTGCTTCCAGCTTCTTCATATCGACTCCGGCACGGCTCATACGCGGCGCATATTTCAGCAGCCACCGCGTTCCGTCCAGACCGGTCGTTTCTGCCAAAATACTCGTACCCATAGCAGCAGCAATCGGGACAATCATATCCTTGCACTGTTTGTCGAGCGCTTCAAAGGTCGTCCTTGCAGCATCACGCTCAGCACGTACCTTACTGTACTTGGAACAGATATCGGCAAAAGACTTATCCAGCACCTTCGAGGGAGCCTTCTTGTCGGCATCTCCCGCATACTTGTGAATCGTATCGAGCGCAGCCTCAGGTTCACCGAGCGGTACGGGAGGAAAATGCGGAAGCACATTGCCCATCCAGAAATCTTCACAGCCCTGAATGATACGCATTTCCTCATCGAGGTCGCGTTTAATCGTGTTCGCAATAAGCGTGTCACGGTCAAACATGCAGACCACAACGCATTCCCAGACACCGAGAATCGCCATGTAGGTACGGACCTGATAGATGTAGGGAATCGGGATATTGCCGTTTTCCCATGCAGCCTTGTTGAACGGGCTCGTTGTCTTGATTTCCACAAGGCAATAGGACCCGTCCGGCTTGCGCATCATACGGTCGATGTTCGCGGTGATGTAGGGTCTACCGGGCATCGCATAGATGTTCGTGTCGGTGATGATATCGTTGTACGGATACTTTTCAGAAAGCCACGCATCGACATACTCCTCAGAGATATGCCCCCACAGCTTGTTCAGGCGGGATGCGGAACTCTCCTCCTCCGGTACAGCAGGAACCTTGCCGGTCTTTGCGTAGTACAAGTCAAGGTTCGTCTTGAAATGATTCTCGCCAAAGATAGCGGAAATATCCGAGCCGCCAAGATGGTCAGCGCGGCGTGCCTGCCATTGGTCTTCCGTCAAGGTACTGGCATCGACCTCGATATCAGGACCCTGATAGTTGTCCGGGTTACAGAAAGCAACTGCTTCCGGGGACGCCATTGCCATCGCCTCATTGTAGAGGTTTTTTGTGTGTTCCGTCTTGATTTCCCAATACGGAAGATGCTGAGCGCAACCGGCGCTCGATTTGTTTGTGCCGTCATAGCTTGCCATGGTGAGCAAACTCCTTTCATTGTTGATGTAGTCAGCGGGTCAGACCGTACAGAAGAATTGCTGCGACTAAAAGCCTGAACAGGTTTCGAGGCTTAATCATCACATATCCTCCTTGCCGGGCATATCCATGGTGCTCCAGAGCGTCCGAGCGCAACGCGCAACGCAATCCGCAGCGGTGAAAATCTTCTTGGCGTCCTGTGCATGGTTACGGACAACCGCCGCATACGCTTCACAGACCGACAGGTAGATATCCATTGCCGTCACATTGCCACTGGCGTGCCACATATCGTATGCGGCCAGTGCTTCGCGGGACTCTTCCTTCGGCATCCCGTACTTTGTCAGGACCCGAACAAGAGTTGCCTTGCCGTAGTTAATCGGAATCGTGCTCAGCTTCGAGATGTCAGTAGCGGCATCGTCGAAATACGCCAGCAGCGCAGTGAATGCGTTGCGGACACGGTCCTCGATGTTATCACCGATATGCGGGATGGCGACCTCCTTCGCCATGGGTGCAATCACGCCGCCCATATTGAAGGCAGGAATCAGCCGGACGGCGCTTTCCGCGACATCCGAACTAATCATCACAACCGCAGGTGCATAACCACGGCAGAGTTCCGGCGGCAGTTTCCGGAAAAACTGCTGCTTGTAAGCACTCAGGTCAATGACGACCTGCATCAGTTCATGGGATACATAGGCGCTGATGAACTCGTGGTCAGGCCAGTTCTGCGCCATATACTCGTCCATGATTTCGAGCAGTTCATCGTTGCTGATAGCGGCATACCGCCCGGAATGCACGGCACGAATCTTTTCGTGGCTGAACTTGATACGCGTAGTACCTTTGCGTTCTGCGAGAATGAGGTTTAAAACCTCCTTCAAGCTGCCACGATTGTTCTTACGCAGCAACTCATAGCAGTTCATGCCAATCATGGCTCGTGAGCAGATGTTCCGGGTAGCGCTCTCCCCTACCGGCTTCTTACCGATAGAGGTCGTGAGGTTCAGACCCGCATGCTGCTGGGTATCCAGAATCGCCTCCTCACTGACTTTCAGCTTCTTGGCGTATTCCGGGGCGCAAAGCGGCTCATCGTAACTCGCCTCGAACAGGATGTCCCGAATTCCTTCATCGAGCCACTCCGTTTTGCTTGCATCCCATTTGCAGAAATCAACGAGTTCCTGATACTCACCTTCCTTGAAGGCTTTCTCAGACGCATCGTTGATAAAGAAATCTGGGTTCTGCACAGCAGGATTAACGGTGGCGGTGGAAGAAACGGTGGTGTTGGTAGCGGTCATTGTGTTGGTAGTCATGGTATTTACTCTCCTTTTTGTGTGTTGAAACGCAAAAAGGGCGGACTTCCTGTGATTAGGAAGTCCGCCCTTAAAGCGAAACTATGAATTGTTGTACGAAAGATGTTTTTCTTTCCGTGTGAATGTTATCTATCGTACATCTTTCATTCTATGCAACTCGCACATTTGTGCAAGTCTCTTTTCAATTTTCTGAGGTTTCCGGTGTAGCATCTGCTTTTGGCGTCACGGTCACAAGGCAGGTATCCGAGAGTTTCCCGTCCTTCGTCGATACCGAAAGAGAAGTCGTGCCCTCAGATACACCGCAAATCGTACCAGCATCCTCATCGTAAGTTGCAACCTTCTCATCTTCAACTGTCCAGACCAAGTCCAGTTTGTTGACTGCATTCACGACAAGGTCATTGTCCAGAACTTTCGGTGTCGCCACATTAAATCCCACCGCCTGATTCTCGCCGACCGCCAGCTGAATGTTTCCGTTCAGAACGATTTGCGTGATATCTACCTTATTCTTCTGCGCGGCGTAAAAACTCGACGCGAGGATAAGCGCCGTCATAGCGATAAACGCCAAAACGATGACGACGGGATTTTTCAGAATATGGTTTTTCCCTGCCTTGTTCTTGCTATTTTTCGTAGCCATATTATTTATTATCCTTTCTGCTGTTCGATGTCATTTTCATCCCTGTGCAGCGCTAACGGGATACTGAAATTTACCTTCGATATGATGTTTTTCCTAGGCACGAAATGCTCGTCCCAGTACCTCGAATCGTAGGAGTTGTTTCTGTTATCGCCCATCATGAAATAGGAATCTTCCGGAACATTAAAGGGTCCGAAATCCTCATCATCCGGAGCCTCTCTCAAATACTCCTCCTCGAGCGCTTCCCCGTTGATATAAGTAACGCCGTGTTTGATTTCTATGGTATCGCCCGGCAAACCTACGATTCGCTTGGCGTAGACCTTTGAATCTGGTATATCCCGCTTGAAAAGAACAATATCACCGCGTTCAGGGTCATTCTCCCAATATGCTGCTCTCGTACTGAACGAGAAACACGGTGAAGGCAGAGTCGGATACATTGATGCCGTAGGGATGATGGCGGTCGGGAACACGACCTTTACAAGAATCCATACAGCAACAAAGCAGACGAGCGGGAACGCCCATTCCTGCAAGAATTTCTTTACTTTTCCGGTGTGCTTTTGCACATTGTTATTATTTTCCAAGTCAGTTTCACCTCGGTAAACAGTTGTTGACAAAGGTTATCAGTTGCTGCAGGTAATACGACAGCTGTGACAACAGGTCCTGGTAATCCACCTCAATACCGAGATATTGCAGGATATGATACACGGCATATATCGTGATACCACCAAGAACCAGCGTTTCAAACAATCGATTTACACCGCGAATCACAAACCAGACCACCATAGCAATCAGCGCGATATCGACTACGAGCCGGATATCGCCGGATTCGAACAGATTAGTAATGCTGTTGACAGCATCATTGACGGAAGACATACTATCGCCCCCTTTACAAATGTCTTCAAATTTGATTCTATGCCATTCGCACATTTACGCAATGTCGGCATGAAAAAAGGCAGCACCCAAACGGATGCCGCCTACTATTGAGATTACTGGATGGTCGGGCAGGTGTTGACATAAATCTGCATGAATTCATCACCGTTATACAGATTCACGACGAAGAACCCTCTGGACCCTGCCAGGATATTGTTCTTTGCTTTGTCGTAGTCCGTGTTGTCACGGCGCGACCAGCCGCTCGTCTTCATCTCCTTGATTTTGCGTTGCAATGCTTCAAGGGCTTTCTCGGGCAGATAGGTCATCTCCATACCGCAACCTACGGAATCATACACCGTATACCCGAAATCAGGATACACGACAGCCGAAGGAGCAGGAGCTGGAGCAGGTGCAGTCACAGCAACAGGAACCTGAGTCGGAAGCGCAGAAGTAGCTGCCGGAGCAGGAAGCTGTGCGTTCTTCTCCCAATACCCCGCATACCGTTCAGGGTTTGCAAGGTAATCCTGGTAATATGCTTCGATTTTCGAGGCATATTCCAGCAGTTTCCTGCTGCTGACACCCACCGAGATGCGCTTGACCTCCGCGCCGGCCTTTTTCTGGTAACCGCCGCGAACATTCTTCTCGCCCTCGGCTTCCGTCACCTGAAACACGAAATCGCTCTTCGCGCCGGGCGCAATCGAGACCTGACGCCACATAACGGGGCGGTCTGCTTTCGCTTCGCTGCCTCCGTTATAGGCGAATACCGGTTCCGGGTACTTGGCTCCCGTTTCCTTTGCCTTCTTGATTGAGCGGGCGCGACCCTTGTCAAGGTCACCTCTGAGAATCATCTTACCCAGTGCAAGCGCTCCGTCTTCACCATCGAACGGCAGTGCCGCTTCGATATGGCCCAGCTGCTTGCAGCCGTTTTCAAGACCCGTGTGCGAAACAAACGAGACATGAAGTTTACCGATACCGACCCAGTCCATCTTGCATTTCAGGAAACTTTTGGCTCCCTGTACCGCAAAGATGATATTATCTTCCTCGATTTTGTTATTGGTATTGTTGTTGATAGCCATAGCTTTCTCCTTTTATGCAGTTTTTGGAATAAATGGAACAAATTTAGTAACGGGTTTCGGTGCTTCCTCATCCGGCTTTTTCTTGGGAACAAAGGGTAGGAAGACCTCACCTCGCGATACCGCAAGGTAATAGTCATCCACACCCTTATATGTCGTTCCCCAGTTGAAGCGTGTCATGGAAATTCCGTATCGAGCAGCAATCGCATACAGCTTTTTCAGTGCATTGCGAACATGCTCGTTACTTTCCCTGTCGGAATCAAAAGCATCAATCACATGAGTGACGCCTACGCTTTTCAGATACACGCAGGTCTCTTCCCACTGATTGAAGCAATTCACACCAGCCAATGCGATGTAAGGGTTATGATTACCACTCAAAACACAGGCGATATGCGCCTTTAACGCGCCTTCCGTGATATAAACCGTTTTGGTTCCATCGCATTTCGGCATTACCGAAGGAATCCCGTAACTTGCAATGTTCCTTGCACTGCACCCGTTATCGTAGCCTGACGAGGAGAACCAGAGATACCTCTTATCTCCTCTATCAAACCGTATCTGCATCCCAACGATTTCATTGCGGGAATTGAAATACGGAATGAAGAATCCGGGCTTAGAACAGGCGGCAAATGCTTTTCCGTTCTTCTCATAGAATCCCGGCACACCCTTAAAGGAGATGCCTTTCTTCTTGAGAGCAGCGAAAACGCTCGACCATCGCTCCGGCATAGAACGATATAAACACTTGTCAATCATCTCGTCCGACAAGCCTCGCTTTTTGAGGTTTTCTCTGTGTTCAGGTTTAAGGGTTAGTTCGTTCAGAACGGCTCTGTATACCTTATCGAGTTCCTCATCCGGTTTAGCTTCCAGAACGGGTGCGAGTTCACGTTTCGTAACGGTCGTCTCGCGTACCTTGACAACTGTTCCATCCAAAGCCTGAGCAAAAGCCTTCTTGACCTCCTTCTTGTTGTTCGGGTCAAGACCCGTAAACATGCAATAGAGGTCAATCATGCCGCCGCTGTATGGGCAACCGCTGCAGCAATGAAAACAGTTATACTGTCCTTTGGCTAGGTTCACGCTGAAGTAAATAGGTTGTTTCTTATGTCCGCAAACGCCGTGCGGACACTGCACTTCTATTTCCCCAGCGCGTGTTACTTTTCCGCGAGTCTTGGCACCTACAAGGTCCAGAACTGTTTCCATGGAAAAATTCCACGACACAAGGGACTCCCCCTTTCATGATGATGTGATTGTTCGGGTATAGGCTTTACAGTCCGTTTTCACCCGCATGCTGACCCGCGAACATCTGCGCAGCCGCCTGAATCGGCTGACCAGCAAAGCGCGGGCTGTCCTTGATGTAGTTGATGACCCGAGCACCGCCGTCTTTCGCCAGCGTATCCTTCATCGTCATTCCGTGGAATGCTCCAAACGGAATCACGAAATTCTCAGCCTCCTCCATGGTCTTGGGAACACCCACAGGAGCGGGTTTCGGAGCCGGAGGAATAGGAATCGGGTTCGGAGCAGGAGTTGCTGCAGGGGCCGGTGCTGCGACGGGCGCAGGTGCGGGTGCTGCTTTCGCTTTCTCTTTCACAGGTACGGGTACAGGTGCAGGGGTAGGAACGGGAGCCGGTGCAGGTGCAGGCTTTGCAGCGGGCTTTCTACCGCGCTTAGGTGCTGCAGGTGCAGGTTCTGCGTTCTGCTGATACTCTTTCGGGACGGGCGGGATAGGGATACGAGTCTGAACACCGGCATCTACCGGCACATCTTCGTCCTCTGCTGCCTTGAACAAAGGTGTAACGCCCTCGATGTAAACAGCATCAGCAGGGGTTCCGAATCCACAGTTACCGAGCGCCTTGCGGATAGCGGCAGTTCCGGCGTTCTGGACATAGTCCTTACCGAACTGCTCCTCGCCACGATAGCGGGTCACAAAGGCATTCGCCAGAAGATTGCCGTCATTGTCATAGACACGCCCCTCGACCGTTGCCATCTGGTCGTTCATACGGCTCAGGACCTGTTCCAGGCGACCGTTGGGATATTTCAGGCGGAACCAGAGCATCGAGAACTCTGCCTGCAGATACATCCGACCATTGCCTTCCGTATCCTGATAGCACGCCGTCACCATATGCGGGTCGAAACCTTCCACGGCATTGATGTTGGCAAGAACGCTCAGAGTTTTGTTGCGGAGAGCTGCCTCCTGTTTTGTGTTTTCAGTCATTATACTTACTCCTTTTTTGTGTTGAGACGCAAAAAGAGCGGGCCTCCTACGATATAGGAAGTCCGCTCTTCAAGCGAAATTGTGAATGTACGAAAGGCAAAGAGCCCTTTCGATATGGAATGTTATCTATCGTACAATACCAATTCTATGCCGTTCGCACGAATATGCAAGTGAAAAACCCAAAGAATCAGCAAACAAGAAAAGCCGCCCACCGAACAGTGGACGGCATATATCTGCCAGAATTTTGTTGAAAATCTTGGCAGCATCTTCTTCCTACATGTCAATATCGAACAAGTATCATTCTATGTCATTCGCAAAAAAACGCAAATACGAAAACAAAAAGTACCGCCTGCCAAAAGACAGACGGTACAAAGGACTTATACGAGATTCTTCTTCACGATATTGCAAAGGATTTTTGGCATCGCGTCCAGATTGCTGATATCAAGAAAGTTGCTGCCAAATTCCTCTTGGATTCTGGGCTTCGAATCACCGATACCGGCTCCGATAACCATTACACCGTCATGCTGCAATTTCTTGATGACATCACGAACCGTTTCGCCGTAACCTCGTCCAGAGCAGCCGTCAGTGCTGACAATCAGAATCTTCTTCTCGGTGGAATCCTTCATAAGCTTCTTACCCATGTACTTCATAGCCGGAACCGTAGGAGTACCGCCACGACTAGCCATGCCAGTCGTGCGATACTTGTCCTTACCGTCCACATTCTTGTCAACATAGGTAATGATATCAACACTCCCCGAATATCCACCGGTAGTGAACCCGCAGACATAACATGGCAGTTCCATCCGCTCACACAAATCCTGCAAGATGATAGCAGTGCGAACCGAAGCGGCAATCGCTTCATCGGACATCGAGCCGGACTCATCGCAGAGGTATCCGACAGCCAGACGCGGGTTATCGCGGGGAAAATTCTTACGGCTGAAAATCTTGCCATCCTGATGGTAGGCAAGACGCGCTTCAACCCGACTTCCCATCGGCAACCCGGCGACAGCATCGTCATTTTCCTCATCACGAATCGTCGTTTTCAGACGGCGTTCGAGGTTTTTCGTGACCGAGAGAAGCCCTGCCGATAACCGATTATAGGTATCGATGTTCGACTGAGGTACTTCCGCTGCACGACGGACACTAATCTTCGTGCCAATCTCGCTGCCGATTTTTGCGCCTTCCTGAGCCAGCTGATTGTTGGCTTCATTGTTTGCCTGAGCCGTTGCGATTTCCTGTTTACGTGCCTTCTCGATAGCTTTGATATCGCATTTTGCAGCAGACAGGTCAGATTTTCCGGAATTTGCGCCGGGGGCATTAGCAATGCTGTTGCTGTTGCCGTTGCCATTTCCGTTTGCATTATTGCCGGAACCCTGCTTACCGCTTTCGCGTTTCTTGGCGTCTTTACTCTTACTCGCCTGATTCGTGATGCTATTGCTGTGCCGGTCAGGCAGGTTGTTTACGCCAACATTCTTTGCAGCCTGCTCAATCTGTTTGACGGCTTCTTTCAGCGCCTCAGAGAGCTGCTCTGCGGTCATAGAACCGACACTCTTACCGTTTCCATTCCCGTTACTGGAATTGTTCTGAGCGTTGCCAGAGCCGTTCTGAGAGCCGTTCCCGTTCTGGTTGGGGTCACTCTGCCCATTAGAGCCGTTCTGCTGTCCCTGAGAGTTCTGTGGCAAACCGAAACCGCTGTTGCCGGGCTTACCGTTACCGGAGCCAGACGACTGCTGATTCTGCTTTTCAGTATTTTTTGTCAGCATTTCCTTGAACAGCGGATACAGGATGCAGCAAAGTTCATTGACACCGCAAAGGCGTTTCTTAACATCGCGCTCGCACTTCACATCGTCAACGACTTCCATGCACGCATCGAAAATGTCGGAATACTGTTCCGGCATATCATCGACCATTGTGATGTCGTACTTTGCATACATCAAAACCTGCTGGAACATCGCGGAATAGGCACTGCGCCCGGCTTTCAGGAATTCTCCGAAAGTGCTTGCCATAGAGAGCATTGCATCATTGGTGGTGCAAAGTTCCGTAGTCGCAAGACCCTTGTACATTTCCTTGATTTCCCGCTCGATGAATCCATCCTCAATGGCATTCTCAAGCCGACCGGCGATAGCAGCAAAGGATTTGCTGAACTCTTTCTTGCTGAGAACCTGTGTCAGTTCCGCGCCGTCCGGGTCCTGCGCGTGGTCGGGTACTACCGGCCACCAGTTACCGTTGCGGAGAGCACCCAGCCACATATCGATGGTCTTGAAATCCGTGAACAGGACATGTGCGGTCTCATGAACGCGGAGCCCCTGAATCGCATAATGACGCAGTTCACGGTTCGGGAAATACTTTACCAGTGAATTGTTCACGCCGATAATCATAGAATCCCCATTCGTACAGGCGGTCATATTCTCGTCCGTACTCATCATGACGACCATATCATTGATGCGTTCTTCCTCCTGCTCCTTGGTTATGTCGTATCCGAGCGTACGAAGATAGGTGCAGGTCCCGCAAATCAGGTCCTTAACACCCTGTTCCGTAAAATCGCGGTACGCCTCAGAGGAAAAGAATGAGAGGTCATCCGTTTCCGGAACCTTTTCAGCCAACTGCGCAATTCGGTGACTCCAATACTTGTTATCATAAGCACTCATGCGTTTTCTTCCTTTCTGCGTCCCTTGCGGCTATATACCGTTTTCGGGGTCTGTACACGTGTGTAGGGTTTGACGCCGTTCCAGCCAGAGCGGGTTTTTACCTCACTGACATTCACAACAATCATCTGCTTCTTCTTTTTCTTCATATTTTATTCTCCGTCATCACAACTTTGTAAATCTCGATGTGTAATAGGCATCATCACCGATAACAGCATTTTTACAGACAATCGCATCCTCTGCAACCGTAGCGTTATCCATAACGATTGCATTTTCCTTGACAAGCGCATTGTCACAGACAAGCGTATTATCACGACAGATTGCGCCATCCTCGATGCAAGCCTTTCCGCGAGCAATCGCGTTATCCTGCAAAATGCCTTCACACATCACTTCATCGGCAACGAGAGCGTTGTCCGTAACACCACCGTTCCCAAAAACCACAGCATCGTCATCTATCCAGCACCGTCCGTCCTGAGAGAGATTCAACGCACTTTCAATCCAGCCTCCGGGTTCGCCCTTCTCGACGATTCGCCCGTCAACTGTCTCAAAATTCTTCGTGGCTACAATACGGTATACGCGGTGTCGTTTTACGGTTTTGCACATACCCGTAATGTTGTATTTTATGCCATCTACAGGCTTGGTTTTTGGCGACAGGGATGTTCGCCCCGCGAGATAATCCCGGGTCTTATCCGTGTATCCGTGTTGGATTCGCGTGTTGTATACATGCTGCCATTTACTCATCGGATAGGTCTTGACGCTACCCGTAGTGCCGATTCTGCCGTAATTTGCAGTAAAGGTACTGCCGCCATCATCTTCGGTCATGAGGTAAAATTTTCTTGCGCTTCCGGCTATCTGTTCAAAATAAACCAGACGATTCATTACATTCACTCCTTTAAAATTTTAAAATCAAAGCCATCCCCAATGATTCAGGGATGGCTTTTGGTTGATATCAGATTTTGTCGATGACAGTTGCCGCCTCATCCGCTACATGCAGAAGCCAAGATAGCGTGTACATCTCATAGCACTGCCAGACACCGTTCGCATTGGCAGGATTCGTGACGCCCATGTGGTTGTTCACAGCGCCGTACTCCTCCTGCGTGAGACGGATACCATGCTCCGTGATACGTTGGCAGGAAAGAGAACCGTGATTGTCGCCGCCCACGCTCTCCTTCGGTGCAAACTGGTAGAACGGAACCTGCTCCCACGCGCCGACACTGTTCTTTCTGTTGCGCATCTCTACTTGGTAGGTAGAAATCTTGCACACATCATGAAACAGCGCAACTGTCATGAGCACATCCATGCTGTACTTGCCGGGCGCATAGAGGTTCGCCACCTCCACCAACCGCTTTGCAACGGTGATAGAGTGTGCGCACAAACCGCCTGCCTGCGCCCCATGAAATTTGGTACTGGCAGGAGCAACATAAAAATCCGTTGTTTCCAGCCATGCCATCATCTCATCGATGCCGGGACGGGTGATGTTCTTTGCCATCTCGATAAACTTTTCTTTCGTAGTCATAGTAATTTCTCCTTTTCTGATTTGAAATGCAAAAAGGCGGGCTCCCCTGTTATGGGAAGTCCGCCTTAAAGCGAAATTGTGAATTGTACGAGCATAGAATGCCTTTCGTGAATGGTATCTATCGTACAATTCTAATTTTATGCCGTTCGCATACCTCGTCAAGCGATTACGCGCCCGGTTTGCTGATTTTTTGCAGCATCGACAGTTTTGCGAACCGAATGTGTCAAACCTCAATGATTACCCGAGAGGATTTGCGCAATTATCAGCACCACTCCCAGTAGTACAGAGCAGACTCTTCATCAGGCTCCTCCACTTCGACCTTGTCCTCACGGAAAGTTTTGTTAAAGTCCGAAATCTGTTCAGCAGAAAGAATGTAGAAGCCGGTATTTTCTACCTCACAGTCGATATTCTTATGAAACCAATCCTGGATGTCATACGCCTTACGCCAGCAGCAGACTTCTTCGGAATTGCACACAAAGCGCTTTTCTACACGCTCAATAGTGTATTTCTTGTCGATGTCCTCAGTGGAAATTTCGACGCTTTTGTGCGTTCCTTCGTCCGTAATTGCAGTACAGTAGGCGCTCATCATGCCGATGTATGAATAGTCCGTCAGCCCATAATCCTTTCGGATTTTTCCCATATCGCAATACTGGATTCTAACTTTGAGGGGCTGAACATACGGAGCGAGCTGTCGATACATCGGCTCCTTCAGATTATCCTCGGTCAGAATAATCCCGCGAATATCTTCGTGGTTGTAGATTACAGAATCATCCATGTGAGGCTTTGAGATTCTGCGAATTTCCATATCGAGACCCATAAAATTTCCTCCTTTTTTGTTGGAAACACAAAAAGGCGAACCCCCATGTTACAGGGAGTCCGCCTTAGCGAAATTGTGAATTGTACGAAAGGCAGAGTGCCCTTTCGATGTGGAATGGTATCTATCGTACAATTCTAATTGTATGCCGTTCGCATACCTCGTCAAGCGATTACGCGCCCGGTTTGCTGATTTTTTGCAGCATCGACAGGTTTTGCGAACCGGACATAGTCAAACAGCCGTGCCCAGTTTTCCGATACATCCGCATCGCCGGTCAGAGATTTGAGATTGTCGTCGATGAAAGGATAGTCGAAAGTCCCAATTCTGAAGCAGTCCCGGAACAGCGATACCGTTGCCTTATACTCCATCGTGCCGAAAGGATTTCTGCTGCCGGACGCACGGACCGACATCATATAATCCCCTGCTTTGCCTTTACCCATGACTTCTTCCGGGACTGAAAGTTCCATGAATCCAACTGTCATATCCAGGTTCGGCTTCTCATCCCAGATACGAAACAGCGTTTTGACATCCGGTGCCGTGCTCATATCCCCCCACTTGATTTTCCTGTGGTCTTCCATGAGCAGGTTCCTACCTGCCTCCAAGAGCGCCTCATAGTATGCGCCCATCTCGCTGTCTTCTTCTACCGGAACGCAAACCGTTCTGGTGTCTGCGTAAGTCGTGTCGGGTACTTCGAGGGAAACTTCCGTCGTCATCCAGGCCCGTTCCGGCTGCATGACATCCACATCATCGTAGTCGATGCCATATACCGTCAGGTAATCCCGGACATTCACAATCTGACGGTGTTCCTTGTCCCCGGGAATAGTTCCCATGGCCTCGGCATTATCCAAGGTGACGAACGCAGGCAACCCACTGGCGATTCTGCTGTTGTTGATGAACATGACAGCACCCGCGTCCTGATGGATGTCAAGAACATCCGCTACGATTCCTTCGAGGTCCTTATACTGTTTTCCGTGATACATCAGCAATCCCGCTGATGCATCCACCGCTCTTGTGTTTGGCAAATCATATGCCGCCCACGTTTTTTCCCTTTTCTGCTGTAGATATACCGCTTTCCGTCCATTTTTGAAATCATGCAATGCTGCCAACCGTTTAAGATAGAATTTCTGATTTTCACTGAACATTGTTTACGCTCCTTCACGCAAAAATAAAAGGCAGACTCTCTTTCGAGAATCTGCCCGGTTTCGGGTTTATGAATGGTAATGAGTGTCTGGTATCTATCGTACAATCTCTATTGTACGGGGTTCGCACAAACGGACAAGGCCCTTTATGCAGTAAGAGGCGGGGTTTTCGGAGTATCCGGAGATTTTTTTGCAGAATTTTTCTCAGCATCGACATCCACGATGAATGACGAGATATCGAATGTCGATGCAACTGCTTTTGCCGCGAACGGCTTGAATGTGACTTTCGGCACAAACGGAACAAAGGAATTTTTCAGACAGGAATTCAGAGTCTGGATATACTGCTGCATACGCTTTGTGGCGCAGGTTTTCCCAATCTTCCGCGTTAAATATTCCGCATAGCAGTCCGTCATGCCGAGAATCGTATCGGCAAGAACACTGTTGCCCTCTGAGAACTTCCTGACATCCTTGACCCATTTCATGAACGCTTTGCTGTTCAGAAGATACGGAATAAGCCGCGCATCCTCATAGCACATCTTCTTCACCATATCCACCGTGAAATTCTCGCCGTATTCACTGCGCCTATGGTTCGTGAAACACGACTTGAACTCGGGGCCCAACTCATTACCAATCATAAAAACACCCTCCTTCACTGTTCTTTGCGCTTTTTCTTGGTTTCCTTGTATTCGAGCAGCTGTTCCGGCGTTGTGAACTTATGCGCCCGCATCGAACTGTAGCACTTACCGCACACGCCACGGCATAGGATTGGGCTTGCGCCGCAGACGATACAGGGTTTCTCACTGCGTTCTTGCTGTTCAGCCCTTGTATGCCCCTGTGACCGGAGTATCGCATTGTTCATCAAAGACCGCCAGCACTTCTTGCAAAGCCCGAAATACCCGGCTTTCTCTGCGCACAGCACGCATTTTCCGTCCCGTCCGCAGCGATTCGTGTAGATAGAACGGATTTGTTCCTTGACCATTGCTTTTGCCTTGTAAATCCATTCTTCATCCTGTGACTCGACCGCCAAATTCAGCTGTTTCCAATATTGATTCCATTCCTGCGGAGTCAGTCTGCATTCCGGCAAAGGCTTTCGATTCCTTCTATCCTGTCGAATCTTGTATCTTGCCATGAAATCACCATTCGGGGTCCAGCACCGAGAGTTCTGTAAAGATGTCTTTGCTGGAATCAATCGACACAACTTTCCAAGCACCATTGATAAGACGCATATTGATAGTAGCCTTCACACGGGCATCGCCGTTCGTGGTGCTGACCTTGATTTTCACGTCCATAACGATACCATCGTTACCGTCAAGGCGGTAGGTGTATGCGTCAGGATACCCTTCCAGCGTATCGTCTGGGGTCACGGAAACATTCGTTACAGAAGCACCGATAGCCTTTTTGCGGGCATTTTCCTCTGCGGTCGTCACATCATCCTCGTTTTCCAGCGGAGTCGGAACGCATTTCGCGATTTCGTTGGAATCGAGCAGGACATTTGAGAAGTCCATCTCCCCTGCCCCGATAGACAGAAGCCGGTAAGATTCTTTCAGAACGGCTTCCAGCTTTGCCTGGTATGTCGCTTTCGTATCAACATCGAGGTCTGCGAGCAGGATATGGTTTACCGTGCCATCAGAGGTCACATCATAGACATGCCCGTTATAGTTGCCCATATCATTGGTGATGACATAGGTGGAATTGCTTTCGAGGTCAAGAGCCCGGGGCAGTGTTACCATCCATTCACCCGTGGCAGCGCTCTTAGCTGCATACGAGGAAAGGTCAGTACCCTCGAAGGTGACCTTGTTCGTAGGTGCCGAGAACGCATAGTCCTTGATAACGCCGGTCGGAGGTGTCAGTGCCCAAGCACCATTCACATAATCGACATTCATCGTATAATCAGGCTGCGTATCGGTGGTGACATCCTTGGGCGATTTCATATAGATGTTCAGAACGGCAGAAGCACCGTCCTTGGCGGAGTTCAGGCAGATGGATTTCATCTCTGCTTTCTGGAAAGTCTCGTAGTTATTCACGATGACCCAGCTTTGCAGCTTATCCCCGAAAGTATTCGGCACGCCGAGTGCTTTTGCAGCCGCAGCGGCATCACCCTTCTGCAAGCTGTCCACGAAATCATAGAACGGCTGTTCGTATTCCGTGAGGTTATTGCTGATAAGGCGTTTAAGCCCCGTCTGGGTCTCCTCTTCCTGCAGCTGCTGTGCCAATACTGCTGCTTCCGAAGCTGCCTGTTCTTCCGGGGTCAGCTTTTTACTGCACCCAGCCATCATGCCAACGGCCAGCACACCCGTCAGCAGACATGCAATGATTCGTTTCATGGTATTAGTCTCCTTACAACGGCATCAGCCAACGGTATTGATGTTGACATTGCCGTTGCTGTCAACCCAATCATTGTCATAGAAAATTTCGAACATATCCTTGATGGTATCGGCTTTGCACAGTTCCTGCCGCGTAGTAGCGTTGCCGTTCTCATCGCGTCCGGACGCATACACGATGCATTTACCGTTCTTATCAACCTCGACATCGACCTTCGCCGTCTCATCAGTTTTGTTGATGTTCTTCTGCAACTCCTTTGCCGCTTCCTGAATAGATGCCAGCATCTCATCATCAGTCAAGGTCACCAGCTGCATAGCGCTCGAATATGTCTTTACCTCAGACGACGCTGCCTGAGTCGAGCCGCATCCTGACAACATGACCAGCGCGGCAAGAGCCGTTGCCATCATCACTTTTCCTTTCATTAAGTGGGGCAAGGATACCCGTGGCTTTAGTCATGGGAAGAATTGCCCCTTCACTTCCTTTCTGTAATGTAGTTTGTTGCGGCTTCTAATAGCCGCAATTTTTTGTAAGATATACTGTTAGAAACAACAGTACCGTCCAACTCCTTTAGAGCAAAGTATCCAGAAGTGCGTCTGCCTGTAATAAAGCATTCTGTGCCGTTGTAGGCTACTTTGTCCCAAAGTCGATAGCCTTTTACGATGTACGGCGCTTGATTAGCCTTGCGTATGCCGCCTTTCAGGATAGTTGCTCTATGCAGTTGTCTGTTATGGTGACGCACCGCTTTTGTGTAGTAGCAAGTATCACAAGGTATAGCCAATGGATTTTTGCTAATGCAGCGTGCATCGTTGGTGTGGCTTTTAGGGATACCATTCTTTTCGCGCAAGTACTTGGTTATGTAACCATAAGTTCCTTGTACAGGAATTTTTAACTCTTTACGCAGGCGCTCCATAAGTGTTTTGCGCATAATACCCATAAAAGCTGCATCTTTGAGAGGCTTGCCCCGCTTTTTGCCGTCAAGCGTTACCTTTTCGGCGTGAAGTGCTTTATGGCAAGCCTTACAAAGAGTGATAAGATTGTTGGGAGCATTGCCTCCTGTTCTACGGGTCTCTATGTGATGCACATGTAGCTTTACACCTTTAGTCTTCGTAGAATGTGCTCCACAGCACTGACAAGTGTAATTATCACGTTTTAGTACATATTGACGTACATTATATTCGTCATACATTTCACCAAGCTGGTAGTCTGTGCCTACCGGAAGAGGCTTACCTTCCAGCATCGCTTTCAAGCGCTGTGTATCAAACTCTGCCGTTTCCACTCTAACGAGCGTAACAGGCAGGATACGGAACACGTGCTTGATGAGCGTAATATGTTCCTGAATCTTAACTTCTACCGATGGTGCTAACCAGCCTTTATGTTTGCTATGTACTCTGTTGTTGAAACGCGGCGCTCGATAGCGGGTTTTGCGGTTTCGTCTGCTGCGTCTGAAAGCACGTCGTGCAGAAAGCAAATCAACCACATCATTGCGTGGAGTTGCTTCTTCGCGATAGAGTTCGTGCTTTTCAGTAGTAGCAGATATGCCGATATGCTTACTGCCTGCATCTACGCCCAAAGTAACAGGTTGTTTGTATCCTGCACTTCCATGCAGGAGTTTGACTGTAAACGGTGTGCGTTTTATAACGCATGCTTTTTTCTGCTTTAACAATAAGCGAGCCTTGCGTGGGGAACACGGCATCAAAGGCTCGTCGTGTTTATTAAGCACATACACATATTGCATGACACCATGCTCCTTTCTATTTGTGTGACAACTAATGATAAGCTGTCCTCTCCTCCGAAGAGGAGTTGGAATCCTTCCCCAATGTCATAAGCGGTTTAATGCAGCCACACCTGTTGTCTTTACCTCAGATTTCTTTGATGTGTTGCTTTAGAGCGGGCAGTTAGGATTGACGCTACACGGTAACTATCTATTCGCTTATAACGGGGCGCAACTTAATGCGCATAGGGTAGTCAACACACCCTTTCGGACACAACTGAAATCACAGACTCGTGTTTCCACAAGCCCGCGAATTCAGTCGTGGGTTATTGACCTCATACAATCAGTTTCAGCAGCGCACCGAACAGTGTATCAGCCGCTACCATGAACAGAGAGGTTGCCGCAACCACAGCCAGAATCACGCCGGTCCGTTTCGTAGTCTCGGCACCACTCAGCCAGGTCACGTTCGACGGATGAATCAGATTCAAGACCTTTGCAGGAATGTCCCGAACCTTGATTTTCTCTTTAGCTTTTTCCATCACTGTCCCCCTTTAGAAGCGAGCGCCGTATACGGTCAAGGCGAGAATCAGCACCGCAATAACCGATGCCGATACTGCCACGACCTTATTCAGTTTGCCGTTATCTTTATTCCGGCGCGTAGCCATGAAATCACTCGCACCGCCAATCGCCGCATTCACACCACTCTTTTCGTTCTTCACAAAGTAGCAGAATGTACTTGCCAAGAGACTCGCTACCAGAATCAAAAGACCGATAATAAACTCGATAATGCTCATGCCGTTCTCCTTATTCCAAAAATCCCTTATGGTGCCGAACCGTCATGTATCCCTCGATGCTTCTCACAACTTCGAGAGCCACACCTGTCAGAATCATAAGACTGGTTCCGCCGAAAGAAATCCGCACCCCGCTCATGGCGCTGAACACCATAGGCGTCAAAGCAATCGCTGCCAGATAGAAAGAACCGGTAAGTGCCATACGATGAAGCGCCTTATTGAGCATATCCGTAGTAGGCGTTCCCGGACGAATACCGGGAATCGTGCCACCCTGCTTGCGAAGGCTTCCCGCCATCGATACGGCATCAAACTGAATCTCGATATAGAAGAAGTTGAACGCTGCAATCAGCAATACATACAGAAGGCAATACAGCCAGCTTTCGGTCGTGAACACCGACAATACCGTGTGCAGTCTTTGATGCTTCGTGGCATCAATGAACATATCCAGCGTTGCGGGAAGGCTCATGATAACGCCAGCGAAAATGATAGGCATAACGCCGCTCATCAGCAACTTGATGGGGATATAGGATGCCGACGGACGGACCCGCTGCGTTCTGGCTGCATACTGGACCGGCACTCTGCGCTCTGCACCATCACTGTAGGTCACGAACCACACTGCCGCGAGCATTGCGACTGCTGTCAGAATCCCAATGAGAGAATAGAGCCATTCTCCCGCCTTGACCTTGCCGATGACATTCGTAACGATAGAATTGATATCGCTCCACCGTGATACGATACCGGCAAAAATCAGAAGTGAAACACCGTTTCCGATACCGTATTCATCGATTCGTCCGCCCAGCCAGACGGAAATCTGAGACCCGGCGAGGAAGGTTGCGATGATGACAATGGCTGCAAAGATACCGCTCTTACCAGCCGTGTACTTCAAGGCACCGTAATTGCGGAGAACGAAATAGTACCCGACACTCATCACGACTGCCATCGCAAGGGCGATTCGCTTCGTGTATTCATCCAGTTTATCCTTGCCGGTCGTTTCTTTCTGCAAGGCTTCCCAGCTGGGAAGCGCCACAGACAACAGTTGCGTGATGATGGATGCGTTGATATACGGGCTCACGCCGAGCGCAAAGAACGCACTTCTCGAAAGCGCACCGCCGGAGAGCATGTTCATGTACCCGAAGATGCTGTTGTTCGAGAACATCGCATCCAGAGCGGTATTCGACACGAACGGAACCGGAAGGCAGCAGCCGAGCCGGAACGCCAGGAGCAGAAGAAGCGTTACAAGGATTTTTCCTCGCAGTTCTTCAATTTTCCAGATAGCTTTCAGCTTATTCAATGTTATCTACCTCTTGTTGCAAAGCCGCTTAGTGCTTTGCTTTGTTATCGTCGCTCTTAGGCTTATCCATGTGTTTCTCGATTTTCGGGTAATTCTTATCACCCGGCTTGTCGGCATCCGTGACCGGAACACCGTAGTGTACCGGAGGCTTTTCTGCTTCACGCTCTTCCTTGTCGCCGGTCTTTGCCATCTCGATTTTTGCAGCGATTCTGGCACCCGGCTCGACAGTCAGGACCTCGCAACGGATATACTCACCGATGACCGCTGCATGTTCCCCGAACACATCTTCCTTACAGGTGATATTGCCTTCGATGGCACCATTGACGACAGCCTTCGTATTTGCCTCAATGTTTCCCCTGATTTTGCCGCCGTGCATCTGCAACTCGGCGCATTTCACATTGCCTTCAATGTAGCACTGCTCTCCGACACAGGTGACGGTAGTTGCCACGATATCACCCATCACGCGCCCCGCTACCATGACGGCGTCCTTCACTTCGATACCGCCCTTGATGACGGCATCCGGGGAAATCACGCAGATGCTCTCATGCTGCTTCATCATCTCCTCAGCCGCCAGCTGACTCTGATTTTTCTTCGGCATCATGATTTCGGTGTTTTCCTCAGGATGCATCTGTTCCTCGGCACCATCCCCGACACCCAATGCTTCCATCACTTGGTCACCGATACTCTGCTTATGTTCCTCTGCGGCATCCAGCGCAGCGGTATCTGCTGCCGGTTTCTTCGTATTAAAGAATTGCATATTCTTCCTCCGATAAATAATGTGTATTTAATACAACCATGGCTTTACCTGAAAAACTTGGCATCACCAACCGGTAATGCCAAATTTATGGTATGTCCTATCCTTATTATCTGCCATTCGCAAGCACGGTCAAGATTTTTTCGCGGCGAGCAAAACATCCTTAGAAGCCTGAGTCCGGATTTCTTTATACAGCTTCGGATATTTCAGCATCGTTTCCATGTACATATCTTTTCCGCTCTGTTTCACACCGAGAATCTGTCCGGTGCCGCGCAGTTCAAGGTCTTTCTCTGCAATCTTGAAGCCGTCCGTTGTCGCTGCCATCGTTTGAAGGCGTTCGTTTTCCTTGTCCTGAGAAAGGAGTACGCAATAACTCTGAAAGCTGCTGCGCCCGACACGACCGCGAAGCTGATGCAGCTGTGCCAATCCGAACCGCTCGGCGTTTTTGATGACGATTACGGTCGAGTTCGGAACATTGACGCCGACCTCTACAATCGTTGTAGAAATTAGGATATCGGCGCTGCCTGCTGCGAACTTATCGATGCCAGCCTGCACATCCTTAGCTTTCATGTCCCCGGAGATAGCCTCGATGCGAACGCCGGGATACTTTGCAAACCAAGCTTTAAGATTCTGTGCGGTCGTCTCGACCGATTCCACGCCAGCCAAAGTTTCGGCATCGGAATCCTCAATTAGTGGGCAGATAACATAGCACTGATGTCCCTGCTTGATTTGCTTATATACGGATTCCATGCAGGTATTCTCGTTCGACCAGACAATAGTCTTGACGGGTTTGCGCCCGGCAGGCATCGTATGGATGTTGACGATTTCAGTGCCTTCCCCGTACAGCGTAGTTGCCAGTGTTCGCGGGATAGGTGTAGCACTCATACTGATATTATGAACGCCTTCCTTTGCTTTCTGCTTAAGACCCTCACGCTGCTCTACGCCGAATCGGTGCTCCTCGTCCACAATCGTAAGACCAAGTTTCTTGAACTTGACCTTATCGGAAAAGATAGAATGTGTACCTACCACAACATTCGCTTCGCCCGAAGCAATTTTCGCGAGCGCTGCCTTCTCTTCCCGGACTTTCATGCCGCCGTGCAGGAACACGGCAGTGTACCCGAACTTTGCGAGGAAATTCGTAAAATCATCATAATGCTGTCCGGCCAGCACCAGTGTCGGACACATCACTGCACACTGATATCCGTTCATAGCCATACCTAGTGCTGCGATTTGCGCTACGACAGTTTTGCCGCAACCGACATCACCCTGTACGAGGGCATCTACGCGGTTTCCCAGCTGCATCTCTTCCAGAACATGACGCACTGCATTATTCTGGTCTTCCGTCAGCGCAAACGGCAATTCGTTCTGGGCTTTCTTGACGACAGCCGCTGCGTCTTTGATTCTAAACGGAGATACTTTTGCAGCTTCTGCCTTCTTTACTTCCAGACCGTAGCAGAACGGATACAATACATCCACGGCTCGGCGGCGTCTTGAAAGCATGATATCGGTTTCGTCCTGCGGCGCATGTGCCATCCGCACACATCGGGCAAGTTCCGGAACTCTCAGTGCGTTTCTCTGCTCCTCAGTAAGAGGGTCCGAGACACATTTACGGATATAGGGTAATGCCAGTGCAATCGCATCCAGAAGATATTCGTCCGACATGCCCTTGATTTTCCGGTATATCGGCTTGATGCAAAACGCTGTCTGCAAATCGCACGACACGAAATCCGGTGCCGATATCGTCAGACTCTTATACTCATCGCTCCAGCTCGCTATACCGCCTACTGCCAGCATCTGCCCTACACTGAACTGTCTGGCACGATACGACTGATTGAACCAGAACACCGAGCAAAAATTGTTGCCGTCCGAGAGACGGAGCATGAAGTGCTTTCCGTTGATGACTCTGGTACTAACTACCTGTCCCCTGACCGCCACATGCTGTCCCGCATACTGCTTTCCATCCGCGAGGCTGATAGGGTTTCTGAAATCGAGGTATTTGGTGGGATAGAACATGAGCAGGTCCTGTACAGTACAGATACCTTTCGCAGCAAACTGAGATGCTTTACGCGGCGTAATTCCGATATCTGTCAACTGCATAGTCTCAGTCATCATCGTCCCTCCAAGTAGAGTCATCGTCCTCTACATTCCGTCTATGAATGGTCTCATACCGTTCTCTGTCGAAATGCGTGAGTCTGCTTTCCAGCAGAGTATTGCGGTACTCGATGTCGTTCGTGAGAATAGCCTCATCGACTGTCTTCATCTCACCGATAATCCTGCATTCCTTCTTGGCTCTCGTAACAGCGGTATATAAAAGGTTTCTCTGTAATAGCCGTGACCAGCTTTTTTCCAAACCAATCACGACAGCCTTAAACTCAGAGCCCTGAGATTTATGCACCGTCATAGCGTATGCGAGCGAGAATTCCGACTGTAAAGTCTTTCTGCTTACCAGCATCGTATAGACGCGCCCCTCTACATCGCACGGGTTATCAAAACGAATTGTATAAGCGTGGTGAATTGTACCGCTTGTATTCGGGTCAAGTGCCTTTTCCTGATAATCAACGATGAAACCCATATCACCATTGACGAAACTGTTCTTGTGGTTCTTGCAGAGCATCACGCGGTCGCCGAGCCGGTACTCGAATCCCTGTTCAGGTTTAGCCTTCTTCTTAAAATTGGAGAAGAACCAGCTGTTCGCATCGGTGGCAGGATTGAGTTCATCACGAATCAGAAGGTTCATATCAGTTGCCGAAAGTGACCCGCATCCCTTTTTCTTGGTCGGAGTCAGAAGACATACCTGCTTGATACCTTCCTCATATACCTCTGCGGTATCGGCGTTCTTTTCCGTGACCTGTTCGCCGTACTTCTCTACATACGCGAAATAGTTGCTCAATGCAATGTTCCGCATCTCTTTACCCTTTACGGGAATCAATGCAAACTGTTCATCCTGCTTGAAGGTCTCTGTCGTTTCACCGGTATTGATATGAATAGCGTTCTCTACAATAGACCCTACATTGCGGTGGCAGGAAGACAGCTTACATACATTAACGACCCCGCTCTGGATAAGGTCACGCAGCACATTACCGGCACCAATGGCAGGAAGCTGGTCCGGGTCACCTACAATAACGAGTTTGCAGCCGTGTGAAGCGAGTTCAAATACCATGTGCGCCGTTTCCAGATTGCACATCGAGAACTCATCCACCACAATGATGCTTGCTTCACAGTCCCCATGCATGGAATAATATGCCGACTGAATCGTGGATGCGGGATGCTCCGTAGCTTCTCTCATTCTTGCAGAAGCACGACCCGTAGGCGCACAGAGCAAAATGCTTTCCTCGTTGTATCTCAGCCCTCTCGCAATCTGCCAGGTCTTGATAATGGTCTTGATGATGGTCGTCTTACCGCTGCCGGGACCACCGGTAATCACGGTCACATTCTTGATATCAGAGCCAAACACTGTCCGAACCGCGTTTTTCTGCGTGTCGTCCAGCGAGAAACCGTCTTCCGCTTCGATGATTTCGATGGCAGCGTCCACATCCTGACTGTCCACCAGACCGTAGGTAGAATTCGAACTCGTGTGAATCATAGTACAGAGATACGCGATGTCGCACTCATAAAACCAGTATTTGTACAGGTACATACAGAACATCGGTTTTCTGCCATCCGTAGGCTTAGACCCCTGTACAACGACCAGACCGTCTTCTCTAGCTATCGTGGCTGCTTTCCGTATCACTTCGTCAGGAAACGCAACTTCGTGCAGGACATTCCGCATCGTTTCTTTTACGACACGGTACATGTCATCTACCCAGATAAAGGTATTGCCTGCCATCTGTGCTTGCGTTTCAAGAGCATAGAGGAGAATTGCCGTCACGCGCCGGATATCGTCTCGCGTAATCTGACAACCGCCCAGTGCGACTTTATCTGCTGTTGCAAATCCGATACCTGAGAATTTCTGGTACAGGACATACGGATTTTCCTTGATTTCTTCAAGGGCCATCTTCCCGGTGCCGAATTTCTTGATAACGGAGTTTATTTTTTGTATTGAGAGATACGGCAGCAGGAGCGCAATCAGTTCCTGGTCATTGGCGATGTGCATATACCCTTCGTGAATCCTGTCTGCACTCTTAACACCGATACCGGAGATTTCTTTTAGCCGTTCCGGTTCCCGCTCAATCACCTGCAGTGCATCTTTTCCGAAATGGTCAACGATTTTCTTTGCAACCGTAGGTCCCACACCCGGTACAAAGTCGCTGGACAGAAGCTCTATGATAGCGTCTTTACCGCCGCCCGCATAGTCGATTTTCGAATTGCTGATGGCGATGTAATACCCACCGAATTTCTGGTCTTCTTTCCAAGTCCCGTTATAGAAGATTTTCGCACCCGCAACCGGATTCGGCACATACCCTTTCGCAGTGCTGCTTTTAGTCTCCCCTTCTTGGCGGATTTTAAAGATAGCAAATCCTGTCTCCGGCTCATAGTACATGACCGTTGTGATTTTCCCCTTGAATGGAAGAACATCCTGCGTATTCTGATTTTCAAAATTCTGGACCATGACTCTCACTCTACACTAACACGAAATGGTATTCTGGATACTTTGCTTTCAGGAGTTTCCACTTCAACCGAAACGCCTCGGTCTGCATGTACTTGCCGGACTTTGAATCGAAGCCTTTCACATCTTCGACTATCGTTTTGCCCTGCGCATCCAGATAACAGAAGTCTGCCTTGTACACGATTCGCTGTACGCGCTTCTTCTCGTACACGAATGCATCTTGGATGACGAGTTCTTTCTGGCGTTCCAGATTCGAGATTGTCCCGGCTTTTTCCATCAGCTGTAAATCTAGCCATCGGCAATACTCTTTCGTGGAATCAAATGCCGCTACCAGCTTGCCGTGCCCTGAGATGTACTTGTCTCCCGAGACATATTCATCCTCGTACAGATACACCCGATGGTTTCCGTATTTTGTTTTCGCTTTCTCTACTTTTCCCGGCTGTTCGAGCTCGCTGTTTCGCCCGCCCTGTACCTTGACTTTTAACTGCGGGTTCCTTTCCAGCGTCTCTTTCAGCCACTTCTCTGTCAGCTGCATCTCAAATTACCATTTCGACTACATTTTCTTTTCATCTTATATTTTACCATGAATGTGTATTCAGTACAACCATGATTGCCGTTTGTTCTTAGTTTGTACATATTTTGGCTTACCTCGCGACAATAGTTTCACTTTTCGACAAGACTTCGGTACATGTTGCTGTTTCACATTTTATTTATATACACTGTTGCTATAGTCATTGTTGCTATTCTGTTTAGAACTCAATGATACAACTCGCCATCGCCCACGCACTCAACCAGAGATAATTAACGCGATTATTTTTGAGATGCTTTTCCTGTAAACGGAGATACTTAACGCGACAATTCTGATGCCTGCCCTATCCAGTTTTCCGTTCTGGACGATTACAAGCACACTACCCTGAGATTATTAACGCGATAATTTTACCATCCAGTCCCCTTCTCCGCTGCAAGAAGACATCGCACCTAACCGATACCCGAGGTTTTTAACGCGACAAATTTGCAGAATGGTTTGCTACGGCTGCACTAACCCGAGGTGTTTAACGCGACTTTTTGCCTAGTCCCTTCCCTGCTGTTTTCCGGCAGCTATCCTCATAGATTCCATAAAGGGAGTTTCTTTTCGCGATTTTTGAAGTTCCTCATCTTTACAGGACTCCCCTTTGGTATCCAGATAGCAGAGATTATTAACGCGATAATTTTCAGGAACTCTCAAGTCGCTGGCTTACTCCCTGATTCTCCCAAAATGCGCAAACACCGGTTACAAGTAACGACATCTATCCTGCTACTGCCTTACATGGATAAACAGAGATAATTAACGCGACAATTATTATCAAATATCAATCCATATTGTATAGTATGTATTAAAATATACAGACCGGACAGCAATTTCACCTGTTTTCTTGCACCTTTGCCTGAAAGCCAAAGGCTTTTCAATGAGTTTGTTGGAATACTCAGCACATTTCTGCAAATACTTCTTGTAATACTCGAAAAAATCGCGTTATTCTTCTCCGCAATAAGCAGCGTTGCTGCGCTAATCTCGTTTTATAATAAACGCATTACCGTTCTTTTTATCAAGTGTGTGCAATATGAATTTTTCTCGATAAAAAACTCTTTTTACCTCTTTTCATGTTCTTATTTTTATGTGAATCACATATACAGATAGTTATATCTCTTTCCAATTATACAAATCGGTTTCACAAATTAAGCTTCAAGAGGTTTCTACATCACAAATAACGCAAATTTTCTTATACACATTGTTATTTGAAGCACAATTTCTACAGACTGAACATGTTTTGTACATGCCATCACTGTAAACAGAGATTTCTTGTATTGCTATTGCGATTATTTTTAAGCGTGCATCAAACCGGTCTATCACTGGCTCATTCACTTAGGTCAAACCATCATCAACTGTCGTTGATACCACTCCCCCGCTGTCCTCAAACGGAGATTGTTTACACGCCATACCTTCTGGTTCTGTCTGGCTGATGCTGTCTGTTCTCAACGTAGACCACGAGATTATTAGCGCGATAATTTCTGAAAACGCCTGATACACAGGCATGTCCCATGCCAGAGATAATTAACGCGACAAATTTCTGTCGCTCCCAAAACGCATCGCTTTTCAGAGCCAGCACCGGGTCCTGATGGCATCATCTAGCCCGAGGTTTTTAACGCGACAAATTCCAGAACGGAGAAAGAACGCACGCTTCCTTAAACCGGAGGTTCTTTACGCGATTATTTTTCTAAGCTGCCGGATACGGTTTCCCCTTAGAGTGGCATCTGAATCGGTTCGGGCGTTACCTTACCAGAGATAATTAACGCAATTTTTCTGAAATCCCCGCTTTCTTGTCATTTCAGTGCTCATCTCGTATAATAGAACTACATAACAGTTCTGTTCTGCTGCATCTTTCCTGTTATTCTCTCAGGATGAGAGTGCCCCTGCTGGTCAATACCCTCCCCTATCACGGCACTTGCCTGCCTGAACGACCAAACGGAGGTTTCTTTCGCGTAAACAGAGATTATTTTCTAAGCTTTTGAAAAAAGAACCTCCTTTTATCTGACAAGCAACCTCTGTTGAAACGCAAAAGAATCTCTTCCGTAGTGCAAAACAATCTCTGACGAAAAGCAAAATAACCTCCGTTTCTACTTAATAAATAAAATATAAGTTATAAGAGAATAATTTAATAATTTTTAAGCGAGAAAAACAAATGAAAAAAATCTCTGTCTAAACTATCTCAGTTGACTTTTCCTGACATATAGTGTAAAATGATTTAAAATGTCATAAGTGTAACCATTTCACAGAATAGCACATCACCAGACATCACCAGTAGGAAGCTGACCATATTCTTGTAGAAAGGCCGAGGCTGCTGAAAACGCTGTCTCTAGCGATACCATGAAGAAAACTGATGATAATATCATACAGAATGAGGATACCGAAGTCGTTGTCGGCGAGGTCATGAGCCAGGAAGAGGCTTCTGCAAAGACTAGAGCGCTGCTGCGACAGGATTCGACTAAGCCGCCATTCGGCTCCTACATCACGAAGAGCAATGAACTGATTCAGAAGACGAAGTATTCTTTGCCGCGTAATGAGCAGAAGATTCTTTTTATGCTGCTTTCTAAAATCGACCAGAAGAGCGATTTGGATGCATCGAAATACTACACCATCACATTTCAGGAATTCTCGAAGCTGACGGGCGTTAATATGATGCGCACCGGATACCGTCCGCATCTGCAGCAAACGGTCGAGAACCTCGAAAACCGTACCTTCTGGGTGCCGGATGGTCCGGACGCTATCAAGTCGGTTTCTTGGGTCAGCAAGGGTTCTATTGTAAACTTCAAGGAAAAGACCATCAAGATGCGCTTCAATCCCGATATCTGGCGGGACATTGCGCAGCTGACCAGCAACTATACTTCCTATAGCATCGAATATCTTCTGATGATGCAGAGCACCTATTCGATGCGTATTTACGAGATTATCCTTTCCTACGATAATGGAAACCGGGATTACTCGTATAATAACGGTTTGATTTTCGAGCCGGTAACCGAGGAAATCCTGCGCAAGTTCCCGGACAAACGCAGCGAACTCGTTGGTTACAAGTACAAGATGTTCGACATTGAGGAGTTTAAGGGAATGCTCTCAATGCCGTCCAAGGATGAAATCAATAGAAGCCAGAACCGCAAAAAGACTAAAAACGATACGAGCAGCGAACCAAAGTTCAGCCGTGAAAAGACAGTTGCGGAAAAATACAAGGTGTTCTCTGATTTCGAGAAGAATGTTCTGGCTCCCGTCAAGAACGAAATCAATGAGATGACGGACCTCTGGTTCGACTATGTACCTGTAAGAAAACGCGGCGTTCGCAAATACGAGTATCTTTATATCTTCATCAAGTATAAAAACGCTGAAGAGATGAAGAAGGTCAGAGCCTTCCACGAAGAGCATCAGAACTTCGAGAGCGAAGTTGCCAGAAAACCTCGTAAAGCACGCCGCGTAGTAAGCGATGAGACGCTCGAACAGTACAATCTGCCGTTGTCTGATTCTGTGCTCGGTATGAGTTACCGCCTTGCCCGAAACGAAGTAAAGGCAAAAGCACAGTATCAGGATTACGAAGAGAAATTGTCCGCTAAAGAACGAAACATCTTCAATGATATCTTTACAATTCTCGGGCGAATCCTGACCAACACCAAGAATCAGGACCAGGCAGAAGAAGCTCTTGCTGCGCTGAACCGAATCATCAAAGACAACAACGGTTTGAAGACTTGGGCCTTCGGAATCTGCTCGAAGTACAAACACATGCTGGAAGCGGACGGGGGAACCAAGAGCGCACATTATTACCGTAAGGTGATTTTCAACGACCTTGTAGAGAACTCCGCCGCAACGATTGCTTTCGGCGAGCAAAGCCTTGCAGCACTCGAATCCGGCACAGCACCTAAAACGAACTACCTCGCGATGTTCGATGATGTATGATGATAGCCCGCCGATTGGCGGGCTATTTCTTTTGCAGAAAATAAATCACAGCAACACGAACGCAAGTCTTTAAGATTTCTTGTCGCAAATTTAATATTTCAAATCGGCAGGAATCGTGTTGACTTTACTTCTTTGCATGTTATAATTAAGACATTGAGTGTTGTCGCATTTTATCCCAGACTTTTCTCCTTGATGGCTTTTCTCTGAAATTTAAGAGCATAGCAACATGTACGCAAGTCGCAAGAGGGGAGAGAGAGTTGAAAACAACTTTCTGCGGATTTATAGCAACACAGACCGGAGTCTTTGACACTTCTGCATTCAGAACGGAAACGGCATAAGTGCGAATCACAGCAACATGTACGCAAGTCTTACGCAAAACGAGGTAAATGAAATGGCTGCAAAGATTATCACAATCGCCATCGAGAAAGGCGGCACGGGCAAAACCGTCACAGCCTCCAACCTGGCATATCTGATGGGGGAGGACGGCAAGAGAGTTCTCTGCATCGACACCGACCCGCAGGGCAACCTGACCAGTGCGCTGAGTGACGGTCAGGGCGAGATTGCTGGCGGTATGTACGACGGCAAGGCTCTGTATGACATGTTCACTGGTTTCCGTTATACCAATACTAAGGATTATATCACGGAGACGGAATACGGCGATAATGTCCAGATGATTCCTGCCAGTTCTCAGACACCTCGTATCAACCAGAGAATGCCGGAACTGTTTGAGGACGCCACTATCATTGCAAAGAAGGACAGTTCTAAGCAGATTGCAAGCATCGCTGACTTCCTGTACTATTTCCTGAGCCAAGTTCGCGATGAGTACGATTATATCCTCATTGATACCCAGCCGACCCGCGACTCTCTGCTATTAACGAATGCCATCAACGCTGCGGACTATGTACTGATTCCGACCATGTGTGAAGCAAACTCTCAGGAGTCTGCTTTCCGTACCTTTGCGCTCTGCAACGAGCTGTGCAATACGCCGGGAAGCCGTCTGAAGGGGGTGGGGGTGCTGCTTACTTCTGTCATGAAGAAGGCTGCTGCGACTCGTCTGATTCGTGCGCAATGCCAGGAGGTTTTGGGTTCCTCTCTGTTTAAGTCTGAGATTCCCCATAGCCTTTCTGTCGGTATGGCTGTTACCAACCACCAGCCAGTATGCTTCTCCGCTGCTAAGCAGCCGGTATCCATTGCTTATAAGCAGGCATACAAAGAACTCAAAGAGCGTCTTGCGAAGCTGGAGGTGAAATAAGATGGCTCTGACTAAGAAGAAGGGGACTAAGGCAACGCCGAAGCTGCCGGACATAAATGCCCTGAAACAGGTAAACAGCAATGATGCTGGTGCTTTCTATAACAATCTGTTCTCGGCACAGCATAAGGTCGAGTATGCAAACAAGGATATTGCTCTCTCGAATATCCGCACGAACCCAGATAACGAGATTTTCCGTAATCTGGACGAGGAAGATGATATCCGAATCCTGTCAGAAGATATCAAGCGCAATGGGCTGATGCACAACCTCGTTGTCTTCCCGACCGAGGAAGAGGGGAGAGAGGTCTATGTACTTCTTTCCGGTGAACGTCGTTTCCGCGCTCTGAAGTATCTGGAAGAGCAGGGGGATTCCTCTTGGAATGTGGTGCGCAACTGCAATGTGATTACCACACCTCTTACCGCAAATGAGAAGAAAGTCCTTCTCTATAGTGCGAACCTTCAAGTTCGCGGCGGTTTCGGCGATGAGGCTGTTCGCCGTCAGGCAATCGCTGAGTTCATCAACTGCCTACAGCTGGCTCCTTACAATATGAGTAGGGAAGAGGCCCTCGGTGCAACCAAGACCGTGAGTTCCGTCAATCCTCGTACCATCGAGCGTGATGCCCGTATCGAGGATAAGCTGAAAGGTGCTTTGAAGGAGCTTCTTAACGCGAAAATTCTGACCCGCAGCGAGTGTGAGACCTATCTGCGCTTTGAAGACGATAAGCAGGAAGAGATTGCAAAACGCTTTGTTGCATTAAGTAACATAAACTGCTATGGTGATGACTCCGAGGGAGCAGGGAAGAACCACATCGAAGTGATGCGCGATACCCTGCACGACACTTTCCGTGAATACCTGTTTGATGTACAGCGGCAGGGGACATCAAAGGATTATGAAGTTGCCTTTGAAAAAGCTTTGCAGTATTTTGATGAAAACATCAATGACCTGAAAGCAAAGGCGGAGGAATACGGCAAAGCAAAAGAGTCCAGCTCTGCCGAAGAGGTAGCAGCCATCGAGCATGCCGGCCAGAGAGAGGCTGCTAGGGATTTGGTGAAGAAGGAACGGGATGTTGCCGAGAATAATACCAGCATCATCCAGAAAGCCACTCCGCGCATGGTGAAGAAACTACAGCAGGCATATACCAGCAGAAACTTTGTCAAGGCTCTTCGCGGCGTTTCTAAAGAATCCCGTGAGGCTGACATTGCAGCCTTGAATGAGGTCATCGATATCGCAACGAAACTCAAAGAGAAGATTGAGTCTATCGAATGAGGCGAGCGGCATCGATGGAAAACGACAAGACAAGAATCCTCGTTCGCTTTCGACCAGAAATCTCTGAATGCTTCGAGTTGCAGGCAATCTATGAGGGATTGCGCGTTGGCACTATTGCGAACCGGGTCCTGCGTGAGGAAATCGAAAAAGTGAGAAGGGCAGGGAAGGGGCATATCATAACCCGAGATTCTGCTGAGTTCGAGGAATACGAAACAGCAGGGGATGGGAGTGACCCTGTTTATGTCCTCCCGAATGCCAAGGAAGTTATTGCATATATGCCGGACCAGGCTCGCAAACGCGGTACGAAGGTCGCCAACAACAAGCAGATTTCCTTCTATCTGACAGACGATGAGATTAAGGTCCTCAACGAAGTCGTGTATGCGCAGGATATCCGTATTACTATGGATTACGGAGAAATTGTGACCTATCGGTTTGCAATCCTGGCACTCCTTTTAAACGCTCCTGAACTCGCAAGAAGAGAACCGATTGCGTGGCGTTGATACTGCTCTGTCACAGATGGGGCAGGGAAGGGCACAGGCAAGCCCTCTGATGCTTAGGGATATAACAACTCTCGTGCAGACGAGAAGCCCGCAGAGGCGCGTTTCCGTGGCTGTGAGAGCGAGCGCCCAATAAACAGTAAAAGAGACAGATACGATTCCAGAGATTCTGGGAAAGCGTCTGTCTCTTTTTTGTGTGAAAGGGGATACCGAAAAGGGTGCTACATTTTTTCAAGAAGGGTAGGGGACTGGCGACCAATGTGGTTTGTATAGGAATACTTTGTGAATTTCGTAACTAAGTTACATATTATAAACTCATAGCAACAAGAACGCGAGTTTTTGCGAAATTGCTGAAACGCTAGAAGCGGCAGAGAAGCCCTTGATACTCGAAAGCTGCAGTGATTAGTTTTGGCCTATGATACTTGTACGCTGACACAATTCCGTTTTGGGCTAAGCTACTGAGGTATCAGTACGCTGCGAGCCTGTAGGTCTGAGCTGACCGTTAGCAGCATCGGTCCGAGGTCGAGCAGCGTATCAGTGGCGACAACACCAACAGCCAATCGGATGGTGATGCAGCAATACATCGCGTACAGAATGGTTTGTGTTGTACAGTTTGTTCGCAACGAGATATCCGTATGTCGTTGTTCGCTCTCGAGCGCTTACAAACGCGCAATTTCGATGGTTGACAGCAACTGTATTTATAATGGGCGCTGTATCGTCTATAAAATCGGTAAGAGTCCTATAAACTCCCCTATATTTCGCTAAACCCGCATTTAGCGAAGTTGCATATTGCTCTTTTCCCCACACAAAAAATAGCCCCGCTGACGAACAGCGAGGCTTTATAAGATGATTAGAACTGATAGTTTGCCAGCTCGCGAACGAGTTCTTCGCGGGTATCCAAATCAGATGTGGCACCGCTGATGACCGTCCAGGTAGCTGCAGTTGCATAGTTGCCAGTGATGGAACCAGCCTGCACCCAGTTGGCAAGCGAACGCATAGAGTTCACATTACCATCGGTGGCACCAAACCTTGCACAGATTTCAGCAATTTTCTTGACGAAGGCAATCATCTGCTTCAAAGGAACGGTATCGTCGCATCCGGTCATGCCGCGAATACGGCTCTCGATAACAGCCTCAGAGGGCGTGACCATATCCATGATGATGTGGTGGCGGTCAATGAACGACTGGTTCAAAGGCCGGCAACCTTCCAGGTCGATGTTCAGCGTAGAAATGATGATGCAGTCAGGATGACGATGCAGCATCTCACCTGTCGGCAGGACCACGCAGCCAGTCTCATCAAGCAGACCGTTCAGACCGGGCATAACAGCAGGACGAGTAATCAGAGACGGTTCCTGCAACTCGCAGACCCAACCGTTACGGATGGCGCGAACCAGAGGGCTCTCTACATACTTGAAGCCGTTCTTGCAGGCATCCGCACAGAGGCTCAGCTGCTTACGGAACAGTTCTGTCATGCACTCAGCCTCGGTAGCATCCGGCTTAGAAACGCCCGTGATAGCCATATATGCGTTCACAGGGTCAATGCTGATACCGGTGGCGCTCGGCAGGTTCTTGAACAACTCGGCATTGATGCTCTCAGAAGTTGCAGACGAATCGACAGGCATCATGTCGCCAATGAAGTTGTACATCTCAGTGCCTGCATTGCAGGTAATGAAGGTGTACGGCAGACCCAAACCGGCGGCAATAGCACGCGCACCTGCAGTCTTACCGACAGACGGGTCACCGCGCAGCATGACATTCGTCATCGGGCGCTTAGAACCACGAGTTTCGGCAATCAGATGGCAGACGGCAACAACTTCCTTAGGCAAGATATAGTCATCGCCAATCTGCGGGACAAGACCCTTCTCTTCCTCGGACAGGACACGATTCTTATCAGCAAACGCACCAACAAACTTTCTGGTGGACTTGAAAGAAGGAATCTTAGACTGATTGGTAGCTTTCAGGTTCATAACCTTGAAAGTGCCATAAATGGTAGAAGGAACAAACTTTGCACTTCTCACCTGCGTTTCAGTCAGGCGGCGCAAGGAAGTATTCGAAGGTGAAGCGGGATTCAGGTCACCGTTCTGCATGGCATCATGAATCGTACCGGACATCTTACACGCGAGTTTCTGGCGAAGCTTGTCGTTTTGCTCAGGCGTGTTGCAATACCGTGTGAAAGCATTCTCGAAACCGTCGATATTCTGGAGGAACAGACCCCACATTGCAAAGAAGAACGGCGCATAGCCGACCCTTGTCACATCAACGGAACCCATACCGACAGAGGCACCGAAATACCCTGTCGTATTATCGTAGCTGAGGCAAAGCGAATTGCCGGTAGGTGCAGACGGTGCGGATGCCAGCGTAAAGCAGTCGTTATAGACCCATTCAGCAAGGCAGTTACCTGATTTGTTGACGGAATATGCGCCTACCGTGATACCGGCATTTACCATCTCGGCGCGGCACAAAGCTTTTGCGAAATCCAGAAACAATAAGCCTTGCGAGCAAAGATTGGTATTCTGAAACGGGGCTTCCTGATAGATGGAACACGCATCTGGGTCGTTTATGAAAGCCGAGCCATCATAAAGACCCTTGTCCTTTAGGTATGCGGGAATTGCGGAAGCCTGAACATTTGCCATGCCGGTAGCACTCCACATAGCGGAAGAAGAAACTTTAGCCATTTTTTGTACACTCCTTAAAAATTATGCCGGAACCTTTCAAGAAGAAAAGTCCCGGCGTTGTTATGATGATTTTAGAATACGCCCGTATAGCCTGATAGCGCAGCTCGCGGGGTCTTGGAATTAGAACGGCAGGTCATCCTCGTCGATATCGGCGAAGTCGTCACCCGTGTAGTTGCCGTAGGAAGGCTGTGCAACAGCAGATGCAGCAGGAGCAGCCGGTGCGGCGGCAGGAGCAGCCTGAACGGGAGCAGCATTCGCGGCAGGAACAGCACCATTCTGAGAGGCGTTCTTGCGACTTGCGAAAGATGCCTTCTCGACCCATAACGTATAGGAGGTGCGGTTCTGACCGTCCTTGTTCTGGTACTGGTTGCTGGTCAGCACACCGACAAGCATGATGGGGTCACCCTTATGGAAGTGAGCGGCGATGAACTCGGCAGTCTTGCCGTTCGCGGCGCAGGACACATAAGAAGTGGCGTTCTCCCAGTTGCCGTTCTTCTGGTAAGAACGGTTGCTGGCGACGGTAAAGGTAACCATCGTGCCGCCGTTCTGGGTGTTGCGCGTCACCACATCAGCAGTCAGATTGCCCATCAGCAAGCCCTCGGAAAAGCCGCCGTTGACATCGTGCTGGATAGTGGCTGCGCTCAGATAGTCATAGAACTTTTTCTGACCATCCTTCTCGTAGTGGCCGGACTCGAAGCGACCGGAAACCAGAACGCTGGCACCCTTGGTAAGCTTGGCACGCAGGGTGTCGCTGATGAACTTCTTCGGGGCGCGGACAGGGATGAAAGACGCATCCTTGTTCTGACCACGGTTGACAGCAACGCGGAAGCTGACATATGTGTTGTTGCCGATGTTGAACTCCTCTGCGTCTGCAGTCAGATGACCGATAATAGCGAAATTGTTGACGTTAGTCATGATAACTGTCTCCTTTCAAAAGACGAAATTTAAAATAAAAAAGCAGACCCCTATATGAAATAGGAAGTCTGCCTTTCGACAAATTGTGAATCGTACGAGCGCAAAACGCCTGAAGTAGAATGGTATCTATCGTACAATACCTATTCTATTCGGTTCGCACACCTCGTCAAGCAAAAAGAACAAGAAATTTATACGATAGACGCATGGTCTACCAGCCATGTATAGACCTTATCGAACAGAACACTCTGGTTGAGGAATTCTTCGCCGTAATAACTCTTTGCCTGTTTGACAGAGAGTTCATCGTTGCCGAAATAGGCGTTCACATCCGCATCTGTGACCTTGATGTGCTGCTCCTCGGCGATAGCCTGGAAGATAAGCAGGCTCGTAACGCTGTTCTTGATTTGGTCGTTGTAGGTATCGAGCAGAGCATCCTCAGACTCAGCACCCACCTGCTGCAGATACTCCTCCTCGGAGATATTGTAGCTGGCTGCAATCGCCTTGATTTCCTGACGATAGGATTCACGCTGGTCATCGAGGATACTCTGAGGAATCTCACCAACCGTAGTGTTGTCGATGATGTAGCTGTAAACCGCAGTCTTCAGAGAATCGCGCTCGTAGGTCTCGGTGTAATACTGCTTCAACTTCTCGACGGTATCTACCGCAGAACCATCACTCAGAACGAAGCCATCCTGTGTAGCAATATTGTCCTTCACATTCTGGTCGGTCAGCTTGATTTCATCGACTTCTTTCAAGGTGATGCGGAAAACAACATCTTGACCGGCCAGCGCAATCTCATTGCCTTCGAGGTCAGTGGTGGCAGGGTACTCGTCCGGGAAAGTCACCGTGATGTCAAAGACCTCACCGGCGAAATGTCCAATCAGCTGGTCCTCAAATCCGGAAACAAAATACCCTGCTCCGATAACGATTTTGGAATCCCCTGCCGTGCTTCCGGTAAACCGCTCGCCGTTATAAGTGCCCTCATAATCGACAACGACCTCATCGCCAGCCTGAGCGGAGCGCTCGACTTTCACGCGGTCACCGTAGCTGCTTGTAATCTGGCTGATAGTAGAAGTCACAGAGGCATCCATATCCTTCAAATCGAGTTCGTCGCGGGGAATCTGGATGTTGGCGTAATCAGCAGGTAGAGTAACCAGCTTCTTTGCCTTGACGCCCTTGAAATAACCGTTCTTTTTCAGACCAACACCGTAATCCACGGTGACGGTCTCGGTAGAGGTCTCGGGCGTAGCGGATTCACCGGTTGCAGTCTCCCCCGTTGCGCTGGACGAAACAGTAGAATCGGCACCGGGAACATCTGCCTTCTTGCCGCAGCCTGCCAGCATCACGCTTGCAGTCATAACGACACTCAGAATCATTGCGATATTTTTCTTGTTCATGCGATACAATCTCCCAAATGCTATTTATTGAAGTCCCAGAACTGAGGTCAGCAGGTCGGCGTTATTCGTGAACGCCATGACGTTGCCTTCATCGGACTCGATGAGATATGCCTCGGTATCATTAACATTCGCATAGTCGCTGTGCGTGACAGCAGCGCCGCTCGCAGTCGTACCAGCATCATCGAACGCGATGGTCTCGGAATCATAAGAGGACGGGGTAAACTTGACCTCACCATCGCCGTTCTTAACAAGTGCCAGACCGTTCGAGAAGGAAGCCTCGCAGCCATCGGTAGTTACGGCAACACCATTGAGCGTGATGTTACCGGACCCCTGTGCGGGGACAGCCTTTTCGAGCATATCAGCAACAGCAGTGCGTACAGCTGCATTGCCTTCCTCGTCACCGGCAGAACGAGTACCGACCACGACCAGCACCTGACCGTTTCCGGCGAAGCGCATACCCGAGACCGTGAGACTCTCATCGGTCTGCTCCTCTGCGTACTGGGCAGCACCGGTATAGGAATCGGCAACCATACGCACAATGTAAGTGGCACCGTCCTTCTCAAAGGACAGGCTCTTGCCATCGTACTGGAAGGTCTCAGCGGCATCCACAGGAACAACAGCACCGGTCCCATCCTCAGCCTGAATCAGGACATTAGATGCACCCATTGCCCACCGGCGACCATCAGAGGTGAGTGCCGTAGACGGGGCAACCGTAGCCTGCTCGGTGAACGAAGTATCCTCTGCGACATTTCCGGTCACAGAAAACGAACCGCCCACAGCGGGAATCGAGGACTTGTCAGCATTCTTGTTCTGAACCATCGTCATACCCATCACACCGACTGCCGCGACCATCACGGCGAAGCTAACACCAAGAATAACATTGCTGCCGCCCTTCTTAGCGGGCTTGGCAACCTTTTTGGCACCCTCGGACTTCTTATCTTCCTTGACCTCTGCCTTCTCGTCATTCTTGACCTTGTCCTTGGCAGGAACATCTTTGGTCTTAGTCTCGGATTTCTCCTTATCGGGAGCCTCCTCAGCCTTTTCAGGGACAGAATCCTTCTTCTCGTCAGGAGCGGCGGGCTCAGATTTAGGAGTCTCTTCTTTCTTCTCCTCGGCGGTATCTTCCTTTTTCTCGGCATCAGCAACCGGAGTCAGAGAAGTGGCAAACTCCTCTTTCGGAGCTTTGATTTTCGTCTCGAACTCTTTCGGCTCCTGCGTAGGAGCAGCGAGACTTTTCTTGGTTTTTTTACTCATGTGTTTTCAATCCTCCTGACCATCAAGCGCGGTTAAAGCAGGCAACACGAACATTGTACGCATCACCCAAGCAGGTATAGACGATAAGTTCTGCGCTGCCCCAAACGACAGTGCCGTCATCTTTCTGGAGCGCATCATAGCCCGTCACATCGTTGTGACCATTGAACGCATCCACACAGACATAGTTGATTTGCTGTCCGCCCGGCGTAATGACATATGCCGTAGACCCAACCGCCACGGAAGTCAGCGATTCAAGTTCGTTGTCAGCCACGATATTGCTGCCGCCATCTTCAGGACGATGCGGAAAAATCGCAGCGCTGTCGGTCCGGTTGCAGGTATCCTGAGATGTGTTGTTGTACAGCGCGACATCAATACCCGCAGCAGGAATATACAGCCGTCCGCAAAAATCCGGATAGTTGTAGTCGTCCGCAGACCTGTTGGCGGGATTTTCCTGCGCGGATTCCTGAGCAGTGCCGTCCGGCTTCTTCTCTTCGCTCTCTTCCTTTTCAGGTTTAAGCTTTGCCTCGATTGCCCCCAACGGACCCGCAGTGCTGACAGTTGCGTCCAGTGTCCCGACTTCCGTGTTCAGGACCTGTGTACCCAGAAGCTTTGCTTCACAGGTATCAGAATCAAGAGCGGATGCAAGAGCCGTTTCCTCCTGCGCAGCAACAACGGCTTTCGTCACCGTCTGCGCAGCTGCCTTTTGCATCTCTGCTTTTTTCTGGGCCGCATTCAGAGCCAGCACCGAAGTCAGCAAGGCTGCGACACTCAGAAGAAGTGCCGCAAAACTTTTCAAAGTACCCATGATGTTCCTCGGTTCTAGGTTAGCCGTTTTCCGATTATGGTTGAGAGTTAAAACGGTCCAGAAACGCTGCTCAACCAATTTCCATTATTATCCGTTCGCAAGAATGTGCAAGTGCCGGTTTCAAATCCGGAATTCGCCGTAAAAACGTATCAAATACCATCGAAGCGCATCTGCTCACCTTCCGAATACGGTTCTGGTTTCTTGAATTGATTTGCTTTCTTCTTACCGCCGCCTGAACCTTTCGTGGTTCTGTTTTGAAACCCTCTGCCGAACAAAGAAGCATCATTGCGGTTATCCGCTTCCGGTTTCTTCGCAGGAGCAGGGGCGGGTGCCGTAGCCGGTTTGGAAGTACCAGATTCTGGGGCTTTCGGCGTTTTCGCCTTTGAGGCTTTTGCAGGTTTTTGTTTAGGCGCAAGCTTTTCTTCCACGGGCACAGGATTCTCCTGTTTCGTAAAGGCGTTCACCTTAACGGGATTCTCTGTATCAGAAGGAGTCTTATCTTTCTTTCCGTTCTGGTCTGACTCCATTCCTGCCGGTTTCGGCGCGATTTCTTTTTTGGCGGGCGGTTCAGAGTCGGTTTCTGCAGATTCTTGTTTCGGTTCAACAGAAAGTTCAGGCTCCTCAGTCTCCAACTCGATTTCGGTCTCGATGTCAGGCTCATTCTCGGGAACATCTTCCGCCAGCCAGCTATCCATGTCAAAGGACTCGGAATCGTCTTCGTCCTCCTCGATGCCGGACGGGTCGAAGGTAGTCGGTGTCGGCAATGTTGCTTCCAGTGCCGCGAGTTCCCGCTCCAATGCCGCAGCATCGTCTTCATCATCAGAAGCTAAAGCCGCTTCCTGTTCAATAGAGACAAGCGCTGCATCGGCATCCTGTTCAGGGTCAGCAGTAAGGCTCACTTCCTCCGCATCTTCGTCTATGATTTCAGCATCCAGAGCGAGGGTATCGTCTGCTGCCTCATCCGTGTCCAGAGAAACATCGTCCAGAACGGGCAAAACGGGCTCGTTTGAGGCTTTTGCTGGCTCAGAGGGTAACGACACCTCTTTCGACTTAAACGCAGGATTTAAAGCCTCAGGCTTTGTCTGGTGGGGCGTGTCCGGGATGGACTCGACATCCGTAGGTTCTGGCGTCTTGCTTTCGGCTTTCTGTTCCGGTTTCTTGGGCGTTTCCGGCTTAACCGATACAGGTTCTGGCTCCGGTTCAGCTGTGCCGTACTTGTCCATGATGTTTTGCAGGATAATGGATGCCGCTGACGGGACCACATCCGTCTCCTCATTACCGTTCTTAGATGGTTCTTTCGGGCGTTTGATGAACTCGCAGGCATCATCCCATGCAGAATCGGGCAGAAACGGGATATTGATGTAGATAAGTCCCGTAGCAGCCAGAATCAAAACGACCGACACGGTAAAGCTGACGGAATACAGCAGCAGAGAAAAGAAATACAGTGCCGCCGCCACACTTCGAGCCGTGCGGCAGATGGTTTTTACCTTTTCTTCCTGTACACCTTCCAAGTCAACCGGCGCATACTTATCGTGGTGGTTTTCAAACAGGGCATAGTATTTCTTGCCGCCGATTTTATACTGATGCAGGGATAGACTTAACGGCTCGCCTTTGCTTGCCGCAAATGCCGCTTTGAATTTTCGTGCTTCTTTGCGGGAAAGATGCACCGCCACATAATCCTTGCTCCCCTTGGCATCGAGTTTTAAGGCAGTGTTGCCGGATTCGGTCACAACGAGTTCAAGTGCGGAGGCTTCTACTTCTTTGCTATGACGGCGGTACTTCCTTCCCATAGAAACCACATCGGTAAGCGAACGCCTGTCCTTCGTCACCTTGAATGCAAAAACAGAGCATACCAGGCATAGAAGGAGTGTTGTTGCAAAGTTCAAGGCTCATCATCCTCCACATCCGTTTTGCTCTCAGTCTCCGATGACGCCGATTCCTGCTTCTCAATTTCAGATTCTTGTATCGGACGGTTCTTTGCACGGTGTAACAGCCCCTCTTTCTGAACATTCGCCTTGACGGAATTCTGTTCGATTGCGACAAGGTTATCCTGCGTCAGACGTTCGCCGTCTCCGGCGCAAAACAGCATATCGTAAAGCGCTCCGATATGATATTCGCGGTCACGGGGCTTTACTTGCAGGAAGATATCATATTTGCCGTTCTTATCCAGATACTCGCCATCTTCATTCACGGGGATGAACCGCCATGTTTCCATCGGTTCAAATCCCGCTCTTGATTCATCCGCATTGACCGCCAAAGCCGTTACCTTGATATACTTGTCGGCTTTGCTGTTTTTGAGCATTGTTAAAAATTCCACAAGGAAGTATGCCGCAACCAAGACTCCGGCACCGAATGTCGGAAGGTTTTTCGTGTACAGAGCCAGAAAAGTTCCGACGAAAAAGGACAAGCATGCGGCGATTATAAGCTTTGCCTTTTGCGCATTGAGCATATCATTCATTTTTTTATAAAACGAGAGCCTGTCCGATACAGTATCAGACAGGCTTTAGAGCATCTTGATTTGTAGTGAAGCTGCCCGCCCGTTTGACCCCTTTCCTAGAAATCTGAATTTCAGAGTGCGGTTACTGACCGGAGGTCAGGGTGAATCCGCTGCCGTCCAGCAGGCTTTTCAGGTTTCCGTCTGTCAGGTTAGCGCTGGACAGCGGGACCTTGTATTCGCGGCCATCAGCGGTTCGCACCGTAGCGTAGAACTCGATGGTGACATCACCGCTCAGGTCGATGCCATTGAGGGCATTCTCACTGGTGCCGCTGCTCTGCTGCAGCTGAGGCTGGCTGACTGTCGGGGCATTGCCATCACCCGTGTTGGACGGGATAGGTGCCGGAACGCCAACCTGTTTGCCGGTCACAGCAGTCAGGACATTGTTCACACCGTCATATACGGCAGGAACATAGGCATATCCCAGCGCACCGCCGCCAATAACGGCTGCAAGGACCACGGCAACAATGACGCCAGCATTGGACTTCTTCTTGGGCTTCTCAACAGGCATATTCCCGTCAAAGCCCTCACCCTGCACCTCAGCAGGAGCGGATTTAGCCTTACCACGCTTCTTGTCGGCATGGGCATTCTTCTTGTCCTTACCTTTCCCCTTATGGAACATCTGCTTATTGTCCGAAGCGTTCTGCTCGGCAGCGGGGTCCTGTGCCACAGGTGCAGGAATATCCTGTGCAGGCATATCAGCAGGAGCATTCATCTGCGTATCATAGCCCTGCTGGACCGGCTCGTTCTGATACTGCATTTCAGGAACGGCTGCGTTCTGAGGCATGACAGGCTGCTGAGGCTGTGCGGGCATCTGCATCTGCGGCTGGTAGGAAGGCTGCGCAGGCTCCTGAACCTGCGCGGCGGGCTGCTGGACCTGTTCCTGACTCGGCTCGGGCTGGGTCATGCGGGGCTTTGCGGGAGCCATCCGAACGATGGTGGATGCAGGGTTCATGGCCTGATTCTTAGCGATGAGGGCATCGACCACTTCCTGCTTGACCTTGCGCACCGTGCCATCCGGAAGGATGACAGAACGGTCTGCATAGACATTGACCTGAATTTTTTCGCCGTTGTAGGTCGTAGTGACCTTACCAACGGGCTGACCGAGATTCTGTGTATTGTCCATCTTGAATATCTCCTTTTTATGAAAAGCTAATGGAATCTGAATATCGAAGCGATTGCATTTGCCGTACCCTGCATCAGGACATTCCCCGCAGCAGAGAAATACGGCAAAAGGAATCCACGCTGAATGTGTCCCGTGGCAGCACCAATGGCAAACCATGCAGCGAAGCCCAAGAGCAAGAGCCAGATAACGGCATAAAAGACAACGCCGAATCTAGCAAGGAAAATCCAGAATCCGCCGGAATCCGATTTCCGGTTATTGCACTTGGGACACGATGCCGTGAGGTTATGAAGATTATTGATGTTGCCGTCCGGAACCAAGACGCGATAAGCCCGGTGCTTGTTCGCAAGGCTGATAGAAACGATATGGTCCACCTGCATCGTCTTTTTCAGCATGATGCGCCCGCAATAAGGACAGAGGTAATACTTGCCCATGAATCCGGGATGGGCTCGTATGTATTGATAGCGGTAGTCGTCCGACCGCTCATATTTCGGTTTTTTGGACATGGCCATCACTTACAAGAAGTGGATTTCGTCCAGGGATGCTCCGGCGGCTTGCGGCGGGTCGGGAATCCTTCCGGAAGGTGGTCCGGGAACTTCAACCCATCAGCCTGTGTGCCGCTGTTCAGTTTCTCCCACTCATGCACCCAGGCAGAGAATTCCATGCCGTGCGTCTGCTCCCAGATAGAGAGGTCACCATAAGAGATGCCTCCGAGATTAGAAAGCTTGGCACGCATGTTGAGTTCTGCTGCGCTGGTAGCGATACGATTGTTCTCTTTCATTTTTGCTTCCTCACGTTTCGTCTGTTCCCGCTCCATTTTGGTCCGTGCGTTACTGCGCTGGGCTGCATTGCGGCGGTTCTGGTTATAGCATACAGGGCAATAAAGGCGATTCCCGCGTGCTTCGATAGGTGCTCCACAGATTTTGCAGTGTACGATTTTACCAATTTCGCTTGCCATAGAATTGCTCCTCCTTTTTAAGAGCAGTGGTTGCATTGTGTACAAAATACAACCATGAATTAAAGTGTGATTCAGGAGCCCCATGCGTCATTCCCACACATGAGGTTCTACGGACTATTCACAAGCGGGATAAATCCAGCCGAAAACATGGATAAAGTGCATTAAATACAAGCATGAATCAGCGCAAAAAAGTGCAGGAAAGAAGCCTTACTGTAACAGAGACAGTAAAGATTCAATATCGCAGCCCCATAATAGCGCTGACAAGGCGGTAAACGCTCGATGCTTCTTCTCCGAGAAGTAACTGCTGTTGATACCGACCTGCTCAGCCAGTTTGGCTTCATCTGTGCCGTTTGCACCATACTTCTCGTTCACGACAAGCATAAGTACATCGTACAATTTAGAATCTCCGGGGAAATCCTTGACAAGCTCAATAGCACCCCGGATGAGCTGGGCGTACTGGACAAGCACCTGTGCCTGATGGCATCGCGCATCGCTTTCCAGTGTGTTGCCGCCCTGTGCGAGAATCCGCAAAGACCGGTTCTCGTCAGCAACGGACGGATTGACGATTCGGGAATATTCCCGCAGCAGCACCTCGGTGTTATGGTAGAGGTAAGCAGCTTCTGCTGTTTTTGCTTCGCCCTCATTCGGTGCTAGTTGCATGACTAAAGGTTTGATGGCGTCTCCGGCAATCGCCGTAACATCCTCAACGATAGAATCGAAGTTGTTGCGGATAGTGACTGCCGTAACAGGGTCGCTGTCAAGAATCGAACCCCTGAGCATCGCCATCGCAAGGCTAATACGGCTCGGCTTGCTGGCTGGATTCATGAACACAGCCTTGTTCATTGCCTCATCAATCTCATCCACCAGCTGCTGGCAGCGGGCGAAGAACAGCTTTCTCATTTCAAGGCGAAGCTGAGGCTTGCACCCGCCCATAGACGATTCGAGGATACGCTGGATGTTGCTCATCCGCCAAACCGATTCATCCTCATTTTCCTCTTTCAGCTTCTCAATAAGCGCATCAATGTCCTGCGCCTTCAAAAGCCACTGAAGAGCCGGGTAACACAGCAGTGCAATCACGACGAACTTTTCATTCGACCCCTTGCAAGCCATGCGGTTTGCATGACGGGCAAAGACCCGCGAACGGTTCACGCCGTTGTATTCGATGAATGTGCGTCTGATGTCCACTACGATTCCCTCCGATGACAGAACCGAACTCAGAAAATCTTTGAGTTTGGCTTCGGTAATTGCAATATCGTTGTTATTTTCCGCTTGCATCCTGCGTTCCCCTTTCGTTCAGGATTTTCAGCTGGCTGTACAGTTCAGCCATTGCATCGTTGCGAATCGTTGAACCAAGCAGGCTGTTATTACTAAAGAATAGATGGTATCCGCGCTCATCACAGAGTCGGCGCAGTTTCTGGCAAAGCTTGAAGTTATGCACAGGGCAGTTGATTCCTGTGTTCACCGCATTGATATAAGTACGGTAGTTGTCGGAATTGATTTCATCGGAGGTATACACAAGCACCTCGCGGTCGTAAGGAAGTTTCCGCTCCTCACCATCCTCAGCACCGAGCACATAGATGAGTTCGTTCAAAAACGACTCTCCCATCGTCTTGTTGTCGGCTTTTGATACTACCCTGTTGTGCGGCTGAACGGTATATCCATTCGGCTTCGTAAAGAGCACCTCGCTGTGAGTTACACCAATCGGCTCACCGTGGATGCGTGCCTGTTCCAGATACATAACGATTGCGTTTCCTTTTGCCATTTCAAACCCGCCTTTTCCCTTGTACTTAGTACAAGCATGTTATGCCGTATGAAGGAACTCGAACCTTTTTCCTGATGCCATCTTCAATGGTATGCAATTCGCACAAACGCACAAGACCTTTTTTTGAGCACCGAAACTATATCTTGTATTTATGTCAGACATTATACCACAAGATATAGTGTTTTGCAAGAGAAAAACGCTATCTGACCACTATATATTGTGTTTAAAAATATTATTTGCCATATATACGAATCCGAGAACACCTATAGCGGTGCTGAACCCAGACAAAAGCGGCACTATCCTTAAGTGAAACTATTGCATTGAATGTATCTCGATGACTGGGATTTTGACACTTTTTGACCACATGCATAGTTGTATTTAGTACACCTATTTGATATAATAAAGTCACGCCCAATAAAAAAAGTCATAGTTAGATGGCAGAAATGGGTTTGAATCAAGAACTGAGGTGATTGGAAAATGCTAACTCTCAAAATCAAAGAGGAAAATTACCGTAAGTTTGTGGAAGAAACATCGAGAAAAAGAGAAGACTGGATTAAGAGCATTTCAGACAGTGCCGTTGTAATCATGGAGCGGCAGCGCTACCTGATGGGCATGTCCAAACAAGAGTTCTACGGCGTGTTTCTCGGATGCCCGATGAATTCCCGCACATACCGGAAAATCATTGAAAAGCAGATACTTGTCCCGGAGAACCTGCTACTTTCTTTCTGCTTCACTTACGGGTACGACCTGAAACGATTTCAGGAAGTATCGAAGCTGATTGACACACACGATTACTTCGAGAACTATCAGCAAATTGGTGCTGCGGTTGAATGTCTCGGGAAAGGAGCCATTTACCAGCTGGCCGCAGCCACGCAAACAGTCTGCACTGATACCAGCCAGTATGCAAGAAGACGATGCGGGGAGGCGCTCACTGCGTTTGCGAAGAAGAAGGAATACGATGAAGAGGTAATCAGAAATCCCGAAATCATCGAGGCGGCAGCTGCATCCGTAAACGAAGCTGCTGATGAGGCGATTGCCGAAAGAAAAAAGAGAGATTCACAAGAAGCGATATCCTACGATATCAAATTAAAAGAACTGGTTTAAAAACAAAGACCGCTGCACCCGGTATTGGGTGTGGCGGTCTGTTTTTGTGCTCAGAAGAAAGCGTCAGCAATAGAGAGCAGCTGATTCATGTGTCCCTCGTCCGGTACGGATGCTTGTGCGGGTACAGGAGCGGCAGGAACATACGGAACAAAGCTTGGCTGCGGTGTGGGAGCAGGCTGTACAGGGGCAGGCTCTTGAATAATAGGAGCGGGTGTAGGTGTTTGTACGGGTTCAGGCTGGGGTTCCGGTGCGGATGCTTCGGATTTCAAGAAATACCGGTTCAGGACCGATTCCATCGAATCTTCCACGGCGCGGCGGATATCAGTTTCCGACATATTCGATGCGCTGGATTCTTTAGCCTGGCTCAGTAAGACATTCGTTTTGAGGGAATCGAGCAGCGCATCCACGATGATAGGGGTGCGTTTTCCGTATCCTGCGTTTTTCAGAATCTCGTACGCCGCTTTCTGTCTCGGGTCAGTGAGGTCAAACATCACCGGCAACCGAATCTGATTCGGGTTAGCTTTAGGCAAGGCAGTTCACCTCGCTTCAACGGTTTTCAGCAGCCAGCTTACTCTCCGCCATCATTTTGAAACCTACTGCGTTAGCGCGGGGGTCTTCCACAAACAGGTAATCGTCCCGACCCAACTCGCTCTCGATGACCGGACGCATCAGGCAGGAACCGCCGCCAATGAACACGGGATACGAGAGGGTCAAATCAACGCCCTTCTCTTTCAGGGTCCGGATAAGGGTCCGGGCATAGGAACGAGCGGTGCTGTGGACCAGTTCGTTGATTTCCCGACCGGGGTTGTAGCCTCTGCGCAGGACATTGTCGATGCTGTAGTCGTCCATATCCAGCTGGAAGCGGTTGCGAACCGCACGCTGTACCTCATCGTACATCTTGATGACGCCGTTGTTGAAGGATTCGCAGAAAGTCATATCGACTTGACCGCCGCGAGAGAACTTCACAACATCGGTCGTATACCCGCCGATATCGATGATGTAGGTATATGCCTCGGGACGCGCCATGATTTGTCCCATGTACGGAGCGATGGCAGCAACGCCCTGCGGGAACACGAAGACGCGGGCAACGCGAATCTCAAAGGAGATGTCGTTGTAGGTGAACTCGACTCGGCGTCCATCGCGGCCGAAATAGGTCTGGTATTTTGGGGCAAGGTCATGGATATGTGTCGGAGGCAAGCCCATTGCAAGGCAAATATCCTGACGGACATTCTTCTGACCGGGACGAATCATGCCGCTTGCCTGAAACTCCTTGGCGATGGCAAAGAGAGTCAGAACATAGTAAGACCAGTCGGAGGTCTTGTCGTACATGTACGGAACGCGGGACTGGGTCAGCGTATAGTAGTTGCCCTCATAGCAGAGGGTATCCGCCTTGATGGCGGGCGGGATGTTGCCGTGGCAGATAAGCCCGGAATTGAACGGCTCGGTATGCGGGGTCTTGATGTTCTTGTTTCCGGTATCCACTGCAACGACCAGAAGATTAGCCATATTGATTACTCCTCTATGTTTTTATCAGCGCTCACAGAACGCCAGGTATTTTGCGGTAGCCAGTGCCAGTTTCCCGTACTCGCTGTTCACTTTCGTGGTCACGAACCGGACACTGACCTTCGTCATAGCCTTCCATGCCAACTCGATGTATTTGCGGCGCACAGGGGACTTGCCATCGAGAAGACGGTTGGCGTTCTCGTTCATGATTTTGGCAACCACGGGTTCTGTATAGATGACGACATCCCGAACCGTGTGTTCATCCAGAGCGAGCAGCATCTCAATCGCACCCATCAGAGCGTATTCCTCCGGGTTATTGGCCTTGCCGCACTTGGAAGACTGTACGAAATCCTTGCCCATATCGATACACAACCCATAAGAACCCATGCCCTTATCTGTATTGTACCGAGCAAACAGGAAAACATTTGCTTCCTCCGCTCCCACTTTACGGGGCAAAGAACCGTAAGCAACAACGCTTTCGGTGAACTTGGGACCATTCATGCCGTCAGGCCATGCGGGAGTTTCCAACTGTTCCGGCTTCTTATCGGGACAGACCATCTTACCAACAGGCTCATGATATCCGGGATTCTTCTCAGGCTCTTTCTCTTTGGTATTGGGACTCGCATCCAGATGCGCAGCAAAAGCAGTGGGTTCCTGAGCAGGTACATTCTCGAGCTGAGCGGTAGGTTCGCTTGAAACAGGAACTGCTTCTGCATTCTGAGAGGCCACAGGCTGCGTGGGAACGGCTTCGTTCTGAACGCTCTGGTCGGGCTGCTTGTTCTGGATGTCTGCCTCGGTATCGTCAAACTCGATGTCGAGGGGGATATCGTCAACGAAATCAACGGTATCAACGGTTTCGGTCACAGCGGGAGCAACCGTTGATGCGGGCGCAGAGGGTGCTACAGGCTGTACAGGGACAGGGGTGACAGGGACATTAAATGTCTCGTTCTGCGGCGCTGTAGGCTCGGAAGCGGGCGCTGCGAGTTTCTCGCGGGCAGGACGCTCCTGCTTAACCTGCTTGTGAGAGTGCTTGAACAGGTTCTGGACGAAAGGGTTGTTATCTGCGATGTCATCCATATCCTTCTTGGATGCAGGCATTGTGGCGGCTTTTGCCTCAGGGGTGCCGGGATTCTGTTTTGGAATCATGACGAGCGGCCCCTCGACGTCCTCTACATCGTAGTCGTCATCGTACACATGGTACTTTTCTACGGCAGATTCCGCTGCCTGCTTTACCTTGCGCTCGTGCTCGGCTTCTTCCACCTTACGCCGCCGTTCCTGGTTTGCCTCGTATGCGCGGCTTGCCTTTGCGCTGTCAAGATGCGCAAAGATATCATTCAGAGTGTTAGACATTTACGGATTCCTCCTCATTCAAAGTCGTGTCTGCCTCGTCTCCATCTTCGTTCACATCGGTGCGAACCGTTGAAATCGAATGCTTGAAGCAAGACGGCCAGACACAGTATTCTCGATTGCTGCCGCGCCAAGGGCAGCTGGATTCGGTACAGACGATGCGGGCTTTTCCCTCCTTCACATTCACTGCAAAGGCACCGCCGCGCTTTGCACGAATCTCGGCGCGGTGTTTATCGTTCAGTTTCTCGTATCCGCGTTGTACGGATTCCGGGGTGATGCCGAGCATAGCGGAAATCTCGTCGGTCGTGTGGTTCTGCTTTTGCAGACTCTCAATCTGCTCAAGCAATGCCTTGGTCATTTTCGGGTGTGCGCGAAGTTCTTTGAACTGGTCCATCAAAATAAAATGCCTCCTATCACTTATCGGGCAAGGCGCTTCAAGCGCTTATAGAAGAAGTTCTTTTTCTTCCAAGGAACATCCGTAGCAACAATGGGTGCCTCGATGAATTTCAGCTTTTTAAGCATAGCCATTACCTCAGCCTGCTCGTGACCTGCGAACATGCTGACGGTTTCGGGAGCCGCCATGCTAATGAGGAAATCGAGCATTGCAGTGGCGATACCAAGTTTACGATGCGGCGCATCCACCACAAGGCTTTCAATGTACAGATGCGTGGTGATGGGAAGAACCATCGCAACGCTGTACGTCTTCTCACGCTCACAGAGCGTCTCGACCTCTGCGTTTTTCTGGCACAGATAATTGATAGCCAGCTGCTTTGCCGGAATAGGGTTCTGTTCCGTGGCGTGCAGGGCTTCGAGGGGAAGTTTCTTCGTGGGAACCTGCAGGACATGAGCCTTCACGGACGCAATCTCTTTCGTGCCATCCATCGCCTTACAGACAATTTCGGTATCGGACAAGAGGTTGCGTTCCCCAAGCCGCCCGCAGCGGTCCTCGTACAGAGCACAGCTCGTATCTGCCAGCACGACGATGGGGGTAAAGGACTTATCGATAATCGTGATTTTCTTCTTCATAGCGATATTCTCCTTTACTCACTCACAGCAGAACTTGCGCTTAGAACCGTCAAAGACCACGACCATCGAAGGACGGGTCCCGCCAACACTTGCGGCTCCATGCTGGCCGTATTCGGCGTAAGACGGGAGCAGACGGTTCACGAACTTAACGCGCTCCGGCAAAAACTTTACACGGACACCGGGTTTCAGGTAGATGTGCTCCTGAAACCACTGAGAATCCGTAGAAACAGGCAGCAGCATAACTACCGTAGTCCCCTTCTTCTTTGCCTCGAAGCTCCCCTTCTTTACCCAGCGGCGAAGATTTGCAGCACCGCTCGGCGGGCAGCAGAACACCGTATGCCCTTTCCAGTCCTGTACAAGACCATCATCCTGTGCAGTAAAGAACTTCTGGCATTTGGCGTTCTCAGGGCGGGCACAGGCATCGAGGGTGAAATGATATTTGCGGTCAAGTTCCCGGAAGAGTTCATCGGGGGTCTCCCACTCTCCCGCGATGGTAAGACTTACATTGCGGCTTACGCTTTTCGTGGATTTGTCGTACATAAGACTCTCCTTTGTGATAATGAAGTGTACGAAATACAAGCATGAATCTTTACAAAAAGAGCAGCCCTGCGGAAATTGTACCGCAGCGGCGCTCTTTTTGTCCTCATACTTGTATTATCTGCAATTCGCACATTTCCGCAACAGGATTTTCGAAAAAATGCGCTGGTTCTGTGATTTTCTTGAAAGTGAAATGTGTCATTTGCCGGTGTTTGCCGCTGTATCCTCATCAACGGACCATGTGATGTCTCCGCCAAGGCTGTACAGGCTCAGCGTAGCGGTGAAGGAGGCATCATCCTTGCCGACCAGATACACCGTATAGTTGCCGCCGTTAAGTTTGATGGTGTCGTAAGCCGTTTCCGTGTACTCTGCTGCAACAGATTTCGTATCGGTATCTACAATCAGGATTTTGCAGGCTCCCGTATCGCAGGTGATAGTATCGTATACATCAAGGTTAGCAGAATCTGCGTGCATCGTGAACGAGAAGGCTTCTTTTGCGCCCGTCAAGGACACAGCACCAGCGGCGTAATCAATCGTACCTTCGTCCGTCAGGCTGCTCTGTGACCATTCTGCGGCTTTGTAGGAGGTCGTTCCCTGTGCAACAAGGTCGTTGTTCTCGTACAGCGTTGAAGGGTCTGTACAGCCTGTCAGAGCCATCATGGCGAGGGCGCAAGTCAAAGGTACTGCAATGTATTTGCGCATTGTGCTTCACCGCCTTAGTTCCCGGAGAACCCGAATGTGATATGGCTTGTTTTAGGCGTGACATGGACCGTTGCCTGTGTTTCAAGACCATATTCGTTCTGAATCTTCACAACGCTGTCGCCTGTCTCGATGCCCGTTACATCACCCTCTACAGAGACGGCGCAGATGAGGTTCGACTCATTCTCGTAGGTGTAGTTGGTGCCGTCCACACCGGATTCGAGGTCTTTCACATCTGTATAGACATTGAGTTTCGCCGTCTCGCCGATTTCGACATACAAGTCGTCAGCAAACAGTTCAGTTGGTGCCTGGGTGACTTTAAGGTTCACGATGCTGGACGGACCCTTGTCGGAGCGAATCGTTACAGTCGTATTGCCGGCCTTCAAGGGGATGATGTTATTGTTCTCGTCAACACGGGCAATCTCAGAGTCCGCAACCGAGATAGTCACAGTGCCTGCATCTGCGCCTTCCGGGACAGTCGTGTAGGTAACGGGTACGAGGGTACTCTTTGTAGAGGCAACGATATCCTCAGCCTGGAATCCCTGCAGCGGTTCAACCACATTCACGACTGCACCAGCCGTCAGGCGCTTGTTCTGGCTCGTGATGCTGATTTCAGTCGTTCCGGAATTGTTTGCCGTAAGCAATCCGTTCTGGTCAATGGACGCAACATTGTCCGATGAACTCTCATAGTGCATCCCTTTGCGTTTAAGAATCGCATCGAGTTCATCCCCCGTCACGGTCGTGCCGTCGCGCAGGATACCGGTAATCTCCACTTCCTTGCTCTCACCGAGCTGGAGCGTGATAGGGCTTGCGAGAGAAATCGAGGCCAGAGCCTTCTTGTTCCCGCAGCTGCACAGCATCACGGCAGCGCACACCGCAATGCATCCCAATGTGACAATCTTTTTGATATTTCTCACTGTTAAATGTTCCTTTCTGTAATGGTTTCGCAGGTGTTTTCCTTATCCTGCCTGCATTTTCCATTATCTGCAATTCGCACATTTACGCAACTGACGAATTGTGTAGTTTTTGTGCCGAAAACAAAAAAGAGAGCAGGCAGCCGAATTCAGCTGCCTGCTCAAGGATATTGTACAGAAGCGACCACAAGGTCACACTGGATAAGTTAAGTCACTGCCGGAACATTAGGAGGCGTCTTTCAGCCAATCCTGAGAATCGACCTTCTCAAACTCCGCTTCGTCGGGCATCGTGCCACCGTAAGGAGCGATGGTGTAGGTGACCTTCGTGACGGGAGTGCAGACATTGGCATCGTTCACATTGCCGGTTGCGGTATACACTGCCATCGGAACGCGCATTGCGGTGCCGGTAATCTTGTTGTTGAGGAAGTCGCCGGTAGCCTTGGGGATGACCCAAGCCGTATCGCTATGGTCGATTGCGTTGTCGCCATCGGTCAAAACCTTATCACGCAGACGCATGTAAAGTTCGCCGCGATGCAGGGTGTTGTTGCTCATCGTGTAAGAGGAAGAACCGTAATCGGTGCCCGTGTAGTATTCCATACCCGGAACATCCTTCACAGTCCAAGGTCCGCTCGTCTTAATGTTCTTCACCTGAATTGCAACCGTAGAATAGTTGGTGATACGGTAGTTGGTGGGTTCAACCACAGCGCCGGAAGAGTTGGAACCGTACATGCAGACATACAGAGGCACGGTGGCTTTCAGCAGTGCCGGGTGAACATAGAGGTTACCCTTGTGGATGATGAGGTCGTAGTTCTTAACGGTCTCGCCGTTCGGGTTCGTGACCGAACGAACCGTCAGAGCGTTGCCCTGCATCGGGTCAGTGTTGATGTCAACAACATACGGGGCAAGCGGCTTGTGGTTGTAATCACAGAATCCACAAGTCTTCTCATCATGCGCCCACTCGAAATCGTCATCGGTGTCAGTCTCATTGACATACAGCGGCAGAGACTTTTCATTGCAGTCGGTAACGAAGGGCAGATTCGTTTTGCTCTCGTCTGCATTCTGCTTCTTCCAGTAATCGTAGTTGTTTACGAATTCCTGAGTAATAGCGGACTCAGTGCCGTTATTATCGAGATACAGAACGCTGCTGACAGTATCATTGGCTTTCAGCGGGGTGTCGAGAATCGGTGTTGCATCAACATCGCTCACAACATCAATCAGGTTCTCATCCACATCTTCCATCTGAATATTCACATGGAAGTTCGGGTTCTGCTGGTAAATCAGCTTGTCGTCATCCACTACAGTGACATGCAGAGGACGCTGAGCAACCTCGAAGCGGCCATTCAGGACCATCACGATGTAGTTCTTCAACACATCGTAGTTGTCTTCTGTCAGACCGACATAGGTCAGCGGATATACACCAACAGGAGTAGTCTCATCGGGGACAAGGTCCTCGTGGTCGGTAACAAGAGTCTTGAAGTGGCTCTTGGTGTAGGTCGGGTCAAGGGTCAGGGAATCACCGGGAACGAGACCATCCAGTTCCAGCCAGCAACCGTCAGAAGCTGCCGTGCCGTAACCGTAAGCCTTTGTATCGTGCCACGGGTCCTCGCCTACGCCGTCGCCATACAGTCCGCGCCAGTTTTTGACCTGTGCGGTCAGGTTAGCACGGGCGATAGCGCCGGAATAAGCCTGACGCTCAACATAGTAGTTCTTTGCGTCCTTACCGGTAAGGGCAGGTGTCGCATCAATCGTGATGGGATTCTCATCCAGTTCGGTGGGCCAGTTAGAACTTACCTTGCCATCAGCATCCAGACGCTGACCAGCGTCCTTGGTCTTGTACTTACCAGTCTGAATCGGGTTGACCAGCTTGACATCATCGCCTTCGAGGATACCGTCAATCAGGATATCCTTGATGGTGGCATTCGTGGTGCCATCGTAGTGTTTGATGTTACGAGGATTGGTCGGGTCTTCCAGATACAGGCTGTGGACATACAGACCGCGAGCAGAAATGCTGCCGGAATACTCTTCCGTGCCGATGTAGTAGTTGGTGCTGCCGTTGCCGACCAGCGTCAACTCACTCTCACGAACAATCTTGTACGGACCACCAGCATCGCTAACGCGGTTGCCGGTCGCATCGCAGTAGTAACCATCCACCTGCGTGGTGTTCAGGGTTACAGAGTCGCGAACCGCCATGCCGGTCGTGATACGGGCATCCGGGATAGAAGCGTTTGCAGTGTGGTCATAAGCCTTGCTGTGCTCACCGACTACCGTCAGAGCCATCGGGTAGATATCGAACTTGACGGAAGAGCCTGTGCCGCTCGCACCACCGCTCGGGTATGTGTTGCCGGGGTCGGTGTTCTCGTACTTGTAGGTTACGATATAGCCCTGTGCTGTGCAGTTTACGGTTGCCGTGTAGGAACCGCAATCCTGACGGGCATTCTTGTGCTCGTCCGTAGACGCATCGATAGCAGATGCCTGAGTGCCCTTCTTATTGCTGTAGACAATAGAAGTAGCGTTCTGGACCTCTGTCATCTGGTCGCTGGACAGGTTACCGGAATAAGAGAGGGTTGCAGCATCGGGCTGACCATCGTAGGTCTTGTTGGCGACCGTGATATTCACAGTAACGCGAATCGGCTCGCCGGAAGAATACGGGTCAGTATCCTCATAGGCCGTGTCGTAAGCATTGTGACCGTTGCGGGTAAAGCGGTCAACAGCCGAGCGGATAGTCTTAATGGTTGCATAGCCATTGCCGGGATGGAAGTTGTTCTGGTAGCTGTTGAAGTCACCGCCCCAAGTAGTGGCACCAGAGCCAACATAGGACTGTGCTTCAAGAACCGTCACAGACTTGCCATTGCTGCCAGTAAAAGTGCGGCCGGTCGAGGTAATGTAGTTAGAACCACCGTTACCGTCGCGCTTGCAGTAAGCCCAGCCGTCGCCCCACCACCGCTTAGAACCAGTGTTGGCGTAACCGCCTTGCCAACCGCCGCCGCCGCCAGAAGGAGCTTCGACGCAGTTCTCGGAAGAACCGTTGACAAGACCTCCCAGATAGGGGTTGAAATTGCCGCCGGAAGAACCGGTAGCGAAGGTGCCATTGCCGCCGCCGTTACCGCCATTGACGGGAACACCGTACTGCGCATAACCGCCGGTAGAATCCAAGGCACCGTGCTGGTTACCGCCGCCACCGCCTGCAACACCGAGCATATACTGTGCTGCAGTTGTGGTATTGCCGTACTCAGCAAGACGACCAGTACCCATAAGACCGATAGCGACTGTCGTAGCACCGCCGCCAGAAGCACCAAGCAGGTTGCCGTGACCGTTACGGGTAATCATGGGAGTACCGCCGTTACCGCCGCCGTTGTAGCCGCCAGGAAGAGGACGCTTAACTTCGCCGCAGGCACTGCCGCCGCCATTCTCCCAGTAACGGTTATCGACCGTACCAGAACCGCCATTGACGAAGTAAAGCTTAGCGCCCTGCTCAGCCTGAAGGACAAGGCGGACACGACCGCCGGAAGATGTGTTGCTGTTCATGGAACCGCCGCCTGCACCGTAAAGCACAACTTCATAGGTGCCAGCATAGGTGAAGGTGTATTCACTGTAGGGGTTAGAGTCGCTGCTTGCGCCTTCCAGCTTATCATCGACCTTAGGACCGGAGCCCTGCTCATCGATGTAGAAATAGACCTGGTCCATATCCGCATTGTCGGTGGGAGCATCGTAGCAGACATAGTAGACTGCATTGCGCCACCACCATTCCCAAGTGGCTTTGTCGAGGACATTGCCGTCCTTGGTGCGGTATGCGAAACCGTGGGTGCCAATCTTACCGATGTAATCATCGTCGCTCGCAGTTACCTGCTGGAACAAATCATACCAGTTATGACCGGCACTGTCGCGCACAGAGGAGTCGATAACCACGGTGTCGCGGCTGTCAACGGTTGTGCGACTGTTGACGGGAGAGCCTGCCGTGAAGTAGGTCTCCATGTACCGGATACCGTTAGGAGCGATGATTGCGAGGTTTTTGTAGTTGTAGACTGCACCGCCGTTATTTAGCGCATCGTTGATAGCGGAAATGCTCTTGAGGTCGTTGATGTTCTTGTAGCTGCCGTTCTCTGTGGTGATGGTGTTATGCTTTGCAGTAGCCTTATTGGGAACATTCGCCTTGATAGAGATGGTGTAGTCCAGGACCAGTTCAGCACCGTAAGAGGACTGGCTGAAATCCTTATAGATGTGGTCGTTCGGGTCAGCGGAATCAACGACACGGTTGAAGTTGTACGCAACGGTGCGTCCGCAGGTATACGGCTGCATGTTGTTGGCGTCCCAGTTCTTCATATACCGCTCTTCTGCTTCACACAGGAAGTAGTAGTGCGTATCGCCGAAATCCATCGGGTTCGTGGCGTTATCGATGTACAGAGACACGATAGCGTTCCACTCATTGTAGGTCTTGTTGTTGAGGTTTGCTGCATCCGTGGGATACATAGCTTCCAGCTTGATGTAAGCGGAGAACTTATTGAAAGTAAGACCATTGCCGCTCATGAACGAGCGTTCCATATCATCGACATTGTTGCTCAACGCATTGACATTGCCGATTTTCTGACCAACCTGACTGTAGTTCAGCTGAATCGTGCCGTCGCCGTCCGTGACATTCATGAAACGGTCCAGACGACCGCCGCCAGCGACATTGCTGAACTTCCAGCGAATCGTGGGTGCAGAATCCTTGTTGCCGAAGAAGGTAATCTTGGTGGTGTAGACCGCCTTGTTATCGTTGGCAGCACCATAAGTCGTAGTACCGTCCTTGTGCAGCACATCGGGCGCAATTGCGTCCAGAGGCACATCGGTGGTACGGCGACCGTTGTTCGGGTTGCTGGTTGCGGTAGTCCACGCCATGTTGCCGTTCTTGGAATCGAAAGAGTTCAGCAACAGAGACTGTGCTTTCAGAGGCGTCAGTTCAATAGGCGGGGCATACACGACCAGGTGACCGGTACGACCGTTCGGCTCATAGTTGGAAATCGTAGAATCGGCGGTGATTTCGTGCGCAGGAGCCTTGTAGCTGAACACACAGCGGAAATCCAAACCATCCCAGTCCATGGTCGCATTCGTCAGCGTCAGCGTGACGGTGGAATGCTTACGCATGGTAGAGATACCGGACTCGCGCAAATCGTTCAGGGGGTTCCAGAAAGCAGCAGGCCAGAAGGTACGAGTACCAATCTTGGTTGCATCGATGTCAGAAACCTTGGTTGTGACAGTAAAGGAGTCAGCCGGGAACAAATCCGGGTCGCTGCCGACCTCGACCCAGGTGTTATTTTCATCACGGTACTGGACCGTGTAGGTAACACCCTCATTGACACCCTTCCAGTAGTTGAGGTCAAAGTCGAAAGTCGTGGTTTCGCCGACAGGGATACGCTTATCGAAAGCCTGCTCAATGTACATAGGACGAAGTGCAGACTCGCAGTAACCGTTCTTGCCGTCCTCAGCCTTATCGAGGCTCGTATACTGCTTACCAGCGACTGTAAACTCGCACTTGAACTGAATCTTCTCGTTGCAGTAGTCGAGGGTCGTGTAGGTCACGGTGCTCTCGGTGTACGGGATATCAGCGTTGGTAGCAGCCGCCGTAAAGGTGGTCTTGTTGATTTTGCCCTTGACGACACCGTCATAGGTGGTGAAGGAAGTGCCGGGACCGCCAATCTCGAACCACTGGCTCATCTTGCCGCTCTCGGTGATGGCACGATAGTACCACTTCACATTGGAGTCGGGAACCGTCTGGTCGTAGAACAGCTTGCTGCCGACAGTCTTGTTGACAGGACCTTCCCAGTCCTTGTAGTCGTCAATCGGGTCTGCGGTGGGTTTGAGGAGTTCCAGAGGATGGGTCTCGCAGTCATTCCAGAAATGATTCGGAACATCCACGACAATCATACCGTACTCGACCACGCTATGACCACTGGGGTCGATGACCTCAGCACGCTGCATGCCGGTACAGGGTACATTGGAGATAACATACTTGCTATCACCATTGACAACGCAGTCGTAGTCAGTGCCATCGGTCGCATGGACGATAACGCGGTAGCCGGTGTAATCAGAAACACCGTCATCCGGGAACAGAGCATTCAAATCGCCGACAACACGGGCAACGCCAGTGATACGGACATTGGGCTGGTTGTCGAGTTTCAGAACGGGAAGAGCGCCGACAGTCTTATCGCTGCCGAGGTTCCAGCCGTTGTTTCTGCCTGTAGTGAACATGCCGTAGGTGTTGCCGGTGTTATCGAACAGCGGCTTGCCGTTACTGGCAAGGTTCACATGGTAAGCATCGGAGTTCCAGTGACCGGAGAAGTTCTTGATAGGCTCCCAGCCTTCCGGCAGAGTCAGGTCATCAACAACCTGATAGCAGCCGTTCAGGGGATACCAGAAAGAACCACCAGCCTGCAGAGCAGACAGAACCTGCATGTAGTTGACAGAACTTACGCGGATAACGAAGTGGCTGTCTTCCTGACTGTTCTGGTTTGCTGCACAAATTTCGCACTGCTTGCGCTGAGAGATGTACATGACAGTGTTGGCGAACAGAGCAGATTCATCACGAGTAGCTTGGTTATTAGGCAAGTGACCAATCTGGTTCATCAGGAAGTTGCCCGTGCCGGAAAGGTAGAAGTTGCTGGTGCCGAACCAAGAACGACCAGTGACAGGGTCGGTAATGGTCTTGGTGGTGGGGTACGGATTGTAACCGAACTCTGCACCAGTGACATTGCCGCCTGCGTAATCGACCCAGATAGGACCGAATGCAACCTGAGAGTTAGAGTGCGTCTTGGCGGCAGAAAGTGTAGACGGCAAGTCGTAGGGGAAGTTCGTGGGGTCACGATACTTGACCGTAGATTGTGCTTGGGAGTTGGAATACGGCTTCAGACGAACACTCAGCTGGTCACTGCCGTACATGATGCCAGCTTTACCGTAGGAGCTGTGGCTACCACCGGTAGACAGAATCATGGAGATAGCATCGGTCGGCAAAACAGTGCCGGAATCGATGTTACCACCGTTAGCGCCCATCAGAGCGTTCATGTTCCAGTGACCGTTATCGATGTTAGGAACAGAGTTCAGAACATAGTAGCGGGTAGAACCATCGTTCTTATCGGGACCGAAACGACCACCCTCGTAGTAATCACGAGAACCGGGGTCGGTATAACCAGCAATGTGAGCATCATACCAAGAACCGGCATAAGCGTACATGGTATCGTGACCGACACACATGCCGTAGCCCTGGCTCAGGAAGCCCTTGATGGCATAATAGGCTTTACCGGAGATATCAGGCTCCTGCTGTACGCAAACGCCCCAGCCGATAGAGTCGATACGGTAGTTGCCCTCGGCGTCCATCATAAAACGGTTGGGGTCCGCGTTAAATGTCTCGGCCTGAACCGACAGGACTGTGATGTGCTGGTTCATACGCGAACCATCATTATTTCGAAGCCAACCGTTATCGGTAATATAGTTGATGTAGTTCGCGTAAACACGACCCGCATCAGAAATCCACGGGTTCAGAAAGACAACGGCATCCTTGTACTTCGTACCAGAAGCGCCAGTACCGTAGTTATTCTTATCCGCATCGCGGATAACAGCAGTGTACGCAGGAACCTCAACAGCAGTACCGGTGACGGTCCAAGCGTTATTGCTGTTATGGGGACGGAAATAAACGGTCTGACCATACCACTCAGAGTTGACTTCGAGCATATTGCCATCCGTCAGAGGGAAACCATTATAGGTGCGGGTAGCGCCAGTGGGATAGCCCTTATCGTCCAACTCGTTAGCAGTGTAGTTTCTTGCCCAAGCACCGCCAATCTGAGTCCAGTAACGGTCTGCGGTGGCCTTGTCAAACTTACCGGCATTGAACCACTCGGTAACCTGGTCGTACATGTTCTTAGTGATGTACTCGTAGTTGCCGTTAAGACCTGTAATCCACTGGTTGTCAGAGGACAGCGCAGGACCATTCCCGCCAGCGCGGGGAGCAAAGGAGCGTGCCAGCATAGCAAAGGTGGCGGGGGCATTATCCCCATCCGCAGTCTCCGCAGTGGCAGTGTCAGTAGAAACAACCTTGAACTGGACAGTAGACAGGATGATATTGCCCGTCTTATCCTCATCGGTCAGTTCGTTACCAAGTTCCTCCAAAGCCTTGAAGTTGGCTTCCTTGTAAGCCTCGTCGGTGACAGTAATCAGGCAGCGATAGCTTGCAGTGAGGTCATCCTCCGTAACTTCGAAAGTGTAGGAAGGCTCGGTAGCGCCCTCGATATTCAGCCAATCCGTATCTTGGCTGGCAGCAGCTTCATCACCGAACTCCCACTTGCCGTCATCGTTGAGATGTGCGGTGTAGGTGCTCTCTCCGTTAGAAGCATAGACTTCAACGGTGCCATCTTCAGCGTTGGCAGCGGTGATGGTGTAGCCATCCAGAACGAAGTTGGGAGTGTGGTATGCAATCTGGACATTGCTGGAATCAGCACCGATTTCATCGAGTGCATCGACTACAGCGTAGTACATCTCGCAGCCCTGCCACACATAATCCGGCTTATCAGCGAGAACCGCCGTCTCGGTAGTATCCTCAATGATGAAGTTATACCAAGTAGGCTCGTCCTCTTCATACGGATAGATTGCATAGGATTCGTCAGCAGCAAAAGCTTGCTTCTTCTGCCACTGGTAGGTTACAGAGACATCATCACGGTTCAGCAGGGCATCCAGAGTAACTGTATCCCCCACCTCTGCCGAAATCTTATCACCGTAATCAGGTGTTACAGCCTGAATGCCGATGAACGGCTCAGCTGTTTCCGGTGTGGCAATGACATCCTCGGAGGTATCGGACTCCGTATAGACGACATCTTCCGAATTTGCCGTATCATCCTTGACCGTGTCGGCCGTGGAATCATGCGTCAAATCCACTACATCAGTCACAGTCTGAGAGGGCTCAGGGCTTTCGACCGGCGTATCTTCGGATTCGGAATTTGAAGTGTCGGTCTTGTCAACGGATTCAACCGCATCCACTTCATCATCCGAAACCGGGGCCTCAGTTACTTCGTCGGACACAGTAGTGTTATCTTTGAATTCGTCCGCGAACGCTACGGTATTAACCGCGAACATAGAAAGCAGCATACTGGCCGCCAATGCAACAGAGGTCACTTTTTGTGCAATTTTGTGCATAATGCGTGTGTCCTTTCTGTACAGTGAGCGAATCAGCGTAAAACTTTGGCGTGGTCCTACGCAAAAATCGTCCCTGCACGATTACTTTTGCTTCCGTACATTTCCATTCTATGCAGTTCGCACATTTTCGCAACTAGGCAAAACTTATTTTTTTATCGCAAAGAAAAAGTGCCAGTTACGCAGCGGTAAAAGGCACTTCATACAAATATTTTGGTTGAATTTTGTCGGGTATGCACAAGGAATAATATATGAATTCCGCAGACGGTTTTTGTGAGATGTGACTGTCGAAAATGTCGCCGTTTCTTGTAAAGTCGTAATTCGTTTTGTGTAAAGCGGAAATTCATTCTGTGCAAAGCAAAAAGTTGCTTTGTGTAAAGAGCGCCATAATGTAAAAATACAAATTCATGGTATAATATATGTGTAGCACAAAGGCTATGTTGAAACCGTGTCCTTCTTTTTGGGTGGCAAGATATAAAAAATCATTTTTCCATCTTTTGCTTCCCATGCTCTCACGGTTTTCCATTCGTATGCGAGGAATTGGTCATAGTCCTTATTGTCATCGACCGTATAGGTTTTGTCGTGAACACGGTCTACAAGCACTTCCCCTGTTTTGATATTCACAATAGCAAAATCAGTATAGGGGTTTGTGCAGCAACCATTTCCCATCAAATCATGTATTGTAATCACATTTATCACCTCAAATCACAAAAGGAGTTGTAAACCTATGGCAAAGTATACCGAAGCATACAATGACATTACTAACAGAAACATTGACATTATGCATGTGCGCAAAGAATGTGCTGTTGACCCTGCAGCTTACGAGCGCAATTATCGAGGTCATCTATTCTGTCCCGGCTGTGGTGTTGTTCCTCTTACCCTTGTTCATGATGAAGGGCGTTTGTACTTTCGTGGACATCCAAACGCAGTACATCCTGATGGGTGCATTTTTGTGTTGGATGAGCACATTGTCAAAGATATTAGTAGGCTTCGCGGAGAAGACGAAGACCACGCTTTAGCTCAGCGAGATTTCTTGTTCCGACTTACATTTGTCACCCCTCTTCTCAATGCAAATCGGCAGCCTGCAAACGGCAATGGGAACAGGAATGATGCTCATGTAGAGCATCAACATCAAGTGCGCCAAAACCGTCTCCCGCAATGTCGTCTTGAGGAATTGCCGTATCGGATTGAGTCCAACAAATTGCCGGAAGGCGTATGCATTTATTACGGGGTTGTAAATTGCCAGTTGGTGTCCAATGTTACGAATGAGCGGTACAAAGATAAGAAAGAAGCCGTAAATGTGCTTCTCTTGAAAGAATGCGGTACAAGAGATACTCTCATGGCATTGACTTTGTCTGACGCGATTTGGGAGCACTTCGATACCAACACCAAAAATGCCCTTCAGGATTCAACAGTGCCAATACATATAGCTTTTTTGGCATTATCCAAAAACTTTAGCACATCCCTATTTAGTTCTCCGTACACTTGCTATTTGCGTTCATCTACTTATTTGATTGCTCGTGCGGATTAGTCCACACCAGAACGACAAGAACAGTTGTTTCGTCTCTAACATACCAGTCGCTTATGTAGTATTTACTCAACATATCCTCTGGAACATCTTTTACTGCTCCCTCAAATACTGTTTTTACTGATAGCACGTAGTCTTCCATTATTTCGATTTGCTGTGCCTTCTGGTCCTTTGTCTGCTCTAAAAGGTCTTTAAGTCTTATTGGCTTCAATGTCATCACCGCCTTTCACTCTTCTGAGCAGGCTCATCTGAAAAGGTTGGTCTGCTTTTTTGCTTTGTTGGTGCAATATAGAACACCACTTTTCCTTCAGCTATAAGCCACTTTTTAACAGCCCAGTGTTTGTATTGTTCGAATTGATAGTATTCTTCCCATTCTTCTTTGTTGCTTTTCTCGTATGCTTTATCGTATACTCTGTCTACCAATATTTTTCCCGTCGCGGCATCAATGAGTTGGTAGTCAAAGTAGATGTCTGTTCTGCAGCTTATAATAGTCTCCAGCTTCAATTCTACCGCCTCCTCATTTCACATAGAGTACGATTTCATCGACATCTGATGTTGTCCATTCCGTCACTTTCTCATCTGCATAGCGTTCCGGAACATCCTTCGGCTTACCACAAAAGACTTCTTCGTCGAAGTAACCATCAGCGGAATCTGATTTAAAACGGGCGATGTGAACTGTTTGCTCTTTGTCTTCAGCAAGTGCAAGGAACGATTTTACTGTTGGCTTCATGGATTCACCTTCTTTTTTATTGGCGGCAGAATATAGAATATCATTTTCCCATCTTTTGTTTCCCACGCTCGAACCTGCTTTCGTGCATAAGGTAAGAATTTATTGTAGTCGTCAACATCATCAATTGCGCATGTCTTATCGTGGACACGGTCAACAAGCACTTCACCTGTTTTAATATTTACAATAGCATAGTCAATGTATGGGTCTGTACAGCAGAAGTTATCTAACAGGTCGTGCAAAGTAATCACAATAATCACCTCAAATCACAAAGGAGTTGTTAATCTATGGAGAAGTATACAGAAGCATTTTGTTCTATCATAGGCGACAAGGTTTCAATTATGCAAATGCGCATAGAATGTAACCTTGACCCTGCAGCTTATGAGAAGAACTATAAAGGGCACCTGTTCTGTCCGCTCTGCAAAGTTGTTCCATTGACGGTTGTCCATGCAAATGGTCTTCTCTATTATCGTGGGCACCCACACGAAGAGCACGGCAGTAATTGCTTGTATTCATTGGATGTAAGAGTTGTAAAAAGTATTACTAAAATCAGTGGTGATATCGAGAAGCAAGCTCTTTCTCAGATTGATATGCTCTTACGTTTGACATTTGACAACAATCAGAAAGCGAGTGACACAAAAACTGCAAACCCCAATCCAAGTGGTAGTGCCGTCCCTGTTGTGCATCAGTGGCAAACCGTGAAAAAGCGTCTTCCACAATACCGTATTGAGCTCTTGCCGGAACTGTTGGATGCAGACAAAATGCCCGAAGAAATCAGCATTTTTTACGGCAAAGTGTTTTGTGAAGTTGTTGATTCCAAAAACCCTTACAATGGAGTTGGCTTCAAAGTGTTAATCGTAAAAGATGCCGTAACAAAGAAAACCATTATGGGGCTCACAATGTCTTTGACTGTTTGGAACCACTTTACAACCGATACGCAAGTATTACTACAAGCATCACAACAGTCTGTCCATATTGCGTTCCTTGGTGTACATACATCATCACAAGGCAAGGCTTTAGGATTACTCTATACGTGCTATCTCAAAACTTCCACTTACTTGCAGGTCTTGGAAGATTAAACCAGTAATGCAATGAAGCGTGTACTATCTGTTTCCACACGCCAATCTGACAAGATGCGCTCTCCGAGTGTTTTATCTACATCTTTTACTAAGCCTTCAAACAGTGGGACAACATATAACGTATAGTTCTCCGCAATAGCAATTTTCTGAGTGGCAGGGTCTTTAGCTGTTCTTAGCAGTTCTTTGAGCTTTATCGGTTTCATACCTCGTCTTTTCCTCCATGTATAATCAATTGCGTAACCTCATAGCTAACAACAGCTTTTCGGCTGTCACTGTCAGGTAGAGCTGTAATCGCTGCATCAACCTCTGCTACTTTTTGGGCAATACCTTTAAGCCCAGCAACACTGTTATCCTGCATAGGTCTAACTAAGCAAAGATATCCATTGCCGTCGTCATCGAATGAGATGTCTGGAGCAAATGGGATAGTATCGTCGATTTTATCTTTGTCTTTACTGTTAAAAAGAATCTTGTAAAACGTTATCAGTGCTTCCTGTAGCGTTTTACTTTGTTTTCTGTCCAATTTGCTGTACAGCGCCAGCATGTTGAGTTCCTTGACAACGAGGAACTGATTATCCATCTCTTCAATGATGATAACGCTGGTGTCACCCCAAATATCGTTGTGCAGTACCATGAATGGTCACACCCTTTCCTATTCTCAATTCTACCCGGTTCGCACATTCTAGCAATCGGAAAAGCAAGGACTCCATCGGACAACAAACTAAATGGTATCCCGCAAACAAGAAAACTCGTAGCAGAGGAACGAAGTGTCCCAACGCTACGAGTTCTTTTATCTTTTGATGCCTATGTTGGTAGGAGTTACTGCGCCGAGATATTCGTGACCTTAACGCCGCATCCTACCAGACCAAGCGCAATAGCCGTAGTCACGATAACTGCCAGTGCGAATCTCTTTTTCATTTGCTAACTCCTACCTTATTATAATAATAGACATTGCTTTTCAAAAAGCAAACTCGTAGAGGAGTGTTTCCCTCTACGAGTTGCCGGTTGTTTATAATTTACTATTTTTCAAAAAGCCATCAGCAAAGAATGCCAACATCCTCCGGAGGGCAACCATTATCGGTCGGAGTGGAAATAACGGGGCCACCCCATTCCCAACCACCGCTGCCATTAGGCTTGTTTTCCGTACTGCCGCTATCCCCACCGCTCGGCTGTGACGGTTCCGGATTACTCGGCTGCGCAGGCTCAGGGTTACTGGGCTGTGCCGGTGCCGGGTCAGGCTGTGCAGGAGCCGGAGCAGCAGGCTCCGGATTGCTGGGCTGTACCGGCGTGGTGGGAGCGGACGGCGTAACCGGCGTAACAGGTGCCGGGTTGGAAGGCGTCACAGCAGCAGAACTGTTGCTGGAACCGT
>OJAC01000005.1_pt1 | contig 182050 bp, 167 predicted proteins | sample 1588701 | NCBI WGS metagenome assembly OJAC01 (sample SAMN03283256) | human gut metagenome | biome: human-associated habitat; material: feces | host: Homo sapiens | place: USA | collected 2013 | reverse complement strand
CCGCGGGGCGTCGAGGACGCCGCCCCTACAAACTCAGACCAGCGAGCCCTTCAGCCGCTTATCCAGCTGGATCGTCAGCATGGCGGCCAGAACGATCTTCACGGCATCGCCGGGCAGGTAGGGCAGCACGCACCAGCCCAGAGCGCTCACAAGGTCAGCACCGGTCAGCGTCATGAACCAGATCGTGCCCAGCAGGTAGCAGGCGGCGCAGCCTACGACCATCGCAACGCAGAGCGCCCAGAATTTGCGGCCCAGCACCCGGACCAGCAGAGCCGTGATCAGCGCAGTCAGAATGTAGCCGATGGCGTAGCCGCCGGTCTTGCCGAAGATCGCGGACGGGCCGCCCTGAAAGTTGGCCAGCACCGGCACGCCGATGGCCGCCAGCGCGATAAAGACCACCTGACTGGCCGTGCCCCAGACGGGGCCGAGCATCGTGCCCGCCATGTAGACGGCGAACAGCGCCAGATTGATGGGTACGCCCCAGGGCATCGGAACGGCGATCTGGCTGCAGACGGCAACCAGCGCGGTGAACATGGCGCAAAGCACCATGCGGCGGACATTGTCAGTAGTTTTCGTCATACTTTCGTACTCCTCTTGTTGAATGGTAATTTATAGCATTGCCGTATCCTGCCCGGGTGCCGCCGCGGCGGCTTCTGACAGAATGCAGCGATGTTTTACAGCAATCGAACGCCGGCCTCGCCGCTGGTCAGGGCAGCAGGGCGGCTTTCACCGTCATAGCGCACGACAAGCCTGCATTCATCATCAATGCCCAGCACGGCGGCGGGGCGCGGTGTGCCGCTGTGCGGCGTGACCAGAACGCGCTGACCCGTCAGCGCCAGACGGCTGCGGTATTCGTCCAGATACCCGCTGCGCGGGCCGGTGCGATACAGCGGCCAGAACTCATTCAGAAACGCCGCTGCCAGCGCCGCGCGGGCGCCGGGCGCCGGGTCGCCGTCAAACAGCGCCCCCGCCACGCTCTGCAGCTCCGCAGGCCAGCCCTCGGCCGGTGCCACCACATTAAAGCCCAGCCCCAGCACCGCATAGTCCAGCATACCGGACTCCAGATCGAGCGCGGCCTCGGTCAGGATGCCGCATACCTTGCGCCCGTTCTTCCAAAGGTCATTGACCCACTTGATGCGGATCGGTGCCCCGCAGAGCTTTTCAGCCGCGCGGGCGGCAGCCACTGCCGCCATGGCGGTCAGGCCCACAGCCTGCCGGGCACCGATCTCCGGGCGCAGCAGGATGCTCATATACAGACCGCCCGGCGGGGAATAGAAGCTGTGCCCGCCGCGCCCGCGCCCGGCAGACTGTGCCTGTGCGATCAGCACCAGCCCCTCGGGCGCACCGGCATCGGCACGGGCGCGCAGGGCGGCATTCGTACCGGGCAGCCGGTCCACGACCTCGATCTGCAGCGCGTGCAGGGGTTCCGGCGCAAGCAGGGCCGCCACGGCGGCGGCGTTCAGCACATCAGCGTCTGCGGCAAGGGCGTAGCCGCGGTTCGTCACAGCCTCAATGGGGATTCCGTCACTGCGCAGGGCAGCCACAGCCTTCCACACCGCTGTGCGGCTGACGCCCAGCTGCGCGGCCAGCTCCTGCCCGGAGATATACCGCCCGCGCGCCGCGTCCAGCGCCGCCAGCACCTGCTGCTTGACCATATCCACGCCCCCCTGTAAGCCCGACTGTAAGCCAGTATACCGCGCCACAGGCCAGAATGTCAACGCATTTGCAGTGTTACGGTTGACAATCAAGGCAAAAAATGTCCCGCCGGGTAGGCGGGAACGGCAAAAGCCCCGCAGGCATTGTGCCTGCGGGGCTTTTGCTATGATGCAAACAGATTTAGTGGGAAAAGTCTAACTTAGCGCTGGATACGGCCGGAACCGTCGCCGCCGGCCAGCTTCTCGACCTCGGAGACAGTGACCATGTTGTAGTCGCCCTCGATGGAGTGCTTCAGGGCAGAAGCAGCAACAGCGAACTCAACAGCGTCCTGCGTGGACTTGCCGTTCAGCAGGGCATAGATCAGGCCACCGCCGAAGGAGTCACCGCCGCCAACGCGGTCGATGATGTGCAGGTCGTACTTCTTGGAGAAGCAGTACTCATTGGAGGCAACATCGTACAGCATGGCGCTCCAGCCGTTGTCGAAGGCAGAGTGGCTCTCACGCAGGGTGATAGCGACCTTCTCAAAGCCGAACTTGTCAGCCAGCTGCTTGGCAACGCTCTTGTAGCCCTCGCGGTTGATCTCACCGGCGTAGATGTCGGTAGCCTCGGCCTCGATGCCGAAAACGTCCTTGGCATCCTCCTCGTTGGAGATGCAGACATCGACATACTGGCACAGGTCGGTCATGGCAGCGCGGGCCTGCTCACGGGTCCACAGCTTGCCGCGGTAGTTCAGGTCGCAGCTGATCTTGACGCCATGAGCCTTAGCAGCCTTGCAGGCCTCGCGGCAGATCTCAACAACATTCTCGCCCAGAGCCGGGGTGATGCCGGTGAAGTGGAACCAGTCCACGCCCTCGAAGATGGCATCCCAGTCGAAGTCAGCGGTGGAAGCCAGCTGAATGGCGGAGTTGGCGCGGTCATAGATGCAGACGGAACCACGCTGAGAAGCGCCCTTCTCGTTGAAGTAGATGCCAACGCGATCGCCGCCGCGGGTGATCTTGCTGGTGTCAACGCCGTAGCGGCGCAGGCTGTTCACAGCGGCCTGACCGATGGCATGGGCGGGCAGCTTGGTAACGAATGCTGCATCGATGCCGTAGTTGGCCAGAGAAACGGCAACGTTGGCCTCGCCGCCGCCGAAGCTGAACTCCAGATTGTTGGCCTGAACGAAGCGCTCATAGTTGAACGGCTGCAGACGGATCATCAATTCGCCAAAAGTAACGACTTTCATGGTGAACTCCTTTTAATTTAAAATTTTTAAGATAGGGGAGCAGGGCATCGAGGCCGCTGCCCCCTGAATTTACATTGGGATTACGCCAAATCAGCGCTGGACCAGATGGAAGGCAAAGCCTGCGATCTCGTCAGCAAAGTAGATGGCAACGGTCTTGCCGTCCTTGACATTCTTGCTGTCCATGTCGAACTTGACGCCGCGCTGGCTCAGGTGATAGATGGCGCGGTCAACGTTGTTGGTCAGGATAGCAATGTGGCCATTGGTGCCGCGGCCCGGCTTCTTCATGATCTCGAATTCCTTCTTGCCCACGAAGATGCTGGAGTTGCCGGGCTTGACAGCCATGCTCAGCAGGCTGGCGATGGTCTCAGCGGTCTTGGCGGCCTCGGCCTCGTTCTCGCAGTTGATGCCGATGTGGCCCAGCTCAAGGCCCAGCATGACATCAACGGCCTCGCGGCTCATTGCGGCGATCTCGTCCCAGGCACCGGCCTTGATCTTGTCGCTCTTGCACATCCAGGTGCCGCCGACGGCGATGATCTGGTTGTAGCCCAGATAGTTGTTGACATTCTTGGCGTTGACACCGCCGGTGCACATCCACTTGCAGGTCTTGAGGGCAGCGCCGATGTTCTTCAGCTTGTCCACGCCGCCGTTGGCCTCTGCGGGGAAGAACTTAACGCACTCGCAGCCCATGTTCATAGCCTGCTGCATCTCGCCTGCGGTGGCGGTGCCGGGCATCATGATGCCGCCCTTGTCGATGACATGCTGGCAGACCTCGGGGTCAAAGCCGGGGGCAACGATGAAGGAAGCGCCGGCGGCCATAGCGCGGTCAGCCTGATCAACGGTCAGGACAGTGCCGGCGCCCAGCAGCATTTCGGGCAGCTCCTCATGGATCTTCTTGATGCAATCCTCAGCGCAGGCGGTACGGAAGGTGACCTCGGCGGCAGGCAGGCCGCCGTCCATCAGGGCCTTGCACAGGGGCAGGGCCTCATCCACGCTGTTGAAGGCAATGACCGGGATAATGCCGATCTCGTAAACACGCTGCAAAACAGAATTCATAGCAATTCTCCTTCACTCATTCTGTGCGGGTGCCCGGCACCGTATGCCGCGGCAGGGCTCGCACTCGGTTACTTTTATTATATCCAATGGGCGCGCGTGCGTCAATCGGGCAAAAACACGCAGGAAACCGCACGATTTTTGTCACTTATGCTAAGGATTCCGCAATTCGGAAAAGAACTTGAAAAATGCTGCAAACTTTGTTATAATCGTTCCATAATACGGAACGCAAAGCAACCTCTGCGTTCCGTGCAAAATTATGAATTTTTTGTTAAATTTCATTGGGAGGCCTGTGGTATGGCAGAAAAAGGCGGCGTACAAAGCGTGGAGCGCATCTTCCAGCTGATCGAGCATCTGGCGGCGCACCCCACCGGGGTCAGCCTGCAGACGCTGGCAGGGGAGACCGGGCTTGCCAAAAGCACCGTTCACCGGCTGCTGGCCAGTCTGGTCGGGCTGGGCTATGTGGTGCAGGACGAGGAAAACGGCCATTACCGCCTGACCCTGAAGATGTTTGAGCTGTCGAGCGGCATTGTGGACAGCATGGACATCATGGGTGTGGCCAAGGCGCATCTGGAGCGCCTCTCCCAACGCACCGGCGAGGCCGTGCATCTCGTCATCCGGGACGGGCGGGACATCGTCTACATTTATAAGACCGAGAGCGGCCCGATGCGGATGTCCAGCCGTGTGGGCCTGCGCAGCCCGCTGTACTGCACCGGCGTGGGCAAGGCCATTCTGGCCACCCTGCCCGGCGATGAGGTGGAGGATATCTGGACCCACAGCAATGCGCAAAAGCTGACCGCCCGCACGATCACCGATCTGGAGGAGCTGCGCAGCCAGCTGGTGGAGGTCCGCGCCAACGGCTACGCCATCGACGATGAGGAAAACGAGCTGGGCGTCCGCTGTGTGGCCGTGGCCATCCCCGGGCCGGACGGCCGCGCGGAGAGTGCGTTTTCCATCAGCGGTCTGGCGCCCTACATGACGCCCGAGCGGATCCGCCGCATTGCCACGCTGGCGCTGGACGCCCGGACGGATATTCTGGCAGATTTAGGGTTGCGGTGAAATAGAGTGTATTTCTCACGCCCGGCAACAGGTAAAGCCCCTCCGGTCATCGCTTTGCTCGACCACCTCCCCACTGCGTGGGGCGGCCTTTTTGCGGCAGCCTGTAGGGGCCGGGCATGCCCGGCCCGCGACTTGACGGGCATTGCAGTTTTCCGGTTTGTCTCCTTTTTATATTGCTTTGTAGGCAAGTGTCCAGCCCCCTCCACGGCGGCCAGAGGGCTGGCCGCCCTACAAACTCCCGTTTACGGCAAGGGCTTTATCCCTCCCGGGGCGTGGCAACAATCTGCGGGGCGCCGGGGACGCCGCCCCCTAGATTGCTTTCTTCACTCTTCGCTACGATCTATTCCCCGCAGCAGTTCCTCCGCTGCTACCCCGTACAGCTTCGCCAGCGCCAGCAAGTTTGTCGTGCTGGGGTCTGCGCTGCCGTTCTCCCATTTGGAGACCGTCTGACGGCTGACGCCTAAGCTTTCGGCTTCAAACTCCTGCGTCATATGGCAGCGGGTACGGTGGGCCTTCAGTGTCTCTCCCAGTGTCCGCTTCACGGCCTGCTTTTCCTCTCGCACCTCTTTACTACTGATGTACTTTTTCAGCGCCCGCGCGATCAGCACAAACAGGTACACGACCGCCGCCAGCAGCGCTACCGTCAGCACAAGATTCAAAATCCCCCACCATGCTGCAAATGCCATCTCTATTTCCTCCTTCGTGGATTTTTCTGCCCCCAGTATACCAGACTGTGCCGCATTACACCATCAACTATCGCGTATATTTTGGGTCACATTACAAAAAGCGGCCTGTCTGCGTTCTTTCCGCAGACAGGCCGCTTGCTTTAAAACTGTTCCAGAATTGCCAGCAGCTTGTCAAGGCTGCGCTCGTTGAACTCCAAAATCAGAATATCGCACCCCGGCGCATCGACGATGCCCGCGTCAAAGGTATCGATGTGCTCGCGCCAGCTGGCCGCAAACCGCGCCTGCAAATAGGGCATATAATACTCACTGAACGAGTCGCCGATGACCCGCACGGTGCGGCCGTCTTTTTCAAACAGTTGGGCGTAGCCGGGCACGGTGTAAGTCTCCTCGGCAGGCAGACTGGCATACAGCGCCGCCACATTGGCCATATCGCCGGTGGTCGTGCCATCAGCCTCCACCGGGTAGCTCTCCGGGGAGAGGGTCGGCATGTCCAGCGCTTCAAAAATGCCGTCCAGCCCGTACAGCGCGCCCACCGCGTTCCAGTGGGTGTCCGTCTTGTAGTAGAGCAGCCGGTCAGGGTTCTGGCGCGCCTGACTGCGCAGCAGATCATACCGCCACACCACCGGCACCGTTGTGTGGCTCTGCAGGTAGGCTGCCAGCAGGTCGGTACGGTTCTGCTCGTTCACGATGGGGTAGCCGTCCGGCATATACTCCTGATAAATGCGGTCCTTGCTGGGCGTCAGGTCCAGCACCAGCGTGCAGCCGTTTTCTGCCAGCCGGTCATTTAAGATCTGCAGCCCCGCGCTGGCCTCGGCCAGCACCTCGGCACTGTCATTCAGTTCGGTCAGACCCTGATAGTTTGCCATCGGCTGGGCAGCGTTCGGCCCGTCCTTGTAGAACAGCCACCCTTTCTTGCCGGGCAGCACCTGGTCGCTCTGGCTTGTGCCGAACAGCGCATAATCCAGCCCAGCGTTGACCAGCACAAACTGGTAGCGGAAGGGGGAATTGTCCACCAGAAAGTTATCAAGATTCCGCGGCAGCTCCCGCAGCGGGCTGTGAAGCACCTGCGGCAGGCCGGTCAGTAGCCGGTTCTCATGGCTGTCCATAGACAGCTGCTTGGAAAAGATGTTGAAGATCGGGAACGCCAGTCCGATCACGGCGCAGAACACGCCGATAAAACCGATCTTTATCGCTTTGCGCATCGTCTGCACCTCCTCAGAACTGGAAATAGATAAACGCGCTGTAGGTGCCTGCCGTGACCCGCATCAGGCCAAGGAAAAGCAGCACCAGCAGCAGCACCATGCCCGCAGGGGACGGCGCATTTCTTTCGTAGAGGGCCTTTTTCAGCCGGGGGCTCAGCGCCTGCAGCGGTCCGCACAGCAGGAAGGACGCCGCCAGAATCAGCAGCAGCTTGGTATCCGCAAAGGCCGCCAGCGTATACCCGCGGGCCCCGCTCTGCCATGTCAGGATGCCGCGCCACGCGGCCAGCCCCTCCCGCAGACCCGGCGCACCGAAGATGATCAGCGTGGCCCAGAGCATCACCACCGTGTAAAGATGCCGGAAAAATTTCGGCAGCTGGTTGAGCAGCTGCCCCAGACCCAGCCGCTCAAGGCAGAGGATCACGCCGTGCAGCAGGCCGAATACCACATACTGCCACGCCGCGCCGTGCCACAGGCCGGTGAGCGTAAAGACGATGAGCAGGTTCAGGCAGGTGCGGCGCAGCCGGCAGCGGCTGCCGCCCAGCGGGATGTACACATAGTCGCGGAACCAGCCGGACAGCGAGATATGCCACCGCCGCCAATATTCGCCGACAGAGCAGGCGAGATAGGGGTAGTCGAAGTTTTCCGGCAGGGTAATGCCGAAGAATTCCCCGATGCCGATGGCCATATCGCTGTAGCCGGAGAAGTCAAAATACAGCTGCATCATATACGCCGTGTAGCCCAGCACAAGAATGGGTGCCGGCAGCGTGGCGGCGGGCACCGCTGCGACCTTTGCGTAGATCAGCGCCAACTGGTCGGCGATGATGGCCTTTTTGGCAAGGCCCAGCACCAGCCGCTTGATGCCGTAGCAGAAGCGGTCCGCCGAAACGCAGCGCGCCTGCCCGCAGGGGTCAAGCTGCGGGGCCTGCTGCCCATAGCGGACAATGGGGCCGGACGGCCCGTGGCCGAAGAACGCAAGAAACACCGCGAACCGGAAGGGGCTTTTTTCGGGGGCGGTGCGCCCTGCCGCAACATCCGCACAGTAGCCGATGGCCGTAAACACATAAAAGCTGATGCCCAGCGGCAGGGCAGGGGCCAGCACCGGCACAAGGCCCGGCGCAAAAGCGTTTACCGTTTCAGCCGCAAAGCCCGCATATTTAAAGACACCCAGCACCGCCAGATCGAGCAGCACCAGCACCGTCAGCAGCGGGCGTTTGTGGGCCAGCCGCCCCAGCGACAGCCCGCCCAGCCAGTTGATGCCGGCCAGCAGCACCAGAATGGCCGCGCCCTTCAGCCCCGCCCAGGCAAAAAACAGCAGGCTGAACGCGCCCAGCACCGCATTGCGCAGCCGTTTGGGGCAGAGCCAGTAGACCGCCAGCGCCAGCGGCAGAAAAACAAACAAAAACTGCACCGAGGAAAATGCCATATACACACAACTCCGCGCGGCACTACCGTGGGGCAGCGCCGCTTCATAAAAATTTTACATCTGTAAACATTATAAAGGGTATCCCAAAATTCGGCAAGATGTGCGCCGCAAAAAGTTGTTTTTTGCACATTCCCGCTCATTTTGCAGGGTATGACCATAGACAATCCCGCCGTGAGTGACTATAATAAAGATGTATTTTTATGGAACGGAGGCGTCTGCCCATGGAAAATCTGATTTTCGGCGCGTTTGCCACGCTGGAAGGCTACCGCGAGGGGGACGCCGCCAATCTGGGCCGCACAGTCTATGACCGCTGCACCGTCACGGCGCTCTGCAGCGCCAAGGCCCAGAACCCGCGCTGCACCGTGGCGCTGCTGACGAACGCCCCGGTGCTGGAGCCCTTCCGCAGCCAGCTTACCGGCGGCGGGGTCGAGATCTGGGACTGCCCCTTTGACGCCTACCGCGTACCGGCCGATACAAACTGGGCGCTGGCCTACTATAAGCTTTGCGCCATGGCGTGGGTGCTGGCCCACAGGGACTTTGCCCGCGCCTGCATGATCGACCTTGACACCTACACCCAGCACCCGCTGGATGATCTGTGGCGGGAATGTGACGAGGCGGTGCTGCTCTATCAGGTGCCCCACGCCGCCAGCCAGACGATGACCGCAGCCATCAGCCGGTGCTTTGACGCAGTGGAGCCGGCGGGCGCCCCCCACAGCCTTACCCACTTCGGCGGGGAGCTTGTGGCGGGCAGCAGGGCGCGGCTTACAGCTTTTATGGCGCTCTGCCGCCGGTATTTTGATGAGCTGCAGGCACAGGGCATCACCCCGCGCGAGGGGGACGAGGCTGTCTGGTGCGGCGCTGCCTACCGCAGTCTGGCCGCCGGGCAGCCGGTACGCGCCGCCAATGCCTATATCTTCCGCTATTGGCTCGGCGGGCATTTCTACTATGTATCGACCAATTACGCGCTCGATCCCGTCTGCATCCTGCATCTGCCGGGTGCCGCCAAGGACCGTCAGCTCAAGCTGATCTACCGGATCTACGCCCGGCGCGGGGCCTTCCCGCCGCCGGAAAGGATCCACCGCCTCTGCGGCCTGCCCGCCGCACACCCGCCGCTGCTGCGCACCGTCTGGACGCGGCTGCTGGCCCGCCTGTAAGGAGCCGTTATGCCCAAGAAAAAGAACGACCTCAGCCAGCGGCTGGAAGCCGTCATCAAGACGCTGGTGCCCCAGCAGGAGCAGAACCCCGATGACCTCGGCCCGATGATGCGCGCCATCAAGGCGGTACACAGCATCAGCGACCATACCTCGACCACGCCGGAAGATCTTGAGCGCCAGCGCGCCGGGCAGGAGCTGTTCGCGCGGCTTGTCACGCCGTCGATCGGCATCCGCAACGACAGCCTGACGGTAGGGAACATCCCTGCCGAGTGGGTCAGCCTTGAGCATGGTCATGACCGCCGCCACGCTGTTTTGTACTGCCACGGCGGCGGCTACACCTGCGGCCAGCTGGGCTACGCCCGTATTCTGGCCAGCAAGCTCGCCCTTGCCACCGGCTTTGATGTGCTGTCCTTTGAGTACCGCCTTGCGCCGGAGCATCCCTTCCCCGCAGCCATCGAGGACGCACTGGCCGTCTGGGATTACCTGATGTATATGGGCTACGGCGCGCGGGATGTCATCGTGGCGGGGGATTCCGCCGGGGGCAATCTGGCGCTGGAGCTGGCACTGAAGCTGAAGGAGCAGGGCCGCGCCCAGCCGCGCGGGCTTTTGCTGTTCAGCCCCTGGACCGACATGACGGCCAGCGGCAAGAGCTACCGCACCTGCAAGACGCTGGACCCGATGCTGACGATGGAGTACATCGCCGCCGTGCGCGAGGCCTACACCGGCCCCGATGCCGACTGGACCCGCCCCTGCTACAGCCCGCTGTTTGCCGACCTGCGCGGCCTGCCGCCGACCTTAGTGCAGGTGGGCACGAATGAGATCCTGAAGTCCGACAGTGAGCGGCTGGTGGAAAGCCTGCAGAAGGCCGGCGTCTATGCCCAGCTGGAGATCTACCCCGAGTGCTGGCATGTCTTTCAGCAGATGCCCGTCCACCGCGCCGCCATGGCGATGGAAAGCGCCGGGCGGTTCGTGCAGAAAATCATTTAAAAAAGAGGAAAACCCATGTCCGATTCCTGGTACAAAGTTGACAATGTCGCCAAGGTGTTTCTGGCCACGGCATCCATGCGGGACCCGCGCGTTTTTCGCATCTCCTGCACGCTGCAGGAGCAGGTCGACCCCGACACACTGAACGAGGCCCTGCGCCGCACCGCGCAGGAATGGCCGCAGTTTCAGGTCACGCTGCACCGCGGCCTGTTCTGGCATTATTTTGAATCCACCGATCTGATGCCCGCCGCCCAGCCGGAGACGAAGGCCCCCTGTGCGCCGCTCTACACGCCGGAGCGCCGCAACCGTCTGATCTACCGGGTGACCTATTTCGGCGCGCGGATCAATCTGGAGATGTTCCACGCCATCACCGACGGCAACGGCGGCCTGCTCTACTTAAAATCCATCGTGCGCAACTATCTGGCGCTGCGCCACCCCGGCGAGCTGGACAGCGTACCCTCGCCCAACAGTGCCTCGGCCGGGGACCTTGCGCAGGACAGCTTCCGCAACTTTTACGGCGGCACCAGACGCCGCAAGGCCGAAAAAAAGACCAAGGTCTACCGCCCGCACGGCTTTTTGCCCTACGACCAGCTGCAATTCTTTGAGGGGCATCTCAGCGCCCGGCAGGTGCTGGACCGCTCCCATGCGCTGGGTGTGTCGATGACGAGCTACCTCGGTGCCTGCTTCATGCTTGCCATCTACCACGATATGCCCGCGCTGGAGCGCAGCAAGCCCATCTCGATCAGCCTGCCGGTCAACCTGCGCAACTACTACCCCAGTGAGACAGCCCGCAACTTTTTCAACTCCGTCTATGTGACCCATACGCTGACCGAGGCCGATACGCTTGAGACCGTGGCCCCCGTCTTTGATGCAAAGCTGAAGGAGATCCTGCGCCCCGAGAATATCCGCGCCCAGATGGACGAGTACGAAAAGCTTGAGCATGTACCCGCCATCCGCCCGGTGCCGCTCTTCCTCAAAAACGCCACCGTCAAGCTGTTCACCAAATTGGAGGACCGCCATGTCACGGCTGTTGTCTCCAACATGGGGCGCATCACCATCCCGGCGGAGCTGCAGCCCTATATCCGCAGCTTTGCGGCGTTCTCCAGCTGCAAAACGCTCTTTACGGTCGTCTGCTCCTACGGGGATGACCTTGTGCTGGGCACAGCCTCGGCGCTGCGCAGCACAACGATCCTGCAGCGGTTCTACCGCAGCCTTGCCAAGGACGGGCTGGATGTCACCCTCTACGCCACGGAGGTGGAAAAATGAATACCTGCCCGCATTGTCATATCAGGGTCGGCGGGGACAGCACCTACTGCCCGCTGTGCCAGAACCGCCTGCCGGGCCCGGCGGAGGCAGCTTATTTCCCGGCGACTGCACCGCGCATCCACCGCGCCTCGCTCTTGTATAAGATCATTGCTTTTCTGCTGTCGGCCGTTGTGGTAGTGGCCGGTGCGTTTGATTTTCTGCTGCTGGACGACTCGCCCCACCGCCATTTCAGCCTGCTGCTGGCCGTCTGGTCTCTGGCGGCGCTGCGGGTGCTGCGCTCCGTCCTACGCCGGCGCTACAACGGCCCGCGCCAGATCTTCAACCTGCTGCTGCTCGTCTCGGCGCTGCTCGTCTTTACCGACTGGTTCAACGGCTACACAGGCTACAGCCTTGATCTGGTCGTGCCGATCCTCTGCTGCGTTGCCCTGGGGTGCAACTTCGTGTTTGCCTTTCTGCGCAGCCGATTCACGGCAAATGCGCTGGTCTATCTGCTCATGAACATCGGCATCGGCCTTTTGCCGTACATCCTGCTCTTTCTGCGTCTGGACGGCGGCAAGCTGGACGCCCACAGCATCCCGTGGGTCATCTGCCTGATCCTGAGCATCATCACCTTCCTCGGTCTTGTCATCTTCCGCGGCAGAGCGCTGAAAAGTGAGATCGAAAAGCGGCTGCACCTGTAACGGCCGCCCTGTAAAGCCTTTATCTGCAAACAAATCGCTGCCGCCCGTTTTGCGGGCGGCAGCGATTTATTTTGTGTTATTTTTTGTCAAACGCCTCTCTGCGCTTGGTTGAAAGACGGAACATCTCCTCAAGACCCTCACGGTCATCGTTGACGAGCTTTTCCCGCATATCCTGCAGCGCGCTGTCAAACATGTCGATCTCCGAGATGAGGTTGTCTTTATTCCAGAGGAACAGCTCCGCCCACATTTTGTCGTTGATGCGTGCGATCCGCGTCAAATTGCGGAAGGAATCGCCGGTGTAGTTGGCCAGTTCCGAGTTATCGGACGCGCACATCAGGCTCACGGCGATGGCATGGCAAAGCTGGCTGACATAGCCGATCATATGATCATGCTCGGCGGGGGTCAGGATGCTGATCCGCTTAAATCCCAGCTCCTCGGCCAGATCGCGGCACCAGTCGATGCCGGCCTGCGTGTTCTTATCGGTGGGCGTGATGATGAAGTTGGCGGGGGCAAAGCTTACCTCGGCGCTGTGGGTGATGCCGCTCGTCTCACGGCCGGCCATCGGGTGGCTGGCGATGAACTCGACCCCCTCCGGCAGGGCGGCCTGCACAGGCTCCACCACGCCGCGCTTTACGCCGGACACATCGGTGACCATCGTGCCGGGGCGTATCAGCCGGCCGTACTGCTCGACCCAGTCAAGCAGCACGGTGGGGTAGAGGCCGAAGATGATGCAGTCCGCCTGCCGTACAAGATCCTCAAAATCCTTATTTTTCCCGGCGCGGATATAGTCATGCTGCAGCGCATAGTCCAGCGTTGACTGGCTGTGGGTAATGCCGGTCACGCTGTAGCCCTTCTGGCTCAGCACCTGTGCGTACCTGCCGCCCAGCAGGCCCAGACCGACAATCAGATAGTTTTTGCTTTTGTCCAGCATATAAAATCACGCCTTTATGTCAAAATCTTCTTTTCTGTCGCTGCTCAGCTCGATTTTTGCACCAAGGCTGCGCAGCACATTCCAGAATGCGGGCCAGCTTTTTTCCACGGCCTCCGCTCCGCAGAGCAGGGCAGGCAGACCGCTGGCAATGGCTGCCACGGCCAGCGCCATGACAATGCGATGATCGTTATGGCCGGACAGCGGTGCGTTGGGCGCATGGAGCGCCACGCCCTGAATGTGAACGCTGTCGCCCTCCACATCAATGCGGGCGCCCATCTTCTGCAGCTCGTCACGCATCGCGTCAATGCGGTCGGACTCCTTCAGGCGCAGCCGTCCCGCGTTGCGGATGACCGTCTCGCCGCTGCAGAAGCAGCCCAGCGTAAAGAGGATGGGTCCCAGATCGGGGCAGTCCGCCAGGTCGATCTCGGTGGCCTTCAACAGGCTGCGGTCAAAGTGGTAGCCGCCTTCCACGGGCTTGAACTTGCCGCCGCAGCGCTTGAGAATGTCCAGAATGACCTTATCGCCCTGCTGGCTGTCGGGGTTCAGCCCCGTGATCGTGATGCCGCCGATCACGCAGCCCAACACCGCCAGAAACGCCGCCTGACTGTAGTCGCCCTCCACGGCAAAATCACTGGCCACATACCGCTGGGGCGCAGCCACACGGTACATCATGCTGCCGTTTTTGCGCGCGCGGGCCGATACCTTGACGCCGAACTGCTGCATGGCATCCAGCGTCAGATCTACATAGGAATGGCTCTCATAGGGGGCCAGCACCTCGATGCTGCTCTCGGACTCCATCAGCGGCGCGGCAAACAGCAGGCCGCTGATAAACTGGCTCGAGACATCGCCGGGCAGGGTAAACCCGCCGGGGCGCAGCCGCCCAAAGATCGTGATGCCGTCCGGGCTTTGCTCAAAGCGCAGGCCCTGCCGGTCAAACAGCATCTGGTACACCGCCTGCGGGCGGTCAAACAGACGCCCCGCGCCGGTAAACTGCACCTTCTGGGCTGTCAGGCTGAACAGCGGGATCATAAACCGCAGGGTAGAGCCGCTCTCATTGCAAAAGACCGGCCGCGTCACCGTGACAAAACCGCCCGCCGTGCCGTGGCCCTTGATGGTCAGGGAGTGCGGCTCCTCGGTGATCTTTGCGCCCAGCTGGGCTGCTGCGCCCAGCGTCGCGCGGATGTCCTTGCTGTACTCAATATTCGTAATATGGCTGGTGCCATCCGCAAGGGCTGCGCACAGCACTGCACGATGCGCCGCGCTTTTGCTCGGCGGCACGGTGGCCGTGCCGCCAAGGCGGCTTACATGAATCTTCGCGTCCAATTTACATCTCCCGGCCGATGGCAGCGGCAACCTTGCGGCATTTGGCGATGACCTCGGCAAACTTATCCGGCTTCAGGCACTGGGCACCGTCGCTCCAGGCGTGGGGCGGGTCGTTGTGGACCTCGATCTCAAGGCCGTCGGCACCGGCGGCGACAGCGGCCAGCGCCATGCTCTCGATATACTTATAATCGCCCGTAGCATGGCTGGGGTCCACAATGATGGGCAGGTGGGTCTTTTCCTTGATGACCGGCACGGCGGACAGGTCCAGCGTGTTGCGGGTCGCGCGCTCAAAGGTGCGGATGCCGCGCTCACAGAGGATGACATTCTCATTGCCGCCGGCCATGATGTACTCGGCAGACATGATCCATTCCTCGATGGTGTTGGCAAGGCCGCGCTTGAGCAGGACCGGCTTGTGCATCTTGCCGACCGCCTTCAGCAGCTGGAAGTTCTGCATATTGCGTGCGCCGATCTGCACGACATCGACATACTGCTCAAACTCATCAATATGGGCCTCGTCCATCAGCTCGCTGACGATGGGCAGGCCGGTCAGCTCGCGCGCCTTGACCATGTCGAGAATTCCCTCGGTGCCAAGGCCCTGAAAGGAGTATGGGCTGGTGCGGGGCTTGTAAGCGCCGCCGCGCAGGAAGTTGGCGCCGCCCGCCTTGACAGCCTGCGCCATTGCGATGGTGTGCGCCTCGCCCTCGATGCTGCAGGGGCCTGCCATAACGGCGATGGGGGCACTGCCGCCGATCTTGACGCCGTTGACATCCACCACGGTATCCGCAGGGTGGAACAGGCGGTTTGCGCGCTTGTAGGGTGCAGACACACGGGTCACATTCTCGACCCAGGGGTTGGCCAGCACATCCTTCTCGGCGATTTTAGTCGTATCACCGACAAGGCCAAAGACATTGTAGTCGGTACCGCGGATCAGGGTGACCGACAGGCCCTGCTTCTCAAAATTATCAACGATGCGGTCCAGCTCGACCTGCGGCGTCCCCTTTTTGGTAGAAATAATCATGGGTGAACCTCTTTCTTATATACTTTTTCTCTATAAAACAAACCTTTGGCTTCCCCCTCGGGGGAAGCTGTCCGCCGCAGCGGACTGATGAGGGCAAGCCTTACAAATACTGCTTTTTCACGGCAGGCCACATAAACTTTGCCCTCATCCGGCGCTTCGCGCCACCTTCCCCCTCGGGGGAAGGCTTTTACAGCGTCTCATCCGCTTCAAACAATTCTACTGCTTTGTCCACGGCTTCGGTCAGGGTGGCGTTGTTTTCAAGCTCTGCCGTGGCGGCGGCGGTGTAGAGCGGCGTGCGCTCTGCCTCCATCTGCCTGAGGGCCTCCCCGCCCTTCGAGAGGGGACGCCCGCGGGTCGCCAGACGGCTCAGCGGGCGGCGCACCCACAGCACAGGGCCGTTCTGGCGCAGGGCACGGCTGTTGGCCGGGTTCTTGACGACCCCGCCGCCGCAGGCAATGACCTGACTGTTGCCCTTGGCAACCTCGGCCAGCACCTCCGCCTCATAGCGGCGGAACGCCTCCTCGCCCTCCTCGGCAAAGATGTCGGGGATATTATGCCCGGTCCGGCGCTCGATCTCGGCATCCAGATCGACAAACCGCTTATCCAGCCTCTTGGCCAGTGCCGCGCCCACCGTAGATTTCCCGCAGCCCGGCATCCCGATGAGGGAGACATTCGCCAGCTGGTGGCGCAGGCGGCGGCTGATGGTCGGGATCAGGGTGTCGGTGTCCAGCGTGCTGCCGGTAAAATGCTCGGCGGCAAACACAGCCTGCGCCACCAGCATCTCAAAGCCGCCCGCAGCGGTCACGCCGCAGTCCTCAGCCCGCAGCAAAAGCTCGGTGCGGAAGGGGTTGTACACCACATCCAGCACGGCCTCCAGCCGGGGGAACGCCTTGGGGTCGATGAGGCACTGGCCCACATTGGGGTACATGCCGCAGGGCGTTGTGTTGATGATGATCTGCACATCGCGGCGGTGCATCGCCTCGCTGTAGAGCAGTGCGCCGTCCCGCCCGGTGCGGCTGGCCGTCAGGATCTCCCGCGCACCGCCGTCCCGGCAGACCGCCGCGACCGTGGAATGGGTGCCGCCGGTGCCGAGGATCAGCACCGTTTTGTCCGCAAAATCCACGCCGTGGGCCTTGGCCAGATAGGAAAAGCCCGCATAGTCAGTGTTGTAGCCGTACAGCCTTCCGTCCCGGTTCACGATGGTATTCACCGCGCCGATGGCCTTTGCCTTAGGGTCCACCACATCGCAATAGGGGATGACGAGCTGCTTATACGGTATCGTCACATTGATTGCCGTAAATGCACGCGCCTGCATAAAGCTGCGGGCCTCTGCCTCGGTGGGCAGGGGGAGCAGGTCGTAGGTGTAATCCGCGATCTGCTCATGAATGATCTTGGAGTAGCTGTGGCCCAGCTTACCGCCGATGAGTCCGTACAGTGGTTGCTGCATGGTTTTTCACCTCCTGTTTTACGCTTGGGGAAGGCCGTGCTTCTGGGCAAGGGTGCCGTAGCGCACGGTCAGCAGATCCAGCAGGCCGAAGGCCGTCAGGGTGTTCTGCACCACGGCGGCGCGGGGCACAATGCAGGGGTCATGGCGGCCCTTGATCTGCAGCTCCGCATCCTGTCTGCTGATATAATCAACGGTATGCTGTTCTTTATAGATGCTCGGCGTGGGTTTGAGCACGGTGCGGAACACAAGGGGCATGCCGTTGGTGATGCCGCCGTTCACACCGCCGTTTTTGTTGGTAGCGGTGGCGATCTCGCCGCCGCGCATCGTGAACGGGTCGTTGGCCTCACTGCCGCGCAGGGCGGCAAAGCCGAACCCCGCGCCGAACTCAATGCCTTTACAGGCGGGAATGGCAAACATCAGGTGGGCCAGCTCACTCTCGACACTGTCAAACCACGGCTCGCCGATACCGGCGGGCAGCCCGGTCACAACCGTCTCAAGAATGCCGCCCACGCTGTCGCCCTCGCTGCCCGCCGCGCGGATGGCAGCCTGCATCGGCTCCTCCTTTGCCGGGTCCAGCAGGGCAAAATGCCCGGGCTGCGGCGCGGGCATCACAAGGCCCGCCGCACTCGAAAGCGGGGCGTCCTTGACGCCCGCGCACTCGGCAATGTGGGTGTAGACCTTTACGCCCAGACTGTTCAGCACGGTCTCACAGATCGTACCCGCTGCCACGCTGGCCGCCGTGATGCGGCCGGAGAAATGCCCGCCGCCGCGTGCATCCTGAAAGCCCTCATACTTGGCGTAGGCCGTGTAGTCGGCGTGGCCGGGGCGCAGCAGGTCGGCTGTTTTGGCATAGTCGCCGCTGCGGGTGTTCAGATTGCGGATCATCAGGGTAACTGCGGTGCCGGTCGTGCGTCCGTTGTACACGCCGGAGAGAAACTCCACGGCGTCCGCCTCGGTCCGGGCGGTGGAAAGCCCATCGCCCCGGGCACGGCGGCGGTCCATGGCGGCCGCGATGGCAGCCTCATCCACCGGCAGCCCCGCTGCCAGTCCATCCAGCACCGCACCGACCGCCGGGCCATGGCTCTCGCCAAAAATCGTCATGCTGACGGTATTTCCAAAGGTGTTTTTCATAGTCGTTCACTTAAATATCTCAGTAGGGGCGGGGCTCTGCTCCGCCCGTGCCCGCCTGCGGCAGGGCAAAGTTCCACGGGCGGAGTAGAACCTCGCCCCTACGTTATCGTTGTGGTAGGGGTCGATGCGGGCATCCGCCCCTGCAGAGGTTCATTCTAACCCAAGCAAGCCCGGCAATTCGGTCATCGGCAGCTTATCGGCGCGCCAGCAGCCAAGACCGGGGCACTTGATGACCGTGATATGATCGCCGCTGGTCTTTTTGTCGTGCTGCATGTAGGCCAGCACCTTTTCCCGGTTGGCACCGGCACGGGTGGGCAGGCCCAGCGTGCGGTAGATGGCACGGGTGCGCTTGAGCAGCGCATTGTCCTCGATCATCGGCAGCATGCCCAGCGCCACGCACTCGCCGTGGTACAGGCCGGTCGTGCGGCGGCCGCGCACACCGCGCACTGCCTCAATGCCGTGGCCGATGGTGTGGCCGAAGTTCAAGCAGGCACGCACGCTGCCCTCGCGCTCGTCCTGCTCCACGATCTTTTTCTTGAATTTCAGGCTGCGGTAGACGATCTGCTCGATGTTTTCCTCGGGATGCTCGCACTCAAACAGCGCAAAGAGCTGCGGGTCCCCGATCAGGCCGGTTTTCAGGGCCTCCGCCAGACCGTTGACCACCTGACGGCGGGGCAGCGTTTTCAGCGTATCAAAATCCACCAGCACGACCTTCGGCTGCCAGAACGCGCCAACGATGTTCTTCGTCTCGCCCAGATCAATCGCCGTCTTGCCGCCGATGGAGGAATCCACCTGCGCCAGCACGGTCGTGGGGCAGTTCACAAAGTCGATGCCGCGCATATAGCTTGCGGCGCAGAAGCCGCCCAGATCCCCCACAACGCCGCCGCCCACGGCGACCAGCAAATCCTTGCGGTCCATGCCGAACGCCAGCATGGCCTGCAGCACCTGCCCATAGACCTTGAGGCATTTGCTGCCCTCGCCCTGCGGGATGGTATAGACCGTGGCCTCCGGGCATTGGGCCGCTACCGTCTGCGCATACGCGGCGGGCACACCGGAATCCGTCAGCACAAAGACCTTGCGGTGCTGCACATTTGTGAACTGGTGGAGGTTGGCCAGACATCCGGCCTTCAAAATAATATCATAGCTGCGGCTTTTAAGCTGCATCGTCAGTTTCATGCTTCGCACATCCTTTTTCATGGCTTATTTCTCCGTACCGTCAAGGGTGAAGGCACCCAGCAGCCGCAGGGTGCTGCAAACAGAGGTCAGCGTGTCCAGCAACGCCTGACATGCTGCGCCGCTGCTGTCTGCCGGGCAGACAAGCTGTACATAGAAATAATATTCAAACGGAACATGGGGCAGGGGACGGCTCTTGATGCACTCCATATTAAAGCCCCCTGCGCCGATCCGGTCCAGCGCAGCGGCCAGCTGACCCGGCTTGTGACGCGCCGTAAACAGCAGCGCCAGCCGCTGGCCCTGCCCGGTCATGACCGGCGGCTCCGGGCTGCGCTCGATCACGATGAACCGGGTCGTGTTGTCGCCGTCGGCGTTGATGCCTGCGCAGAGGATCTGCAGACCATATAAGCCGGCAGTCTCTGCACTGGCTATGGCCGCTACGGTCGGGTCCTTCAGCTCCGCCACATGGCGGGCGGCATCGGCCGTGTTGCCCCATGTGCCGGTTTTAAAGCCGTGCTGCTGCACGAAAACGCTGCTCTGGGCCAGCGCCTGCGGATGGCTGACGACCGTGCGGATGGTCTGCAGCGTTGCCCCCGGCACCGCCAGCAGATCCTGCCGGATGGGCAAATCACACATGCGGGAGATGATGATGTCCGGGTGGGTGTACAGCAGATCCAGCACAGTGGACACATCGCCCGCATTGGAGTTTTCAAACGGAAGTACGCCGAATTGCGCATCTCCGCTCTGCACAGCATCAAAGACCTCGCCCCAGGTGGTGCAGGCCGTCTGCCGCGCAAAGGGGAACAGGCGCTGCAATGCAATCTGGCTCCATGCGCCGGGCACCCCCTGATAGGCGGCGGTGTCGCGGCCAAGGCGCGCGCGCTGATACGCGCGGGAAACGGCCATCGCATCATTCAAAAAAGCGCGATAGTAAGGGCGCAGCGTCTCATCGGTGATGCGGGCCGCATTTTTATCCAGCACAGCCGCCTCACGCGCAGCGTCAAACACCGGCTTGCCGGTCTCGGCCTTATAGCGCGCCACATCAGCCACCGCGCGCATCCGCCGCTCAAACAGCGCGGCCATCTCCGCGTCAACAGCATCGATCTCTGCCCGGGCCTGCTGTAATAAGTCCATACACGAGGCTCCTTTTCCCAGATGAATTTTGCATTTCCGCATCGCGGCAGGGGTAGGGCTCTGCTCCGCCTAGGCCGTTTACGGCAGCGCAAAGTGCCACGGGCGGAGCAGAGCCCCGCCCCTACGGTGCATCAGCATGACACGCGCTGTTTATTTATACAGATAATCATAGTCAGTATACCATAAATAAAGCGCCGTCACAAGAGTGACGGCGCGAAATTTGGCGTATTTGGTTTATCCATGCAAAGCGCTGCGCAGTGCGGCGATCAGTTCGGCCTGATAGGCGGGGCTGAAGGTGCCGTGCAGCAGCTTGGGCAGGGCCTCCTCCTGCAGGCGGCGCCAGCTGGCAGCCTCACGCCCCGGCAGGATCGGCACAAAGGCAACACCGTTGGCCGCGGCAGCCTGAGCATCGCCCATAGCGTCGCCCACCATCATGACCTTGCGGCTCTCATAGCCGCAGGCCAGCATCGTGGCGATGGAGTTTGCCTTGCTGCCCACCTCCTGCCCGAAGATGACATCCGCATGGCGGGCCAGACCGTAGCGCTTCCACTCACTGGCGATGGCGCTCTCGTTGGCGGCGCTGACAACGGCCACATCGGCCACGGCGTGCAGCTGGCGCAGGCTTTCCTCCACACCGGGGAACGGCTCAAAGGTAGGCTCCAGCGCCTGAATGCGGCGGTTGCAGGCATTGTTCCACTCCTGCAGCTTGCGCAGGGCCAGACTGCCGGTCTTTTGCAGCTCCCGCTGCAGGCTGGCCGTGGAAAGCTCGGTCGCGGTGTCCACCCAGGCGGCAATGTCCTCGCTGCCGGGGATCTCGATGCCGCGGTTCTTCAGCCGGTCAAACACCAGCCGCACACTCTCAAACCGGGAGATCCCGCGGGTGATCGTGTGCAGGTTGATTTCGTCCCATGCAGCGGTGATAAAATCTGCCTGCTCATCCAGCGCAAAAACACGGATAAGCTCCGGGCACATGACCGTTGTATGCTTGATGCGCACTGTGTTCATCACGCAGCCGTCGGAGTCCATGCACACCAGAAATTCGCGTTTCTTTGTAAAATCCGTCAGCGCGTTTGCCATAAAAGCCAGCCCCCTCTTTTTACCTGCCTATAAAAGCACTATGTATCTATCATAACAAAGTCACACCACCATTTGCAATGCCTTTTTGCAAAAAACTATGGACTTTTGTGTAAAATTTAACTTTCTTCCGGGGCAGCCGGGTCCAGTGCACGGCCGATCGGCCCCCGGATCAAAAGATTCGCCATACCGTCCGCCGGGGTGGGCTGCTTGTTGATGACCACCAGATTTTCACCCCGGAAATACCGCAGCAGCCCCGCCGCCGGATAGACCGCCAGACTGGTGCCGCCCACAATGAGGGTATCGGCGCGGGAGATCGCCCTGACGGCATTTTCCATCGTTTCCTCGTCCAGTCCCTCCTCGTACAGCACGACATCGGGCTTGACGATGCCGCCGCACGCATCGCAGCGGGGGACACCGTCCCCGACTCCGGCTGCTGCCTCAATGAACTGCACAGGGAAAAACTTGCCGCAGCGGGTGCAATAGTTGCGCAGCGTTGAGCCGTGCAGCTCATAGACGACCCTGCTGCCGGCGGCCTGATGCAGCCCGTCAATATTCTGGGTCACGACCGCCTTGCACTTACCCTCGCGCTCCAGCGCCGCTAGCCGCCGGTGGGCCGCATTGGGCACCGCGCCGTGTACGATGAGCTTTTGGCGGTAGAAATCAAAAAATTCTGCGGTGTGCCGCTCATAAAAGCTGTGGGAGAGCATCGTCTCGGGCGGATACTTGAATTTCTGGTGATACAGCCCGTCCACCGAGCGGAAATCCGGGATGCCGCTCTCGGTCGATACGCCCGCGCCGCCGAAAAACACCATGTTTTTTGTGCCCGCCAAAATTTCTTCCAATGCCGGAACCATGCAAAACTGCCCCTTTCACTTTTTCTGCAAATGGATTATACTGTACCTATTATAATACATTTGCGGAGGGATGCAAGATGCAGCGCGAGATCACACAAGAGCTGGTAAAGCAGCTGCTGCCGGAGCGCCGGGCAGACAGCAACAAGGGGAGTTATGGCAGCGTACTGGCTGCGGCAGGCAGCATGGCCTACCGCGGCGCGGCTGCACTCTGCACAGAGGGGGCGCTGCGCGGCGGCGCCGGGCTGGTCTTTCTGGCCAGCGTGGAGCCTGTTGTGCAGCTGGTGCTGGCCCGCACGCCTGAGTGCTGTGCCTGCGGCTGCCGCACGGCGGCCAACGGCGGCATCCACCCGCATGACGCTGCCGCCCTGCGGGACTGGTTTGCCGACAGAAGCGCCGTCCTGCTGGCCGGCCCCGGGCTGGGGGAGAGCGCCCCCGAGGTATGCCGCGCCCTGCTGGGCAAAAATGCCCCATGGCGCGGGGCTGTGCTGGACGCCGATGTCCTGAACGCGCTGGCTGCCGGCAAATTCCGGGGCGGATTGCCCGCCAACACGATCCTGACGCCGCACCCCGGCGAGGCCGCGCGACTGCTGGGCACAACCGTGGCCGAGATTCAGGCCGACCGGGCGCAGGCCGCGCGGCAGCTTGCGGAAAAATACGATTGCATCGCCGTTTTAAAGGGCAGCGGCACGCTGGTGGCCAAGCCGGACGGCACGCTCTGGCACAACAACACTGGCAACGCCGGGCTGGCCCGGGGCGGCAGCGGGGATGTGCTGGCCGGGCTGACCGCCGGGCTGCTGGCCGCAGGACTTGGGCAGGGCCGCAGCCCCGAGGATGCCGCCATCGCCGCCGTATGGCTCCACGGGGCCGCTGCCGACCGCTGCGCTAACCGCCGCAGCATGACCGCCATGCTGCCGACAGATATTTTTGCGGATTTGGGGGAGCTTTTGGCGGAGATGGAGATGTAATCAAAGCCCCTCAGGCCAGCTACGCGGCCAGCTCCCCACATTGTGGGGAGCCTCTTTGCGCGGGCTTTGCCCGCGTGAAAGCCTCCTCGCATAGCGGGGAGGTGGCCGAGCATGCGAGGCCGGAGGGGCTTTTGCAGCCGTCCCCCTCGTTCCGAAATCCTGCGTACAATCGTCACCAGCCCTCTTGCCCTCTCCCTTTATAGGGTGTATAATAGGACTATATCTGTTCACAGCCGGAAAGGAGCCGTTGCTATGCCGCGCAAAGAAGGCCAGAAACGCAAACTGCTTGTCCTTTTGGACATCCTCGCCCGCGAAACGGACGAGAAGCACCCCCTGAGTGTCCCGCAGCTGGTGGAGCGCCTGCAGGAGCGCGGCGTTGTTGCCGAGCGCAAGAGCGTCTATGACGACCTGAACACGCTGAACAACATGCCGGACTCCCCGTACGAGATCGTACAGCAGCGCGGGCGCGGCGGCGGCTATTATATGACCGAGGCCCCCTTTGAGCTGGCCGAGCTGAAGCTGCTTGTGGACGCCGTCTACGCCAGCAAGTTCATCACAGCGCGCAAGTCCAAGATTCTCATCGACAAGCTCGGGCAGTTCACCTCCAAATACCGGCAGGAGGAGCTTGACCGCAAGGTCCTTGTCAGCGGCCGGATCAAAAGCACCGACGAAAAGATTTTGTATACCGTTGATGCGCTGCACTCTGCCATCACGGCCGGGCAGCAGGTGCAGTTCAAATACTGCGACTGGAACCTGCAAAAGCGGATGACCCCCCGCCATGACGGCCAGCTGTACTGCGTCAGCCCGTGGGTGCTGGTGTGGGAAAACGGCAACTACTATCTCATCGCCTATACGGACGGCCGCCTGAAGCACTACCGCGTTGACAAGATGCAGAATGTCCGCCCCCTGCCCGACACGACCCGCGAGGGCGCCGATGAGTACGCCAATTTTGATGTAAACACCTACATGCAGCAGATGTTCGGCATGTTCAACGGCCCCCTCAAGCGGGTGACGCTGCTGTGCGAAAACCGCTTTGCCGGGGCGATGATCGACCGCTTCGGCACCGGGCCGGTGCTGGTGCCCTGCGCAGACGGCGAGCATTTTACCATGACGGCCGAGATTCAGGTCAGCCCGCAGTTTTTCGGCTGGGTGGCAGGCTTCGGCACCGGCGTTGTTGTGTCCGGCCCGCCGGAGGTCCGCGCCGAGATGAAAAAGACCCTCGACCAGCTGCAGGAATTGTACCGCTGATTTGCAATAGCGGCAAAAATATGATAGAATGGGTTGTTTAAATCTTTTGTACCCAACACTCTGCAGGGGCGGGGCTCTGCTCCGCCCGCGGAACGCTGCGTCTGCTGCCGCATGACCGGGCGGGGCAAAGCTCCGCCCCTGCGGCACAGTATTTTTCGATTCAGGGAGGGCACCACAGGTGCTGGAAAAAAACCAACGCATCAAAAGCCTTTTGTATCTGCTGCTTGATGCAGCGTTGCTTTTCATCGGCTTTTTGCTTGCCAACTATATCCGCTTCAACTTTGTCCGGTTCTTTGAGCCGGGCGGCGCCGGCCCCGCGCTGGCCGTAGCGCGCGACCCCCGCAACATTCTTGCAGGGCTGGGCACCTCACTCGTGCTGGTGCTCATCTACTGGGTCGCGGGCATCTATTCCAACGCCCGCCTGCACGGTCTGGCGGAGCGCTGCACCAAAATTGTCGTTATCAACGCGGCAGGCATCATGATCTTTGTCGCCGCGCTCTACCTGATGCACCTTGACGATTATTCCCGCATCGTGCTGGCGCTGTTCTATCTGCTGGCCACGGCCGCCGTTGTCTTTGAGCGGATGGTCCTGCGCTGGGTGGATCGCGCCCGCCGCCGCAAGGGGCTGGGTCTGCGCCATATCCTGCTGGTAGGCGGCGGCAAATCGGCCGCGCTTTATCTGCGCGCGCTGGAGCATAACCCCTACTACGGCTTTGTTGTGGACGGCTATCTGGCCAAGGTCGAGGAGCCTGGCCTGGGCGTGAAATTCTTGGGCGGGTACGACAGCCTGACCGCCAGGCTGGATGAAATACCGGTGGACGAGGTCGTCGTTGCGCTGGAGGCAGACGAGATCGAGCTTTTGCCCCATGTCTTTGCCGCCTGCGACAAAAACGGCGTGCGCATCACGATGGTACCGTTCTACAGTGACTATCTGCCCGCACGCCCCACGATCGATGTGCTGGACGAGTGCAAGCTGATCAATGTGCGGCAGACGCCCTTTGACAACCTGCTCAACGCCGCCGTCAAGCGCGGGCTGGATATTATCGGCAGCCTGATTCTGATTATCCTGACCAGCCCCATCATGCTGGCGACCGCCATCGGCGTCAAGCTGTCCAGCCCCGGGCCGATCATCTTTAAGCAGGAGCGCATCGGCCTGAACAAAAAGCCCTTTATGATGTACAAATTCCGCTCAATGCGGGTCAATGTGCAGCAGCAGACCGGCTGGTCCACCGATTATGATCCGCGCAAGACCCACTTCGGCAGTTTTATCCGCAAATGCAGCCTTGACGAGTTGCCGCAGTTCTTCAATGTGCTGAAGGGGGATATGTCTCTGGTCGGCCCGCGGCCCGAGGTGCCCTACCATGTAGAGCATTTCAAGGAGGAGATCCCGCGCTATCTGGTGCGCCAGCAGGTCCGCCCCGGCTGCACCGGCTGGGCGCAGATCCACGGCCTGCGCGGCGATACCGACATTGCCGAGCGCATCCGCTACGACATCTGGTATATCGAAAACTGGACCGTAGCGCTTGACATCAAGATCATCTTCCGCACGGTGTTCGGCGGCAAGATGGTCAATGACGAAAAATTGCAGTAACGCATTCTGCGTTATCGGACAGGAGTGTCTGTAATGAGCAAAAAGGAGCCCAAGGTCGCCATTGTGCATGACTGGCTCGTCGGCTATGCCGGCGGCGACCGCGTGGTCGATGCCATGAAGCATGTTTTCCCCAATGCTGTCATCTACACCCTTGTGTACGATCCCAAAAACATGCCGGAGTGGTTCAAAAGCTACGACATCCGCACCAGCTGGTTCCAGAAGGTGCCGTTTTCCAACAAGCTGTACAAGGCCATGCTGCCGCTGATGCCCGGTGCCTTTGAGGCGTTCGACCTGACTGAGTACGATCTCGTGCTGTCATCGTCCTCCTCTTGTTCAAAGGGCGTCATCACCCGCCCGGATGCCGTGCATATCTGCTACTGCCATACGCCCATCCGCTATGTGTGGGATTTTTACTACACCTACCGCGCCAATGCCAACTGGCTTGCCCGCCTCGTCATGCCGGGGCAGATGCACAAGATGCGCATCTGGGACAAGTGCGCCGCCGACCGGGTGGACTATTTTATCGCCAACTCGCATTATATCGCCCAGCGCATCAAAAAGTACTACCGCCGTGACAGCGATGTCATCTACCCCTGCTGCCATATCAACGAAAGTCCCTTTGTCGAAAAGGAGGACTTTTACCTCACAGTCGGCCGCCTTACATGGTATAAGCGGGTCGATCTCGCCGTGCAGGCCTGCACCAGACTGGGCAAACGCCTTGTCGTCATCGGCGGCGGGGGAGAGCTGGAAAAGCTCAAGGCTATGGCCGGCCCGACCGTGGAATTTCTGGGCGGCGGCCTTTCCGACGAGGAAGTGCGCAGCTACTACCTGCGGGCCAAGGCGTTCCTTTTCCCGGGTGAAGAGGACTTCGGCATCACGCCGGTGGAGGCTCAGAGCGCGGGTACGCCGGTGCTGGCCTACGGCCGCGGCGGCGCGTGCGAGAGTGTGCGCCCCGGCAAAACCGGCTATTGGTTTAAGGAACAGACGGTCGAAAGCCTTGCCGACTGCATCGAGCGCTTTGAGCGCGACGGTGTGGCTTATTCTAAAGAAGAAATCCGTGAGCACAGCCGCTCCTTCAGTGAGGAGCGCTTTGAGCGCGAGCTGAAGGAGTATTGCGAGCGCCGCATGGCCGACTGGCAGCAGGAGCTGCTGGACTGCTCCCACTGGGAGAAGGAGGAACTGGATTGAACCCCATCGTCATCAACGGCACGGTGCTGTGCGACAACATCACCGGCATCCCGCGCTATGTCTATGAAACTGTGGTGCGTCTGGACAAACTCATCGAGGGCACCGGTCTGGATGTCCGCATTGCCTACCGGGACGACGGCCGCCCCATCCACCTGCCGGAGCTGAAAAACATCCGGCTCGTGCCGCTCAAGGCCGTCAAATATTTCTACAATCTGGCCGTGCTGCCCGCCTATCTGCGCCGCACCCACGCCTTTTATGTCGGCCTTGCCAGCGATATGCTGCTGACAAAGCGCAGTGTTGTGGTGCTGCACGACATCCGCCCGCTCGTCATGGATACCGACAAGGGCTTTTTCCGCTTCAAGTTCTGGGTGCACTGTCTGTCCACCAAATGGTTTGCACAGCGGGTGTTCACCGTCAGCGACAACCAGCGCCACCTCATCAGCGAGAAGCTGGGCATCCCGCTGGACAAGATCGGCATAACCTACAACGGCTGGGAGCATATGAAGGGCGTCACCCCTGACGAGAGCATCTTTGACAAGATGCCCGGCGTTGTAAAAGGGGAGTATTATTACGCGCTCGGCAGTCTGGCGAAGCACAAGAACTTCAAATGGATCCGCGAGGTCGCCCGCCGCAACCCCGACAAGACCTTTGTGGTCGCGGGCGGCAAGGATCTGCGCGCCTTCGGCGATGACACCGAGGCCAAGGATACCCACAATGTTTTCTACCCCGGCTATGTCTCGGACGCCGAGAACGCTGCCCTGATGAAGCACTGCAAGCTGTTTTTGCACCCTGCCGTGTTTGAAGGCTTCGGCATCCCGCCGCTGGAGGCACTGGCGCTTGGTGCGCCCATCGCGCTGGCCAACGCCACCTGCCTGCCCGAGCTGTACGGCAATACGGCGCGGTATTTTGACCCCTATGACTACGACACCGACCTTGACAAGCTGGCCGCCCAGCCCGTGGCCGCCCCTGACGAGGTCCTGCAGAAATACAGCTGGGACCGCACCGCCAATTTCTGGCTGCACGAGATCGAAAAGTACGCGAAACAGTGATAAAAGCCTTCCTCGGGGGGGAAGCCTTATTCACACTGAAAGGAGCCGACTGCGCCCCATGTTTTTCCTGATAACGATCTTCCTCACGGCGCTGGTCTCTGCGCTGTTCGGGCTTTTGCCCGGAAAGCTTCAGCGACGCAGCGTCATAAAGCAGGACATCGTCTGGGCCGTCGGCCTATGGCTGGCCACCTGGCTGTTCGCCGGCTTTGCCTACCACCGCCCCGGGCTGACCATCGGCTTCAATGCATTCCGTCTCGTGGCCGTCACAGCGCTGAACGGCTGGACCGGTTTCGTCACCGCCGGGCTGCGCAGCTTTGGCCGCAAGGGGCTGAAAGCCGTTGTGCCGCTGCCGCTCGTCACGGCGCTGGGGCTGGAAGTATTCGTCGGCAACGTTGCCTACTTCAACACCCACAGCTATGAGCCGTTCCAGCTCGTTGACTACCTGGACGAAAACATCAACGTCGGGCGTGGGCTGGGTACGATCTCGCTGGACGAGGGGCGGACCTACCTGCGGTTTTTGGACATCGACCACCCCATCTACAACCTGCGGTTTGACGGTCTGGTCAGTGACGACACAGACCCGCTCCACGCGGACAGCGCCGTCACTTTCACCATTGAGGGCACCGACGCCGCCAACACCGAGCTGACCCGCTTCGGCAGCTGGCAGATCGGCTTGCAGGCCCCGCGCACACACACCATCAGCCTGGACCTGACCGGCAACGTCGGCATGATGACGTTGACTGCCGCCGGGTACAGCTCCACCTACGCGCAGTTCCCGGTGGCGCTGACCTTCAGCGGCATCACGGCGAACGCTCCGCGGGCGCTGGATTTCTCGGTTCTGCGTTTTATCGCGGTATTTCTGGCTTTGCTGACCTTGTATGGCCTGCGCCCGGCCAGCGGGTTATGGCACCGCCGCTGGCTGGCAGGCAATGTGTGCGACCGCGCCGCAGCCGCCGTGCTGGGCTTGGTGCTGGCCGCCTTTGTGGTGGTCGTGCCTTTCTGGGAGCCGAGCAACACCGGCCTTGCCACGAAAGATTACAACACCGCGTTCTGGGACGGCAAAAGCACCGTCAGCTTTGTCTACCAGCAGTACGGCGCGCTGGCCCACAGTCTGCTGAACGGCCGCTTAGATTTGGAGGCCGACCCGCCCGCCGAGCTGCTGGCGTTGGAGAACCCCTACGACGCCGGGGCGCGGGATGCGGCACAGATCAACGATATCCACTGGGATCACGCCTTCTACAATGGGCGATATTACGTCTATTTTGGTATCGTACCGTGTCTGTTATTCCAACTGCCGTTTGAGGCACTGACCGGTATCCAGAACTTGGCTTATGCGCCCTGCATGGTCGTTTTGGGGCTGCTGCTTCTTGCCGCCTGCTTCGGCTTGGTGGGGCAGGCCGTGCGCCGGTGGTTCCCGCGGACCACCAGCGCCGCGTACCTGCTGGCCGTGGCCGCTGTGGTGCTGGGCAGCCAGCTGTATTACCTGCTGGTGCGTCCCTACATTTATGAGTACGCCATCCTCTGCGGTGCGGCACTGCTGATGCTGGGGCTGTGGCTCTGGCTTTCCGCCGCCAATACCCCCGTGGAAAAGCGCGGGGCGCTTTTAGTCAGGCTTGCCTTTGGCAGCCTGTTTGTAGCGCTGGTGGCCGGGTGTCGCCCTCAAATGGAACTGTTCGCCTTTTTGGCCGTGCCCATCTTCTGGCAGCGGTACATCGGGCAAAAGCGGCTGCGCAGCCGCGCCGGGGTAGGGGAGGCCGCCGCCTTTATCCTGCCGGTTGTCGTAGTTGCCGCCGGGCTGATGTGGTACAACGCCGCGCGGTTCGGTTCGCCCTTCGACTTCGGTGCCAACTACAACCTGACCGGCAACGATATGACCCAGCGCGGCTTCAATGCCGTGCGCATCGGGCCTGCTGTGTTTACCAGCTTGTTTGAGCCGCCCAGCTGGCAAGGCGTGTTCCCCTTCCTGCGGGAGACGGACGTCCAGACGAACGCCGTCATTCGCACCATCAGCGAGAAATTCACCGGCGGTATGCTGGCCGCCACGCCCTACCTGTGGGTGCTGGCGCTGCCGCTGCTGCCCGCGTTCCGCCGCTGTCTGCACCACCGCCGCGCTGTGGCGGGCATTGTCTACGGCGGCATCGCCGCCATGGTCGTTATGACCGTTGTGGACTGCGAAATGGCCGGGGTGCTCTACCGCTATCTGATGGATTACAGCCCGGTACTGCTCGTTGGGGCGGCGCTGTGCTGGTTCTGTGCCGAGGGCGCACTCAGCCGCCGCACCGCCGTGGGGGATGCCACCGCCGCTGCCGCACTGTCTGCGCTGCGCGTGGTCATGGCTGCCGCCGTGGCATACACCGCCGTTTACCGCTTCTGCACGCTGTTCGCCATGGAGCCTTGGCTGCAGGGCATGAATCCGTCCCTTTATTACACCGTCAGCCGCCTTGTTCAATTCTGGATTTAAATTTCCCGGAGGAATATTATGGATAAAATCGCCGTATTGATCCCTTGCTACAACGAATCCAAAACCGTCGAGAAGGTCGTCACGGATTTCCGCCGCGTCCTGCCTGACGCTACGGTCTATGTCTACGATAACAATTCTACCGATGGCACGGCTGAGCTGGCCGCCAAGGCCGGGGCGGTCGTCCGCCATGAGTACCAGCAGGGCAAGGGCAATGTCATGCGCCGCATGTTCCGCGAAATAGACGCCGAGGCGTACATCCTTGTGGACGGCGATGACACCTATCCGGCTGAAGCTGCGCCCGAGATGGTTGCCGCCGTGACCGAGCGTCAGGCAGACATGGTCGTGGGTGACCGGCTGTCCAGCACCTACTACACCCAGAACAAGCGCCCGTTCCACAACTTCGGCAACGATCTGGTGCGGTTCTGCACCAACCATCTGTTCGGCGGCAAAATCAAGGACATTATGACCGGCTATCGCGCCTTCAGCTACCAGTTCGTCAAGACCTATCCGGTGCTGTCCCGCGGCTTTGAGATCGAGACCGAGATGACCATCCATGCCCTGCAGCGCAACATGCAGGTCGAGAATGTCGTTATCGACTACCGCGACCGCCCCGAAGGCTCCGAGAGCAAGCTGAACACCTACTCAGACGGCTTCAAGGTGCTGGGTACGATCGGCCGGCTGTTTAAAAACTACCGCCCGTTTATGTTCTTCGGCATTTTGGCGGCCATTCTGGCGGTGTTCGGCGTCGGCTTTATGGTGCCGGTGCTGAGTGAGTATTTCCAGACCGGTCTGGTTCCGCGCTTCCCCACGCTGATCGTCTGCTGCTTTGTGCTGGTCGCAGCGCTGCTGCTCTTCATCTCCGGCATCATCCTGTCGAGCCAGCTGGCCAAGGACGCCCGGGATTTTGAATTCCAGCTGCAGACCGTGCACCACTGGCGCACCCACAAAAAGGACTGAGCCATCATGCGCGGGCGTACCTTCGCACAAATGCTCCGGCAGCATCCGCTCTTTGCGGGACTGCTTACACTGCAGTCCCTTTTTGTCCTTTTACTGCTAGCTGCCCTTGCCCGCTGAAAAACTTTCACAACCGCCCGCAGAGCCGCATTGCGGCAGCTCTGCGGGCGGTTTGTGCTTGGCGGCCGCCTTGCTTTTTGGCTTGTAATGGGATATAATACCCTTATATGTGCGCACTGCACAGGAATTTGTGGGAACCAGTTTATATAAGGGAGTTAATTGTATCATGACGAAAGTTGCCGCTTCGATTTTGTCGGCCGATTTTGCCAACCTGCACAAGGACTGCACCCGCCTGCTGGAGGCCGGTGCCGATGTAATGCATTTTGATGTGATGGACGGCCATTTTGTGCCGAACATCAGCTACGGTGCGCCGGTGCTTACCTGCCTGCACGCCGCCCTGCCCGATGTCTTTTATGATGTTCACCTGATGATCAGCGACCCGGCCCGCTATGCCGCGGATTTTGCCAAGGCCGGCGCCGATCTCATCACCTTCCATCTTGAGGCCGTGCCCGACACGGTGGAGGAGGTCATCGCCGCCATCCGCGCCACCGGCTGTCAGGTCGGCATCAGCATCCGCCCCGGCACCCCCGTGGAGGCCGTCTTTCCGTATCTCGGCGTTGTGGATCTGATCCTTGTGATGAGCGTGGAGCCGGGCTTCGGCGGGCAGAAATTTCTTCCCACCACCCCGACCCGCATCGCCGCCATCCGTGCCGAGCGTGCCCGTCTGGGCTGCAACACCCTGATCGAGGTGGACGGCGGCATAAACACCGTGACCGGCCCGCAGTGTATTGAGGCCGGTGTCGACTGGCTCGTAGCCGGAAATTCTCTTTTCCGCGCTGAGGATCCCGCCGCTGTGGTACGTGTACTGCACAGCAAGTAAAGGAGCTTTTCCCCATGCCCAAACGTATGAAAGTCGAGCGCAGCCCGAATTACAGCTACTACAGCGATATTCTCTGGTGCTCGCTCCCGCTGGTCGGGATGTCATGCTATTTTTACGGTCTGCGCCCGGTGCTGCTTTTTTTGACGGCGCTGCTGACCGCTTACCTGTGCGACTGCGCGCTGGCACCGCTGCACGGCACGGGCTACCAGTCCCATGAGCCGTCCAGCGAGTGCTTTGCCGCGCTGATCGTGCTGATGATGCCCGCCAGCATCTCCTATCCCATCGTCATCGCCGCCGTCATTGTTGCCGTGCTGGTCAAGGAGGCCTTCGGCGGTGAGGGGCACTATCCGTTCCACCCGGCTGCCGTCGGTGTCGTGGTCGCCGGCATCTCCTGGCCTAAAAATGTCTTTTCCTACCCTGTGCCCGGCACCCAGCTGCCGCTCTTTGGGGAGGTAAACACCACTCTGGTCGAGGGCATGAACGCGACCCTGCGCGACGGCGGTCTGCCCAGCGCCAGCACGATGAATCTGCTGACCGGCAATGTTTCGGCCGCTGTGGGCACCAGCGCCGCGCTCGTCCTGATGGCGTGCGGCCTCTTCCTGCTGGTGCGGGGCCGCATCAGTCCTCTGGTCGTCATCCCGTTTTTTGTGTTTGTCATCGCTCTGCCGTGGCTTTTCCCGAATCTGAACGAGCTGCCGACCTTCTCCCTCCCGTGGGAGTATATCCGCCAGCGCGTCTATCTTGAAAAATATATCGTGCTGTCCGGCACAGCGCTGTTCGGCGGCCTGTTCATGATCTGTGAGCCGGTCACGATGCCGGATCGTCCGATGAGCCGCATCGTCTACGGCACGATGCTCGGCATCATGACCCATGTGTTCCGCACCTTCAGCCCGTATGAGTGCGCCGTCTGCTGCGCCCTGCTGATCGCAGGCGCCATTCCCGAGTGGCTGGACCTCATCAGCCACCGTACCGAGCGCATCCGCTTTATGAGAGAGGAGGAGCAGCGTCTTGCCAATGCAGCAAAAAACGAGTAAGCGCCGGGGCGAGGAACGCTCCGAGACGCTGATCATCCCGCATATCACTAAAGAGATGGTGGAGACTGCCCGCCGCATGGCAGAGCAGGGGGCCACCCGCGCTGAGATCGAGCAGGCCATCGCCGCCATGCAGGCCGGGACCCCTGTGCCCAAAAAGCCGATCGTACAGCCGCAGGAGCAGCCTGCAGCGCCCCCGCGCAACACCGCTGCCCACAATGATACCGTCATCATCCCCACCAGCCGCCCGCGCTACACCCAGACCGAGCGCCGCGCCATGCTGGAGGAGGTCCAGCGCCGTCAGGCCGAGCGGGAGGCTGCCCGCCAGGCCGAGGCCCGCGCCGAGGAGGAGCATTTCCGCACCTACCGCGACAGGGAATACGGCAAGCCCGGCTTTACCCCGGCAGCGCCTGCCCCCGCAGCACCGGCACAGCAGCCCGCTGCCGAGGATGCCCGCACCCTGCAGATGCCCGCCGTGCAGCCCGCGGCCCCCGCGCCGCAGGCAGCCCCGCAGCCGAAGGCCACAGCACCGCAGCCTGTCCAGACTGCCCCGCAGCCCGCTGCCGCCCCTGCGCCAAAGCACAAACGGACCGCTCCGGCCAACAGCTACAAGGAGGCCGAGGCCGCGCTGAACGAGCGCATCCGCGCCGACCACATCCTGCTCTCCAACCCGGTTATCGTGCGCGGGCTGGGCCTGGCCCCGGTCATCGGCGCCGCACTGGACGGCCAGCGGGCGCTGATGCTCTGCATCGCCGCGCTGATCCTTGTCACCTTTACCCGCATGCTGGCTGTGGCAGTCTGCCACCTGACCGGCAACCGTTTCCGCCCGGTCATCTACTGCTATACCGCAGCGCTGCTCTACATTCCCACCTATGTGCTGCTCTACGCGCTGTTCGGCGCAGATCTCACGCTGCTGGGCATCTATCTGCCGATCCTTGTTGTGGAGCCTGCCATCGTCAAGCGCATGGAATTTTCCGAGCTTGAGCCGGTGAAGGAAGCACTGCGCCACGGCTTCAACAATGCGCTCGGCATGTGTGTCGTACTGCTGCTGGTCGGCTGCCTGCGTGAGCTGCTGGCCACCGGTGCCGTGTTCGGCCATGTGGTCATGCACAATGCGCTGCTGCCGCTGGCCGCACTGCCCGCGGGCGGCTTTGTCATTCTGGGCGTTATGGCCGCCTGCTGGTGCGCCGCCGCCAACCTGTATACCGATTACAAGCATGAGGAGGTGCGCCGCCTGTATGCAGACCGTAAACATTGAGCTGCAGCCGATCCTGAGCGGCGTGCTGCAATTTGTCAGCTACATGGTGCTGGCTGTCTTTGCGGAGAATGTCGTTCTGGCCCGCGCGCTGGGCGTCAGCCGCCTGATAAAGCTGGTGCCGGATCACCGCACTCAGGTCTGGGATTTCTGCCTGCCGCTGCTGCTCGTCATGACCCTGTCCGCACTGCCGGGCTGGGCCGCACACAACCTGTTTTTCCCATGGCTGCGCGACTATCTGCCGGACTGGCTGCCGATCTCGGCCCTGCGCCCCGTTGTCTACCTGACCTGCGGCGTGGCGGCCATGGCTGTCACATGGCTGCTGCTGGGGCTGCTGCCCCGCCGCCTGCGCCACAGCTGCCGCAGCCAGCTCAGTCTGGCCACCTGCAGCACCGCCGTGCTGGGCACCATGCTCGTCTGTGCCAACCAGAACTATACGATCCTGCAGTGCATCGCCTTTTCCCTTGGCAGCGGGCTAGGCTATGTCTTTGCTGTCTACATTGTCCGGGAGGGCCGCCGCCGTCTGCGCAGTAAGGCCGTTCCCTCGATCTTTCAGGGCCTGCCCAGCTCGATGATTTACATCGGTGTGCTGAGTCTGGCCATCTATGCCCTTGTGGGCCATACCGTCGTATTGTAATTTTGCTTTTGTGAGGGGGTCGTTATCATGTCCGAAGCCTGCTTTACCGCAGCCGATATTTTACTGCCTGCCGCCGGTGTTCCGCTGGATCCGTGGGCCTGCATCGCTGTTGACCAGTTCACCTCCCAGCCGGAGTATTGGCAGCGCGCCGAGCAGCGCGCCGAAAACAAGCCCAGCACCCTGCACATCGTCCTGCCGGAGGCCTATCTCGGCACCCCGCAGGAGGACGCACGCCTGCAGAGCATCCGCCGCACGATGGAGGACTACCGCCATACCGTTCTGACAAGAAAAGTACATGGCTATGTTTATGTAGAGCGCACCCAGATGGACGGCACCATCCGTCAGGGCCTTGTGGGCGCCGTGGATCTGGAGGCCTACGACTACACCAGCGGTGCCAAGCCCGCCATCCGTCCCAGCGAAAGCACCGTTGTGGAGCGCATCCCCCCGCGCCTGAAGGTGCGCCGGGGTGCCGCGCTGGAGACCCCCCATGTCATGATGCTGGCCGATGACGCTGGCTGCACCCTGATCGAGCCGATCGGTCAGATCAAGGACACGCTGCCCCCGCTCTATGACGGGGAGCTGATGCTGGGCGGCGGCCGCCTGCGCGGCTGGGCCGTGGAGGATCCGGCGCTGGTCGCACAGGTCGATGCCGCGCTGGCTGCACTGGCCGACCCCGCCGCCTTTGCCCGCCGCTGGCCCGCCGCCAAAGGGCAGGAGCCGATGGTGCTGGCCGTTGGCGATGGCAACCACAGCCTTGCCACCGCAAAAGCCTATTGGGAGGAGCTGAAGCCCACCCTGACCGAGGAGCAGCGCCGAACCCATCCGGCCCGCTGGTGCTTGGCCGAGGTCTGCAATGTCCACAGCCCCGCCATTGAGATCGAGCCGATCCACCGCGTGGTGTTCGGCGTATCCGCCAAGGAGCTGTACGCCGCGCTGGATGCGTGGGATCGCCGGCAGGGAAGCAGCACCACCGCCTCCGACCAGCGGCTGCGTCTGGCTGACGCCTGCGGCGAGTCCGCCGTGGCGCTGGCCAACCCGCCCGCACCGCTGACTGTCGGCAGTGTTGAGGCCTTTCTGGCTGATTATCTGCCCCGCCACCCCGGTGTAACGGTCGATTATATCCACGGCGAGAGCGTTGCGATGGCATTGGCTGCCGACCCCGCCAAGCCCGCCACCGCCATACTGCTGCCCGATTTTGCCAAGGCCGACCTGTTCAAGGGTGTTGTGCTGGGCGGCGTACTGCCCCGCAAGACCTTCAGCATGGGCCATGCCGAGGAAAAACGATACTACAACGAATGCCGTGTCATCGGCTTATAAGGATCAGGTGAATTATGGAAAAGCCCGCCCAGACCCCGAACGGTGCCCCGCACCGTCGCCGCCGCCGTCGCCCTGCCGGGAACGGCAGCGCCCCGCAGGCCCAGCAGCCCCAGCGTGAGGGCAAGGCACCCGCTGCCCGCAAGCCTGCGCCGCAGAGCACCGCCCCGAACGCCCCCAAAGAGGGGAGCCGCAGCGGTGCCCGTCCCCGCCGCGGACAGGCCGCCCGCCCGGTGGCCCCCGCACAGCACCCGGCCGCGCCGCAGCAGAGTGCGCGTCCGGCTGCGCCCCAGCAGCCCCGGCGCAGCAGCCGCCCGGCACCGCAGACCCCCAGCCGCCCGCTGCCGGACCAGCCCAAGGCACCCCGCCAGCCCCGCAGCGCCCGCCCGCCGAAGCGTATGCAGGAGGACGAGCCCGGGCTGGAGCTGATCACCCGCCGCCCGCCGAAGCAGAAGTTTGCGAACTTTGAGGACTATCTGGCAGCCCACGGCGGCATGACCGTGCCCCTGCCCCCTGAAAAAACCGAGACACCGGAGACGGCCGCACCCGCCGCCCCGGCAGCGGAATGACCCCCGCCACAGCGGCAGCGCTGCGCTGCCCTGTCTGCGGCGGACCGCTGCTGCTGAATGTGCGCACCCTGCGCTGCCCCAAGGCACACAGCTTTGACCTCGCAAGGGAGGGCTACGCTTATCTGCTGCCGATGCAGAAAAAGCACACCGCTGACCCCGGTGACGGCAAGGCGATGGTCCGCGCCCGCCGTGCGTTCCTCTCCGCCGGGCACTATGCGCCGCTTATGCAGACGCTGGCCGCCCTCTGTGCCGAGCTGCCCCACAGCCATATCGTGGACGCCGGCTGCGGCGAGGGCAGCTACGACAAATACCTTTATGATGCCCTTGGCGGTCCGCAGATTGCAGCGTTCGACCTCTCCAAGGAGGCCGTGCGGCTGGCCTCCCGGCTGGTGCCCGAGGCAGCCTTCTGTGTCGGCGGCAGCTTTTGCGCCCCCGTGCGGGACGGCTGGGCTGACCTGCTGCTGAACATCTTCTCACCGATGGCGGAGGCCGAGTTTGCCCGTATGCTGCGCCCGGGCGGACATCTGATCTATGCGGTGCCCACCGCGCGGCATCTCTTCGGGCTGAAGGAGATTCTCTACGACCACCCCTATGAGAACGAGGTACGGCAGACCGAATATGACGGCTTTTCGTTTATTCGGGCGGTTTCGGCTGAGGCCGTCCTCACCCTGCAGGGGCAGAGCGTGCAGGATCTGTTTGCGATGACGCCCTATTACTGGAACACCCCCGCAGACGGAGCCGCCCGTCTTGCCGCCTGTGAAAGCCTGACCACCGAGATCGGGTTCCGCTTTCTGGTATATAAAAAGGTGTAAGGAGACCCCCGTGTTCGATGTCCGCCGCTCTCCCTGCTGCGTGGGCATCCCGCCCGAGCGGTGGCAGTAAACGATAACGCGATTATGTAGGGGCGAGCATTGCTCGCCCCTGCTCAGTTTTCCTCCGGCGGCACGATTGCCGGGCCGTATGGCTCCTGCGCCGGGGGAACAATGACCTCCTGCGTGGCGTGCTGCGGGTTCTCCTCGCTGTAATGCTCATCGGGGATCTCGCTCAAATCGGTCCAGAGCGCCTCGCGCTCCTCCTCGGCACCATGGGGACCAAACACATCAAACATACCAAGCACTCCTTTTTTTCGTGTATAAGCGCAGCCCTTCCGGGCTACACTCTGGGCATAGTCTTTGCAAGGGGTGTGTGGGTTATGCGTTCTAAACGGGGGATCTTCTGGTACAGTCTGGGGCTGACGCTGTTGCTGCTTCTGCCCATGATCCTGACGGTGGCCTTTTTTACCGACCAGTACCAAAAGCAGCAGCTTCTGCGCCGGGCCTCCGCCGCAGACAGCACTCTGCGCATCGAGCCCGGCGCTCAGGGCATCTTCCCCCTTCTGCTGGTCATCCAGCAGGAGGAGCCTGCCTTCCTGCTGGTCCGGGCAGACGGCCCGCAGCAGACGCTGACCCTCTGCGCACTGCCCGGCTCACTGCGCGTAAACGCGCCCTCCAGCACGACCACACTGGCGGACTGTACCCTTGCCGCAGGGGCCGGGCGGGCGGCACAGCTGCTCTGCGGCACCGTGGCCACAGGGGAGAGCGCTGCGCCCGCGCTGCATTATATCGCTGCAACCCCTGCGACATGGGCAGCCTGCGCCGGGTCCGATGCCCTGGTCCGGTTCGACACAGCCGCACTGCTCACGCCCGCTGCACGGCAGGCACTGGGCTACGGCAGGGAGCCTGTTGCCGAATGCACCGCCGCACAGGCGGGGACGCTGATCGAAAAAATGCAGGGAATGCTGACAGGCGCCTCGGCGCAGGCCGATGCCCGCGCCGCCGTCTGGGCCGCCTTTGCCCGGCAGAACCCGGCGCTTCTGGCTGCGTTCCCCGCAGGGCTGCGCAGCCAGAGCGCCCGCCTTTTGACCGACCTGCTGGCCGCCGATGTAAGCGCCTTGGAGGATACGCTGACCTACCTCAGCACCCGCCCCGCGCCGGCGGTGGATTATGTAACTGCCGAAACCGCCAAAGCCAAAGGCGGGGTATGCCTGACGGATGCGGGAATGGCAGCGGTGCGTGATTTGTTATCGTAGGGGTCGGCGTCAACGACGACCCGCGGGCGGGCAATGCCCGCCTATATGCCGCGTTCCTCGCCACGGCGTCAAAAAAGTACAAAAAAATTTGCAAACCCGCTTGACTTAAACCCGCAGTCGTGTTATTATGGTAGCACCTCTTTTGCGGGTTTATTTTTTATGCCCTTTTTCAAGGGCGCCTGCAAGCGCGAGGGAGGCTTATTAACCGATAATGGAGGTGCCGAACAATGACTGTCAAGATCACCCTGGCCTGCACTGAGTGCAAGCAGCGCAACTACAACAAGGAGAAGAACAAGAAGAATTCTCCCGACCGTCTTGAGATGAAGAAGTATTGCCGTTTCTGCAAGAAGCATACCCTTCACCGCGAAACCAAGTGAGGATAGGAGCTTAGAGATGGCAGATAAAAAAGCAGCCACCGCTGCCGCCCAGACTCAAAGCGACAAGCCCAAAAAGAACGACGGCGCGAAGAAGGTTTCCTTCTTCGGTAAAGTCAAGAACTTTTTCAAAGGGATCGGCAAGTATTTCAAAGATACGAAGAGCGAGCTGAAAAAGGTCGTGTGGCCCAGCAAGAGCGACATCAAGACCAATACGATCACCGTTATCGTGGTCGTGGCAGTCGCAGCTGTCGTGCTGATCCTGCTGGATCTCATCTTTGGCGGCGCCATCCACCTGTTGATCGGCGCCTGAGCGCGTTGAGCGGAGGCAAAGACCATGGCTGAGCAAGCAAACTGGTATGTAGCACATACCTATTCCGGCTACGAGAACAAGGTCGCTACGGATCTTATGACGATGGTGGAGAACCGCCATCTGCAGGATCTGATCTGCGATGTAAAGGTTCCGACCGAGACCCGCATGGAAGAAGTTTTTGACAAGCACGGCAACAAGACCGGCGAGAAAGAGGTTCAGTCGAAGCTCTATCCCGGTTATGTCTTTGTCAAAATGGTCATGAATGACAACACCTGGTACATCGTGCGCAACACGCGCGGCTGCACCGGCTTTGTCGGCCCGGAGTCCAAGCCCGAGCCCCTGACCGAGGCAGAGGTTGCCAAGATGGGCGTCGAAACCACCGTTGACCTTGAGGTCGAGTACAAGGTCGGTGATACTGTCGAGATCACGGCCGGCCCGATGGAAGGCTCTGTCGGCACGGTCGAGGAGATCGACATTCCTGCGCGCAAGGTGCGCGTGAAGATCACCATGTTTGGCCGCGAGCTTCCGGCAGAGCTGGAGCTGCATCAGGTCAAGCTGTTCTGATTTTTTCAGAACACCCAGTTTCCGGTAAAGGCCGCGAACGGGGAACACCCCGGGGTACGGTTTTTATAGGGTGTGCGGAGGTCGCACGCCCGTGGGAGGTCTGCACCGCAGGCCGCAACTCACCACAAAATTTGGAGGTGCAAGTATTATGGCACAGAAAATCACTGGCTACATCAAGCTGCAAATCCCCGCCGGCAAGGCAACTCCGGCTCCCCCTGTTGGTCCTGCTCTGGGTCAGAAGGGCGTCAACATCATGGCGTTCACCAAGGAGTTCAACGAGCGTACCAAGAACCAGATGGGCATGATCATCCCCGTCGTCATCACGGTTTACGCTGACCGCTCCTTCTCCTTCATCACCAAGACCCCTCCGGCGCCCGTTCTGATCAAGAAGGCTGCCGGCATCGACACTGCTTCCGGCGTGCCCAACAAGAACAAGGTTGGCTCCATCACGCTGGCACAGGCCGAGGAGATCGCCAAGACCAAGATGCCCGACCTGAACGCTGCTTCTCTGGAAGCCGCTGTCAGCATGATCAAGGGCACCGCCCGCAGCATGGGCGTTACCGTTGAGGGCTGAATAGGAGGGTAATACGCAATGAAACACGGCAAGAAGTATATCGACGCTGCGAAGCTGATCGAGAACAACAAGACTTACGATCCCAGCGAAGCTCTGGAGCTGTGCTGCAAGACCGCTACCGCTAAGTTCGACGAGACCGTCGAGCTGCACGTCCGTCTGGGCGTTGACAGCCGCCACGCTGACCAGCAGGTTCGCGGCGCTGTCGTCCTGCCCAACGGCACCGGCAAGAATGTCCGCGTTATCGCCATCGCTAAGGGCGACGCTGCCAAGGCCGCTGAGGCTGCAGGCGCTCAGGAGGTCGGCGATGACGATCTGATCGCCAAGATCGCCGGCGGCTATCTGGACTTCGATGTTCTGGTCACCACCCCTGACATGATGGGCCGCGTCGGCCGTCTCGGTAAGGTCCTGGGCCCCCGTGGTCTGATGCCCAACCCGAAGGCCGGCACTGTTACCCCCGATGTCGGCAAGGCCGTCACCGATGCCAAGGCCGGTAAGATCGAGTACCGTCTGGACAAGCAGAACATCATCCATGTGCCCATCGGCAAGGCCTCTTTCGGCGCCGAGAAGCTGATGACCAACCTGGACACCGTCCTCGAGGCCATCGCCAAGGCTAAGCCCGCCGCTGCCAAGGGCCAGTACTTCAAGAGCGCTACCGTCGCCACCACCATGGGCCCCGGCGTCCGCGTTGCTACCAATAAGTATGGTGTCTAATGATTTTTTGGCTGACGCCAAAAAATCCTATTGACAAACGTACGTTCGCGTGCTATAATAATTAAGCTGTTTTTGAGACAGCAGGTGCCGCAAGGCATAACGGGAGAATATCCCACCTGCCGAGAAACGTGCGTTTGAATGCAATGCTTTCAAGCCCTTTCCCGGCGACGGGAAGGGGCTTTTTTCTGTACATCACAAAAAAGCCGCTTACCGAAACCAATCTGTAAGTGGAATGAGGTGAATTTCAAATGCCCAGTGCAAAGATTCTGGAAGCCAAGAAGGCTCTTGTTAAGGACCTGAACGAGAAGATCGTTTCTTCTCTGGCCGGTGTTGTTGTTGCTTACAACGGCATCAGCGTGGCTGACGACACCAAGCTGCGTAAGGAGCTGCGTGAGGCTGGCGTCCATTACATGGTCGTCAAGAACACCATGCTGCGTCTGGCCGTCAAGGGCACCCAGTACGAGGCTCTGACCGACTGCTTCAAGGGTGACACGGCTATCGCTCTGTCTGCTGAGGATCCGGCTGCTGCTGCTCGCATCCTGTGCAAGTTTGCTGACGCCGACAAGTCCAAGCGCTTTGTCGTCAAGGGTGGCTTCTGCGATGGTGTTGTCATGGATGCTGCAGGTGTCAAGAGCCTGTCCACCATGCCCAACCGCGAAGGCCTGCTCTCTATGCTGGCTGGCTCCCTCAACGGTATCGTTGGTGGTCTGGCTGTTGCCCTGCAGGGTATCGTCGACAAGCAGGACGAGACTGCTGCCTGATTTCAGGTCAAGCAGGTTGAGCGCACCGGCGCAGCGCTCTTTGAATACAAACCGCGCCGCTTAAAACTATAAAATTTATGGAGGTAACTACCATGGCTTCTGAGAAGATCACTGCCATTGTCGAGTCTGTCAAGACTATGACTGTTCTGGAGCTGAAAGAGCTCGTTGACACCATCTGCGAGGAGTTCGGCGTTTCTGCTGTTGCTGCTGCTGCTCCCGCTGCCGGCGGCGCTGCTGCTCCCGCTGAGGAGGAGAAGACCGAGTTTGACGTCATTCTGGCTGACGTTGGCGCTAACAAGATGCAGGTCATCAAGACCGTTAAGGAGCTGACCGGTGCTTCCCTGATGGAGGCCAAGAAGCTGGTCGAGACCCCGAACGCCAAGCTGAAGGAGCAGGCTTCCAAGGCTGACGCTGAGGACATCCAGAAGAAGCTGGCTGAGGTCGGCGCTAAGGTCGAGCTGAAGTAATTTAGCTTACCCAATAGCTTTTCAAGTACCGTGTGGTTTGTACCGCACGGTACTTTTTGTTTTGCACCGCAGTCGTTCGTCTGAAAGCCTTCCCCCTGTGGGGGAAGGCTCTTTTGTTTGTACACCTTAACAAAAGCTTCATCGTTTCTTTGTACATTCCCACAGTTTTGACCGTGTTCTCTCTGGCTTGCATTTCGTATAATATTGTAGTATCCTTTTGGTATCTATAATGGGAAAGTGAGGCTGTATACCCTTGGAGAATGAAAAGGCAAAAGGCGGCGGCATGGAAAAGCTCGCTGCGTTTATCGTTGATAAACGCAACCTGTTCTTTCTGTTATACATATTTGCGCTGATCTTCAGTGTCATTGCCTCCGGCTGGGTCAAGGTTGAGAATGACATCACGACCTACCTGCCGGACACCACCGAGACCCGCCAGGGCCTGACCGTCATGAACGACAACTTCGTCACCTACGGCACAGCCAATGTCATGGTCTCAAACATCACCTATGACACCGCACTTGACCTGCAGGCGCAGATCGAGGACATCGAGGGTGTCTCTACGGTCGAATTTGATGACACCAAGGATCATTACAAGGATGCTTCAGCCCTCTTTTCCGTCAGCTTTGATGCTGAGGTAGGGGACGAGCGCGCCGAGAACGCCCTGCAGCAGATCCGTGACAAGCTGGAGGGCAGCTACGATACCTCGATCTACTCGGAGGTCGGCTACGATTCCTCGGCCGATCTGCAGAGCGAGATGCTGGTCATCGTCATCATCGCCGCCGTCATCATTGTTGTCGTGCTGACACTGACCTCCCGCTCCTACGCCGAGGTCCCGGTTTTGATCATGACTTTCGGCGCCGCCGCCCTGCTGAACATGGGCACCAACTTCCTGTGCGGCACCATCAGCTTCATCTCCAACTCGGTCACCGTCATCCTGCAGCTGGCGCTGGCCATCGACTACGCCATTATCCTCTGCCACCGCTTCAGCGATGAGCATGAGACGCTGCCCACCCGCGAGGCCTGTATTGCGGCCCTCTCCAAGGCGATCCCCGAGATCTCCTCCTCCTCGCTGACAACCATCAGCGGTCTGGCTGCGCTGGCCTTCATGCACTTCGGCATCGGCCGCGACCTTGCCACGGTGCTGATCAAGGCCATCCTGTTCAGTATGCTCTGCGTTTTCACGCTGATGCCCGGCCTGCTGGTCCTGTTCAGCAAGCTCATCGACAAGACCCGCCACAAGAACCTCATTCCCAAGATCACGGCGGTCGGCAAATTCGACATCAAGACCCGCTTTGTCATTCCGCCGATCTTCGGCGTTGTCATCATCGCAGCGGCCGTCTTTGCCAACCTCTGCCCCTACTGCTACACCTTCACCGATCTGGTCACAGCAAAGCAGAACGAGCGCCAGATCGCCTACCAGAAGATCAAAAACGAGTTCGGCTCCAGCAACATGGTCGCCGTCATTGTGCCTGCCGGCAACTATGAGGCCGAGGGTGCGATCCTTGACGAACTGGACAGCTGCGCCGAGGTCAAATCCACGATGGGCCTTGCCAACATCGAGGCGATGGACGGCTATGTGCTGACCGATGCGCTGACCCCGCGCCAGCTGGCCGAGCTGGCTGATCTGGACTATGAGGTTGCCAAGGCGCTGTACGGCGCCTACGCTGTCGATCATGACGAGTACGGCGAGATCATCAATGGTCTGGACGATTACCGTGTGCCGCTTTATGATATGTTCCGCTTTTTGGAGCAGGAGATGCATGACGGCAACATCACGCTTTCCGGCGATGTGCAGGACACACTGGACGATTTGTTTGACCAGCTGGACGAGGCCCAGAAGCAGCTGCAGAGCGACAGCTACAGCCGTATGGTCGTCTATCTGAACCTGCCTGAGGAAACTGACGAGACCTTTGCCTTTGTCAACCGGATGCACGACATCATCGGCAAATACTACGACAAGGATTCGTTCTATGTTGTCGGCAACACCACCAGCGCCATGGACCTGTCCAGCTCTTTCGGTGAGGATAACCTGCTCATCAGTGTGCTGTCTGCGCTGTTCGTTATTCTGGTCCTGCTGTTCACCTTCAAGTCTGCCGGTCTGCCGGTGCTGCTCATCATCGTCATTCAGGGCAGTATCTGGATCAACTTCTCGGTGCCGTATCTGCAGCACGCCCCGCTGTACTTCCTCGGCTATCTGATCGTCAACTCGATCCAGATGGGCGCAAACATCGACTACGCCATCGTTATCTCGAGCCACTACACCGACCTGAAGAAGGTCATGCGCCCGAAGGAGGCCATGGTCGCCGCGCTGAACGAGTCCTTCCCGACGATCTTCACCTCCGGCTCTATTCTGGCATCCGCCGGTATCCTGATCAGCGTCCTGACCACGAACCCCGTTATCTCTGCCATCGGCACCTGTCTGGGACGCGGCACCATCGTTTCGATCCTTCTGGTCCTCTTTGTGCTGCCGCAGATCCTGATCCTCGGCGATACGATCATCGAGCGCACCAGCTTTGAGATGAAGGGCGTCGGCGGCATCACCCGCACCGCCAGCGGCACAATGCATGTCAACGGCCGCGTCCGCGGCTACATCAACGGCGTTGTGGATGCCGAGATCAAGGGTGTGCTGCACGGCCAGTTCAACGCCAGCATTGCCACCGGCACCCAGCTCACTGTTGAAAAGCCTGACATGTACCTGTCGGAGGAGAATGTCCGCGAAGCTGCGGATAACCCCGACACGGCCGACGACACCGCGAAAGGAGGCGACGCCGAATGAACCGCACTTCTGATTTAACGCGCCGCCTTTGGGCTGCGCTGCTCGCCCTCTGCCTGACGCTGAGCCTTGCCCTGCCCGTCTTTGCGGAGGGGGAGAGCGAGTCCGAGCCGGAAACCAAAGAGACCTACCACATCGGCACGGTGGACGAGCTTTTGCAGCTGGCCGACTACTGCCGTCTGGACAGCTGGAGCGAGAACCGCACCGTTGTGCTGGACACCGACCTTGAGGTGACCGGCAGCGGCTTTACCGGCATCCCGTCCTTCAGCGGCGTTTTTGAGGGGCAGGGCCATGTGATTTCCGGCCTGAGCCTTGTGGATGACGGCTCGGTCATCGGCTTCTTCCGCTATGTCCAAAAAGAGGCTAATGTCCGCGACCTTGTCGTGCGCGGCCGCGCCATGCCCTCCGGCAGCCGCACCACCGTGGGCGGCCTTGCCGGCAGCAATGCCGGTACACTGCACAACTGCCGGTTTGAGGGCGTTTCCTCCGGCGCGTCCATCGTGGGCGGCATTGCCGGCAATAACCTTGTCACCGGCGTGATCGAGAACTGCACCACCACCGGCAGCGTCTACGGCGCCCACTTCATCGGCGGCCTTGCCGGGCAGAACCACGGCATTATCGCCAACTCCACCAATGCGGCCAGCGTCAACACCACGGTGGAGCAGAACGACATTGACCTGTCGGAGCTGACCCTAGGCGACCTGATTGGCACCGAGAACGCCGCCGACATCACCGACATCGGCGGCATCGCAGGCCAGTCCAGCGGCGTGATCCGCGCCTGCATGAACCGCGGCACCGTGGGCTACCAGCACATGGGCTACAATGTCGGTGGTATCGCAGGCAGCCAGACCGGCTACATCGAGGGCTGCGTCAACTACGGCACCGTCTACGCCCGCAAGGAGAGCGGCGGCATCGTGGGCCAGATGGAGCCCAGCAGCACCCTGCAGTACACCAAGGATACCCTGCAGGAGCTGAGCGAGGAGATGACCACCCTGCAGACACTGGTTGATCGCGCCTGCGATGACGCAAGCGCCGCCAGCAGTGACCTGTCCAATCAGCTGCACAATCTGCAGAACAGCGTCACCAGCTCCCGCAGCGCCATCGAGAATCTGCTCAAGCAGGCGGGGGATGGCCTCTCCATCAGCTCCCAGACCGTCAAGACCGATCTGACCCAGTTCAAGCAGAATCTGAAGGACACCACCGGCGATGCAAGCGACCCCGATGCGACTAAGCAACCGGACGGTGCGATCATCGACCCCGGCTACTCCATCGGTGACCTCACCGGCAGCAGCTCGGAGGAGGAAACGACTGCGGCTGCGCCGGAGGAGTCTGCCGACACCGCCCCGGCCGAGCAGCCTGCCGTGACGGAGGACGCCCCCGCAGAGCAGACCGACCAGCCCACTGCAGAGGATACCCCCGCCGAGCAGGCAGAGTCGGACACTGCGCGTGAGGCCCACAGCCAGCCCGATCCCGGCACCGCCGCGGATGACAGCGATCCGACCGTCGGCCCCATGCCCACGCCGGATCAGAATCAGGCGGATACCGGCTACATTGTAGAGGAGCCGGAAAACAAAGACATCGCCAAGGATCTGGTGGACGGCATCAGCGATGCCATCCCCGATTCTGTGGATGTTGAGATCCCCAAGGTCGAGCTGACCAACCGTGACGCGATCACGGCCAGCAAAAACGACCTGAGCAGCAACCTGACCGGCATCGGTGATATTGTCAGAAGTCTCAACACAAGCGCCAGCGGCAATTCTCAGGCGCTGATCAACGATGTCCGCGCCATCTCCAACCAGATCAACAAGATCGGCCAGACGCTGTCCGGCGCCAGCGAGAATGTCAACCGGGATGCAGACGACATTGTGGACGACATCTCCGATGAGGACACCGACAGCGATGTCGAGGCCAAGGTCTCCAACTGCATCAACAGCGGCTCTGTCTACGCTGACATTAATGCGGGCGGCATCACCGGCGCAATGGCCCGCGAGAATGACCTTGACCCAGAGGACGACTACACCATCGCCGGCAGCGAGTCGCTGAACTTTACCTTCAAGACCCGTGTTGTGGCGCGCGACTGCACCAACTACGGCACCGTCAGCGCCAAAAAACAGCGCGCCGGCGGCATTGTCGGCGATGCCGAGATGGGCTCTGTCATCGACTGCCGCGGCTTCGGCACGGTGGACGCCGAGGACGCCGCCGGCGTGGGCGGCGTGGCCGGTGTGAGCAAATCCGTCATCCGCGACAGCTACGCCAAGTGCCGCCTGTCCGGCTCCAAGCAGGTGGGCGGTATTGCCGGCAGCGGCGCTACCATTGAAAACTGCCGCGCCATGGTCATGATCGAGAGCGGCAGCGAGCAGATCGGCGCGATCGCCGGTATTGTAAACGACCCGCTGGACGGCAGCGTGACCGGCAACACCTTTGTGGATACGGGCACCGCCGGCATCGACAGCGTAAGCTACAAGGGCATTGCCGAGCCGCTGAGCTATGCGGATTTTGCCGCGCAGGAGAACCTGCCCAGCGATTTCTCAAGCCTCTGCATCCGCTTTGTGACCGAGGACGACTCGCTGGTGCAGCAGTATTACATTCCCTACGGCAGCGATTTCCCGACCGACCAGCTCCCGCCGGTGCCCCATCACGAGGGCCAGTACGGCAGCTGGGAGGATGTGGACCTGACCAACATGACCTTTGACGCTACGATCCATGCCGAGTACAACAGCATGAACACTGTGCGCCAGAGTCAGGAGAAGCGCAGCGGCCGCTCCATCGTTCTGGTGGAGGGCAGCTTTGATACGACCGATGAGCTGATGCTTCATGAGATTGACGATGCGCCCCAGACCCTCGGCACTCTGGTCGAGGCCTGGGGGCTGGAGCTGCCCGCCGACACGGGCCACACCCTGCGCTACATGCCGCCCGAGACAACCGACAACACCGTGCTGTGGGTCAAGACCGATGCAGGCTGGCAGCAGGCCGAAACGAGTGTGGACGGCAGCTACCTGACCTGCACCGCACCTGCGGGCACCACGGCGTTTGCCGCCGTGCAGGCCCCCGCAAGCAAGGTGCCCCTGCTCGCGGCCGCCTGCGGTGCCGCAGCCGCGCTGCTGCTGGTGATTTTGTTCATCGCCCGCAAGCGCAAAAAGCGAAAAGCAAAAAAAGCTGCTGAAAAAGCAAAATAAGAGAAAATCCCTTCTGTGGTGTGACACCACAGAAGGGATTTTTTTGGCTCCCCCCTTGGGGGAAGCTGTCACCGAAGGTGACTGATGAGGGACAGCCTTCCCACGACAACCCATTTATGGACAATAATGGCAAACTTGCCCCTCATCCGGCGCGCCGCGCCACCTTCCCCCTTGGGGGAAGGCTTTTCCTTTAACACGCACCCACAAACGCCTTAAAAATCTTCCGGCTGCACTCATTCACGCGGAACGAAAATTCGGGGTGCCACTGCACAGCCCAGACAAACCTTTTATCAGGCAGGCATACGGCCTCCGTCAGTCCATCCTCCGAGACAGCCATAGCCGCCAGCCCCGGCGCAAGCGTTTTTATGGCCTGATGATGCAGGCTGTTCACAGCCAGCGTATCCTTGCCCAAAAGTGCCCAAAGCGGGCTGCCGGCCGTCAGCGTCACACTGTGTACCGGCGCGTCGTAGGGCGGCGTCTGGTGGTGGTTTGCCGCCGAGGGGTGCTCAGCGGGCAGGTCCTGATACAGTGTACCGCCAAGATGGACATTTAAAAACTGAATGCCGCGGCAGATGCCCAGCACGGGCTTGTCCGCCGCCAGCGCAAGATCGAGCAGCCGTGCTTCCATCGCATCGCGCGCTGGGCAGGTCTCGCCGCACTGCGGCGTCGGCACGGCACCGTACAGGGCAGGGGAAACATCCTGCCCACCCGTCAGCAAAAAGCCGTCGCAGGTATCGGCCAGCTGCCGCAGTGCAGCGGCATCATCCGTCAGCGGCAGCATAACGGGCACGCCGCCCGCCTGCTCTACACCCTGCATATAGCCGGGCAGCATCCAGTAGCTCTCGCGCGCCTCATCCACCAGCGGCACGATCCCAATCAAAGGCTGTTTCATTCTTCTATCCACACCTCACTGTAAAAAATAAAACAGAGAAGCCCTTGCGTGACTTCTCTGTCCGTTATGCTGATTATACCGCAACACGCGGCGGATTGCAAGCCCTTACATCGGCGGGTGGCTGCTTTGGAACCGCTTGTCGGGCGGCAGGGTCGTATATTTGTCGTACAGCTCCCGCAGCAGCACGGTACGGCGCACCATGCCGATAAACACATTGCGGTCATCCACCACCGGCACAAAGTTCTGGTCGATGGCCGCCTTGAGCAGGGTCGGCATATCGGTCGTGACCGTCACGGGCTTATAGTCGCGGCGGCGGGGAAAGCTCGAGATCGGCACATCCTCGCTGGCCTCCAGATCCAGCCCATGCAGGTTTTTCATCGCCCACAGGATATCCCCCTCGGTGATGCTGCCCACATATTCGCCGTTGCGTTTCAACACCGGGATGGTGGCATAGCGCTGGTTTGACCATTTTTCAAGTGTCTGGCGCAGGGTGAAATCCTCGTAAATGTACAGGACATCCTGCTTGGGTGTCAAAAAGAATAAAAGGTTCATGCTTTAAACTGCACTCCTTTGGCAATGTTGTCATACTTCTGTAACCAGTATATACGCTTTGTCTGTAAACTTTGTGAATGGAATGTTAAATCCGCGCCACAAAATAAATTTCTCTGAAATCTCTGTTCAAGCGGGGAAAAAAGGTGTATAATAGCTAATGATTCATATCGTGCAGCTACGGCCTTAGCCGCAGCTAACCCTGTAAAGGAGGATCGCAGATGATCACCAAGGTCAATCCCTATGGACATATTTCGCTGACGAACGACTACTTCTCCGGCCTGGTGGAGCAGGCCGCCAAGCAGTGCTACGGCATTGCCGCCATGGGTCAGGCCCCGGCCGAAAGCGTTGTACGCAGCGCCCTGCGCACCGGCAGTCTGCCGCCGAAGGGTGTCACCGTCACGCAGGAGGGCGGCAAGCTGGTCATCGCCCTGCACATCAAGGTCGGGTTCGGCCTGAACATTTCGACCATCACCCAGAGCATTACCCACCGCGTCAAAGACGAAGTTGAACTTGCCACCGGCTTAAAGGTCGCCCGCATTGATGTCTATGTGGACGATGTCATTGCCGACTAAAGACTGTTTTTACCCAGAAAATATGAGGTGTAACGAAACCATGATTACTGGCCAGACCCTGCGTGACGCCATCCTTTCCGGCGCCAACAATATTGCCAACCAGCGCACCCGCGTGGATGAGCTGAATGTTTTCCCCGTGCCGGACGGTGATACCGGCACGAACATGAGCATGACCATCGGCGCAGCCCGCGCCGAGCTGGAGGCCATGCCCGACAGCTGCACCGTGGCCGAAGCCAGCAAGACCGCTGCCTCTGCCATGCTGCGCGGCGCACGCGGCAACTCCGGCGTTATCACAAGCCTTTTGTTCCGCGGCTTCTCCAAGGCGCTGAAGGATAAGACCGAGGCCTCCGCCGCCGACCTTGCCGCCGCGCTGCAGCAGGGTGTCGAGGCCGCCTACAAGGCCGTCATGAAGCCCACCGAGGGCACCATTCTGACCGTCTCCCGCCTGGCAGCCGAGAAGGCCGCCGAATGCACCGGCATGGAGGTCCCCGCCATGTGGGACGCCACCCTGCAGGCCGGTCAGGCTGCGCTGGACGATACCCCCAACCTGCTGCCCGTGCTGAAAAAGGCCGGTGTCGTGGACGCCGGCGGTCAGGGCATCATGCTGATCTTTGAGGGCATGAAGCAGGTATTCGATGGCGGTGAAATTATCGCCGGTGCCGAGGTCGCCGCCAAGCCCAAGGTCTCCAGCGAGGCCGCGGGCAAGGGCGTCTTTGCCGATGACCTGATGAAGGTCGAGGACATCAAGAACGGCTACTGCACCCAGTTCCTGCTGCACAAGGACGAGGGTGCCAGCGTTACCCGTCTGCGCGCCTTCCTTGAGTCCAACGGCGACTCCGTTGTCGTGATCGAGGATGATGATGTGGCCAACTGCCATGTCCACACCTCCGACCCCGGCATGATGCTGAGCGAGGCCATCAAGTACGGCTACCTGACCAATTTTAAAATTGAAAACATGCATGAGCAGTTCCTCGCCCGCCAGAAGCAGGCCAAGGGTCTGGAGAAGCAGGCCGAGGCCGAGGAGAACCAGACGAGCGAGTTCACCTACGCCGCCGTTGACCCCGAGCGCGAGTACGGCTTTGTGGCCGTGGCCGCCGGCGAGGGCCTGAAGGCTGTGTTCGGCGATCTGGGCGTGGATGCCGTTGTCAGCGGCGGCCAGACGATGAACCCCTCCACCGAGGACATTCTGGCCGCCATCCAGAGCGTACCTGCCAAGACGGTGCTGGTGCTGCCCAACAACAAAAACATCATCATGGCCTCTGAGCAGGCCCAGAAGCTGGCCGACCGCAAGGTCATCGTGCTGCCCACCCGCACCGTGCCTCAGGGCATGACGGCCATGCTGAACTTTGACCCCGACCTGAAGCCGGAGGAGAACGCTGTTGCCATGATGCAGGCGGCCGACCATGTCAACACCGGTCTGATCACCTACGCCGCGCGCGACAGCGAGTTTGACGGCAAGCCCATCAAGAAGGGCGAGATCATGGCGCTGGAGAATGGCAAGATCGTCGCCACCGGCACCGATCTGGTCAAGACGACCTACCGTCTGGCCCGCGCCATGAAGAAGAAGGACACCCAGTTCATCACGGTCATTTCCGGCTGTGATGTCAGTGATGAGGACGCCGAAAAGACGACCGATCTGGTGCGCGCCAAGTGCGGCGGCAACATTGAGGTCAGCCACATCAGCGGCGGCCAGCCGGTCTACTACTACATGATCTCTGTAGAGTGATCCGGACGCTATAACATAAAAAGGCGAATTTGGGGAGGTTCCGAGTTCGCCTTTTTTAGTATATAATTTGCCCCGCGGGCCGATGACGAGCATCGGCCCCTACACAGCAACCTTCCGCGAAAGGAGGTCCCGCGATGGCCACCATCAACGATTCCGTCCAATACCTCAAGGGTGTCGGCCCGGCCTTTGCCAAAAAGTTTGAAAAGCTCGGCATCCATACCATCCGCGACCTGCTTTTGTGCTACCCGCGCAAATACATTGACTACACCCAGCCCTACACCGTTGTGTCAGCACCCTATGACACCGACTGCTGCGTGCGCGCCACCGTGCTGCAGAAGGAGCCGCCCCGCCGCATCACCGGCGGGCGCGTCATGAGCCGCGTGCTGGCGGCGGATGATTCCGGTATCCTGTCCCTGACCTGGTTCAACGCGGCCTACGCGGCCGACAATCTTACGGTGGGGGAGAGCTACTACTTTGAGGGGCGCATCGGCGGGGCGCTGACCCGCCGCGAGCTGCTGCACCCGCTGGTGCGCACCGAGGCACAGGTTGCGGCCTGCCCCTTCGTGGCGGTCTATCCCGGCACAGAGGGGCTGCCTGCCAGCCGCCATGCGGCCTGCGCCCACGCAGCGCTTGCCTATGCGGACGAGCTGACCGACCCGCTGCCCCCTGCGCTGCTGACCCGCTACCGTATGCCCGCCAAAGCGCAGGCGGTGCGCGCCATTCATGCCCCGCAGAACGCCGCCGACCTCGCCGCCGCAAGGCGCAGGCTCATCTTTGAGGAGCTGTATCTGCTGCAGATCGGCATCTTTCTTTTACGCAGCCACGGGCGCAACCGAACCAGCGCACCAATGCACCCGCTGGATCTGGGGCCGTTCTGGCGCAGTCTGCCGTACCCGCCCACCGGGGCGCAGCGCCGTTCGACCGAGGAGATCGTGGGTGACCTGTGCGGCGAGGTGCCGATGAACCGGCTTTTGCAGGGCGATGTCGGCAGCGGCAAAACGCTCGTTGCCGCTGCGGCCATCTGGTTTGCCGCCCAAAACGGCTGGCAGAGCGCCCTGCTGGCCCCGACCGAGATTTTGGCCCGGCAGCATGCCGCAACGCTGGCCGACCGGCTGGAGCCGTTCGGCGTCAATGTCACACTGCTGGTCGGCGGCATGAAGGCCAAGGAGAGGCGCATCGCACTCTCGGCCATTGCGGACGGCCGCGCCGGTCTTGTTGTCGGCACCCACGCGGTCCTGACCGATACGGTGGAATTTAAAAATCTCGGCCTTGCCATCGTGGACGAGCAGCACCGCTTCGGCGTGCGGCAGCGCGGCCTGCTGGCCGGCAAGGCGCAAAGCCCGCATCTGCTGGTCATGAGCGCGACGCCCATCCCGCGCACGCTGGGGCTTTTGATGTACGGCGACCTCGACATCTCCGTGCTGGACGAACTGCCCCCCGGCCGCAAGCCGGTCAAGACCTGGTTCATCACCGGCAAAAAGCGGCGGGACATGTACGGCTTTCTCGACAAGCAGATCGAGGCCGGGCATCAGGTGTACATCGTCTGCCCCGCCATTGAGGAAAACGAGGCCTCCGGCGGTCTGCAGGCCGTGACGACCTATTATACCGAGACCGCCTGCGCGCTGCTGCCCCGCCGCCGCATCGGCCTGCTGCACGGCAAGCTCAAGCCAAAGGAAAAGGACGAGGTCATGCAGAAATTCAAGACGGGGGAGCTGGATGTGCTGGTCTCGACCACCGTCATCGAGGTCGGCGTCGATGTGCCCAACGCCACGGTCATGGTCATTGAGAACGCCGAGCGGTTCGGCCTGTCGGCCCTGCACCAGCTGCGCGGGCGCGTGGGCCGCGGCGCGGCGGACTCCTGCTGCATTTTGATCTCCGACAATGTGAATGAGCCGGTGCGGGAGCGGCTGCAGTTTTTGTGCCGCACCCCGGACGGCTTTGCCGTGGCAAAGTACGATCTGGAAACGCGCGGCCCGGGTGATTTCTTCGGCGCCGCCCAGCACGGCCTGCCAACGCTGCGGGTCGCGGATCTTGTGCAGGACACCAAAACACTGCGGGTCGCACAGGACGAGGCCAAGGCCCTGCTTGCGAAGGATCCGAACCTCATCGACCCGGCCCACCGTGCGCTCTCCGATGAGGTGGAGCGGCTGTTTGAGACCGCCGGGGCGATGAATTAGCAGCCTTCTTTGGCTTCCCCCTCGGGGGAAGCTGCCGCCCGCAGGCGGCTGATGAGGGCAGAGTTTCCCACAGGCAATCCGCAAGCGGGATTTCCCGGCAAGTTCCCCCTCATCCGGGCGCGGTCAGGGCCGCGCCCACCTTCCCCCAAAGGGGGAAGGCATCTTGCCCCTATAAATTCTGTTTCCTCCCTTTTATTTTCCCTTCAATTTTGGTATACTGATAGGTAATTATATAAGGCAACACCGCACAATTCCCGCCCTACGGCTTAAGCACCGCTCCGGCGGCTGCGGCACGGCATCTGCGTTGCCAAAATGCTCGATAAGACATCCAGTATTATCTGCGCTTTTGGCTTAGCAGCTGCCGTGCCTCGCTCGCCGTATCGGCACTTAGAATTATGCGGTATTGCCATAAAGGAAATTTTGCCTATGAAAAAATTCTGCGCGATACTCTTTTCCTTCGTGCTTATTGTGGTGCTGGCTCTGCCGGCGGCCGCAGAAGGGGAGAGTGCTGCCCTCTCTGACACAGCCCCGTCACTTACGGCCCCGGCTGCCTATGTGGTCAACCTCGACACGAACATCGTTGTCTATGACAAAAACAGCGAGGTGCCGCTTTCGGCTGCGAGCCTGACCAAGATGATGACAACGCTGCTTCTGCTGGAAAGTTATCAAGACCAGCTCGATTCGATCAGCCTGACTGCGCCGAGTTATATCTATGATCTGATCTGGGAGCAAAGCACCAACGCCTCGACCGCTGACATCCGCCGGGGCGAGACGCACAGCCTGCGCAATCTGCTGTACGCCATGCTGCTGCCCAGCGGCAACGAGGCTGCCTACATCGTAGCCGACTATATGGGCGGCGGCAGCATTGACAACTTTGTTGCGATGATGAACAACGAGGCCGCCGCCATAGGCTGCACCGGCACGACCTTTGTGGATCCCTGCGGCCTGAACCCCAACAACATCACCACCGCGCGGGATGCCTACCTGATCCTGCGGGCGCTGACGGCCTACGATGTGTTTGCCACCGTTGCCGGCACCCCGACCTACGACATGGGCACCAACAGCCGCTACACAACCCCCGGCACCTATATTTTGCAGAACACCGACAAACTCATCACCAACAGCAGCTACCACCGGGACTACACCAAGGGCGGCAAGACCGGCAGCCTTGGCGAATGGCAGAACTTTGCGGGCTGGCACAGTCAGGACGGTGAAAGCTACATCAGCGTTGTGCTGAATGTGCCGATGGAAAGCGATGAGGGCGGCCGCCCCGCCCTGCTTGAGACCGGTACCCTGATGGACTGGGTGTTTTCGACCTACACCATCGCCCCCGCGCTGGATCCCACCCAGCCCATCACCGAGGTCCGGGTCGCCTACTCTACACAGGCCGACACCGTCATGCTCTACCCGGTCGATAACATGATGACCCTGCTGCCACGGGAGGGCGGCGCAGCCCTGACCGAGCAGGTATTCCATGTGCCGGATCAGCTGCCTGCCCCCATAAAGCAGGGCGATGTCGTGGGCACCGTGACACTGACCATTCAGGGCGAGATCATCGGTACCACAGACCTGATCGCGGGCAGCGATGTCTCCCGCAATCAGCTTTTGTATACGCTGTCCCGCGTGCGGGAGTTTTTTTCCAGCACGTATTGCAAGGTAGTCGTTATGCTGACAATGCTCGTCATCGGCGCCTATCTGATTTTTACCGTCGGCCGCATCCTGCGTATCTGGAGCAAGGAAATGTAAGCCGAATCAATGGAGGTTTTTACCATGTTGGATGTAAAACGCAATCTGACCACCATGACCGATTTTTATGAGCTTACCATGTCGGCAGGCTATCTGGACGAGGGCTATGTCGATAAGATCGCCGTCTTTGATATGTTCTTCCGCCGTGTGCCGGACGGCGGCGGCTACGCCGTCATGGCCGGTCTGCAGCAGTTCATTGATGCGGTGGATCATCTGGAATTTACCGACGAGGACATCACCTACCTGCGCTCCACCAAGACCTTTGATGAAAAGTTTCTGAACTATCTGGCCAACTTCAAGCTGCACTGCAACATCTGGGCCATTGAGGAGGGCATGCCGATCTTCCCGCAGGAGCCGATTGTCACGGTCGAGGGCCCTGCCATCGAGTGCCAGCTGCTGGAAACGCTGCTGCTCGTCACCTTCAACCATCAGTGCCTGATCGCCACCAAGGCCAGCCGCATCGTCCGCTCCGCTGCCGGCCGCCCGGTCATGGAGTTCGGCGCACGCCGCGCGCAAGGGTATGACGCTGCCTACTTCGGCGCGCGTGCCTCCTACATCGGCGGCTGCGGCTCCACCTCCTGCGTCATGGCGGCGCGCGACTTCGGCATCCCAGCCTCCGGCACGATGGCACACAGCTGGGTCCAGATGTTCCCGACCGAGTATGATGCCTTCAAAAAATACGCCGAGCTGTACCCCGATGCCTGCGTGCTGCTGGTGGACACCTACAATGTGCTGCGCCACGGCGTGCCCGATGCGATCAAGGTCTTTGACGAGGTGCTCAAGCCGATGGGCAAGCGCCCCAAGGGCATCCGCATCGACTCCGGCGACATCGCCTACCTGTCCAAGAAGGCCCGCAAGATGCTTGATGAGGCCGGCTACCCCGACTGTACGATCTGCGCGTCGAACTCTCTGGATGAGTACATCGTCCGCGACCTGATCCTGCAGGGTGCCCGCGTGGACAGCTTCGGCATCGGCGAGAATATGATCACCGCCAAGAGCGACCCCGTGTTCGGCGGCGTGTACAAGCTGGCCGCCGTGAAAGAGGACGACGGCAGCTACACCCCCAAGATGAAGCTGTCCGAATCTGCGGAGAAGATGACGATCCCCTGCCTGAAAAAGGTCTGGCGTATCTATGATCAGGACGGCAAGGCGATGGCTGACCTTATCACGATGGCCGATGAGGCGGTGGAAACGCAGCATGGCATCACGCTGTTTGACCCGATCGAGACATGGAAGGAATGCACCTATGTCAACTGCACGGCGCGCTGCCTGTCCACCCTCATCTATGATCACGGCCAGCGCGTCTACACCTCGCCCAGCCTTGATGACATCCGCAAGTTCTGCAAGGCGCAGATCAATACCCTGTGGGATGAGGTCAAGCGCTTTGAGAACCCCCACCGCTACTATGTGGACCTGAGCCAGAAGCTTTGGGATACCAGAAGCGCACTGCTGAAGAAGCTGTCGAAGTAAAAAATCTCCGGCTTCCCCCTTGGGGGAAGCTGCCGCCCGCAGGCGGCTGATGAGGGGCAGGCTTGCCAATACCGTCCGTTTACGGGTCGCCGCGGAAACGCAGCCCCTCATCCGTCTGCGGGCAGGGCCGCAGACACCTTCCCCCAAGGGGGAAGGCATTTCTTCCCAAAAACTCCCACCATCCTTACAAAACGGTTACAGCCCGCGCCCCCTGCACATACTGTGGTCACACAGCTTGTGCGGGGGGATTTTGTATGTTGGAGCAGCTTTCATTGTTTTTTCTGGGCGGCGGGGCCTATGCTGCGCTCGAGCTGGCCTGGCGGGGTACTACCCACTGGACGATGTTCGCAGCGGGCGGGGCCTGCCTCTGCCTTTTGCAAAAGCTGGCTGCTGCACCGCTGCCGCTGGCCGGGGCCGCCGCCCTGGGCGCAGCCGGCGTCAGCGGGCTGGAGCTGGCGGTGGGGGCAGTCTGCCGCAGCCTGCTGCACACCGAGGTGTGGGACTATACCGCCGAGTGGGGGAATGTGGCCGGGCTTATCTGCCCGCGGTACTCCTTTTACTGGTTTTTGCTCTGCGGGTGGGTCATCTTTGTGCTGCGGGGCGTAGAAAGTACCGTTTATCACCCTCAAAATTCCCTGTCCGACAGTTAAAGTCCAAATTATCGTACCGTCTGTCTGGTATACTGAGATCATACCAGATAAGAAAGGCGGTACACACCATGACCCAGCAGTTTCGTTATGTCGGCGGCCACATTGAGGTCTTTTCCGAGAGCGGCGAGTTTCTTTTTTCTGCGGACACCATGCAGGAGGCATGGGAGGAATTGTCCGCGTAGCGCGCACAGTTGCCGCGCGAATATGTACACTATGCCGAAATAGTGGAATATATACAAATAACTTTTGTAACTTTGTACAAATTGCAGCTTGCAAAAGCAAGCTCCTTCGCATATAATAAAGACAGAAAGAGGGAAGCGGAAAGCCTCCCGATATACACTGCCCTACACTAGGAAAGGAGATGGGGTTGCAATGTTGAAGCTGCACACTTTGGCCAAATGGATGTACGGTTTTTTGGAGCCTGAGCGCCCCTACGGCTTGCCGGAGGATGTTTACAATGATGTGATCCCTTCGGGCATCCACAATTACAATCGCAACGAGCTTTTTTAAAGCCGCTTAACCTCCAAGCTCCGGCACGGCCCGCAAGCCCCGTGCCGGGGTATTTTTTTGCAATAATGCGGCACGGTGAATCGTAATATATGTAAAGCCTTCCCCCAGAGGGGGAAGGTGGCCGAGCGAAGCGAGGTCGGATGAGGGGCGCACTTGCCGCAGCCATCCACAAATGGGCTATTGTGGGTGGCTGCCCCTCATCAGTCCCCTTCGCAGACAGCTTCCCCCGGGGGGGGAAGCCTTTTTCAAAAACTTTTACTTGTTTTTTTCGTCAAAACACGGTATTCTATACTAAGTATATTATGCCTTTCAAAAGGAGCGACCTATGAAACTCATCACCTTTACCGTGCCGTGCTACAACTCGGCCGCATATATGGACCATTGCATCACGACCCTGCTCACCGCGGGGGAGGACGCCGAGATCATCCTTGTGGATGACGGCTCCAAGGACGACACCGGCAAGATCGCCGATGCCTACGCCGAAAAGTACCCCGACATCGTCCGCGTCATCCATCAGGAGAACGGCGGCCACGGCGAGGGCGTCAATCAGGGCATCCGCAATGCCACCGGCGTCTACTTCAAGGTCGTGGACTCCGATGACTGGCTGGACACCGATGCCCTGCAGAAGGTCCTAGCTGAGCTGCGCGCCCACCTAGGCGATGAACAGCCGCTTGATTTGATGATGGCCAACTATGTCTATGAGCATGTGGCTGACAACACCCAGAATGTCGTGGACTACAAGGGCATCCTGCCCGAGGGCCGCGTCTTCCATTGGAACGAGATCGGCAAGTTCCCGCCGAACAAAAACATCCTGATGCACTCGGTCATCTACCGCACCGAGGTGCTGCGCCGCAGCGGCATGGAGCTGCCCAAGCACACCTTCTATGTTGACAACATCTTCGTCTACCAGCCGCTGCCGCAGGTCAAGACCATTTATTATATGAACCTTGACCTCTACCGTTACTTCATCGGGCGCGAGGATCAGAGCGTCAACGAGGCCAACATGATCAAGCGTGTTGACCAGCAGCTGCGCGTCACCCGCATTATGATGAACGCGGTCGATGTCTATGCCCTGCCGCCGGAGCAGGACAAGCTGCGCGCCTACATGCTGAATTATTTCTCGATGATGATGGCGATCTCCAGCATCTTCCTGACGCTGGACGGCAGCAAGGAGGCACTGGCCAAGCGCCGCCAGCTGTGGGATGACCTCAAGGCGCACGACGGCCACCTCTACCGCCGCTGCCGTTTCTCGGTGGCGGAGGGCTGCAACCTGCCCGGCTGGCTGGGCAGCAAGATCAGCATCGGCGGCTACCGCATTGCCCAGAAGATCTTCAAGTTCAACTGAGGGCGCGCCATGCAGGACTATACAATCATCTTGTTTGATCTGGACGGCACGCTGACGGACTCCGCCCCGGGTATCCTGAACTCCGTGCGCTACGCCTGCCGCAAGCTCGGCCTTCCCATCCCCGGCGAGGAGACGCTGCGCCGCTTTCTCGGCCCGCCGCTTATCGCCTCCTTTCGGGAGCTGATGGGTTTGGACGCCGCCGGGGCCGACCGCGCCGTCAGCGCCTTCCGGGAGTATTTCCCCACAAAGGGCCTGTTTGAGAACGAGATCTACCCGGGCATACCGGCCCTGCTGGCCGATATTAAATCCGCCGGGAAAACGGTCATCATCGCCACCAGCAAGCCGGAGGCGTATGCCCGGCGTATTCTGGAGCATTTCGGTCTAGCGCAGTACTGCGATTTCATCTGCGGTGCCACGCTCGATGAGACCCGCACCGACAAGGCTGAGGTCATTGCCTACGCACTGGAAACGGCAGGCATCACTGACAAGAGCCGCGCCGTCATGGTCGGCGACCGCGAGCATGATGTGCTGGGTGCCAAGAAAAACGGCCTGCCCTGCATCGGGGCCGTCTACGGCTACGGCTCTGCCGAGGAGCTGACCGCCGCCGGGGCCGCTGCTCTGGCTGACACGGTGGACGAGCTGCACAAGCTGCTGCTGGGATAAATCAAATGGGAGACAGCCTGCGCTGCCTCCCGTTTTTTATTGGTCCCGGTCGTTGTAATAGAGATACCACCCGCGGAAGCCGTACCCGATGCCGAGAGCGCCCAGCACCAGCAGCATAGCCGCCTTGTCGGGCCAAAGCGGCATATTCCGGGTGCAGACCCAGACCACCGCCAATGCAAGGCATACAAGCACCGGCAGGCCGTAGTGCAGAAATCTCTGCACCCGCAGCCGCTTCGGGTCGCCCTCCGCCGCCAGCGCCGATGGATCGCACACCTCGCACCGCACCCGCAGGATCGGGATATTGCGCACATGGCTTGAATACCGCACGGCCTTGTACTCGATGCCGTCCAGCGTAAACCGCGGTGTCATGCCCTCGTGGGTGATGACGATCTCCTCGCCGCAGTTCGCCGCCCAGGCCAACAGCTCGGCGGTAAACTCCTGCGGGGTTGCAATGGCGGTGTCCGGCGTAAAGGTAAACTGCCGCTTATGCTCGGCAGCCGCCATTTTGCGGTAGTCCTGCACCCAGCCGGTAAACCAGCCGCCCGCCGGGGCAGGGGAGTCCATCCGCTCAAGGCAGCTGTCCACATCCAGCTCCGCCGCCGTACGGTCGCCGGCGGCCAGCTCCGTGCAGAAGGCGGCCGCCGCCGCCAGCTTTTGCTGCTCGGCCTCCAACCGTTGCCGCTGGCGTTCGGCAGCCTCGGCCAGCGGCAGGGTACCGTTCAGCACCGTGCCGATCTCCTCGACCGGCATATCCAGTGTGCGCAGCATCCGGATCAGCTTCAGTGCGCGTACATCCGCCTGCGAATAGATGCGATACTCATTTTCCGGGTTGCGGGCGGGGGTCAGCAGCCCGGCCTGCTCATAATAGCGGATATTGCGGGCGGACACGCCCGATTGCTCCGCTGCCTGCTTGATGTTCATGACATCACGCTCCTTTCACCCTCACCTTACACCCTGCACCCACTGGAAGGTCAATACTTTTCGTAAAATAACCATATCATATTTCGTAAAATTGTGCTATACTGTTTTCATATATCAATACAAAAGAGGGAATTTATCATGTACAAACCCGGTGACGATAAGCTCGAGGTCCGTGAATTGCTGGTCAAAGCCTTTGCCAGCGCGTGGGAGGCCGGCGAAAAGGCCGTTGACCGCGACACCTACATCAATTCCAGCATCAATGTGATCGACTCTCTGCAGGTCGGCCCTGAGATGATCTACGGCGAGGAGGGCCAGGGCCTGCTGGACGATGAGCTCGACCATCTGCCCGATATGCTGCGTGCCGACGGCGCGTGGGTCTACTACGCCGTGCCTGCTGAGAACTATTTTATCCTGACCTGGATGGAGGACGCCGAAAAGGCCGCTGCCAAGGTCAACTCCCTGAAGGACGAGGAGGACAGCCTGGCCTGCATCGTGGACCTGACACAGGAGTGGACGCACACCGAGGCATAAACCGCAAAAACGCCGAGAGGGGAGGGAAAACCGCATGAGCCGCGATACGATACGCCTGCCGCGTGATGCTTACCGACTGCTGCAGACGCTGCGCGCCGCCGGGCACAGTGCCTATGTGGTGGGCGGCTGCGTGCGCGACAGCCTGCTGGGCCGTCTGCCCGGCGACTGGGACATCTGCACCTCCGCCCGACCCGACCAGCTGCGGGCGATCTTCCATGACCAGCGGCTTATCCTGACCGGCGAAAAGCACGGTACAGTAGCGGTCATCCTGCACGGCAAGCCGTATGAGATCACGACCTACCGGCTGGACGGCAGCTACCGCGACCACCGCCACCCCGACAGCGTGCAGTTTGTGGACGACCTTGCCGCCGACCTTGCGCGGCGGGACTTCACCGTCAACGCCATGGCCTATGCCCCCGGCGAGGGGATCATCGACCTCTACGGCGGCCGCCGTGATCTGGCCGCCGGTATCGTGCGGTGTGTCGGCACACCCGCGGACCGCTTTGCCGAGGATGCGCTGCGCATCCTGCGGGCCCTGCGGTTCACCGCAAAGCTCGGCTTTACGCTGGAGCCTGCTACCGCTGCCGCCGCGCTGGCGGCCCGCGACACCCTGCGCACCGTCAGCGCCGAGCGGCTCTATGCCGAGCTGGACGGCCTGCTGCTGGCCCCCGGCGCCGGGAAAACGCTTGCGCAGTACGGCGAGATTCTGGGCGGCGTAGTGCCGGAGATCCTGCCCTGCATCGGCTGCACCCAGCCGGGGCGGTGGCACTGCTACGATGTGTGGCAGCATTCTGCCGCCGCTGTGGCCGCACTTGACCTGCGCGGACAGGACACCCGCGGCGTGCGGGTGCTGTGCTGGGCCACCTTTTTGCACGACATCGCCAAGCCGCAGTGCCGCACAGTCGGCCCCGACGGCGCGGCGCATTTCAAGGGGCACAACCAGCGCGGGGCGCAGGCTGCCCGCACGATCCTGCGCCGCCTCAAGGCCCCCGCCTACCTCACGGACGGCGCGGTGGGGCTGATCGCCGTCCATGATGCCCCGCTGCCCGCCGACGATGCGGGCATCCTCAAGCTGCTGAACCGCAGCGGGGCGATCTTCCTGCGGCGGCTCTGTGTGCTGAAATACGCCGATCTGGACGCCCACGCCGCGACACCGGAGGTCGCGGCCCGCCGCGCCGAGGTTGAACGCTTTGCCTGCCGCATGGACGAGCTTGCCAAGACCGGCTGCTACACAATGCGTCAGCTGGCCGTCAACGGCGCCGACCTGATGGATGCGGGCATTCCCGCCGGGCCCGGCGTCGGCGCAACACTGCAAACACTGCTTACCGCCGTTATGGAGGGCCGCCTGCCCAACGAGCGGGAGGCCCTGCTGGAGGCTGCAACCGTATGATATGGGGAGTTGGCATAGACCTGTGTGACGCAGACCGCATCGAGAAAAGCCTTGCAAAGCCGAGCTTTCTCGACCATGTGTTTGCACCGGCGGAGCAAGCCCTGCTCTCCGCCCTTGGCGAAAAGCGCCGTGCCGAAACCGCAGCCGCCAATTTTGCGGCCAAGGAGGCCTTTTTGAAGGCTGTCGGCACCGGGCTGGGCGGCTTTGCCCTCTGCGATCTGGCCGTGCTGCGCCGGGAAAGCGGTGCGCCCTATTTTGCGCTGACCGGCCCCGCCGCCGCATGGGCTGCCGAGCAGGGCGTGACCGTCCATCTCAGCCTGACCCATGAGCGCGGTCTGGCAAATGCGATTGTGATTTTGGAGAAAGTATAGGCGCTGTCTATTCTTTCACGGAGGTGACCTATGCCCGGTAAAACCGCGCGCAGCAGCAATCTGGAGCTGCTGCGCATCCTCTGCATGCTGCTCATCATCGGTGACCATCTGACCGGGCAGGGCGGCATTGCGAACTATACCACGCTGCCGTCCTCCTTCGCGTTCTGTCTGATCGGCTGCGGGTCGCGCATCGCCTGCAGCGTGTTCATCCTCATCGGCGGGTGGTTCCTGTGTGAACAGCAGTACAAGACCCGCCGCCCGCTCTCGCTCTGGCTGTCGCTCTGGCTCTACACCGTGCCGGTGACGCTGCTCTGCCGTCTGGGCGGGCTGGATGTCTCCCTCGGCGCACTGCGCTGGGCGCTCTTTCCGGCGTCCACACGGCAGCTGTGGTTCATCTCGGATTATCTGCTGCTGCTGCTCTGTGTGCCGCTGCTGAACCGGCTGCTGCACGGGCTGCCGCGCACAGCGCATCGCGGTGCGCTGGCGGCGCTGGCCGTGCCGCTGCTCGTCTACCCGACCCTGTTCGCGGAAAACGGCCTTACCGGCGATACCGCCTGGATGTTTTTGTATGAGTATCTGCTCATCGCCTATCTGCGCCGCTATCCGGACAACCGTCTGACGCGGCTTCTGCAGCGCCGCTGCGCTGCGCTGCTCCTCGGGCTGGGGCTGCCGCTCGTCAACACCGCTGTGCGCGCAGTGCTTGAAATGTGCGGCCTGACCGACGGCAAAGCGTTTCAGTACATTGCCTACTACCGCACCGCGCTGGGCGCACTGCCCAACCTGCTGGCCGCACTGGCGCTGTTTTATCTGTTCAAGGGGCTGTCCTTAGGCTCTGTCCGGTGGATCAACGCCCTGTCCGGCACAACGCTCGGCGTCTACATTCTGCACCAGATCCCCGCGTTCCGGGGCTTCCTCTGGAACGGGATCCTGCAGGCGCAGGCGCACCACGGCTCGGTCGGCTACACGCTGTTTGCGGTGGCGGCTGTATTCCTCGGCTGTGCGGCGGTGGATGCTGCCCGCACCGCGCTTGTCATGCGCCCGCTGGAAAAAACAAGGCTGTTCCACACCCTCTGTGAAAAAGGCGATGCACTCGCCGCAAAAATCACAGCCGATGATTAAAAAGACCTCCCTCTGCTTATACTTTCAGTAACAAGCAAAGGGAGGTCTTTTCTATGGAAGTACACCGCGGAGAGGTTTTTTACGCCGACCTGAGCCCTGTCGTGGGATCGGAGCAGGGGGGCATACGGCCGGTACTTATCATACAGAATGAGATCGGCAACCGGCACAGCCCCACCGTCATTGCAGCCGCCATCACAAGCCGTCAGGACAAAAACCGCCTGCCCACCCACATCAATGTGCGGGCCGACCGCTGCGGTCTGGCAAAGGACAGCATCATCCTGACCGAGCAGATCCGCACGCTAGACAAGCGCCGCCTGCGCGAGCGCGCCGGCTGCATCCCGCCCGATGACATGCGCCGCGTGGATGAGGCGCTGGGCGTCTCCATGGGGCTGGAAAGCGCGGATGTGCATCATGATGGGGGCTATTTTTGAGCACGCCGCGCTGCCGAATACGCCTTTCACGGCAGGAAGTTCGCCGCCACCGGTGCCAGAAGCGCAGTCATGATGCCCGCCACGGCAATCGCCAGCCCGCTCATCGCGCCCTCGATCTCGCCCATCTGCAGGGCCTTGCTCGTGCCGATGGCGTGGGCTGAGGTACCCAGTGCCAGCCCCTTGGCCAGCGGGTCTGTAATATGGCAGACCTTGCACACCGTCTCGCCCAGCAGGCTGCCGACGATGCCTGTCAGGATGATGACCGCCCCGGCCAGCGCGGCTGTGCCGCCCAGCGTTTCGGCCACATCCATGCCGATGGCTGTCGTGACAGACTTGGGCAGAAAGCTCACGGCATGGCTGCGCTCAAGCCGCAGCACCCACGCCATGGCCAGCACGCTGCCCAGACTCGTCAGCACGCCCGCCGCGATCGATGCAAAGATAGCGGCCAGATTCTTCTCCAGCAGCTCCCACTTTTCATACAGGGGGATGGCCAGACTGACTGTGGCAGGCATCAGCAGCCAGCTTACAGGCTGGGCGCTGGCCTTGTAATCGGCGTAGGGCACGCCGAAGCAGCTCAAAAACACGATGACGAAGATACTGCCCATCAGCAGGGGATTGAACAGGGCCTTGCCCGTCTTGCGGTTGACCCAGACGCCAGCGGCATAGGCTGCCAGCGTGGCCAGCACGCCCCAGCTGCCGCACTGCTGCAAAAACTCAGCCATTTTTATGCTCCTTTCCACCTGCGCATTTCTGCGCCACCATGCCGGTGACCGCCATGACCAGCGCCGTGACTGGCACGATGGCCAGCACGGCGGGCAGCAGCAGGTTGATAAGCTGGCTGCCCAGCTCCATAACGCCGGCCGCCGCCGGGACGAACAGCAGCGGGAAGATGCCGGTCAAAAACAGACCCGTCTCCCGCACCTGCTCCAGCTTGAGCAGCCCGGTTTTGAGCGCAACGACCATCAGCAAAAGGCCGTACACACTGGCCGGAATCGGCAGCGGCAGCACCGCCGCCAGTACCTCGCCCGCCAGGCAGAACGCCGTGATGCGGGCAAACTGGAAAATATACTTCACGCAATAACCCTCTTTTACCCAAAATTCGTGTACCATCATACCACGCGCGTCAACATTCGGCAAGTTGTACATTGTATGAAAACCGTCCACATTTTCACACCGCAGTTGTAGGAAACAGCACTTGTAATTTGAAATAAGCTGTGGTATACTAACCGCAAACAAATGAATTTCACTCGAAAAGAGGTTTTGACCATGTCTTTACTGAAAAAACTGGCCGGTCTGGCCGTGGGTGCCGCTGCCTTGGGCGCTGCCGCTTATGTCCTGAAAAACCGTGAGCACGGCGAGGAGTATGAGCATATTGTGGGCCCGGAGGACGAGGTCGAGCCTGAGACCGAGTCCGCCGAGCCCGCCGACGAGGATGCGTCTGCTGTGGCTGAACCTGCCCCCGCTGCCGCACCTGAGGAACCTGCCGTCCCCGCCGAAACAGCACAGCCCGAGGAACCCGCGGAAGTTGAAGAAACCCCCGCCCCGAAGGCTGCCGACTACGACACCCCCAACGTGAACCCGGTCGAGCTGGGCCACACGGAGGCCCCCCGCACGGCGGACGGCAAGATCGACCCCACCCAGATCGTTGACCCCGCTGTGGCAGGCGACTGGGAGGAGCAGGGCTGCAAGGGCTGATATACCAAACGCACAAGGCGCATCTTTGTTTTATGGCAAAGGTGCGCCTTTTTTGTATTTGTTGCTGCGGGACCGCGCCGCGGCGGGCAGGGGACTGGCCGCCGCACCGTAGCCGCAATTTCCGCGCACAAATGTCCGCGATTTTACTACAAAAGCACTTTACAACTTTAGTGCAGTAAAGTATAATAGAATTTGTATCGGATCAGAGAGGTAGGAATGTTATGGAGATCGAACTCAAGAGCTTTACCCCCGCCGAGCAGGCGACCTTCCGTCTGCGTGCCCTGTATGAGCAGGCCGGCTACCGCAAGTACCGCGCCTCCCGGTTTGAGGAATACGCGCTGTATCAGGAATATCAGCGCTTCCTGCCGGACTCGCAGGTCATCACCTTCACCGATCTGGACGGCAAGCTGCGCGCCATCAAGCCCGATGTGACGCTGTCCATCGCCAAGACGGCGCAGCCCGCCGCAGGGGAGTGCAAGCGCTTTTATTATAATGAGGAGGTCTGCCGCCCCAGCCGCGAAAGCCACACCTTCCAGACCATCCACCAGATGGGTTTGGAGAACATGGGTGCCGTGGACGCCGATGAACAGGCCGCCGTTGTGCGGCTGGCGCTGCAAAGCCTTGCCGCGCTGGAAGTTCCCACCGTGCTGGAGCTCAGCCACATGGGCTATCTGACCGCGCTGCTGGATGCGCTGGCGGTGCCCGCCGAAGCACGAGGCAAAATCCTTGATTTCCTGCGGGCCAAAAACGCCCATGAGCTGCGCACCGCCGCGCTGGATGCCGGGCTGGATGCGTCCGCCGCCGAGGCCCTGACCGGACTGCTGGCTTTGCACGGCCCCATGGGCACTACGCTGACCGCCGCGCGCGCCGCCTGCCGGTGCGAGGCCCAGCGCGCCGCCCTAGATGAGCTGCAGGCGCTGCAGAACGCCTTGGGCGAGGCTGGGCGCGGCACCCAGCTGGATCTGAGCATGGCCGATGAGATGGAGTATTACAACGGCCTTGTCTTTACCGGCTATGTGGCGGGCATTCCCCGCGCCGTGCTGAAGGGTGGCCGCTACGATTACCTGATGCAGCGGTTCACGCCGGGGGCCAACGCCATCGGCTTCGCCATCTATCTGGACGAGTTGGAGCGCCTGGCCGCACCGCTGCCCCCCGTACAGCAGCAGGGCGGCGAAAAAATCTGGCTGAACATCGCCCTGCCGAAGGGCCGCCTTGGCGACAAGGCCTACAAGCTGCTGGCGGGCGCGGGCTACAGCGCCACCGAGGATTATAACGACACCCGCAGGCTGGTGGTGGAAAACCCCGATGCCTGCGTGCGGTATTTCCTCGTCAAGCCGAGTGATGTTGCCATTTATGTCGAGCACGGCGCAGCGGACATCGGCATTGTGGGCAAGGACATCCTGACCGAGTCGGGCGCGGATGTCTATGAGCTGCTGGATACCGGCATGGGCAAATGCCGTATGTGCGTGGCCGGTCCCGCCACCTTTGCCGATGACGAAAGCCGCGCACTGCGGGTGGCCACAAAGTTTGTCAACATCGCCCGCAGCCACTATGCGCGCCGCGGCCGTGACATTGATATTATCAAGCTGAACGGCTCGATCGAGCTGGCCCCGATTCTGGGGCTGTCCGATGTGATCGTTGACATTGTGGAGACCGGCACGACCCTGAAGGAGAACGACCTGACCGTTATCGAGGAATTTATGCCGATCTCGGCCCGGTTCATCGCCAACAAGGCGAGCTATAAATTCAAATACGCCCAGCTGACCGAGCTGCTGAACAAGATGAAGGAGGCCCTTGCAAGATGATCCGTCTGTATGATTTTGATGAGGTACGCCCCGAGGAGATCCTCAACCGCGACATCCGCGCCGAAGCCGATGTGGAGGCCACCGTTGACGCCATCATCGCCGATGTGCGCGCCCGCGGCGATGCCGCCCTGATCGAATACGCCGCCAAATTTGACCACGCCGAATTGACCGATGTGCGGGTCAGCCAGGCCGAGATCGATGAAGCCTTTGCCGAGCTGGAAAAGACTGATCCGGAGTTTATCACGACCCTGAAGATGGCCGCCGGGAATATCCGCCGCTTCCATGAGCAGCAGCTGCACAAAAATTTCGTAGTCAACGACACCCCCGGCATCGTGCTGGGGCAGAAGTACACCCCCATCCAGCGCGCCGGTGTCTATGTGCCGGGCGGCACGGCTGCCTACCCCTCGACCGTTTTGATGGATGTCATCCCGGCCAAGGTCGCGGGCGTCAAACAAATCGTCATGACGACCCCCGCAGGGCGGGACGGCAAGGTAAACCCCGCCATTCTGGCCGCGGCGGTCATTGCGGGCATTGATTTGATTTTCAAGACGGGCGGCGCACAGGCCGTAGCCGCGCTGGCTTATGGCACCGAGAGTGTTCCCGCCGTGGACAAGATCGTCGGCCCCGGCAACATCTATGTTGCCACCGCCAAGCGCAAGGTTTTCGGCAAGGTCGGCATTGATATGATCGCAGGACCGTCTGAAATTCTTGTTCTGGCAGACAGCAGCTGCAACCCCGCATGGGTGGCCGCCGACCTTCTGAGCCAAGCCGAGCACGATAAGTTGGCCAGCCCCGTGCTTGTCACCGACAGCTGGGATCTGGCCAAGGCCGTGCAGGCCGAGCTGGAGGTACAGATCCCGCAGCTGCCCCGCGCTGCCATCGCCCGCGCGAGCGTGGACACCAACGGCAAGATCATCGTGACCGATGACATGCGCAAAGCCATCGAAGCCGTGAACATCATCGCCCCCGAGCATCTGGAGATCTGCGTGGACGACCCGTTTGCCGTGCTGAACTCGGTGCAGAATGCGGGCAGCATCTTCCTTGGCAAGAATGTACCCGAGGCACTGGGCGACTATTTTGCCGGCCCGAACCACACGCTGCCCACCAGCGGCACAGCGCGTTTTTCCAGCCCTCTGGGCGTGGACGATTTCGTCAAGAAGTCGAGCTTTATTTATTACACCCGCGAAGCCCTGAGCGAGGTGCAGAGCCGCATCGCCGATTTTGCCGAGCACGAGGGCCTGCACGCCCACGCCAAGAGTGTGACGATACGGTTTGAGGAATGAGTTTACCGAAGCGAAAATCCAACCGTTTGCCGCAATTTGATTATGGCACAGTCGGCGCGTATTTCATCACGATTTGTTCCCGAGATAAAGCAAAAGTTTTCGGCCGTGTCGTAGGGGGCGGCGTCCTCGACGCCCCGCGCACGCTGCCGTCGCCGCACGGTAAAATTGTAATCGCACAAATCGAATCAATGACAAATTTTTACCCGGGTTTGCAAATTGAAAAATTTGTGCTCATGCCGAATCATATCCATTTGATTGTTGCAGTCACGCAAAGCCCGACCGGGGCGTCGAGGACGCCGCCCCCTACAACCGTGTGTGCCAATCAATCCATTCCGGCATTTGTTTCCACGCTCAAGCGCATGACAAACCGCGCAGCAGACACACAACTGTGGCAGCGCGGGTATTATGACCACATCATCCGCGACCAACTCGACTATGACACCATCTGGCGCTACATCGACGAAAACCCCGCCAAATGGCATCTTGACCGGTTTTATATTCCGGAGGGGGAAAAACACCCATGAGCCGTTATTTTACCAAAACCCTCGCATCGCTGGAGCCATATACCCCCGGCGAACAACTCAAAATCGCTGATATTGTCAAGCTCAACGCCAACGAAAACCCGTACCCGCCCGCTCCCGGCGTGGCGGCGGCGGTGGCGGCGGCGGTGCCGGGGCTGCGGCTGTACTCCGATTTGACCAACGGCGACCTGAACGCCGCCATTGCCAGGCATTGGGGCGTACGCCCGGAAAACATCCTCTGCGGCAACGGCAGCGATGAAAACCTGCTGCTTGCGCTGCGGGCCTTCTGCGATGAGAACACACCGCTGGCCTTTGCCGATGTGACCTACAGCTTTTACACGGTGCTGTGTGACCTTTTACATATTCCGCAGCACATTCTCCCGCTGGAGGACGATCTGACCATCGACCTTACCAAATACTGCGGTCTGCATGAAACGATCGTCATCGCCAACCCCAACGCCCCGACCAGCCTGCTGGCCCCGGTCGCGGCCATTGAGGAAGTGCTGAAAACAAACCCAGATAACATTGTGATCGTCGATGAAACCTATGTCGAGTTCGCGCCGGCCGGCTCATCCTGCCTGCCGCTTTTGGACAAATATGACAACCTTGTCATCACCCACACCTTCTCCAAGACACACAATCTCGCGGGTGCGCGGCTGGGCTTCTGCATCGCGCGGCCGGAGCTGATTGCCGACATGAACCGCGTCAAATTCAGCTACAGCCCCTACAATGTCAATTCAATGACTCAGGCGGCCGGTGTAGCCGCCATCTCCGACGAGGCTTATTTCGCCGATGTAACGGCGAAGGTCATCGCCGAGCGCACCCGCACCACCGCCGAGTTGCGCAGGCGCGGTTTCACCGTCTTCGACTCGTCCACAAACTTCCTGTTTGCCGCAACCGACCGGATGCCCTGCCGGGAAATTTTTGAAAAACTCCGCGACCGCGGCATCCTGATCCGCCATTTCAACGCCCCGCGCATCTCCGGCTACCTGCGCATCACAATCGGCACCCCCGACCAGATGCAGCGGTTCCTCACCGCGTTGGATGAGATTTTAAAAGGGTAAATGTATACAGAGGGGGAAGTATTATGATCGCAATCGTTGACTACGGCGTGGGGAATCTGTTCAGCCTTTCGTCCAGCGTCAAAAGTCTGGGCGCGGAGGTCCGCGTCACCCGCGATGCGGCGGACCTGCGGGCGGCAGATCATATCCTGCTGCCCGGTGTCGGGGCGTTTGCCGACGCTATGGCCAAGCTCGAGGCCACCGGCCTTGTGCCTGTTCTGCGCGAAGAAACACAGAAAAAGCCGCTGCTGGGCATCTGCTTGGGCATGCAGCTTCTGTTTGAAGAAAGCTATGAGTACGGTGCACACCGCGGCCTTGGGCTTATCCCCGGTGCGGTCTGCCCGCTGGCGGATGATCTGCGCGACCCTGCGCTCAAGGTGCCCCACATCGGCTGGAACGCCTTGGACATTGTGCCCGGGCGCGAGGCCGACCCGCTGTTCAAGTATATCCAAAGCGGCGAGTATGTCTATTATGTACACAGCTATTACGCCAAAAACTGCGCTGCATCGACACTGGCAACCAGTGACTACAGCATCCCCGTGACCGGCGCGGTGCGGCAGGGGCTGGTGTACGGCACCCAGTTCCACCCCGAAAAGTCGGGGGACACCGGCCTGCGCCTGCTGAAGGCCTTTGCCGAACTGTAACGACAAACGGAGGAGATCACGATGAAATTATATCCCGCCATTGATCTGCGCGGCGGTCAGGCCGTGCGGCTCTATCAGGGCGATTACGAAAAAATGACCGTCTACAACGCCGACCCCGTGGCGCAGGCGCAGGAATTTATTGACGCAGGTGCGAAATATCTGCATGTTGTAGATCTGGACGGCGCTAAGGACGATACCACCGCAAACCTGCAGACCATCGCCGCCATCGCCAAGCTCGGCGGCTTGAAGATCGAGGTCGGCGGCGGCATCCGTGACGAGGCACGCATCCGCCGCTATCTTGATCTGGGCGTGGACCGCTGCATCCTCGGCACGATTGCCGTCAAGGATTTCGCTTTTACCCGGGAAATGGCCCAAAAGTACGGCGCACAAATCGCGGTCGGCGTTGATATGCGGGACGGCCTTGTGGCTGTCAACGGCTGGAAGGAGGTCACCCCCGAGCCGGGTGTGGCATTCTGCCGCCACTGCGCCGAGGCGGGCGTCAAGGCTGTTATTGCCACCGATATTTCCCGGGACGGCACACTGCAGGGAACAAATCTCGACCTCTATCGTGAGCTTTTGACAATTCCCGGGCTGGAGGTCACCGCCAGCGGCGGAATTGCCGCCATGGCTGAGTTGGCCGAGCTGCAGGCCATGCACTGCCACGCCGCCATTCTGGGCAAGTCCATTTATACCGGGGCCATTGATCTGGCCAAGGCTGTGCGGCTGTACGAGGGGGAGTGAACGCATGATTACCAAACGCATTATTCCTTGTCTGGACGTCAAAAACGGGCGTGTTGTCAAGGGTGTGAATTTTGAGGGTCTGCAGGACATGGCCGACCCGGTCGAGATGGCGCGGTACTACAACGCTTCCGGTGCAGACGAGCTTGTTTTTTACGATATTACGGCCAGTGTTGAGGGGCGCGGACTCTTCACCGATATTCTGCGTGAGGTCGCAAGCCAGATCTTCATTCCGCTGACCGTCGGCGGCGGCATCAACACGCTGGACGATTTTGACCGGGTTCTGAAATGCGGTGCCGACAAGGTCAGCGTCAACTCCGGCGCCATCCGCAATCCGGGCCTGATCCCGGCTGCGGCCCAAAAATACGGCAACCAGTGTGTTGTGCTTTCCGCCGACATCAAGCGGGTGGACGGCAGATTCATGCTGTTCGCCAAGGGCGGGCGCGAGAACACCGGCATGGATGCCCTTGACTGGCTCGAGCAGGGCGTAAAAAACGGCGCGGGGGAGCTGGTCGTAAACTCCATTGACACGGACGGCGTGAAAAACGGCTTTGACCTTGAGCTGCTCGATGCCGTGGCCGCCCGCTGCGCCGTGCCCATCATCGCCTCCGGCGGTGCCGGCAAAAGGGAGGACTTTCTGGAGCTGTTCCGCAACCACCCGGCTGTGGATGCTGGGCTGGCCGCGTCCATCTTCCACACGAAGCAGGTAGAAATCAACGATTTGAAGCGGTATTTGCGGGCGAACGGTGTAGAAATGCGGGTGTGATTGCCCCTTCGCCATACAGCCACCCGGTAGGAGCCGCACATGTGCGGCCCGCAACATTCCCAAAAGCGTCCTCTTGCGGGAAAGCCGCGGGCCGGGCATGCCCGGCCCCTACTGCGTAACTATAGCAAACCTACACTTTACCTCTTGCCAAACCGCATAAAAAGAGGTACACTAAACTATATGACTTTAGGAGTGTCCACCATGGAAATCACCGAAAATTCCAAGACCCTCAAATTTGATGCCAACGGCCTGATCCCCGCCATCGTGCAGGACCATTACACCAAGGAGGTCCTGACCCTTGCCTACATGAACGCCGAAACGCTTGCCCTGACGATTGCCGAGGGGCGCACCGTGTTCTGGTCCCGCAGCCGCCGCGAAATCTGGCGCAAGGGCGAGACCTCCGGCAATGTGCAGCGGGTCGTTTCCATCACCGCCGACTGCGACAAGGATGCGCTCGTCATTGATGTCATCAAGAGCGGCCCTGCCTGCCACACCGGCGCCGAGAGCTGCTTCTTCAACCCGGTCTATGTCTCCGATGAGCTGAAGCAGTTCACCTGGCAGGGCTTGTACGCACTCATCGAGGGCCGCAAGACCAACCCGCAGGAGGGCAGCTATACCACCTATCTGTTCGACAAGGGGCTGGAAAAGATCCTTAAAAAGGTTGGTGAGGAATCCACCGAGGTCATTATCGCAGGCTCTAAGCGCGACAGGGAGGAGACCATCTACGAGATCAGCGACCTTGCCTACCATGTGATGGTGCTGATGATCGAGCTGGGCATTTCTGTGGAGGACATCACCAAAGAGCTCGAAAAACGACATGTGATCGACCATAAGGTCAAGCAGGAAAGGATGCAGTAACCATGGCAGGCGAATACCTGAAAAGCTCTGTGCACGTTCATTCCAAACTGTGCGATGGCAAAAATACCCCCGAGGAGGTCGCAGTCACGGCCTGGAAGGCCGGTCTGCAGACGCTGGGCTTCAGCGGCCACAGCCACACCCCCCACGACCTTGAATATTGCATGACCCAGAGCCGTACCGCCCTGTACAAGGCGCAGATTGCCAAGCTCAAGGAGCGCTACGCGGGCAAAATGGATATTCTGTGCGGTCTGGAGTGGGACCTTTACAGCGACGATGACCCGACCCAGTACGACTACTGGATCGGCAGCACCCACTATGTCCGCGGCCCCAAGACCGGCAAGTATTATGAGATCGACTGGCGCGAGGAGGATCTGCGCGCCTGCATTGACGATGATTTTGACGGCGATGCGCTGGCCGTGGTCGAGGCCTATTTTGCCAATGTGGCCAAGGTTGCCGAGAAGAAGCCCACGATCTTGGGCCACTTCGACCTGATCAAGAAGATCAACGGTGACGGCAAGTTCTTTGATGAGAACGACCCCCGCTACACCGCCGCCGCCAATGCCGCGCTGATGACCGCCGCCCGCAACCGCTGCGTGCTGGAGGTCAACACCTCTGCGGTGTATCGCGGCTTCCGCAAGGATTTCTTCCCGTCCGATGCGATCCTGAAGGAGTGGCTGGTGCTCAGCGGCAATGTCGTCATTACCGCCGACGCCCATGATACCAAGGCGCTGACCTACGGTTTTGAGGCTGTCGCCGCCAAGCTGAAAGAGCTGGGCTACACCAAGGTGCAGGTGCTGGGCAAGGACGGCTTCACCCCCTGCGCGCTGTAAAATGTGCTGTTATTTTTGCGCAAATAATTTTTAAAAGAAAATTACAGGAAGGGGTTGACAACCCCTTCCGTTTTTTGTATAATAATACCTGCATTCTGGCGGCAGCCACTGTGGAGAGGTGTCCGAGTGGTTTATGGAACTGGTCTTGAAAACCAGCGATCCGCGCGAGCGGACCATGGGTTCGAATCCCATCCTCTCCGCCATTTTGTGATAACAAGTGAATTAATATAAATCACTTTGACTTGTGGAGTAATACTCAAGAGGTCGAAGAGGCGCCCCTGCTAAGGGCGTAGGGTGGGAAACCGCCGCGAGAGTTCAAATCTCTCTTACTCCGCCAACAAAACCCCTGATGAATCTTTGATTCGTCAGGGGTTTTGGTCTTTTTATTTACATTTTTTTGCATTTTCTCTGCGCCTTGCAATCCCAAAGCGAATCGGCTATACTGACTTTATACATAAGGCCGCACGGGCGGAAGGGGAGGGGATGCCATGCCTGTTTATACGATCGTCGGCGGGGTGAACGGCGTCGGCAAGTCCAGCCTGACCGGCGCGCTGCGCGCCGTCTGCGGCAATCTGGGCGTCGTGGTCGACCCCGACCGGCTGATCGCCCAGTGCGGCGGCGACGCCTATGCGGGCGGGCAGCTGGCCGTGCAGCGTTTGGAAAGCGCGCTGGCCGCCGGGGCGGACTTCACGCAGGAGACCACCCTTTCGGGCGGCTACCCGAAGCGCCTCTGCCGCCGCGCACGCGCTTCCGGGTATTCCGTCCGGCTGTTCTACGTCGGGCTGGACACCGCCGAGGAAAGTCTGCGCCGCATCCGGAACCGTGTTGCGCGCGGCGGGCACGACATCTCGGCCGACCTTGTGCGGGCGCGGTTTGCGCATCGCTTTGCGGATGTGGCAAAAATTTTGCCCTATTGCGACGAGGCGGATTTCTTCGACAATGACAATGGCTTTGTGCCTGCCGCGCAGTATCGCGGCGGCCGGTTCACGCCGATAGGCAGCACCCCCGCGTGGCTGCGTGAGCTGCTGCAGGGCGTGCCCTGAATTCCTACATCGGCATTTTATTCTCTTTTCCAGTTGCCGCGTTTTGCTTTGACTTTTCGACGAATCATGATATTATATAATTAGATTTAAAATAAATCATCCGCTTCACTAAAACGCGAAAACGCGCGGCTTACTTCATACTTGGCAATAGGAGAATCCTGTCATGACCGAAAATATCACTGCTCAGAAACTCGAATCATTGCTGTCACCAGCATTTTGCACGCAGATTAGGGAAATCACTTTTTCTCCTTTATCGTCTAAATATAAATTAAAAGTAGCTAACAAAGCACAGGTCTATAATGTCATCGTGTCTCTCTGCGAATCGGCCTATTACCCCACCGGCTCCAATTTTACGCTCTGCAAATGCTTTGATGATTATCTGTATTTTTCTTCTACCCAAGCAGCTATAAAAATAACAGACCCTACCGCATCAAAAGCACTTACAGCTGAAATTGAAACCATTTTCTCAACGACTTCCAGTTTCGGCTGCTGCTCCAAATACGAGCAGTGCAGCGACGAAAAGAAGTGCATTCACGAAAACCCGTTCTACTCCTACGGCTGTATATATCGTAAAAACCTCTCCAGCGGAAAAATTTTCTATGGGAAGAACAAGAATGTTTAAGGAGGCGTGTTTTTAATGCTTCGCGAATTCAAAGGGAAAAGTCTTATCGCGCTTCCTGACACCTACGTTGTAATTGACACCGAAACGACCGGCTTGGATTATGAATTCTGCGACATTATTGAAATTTCCGCCATTAAAGTTGTCGCCGGTGAAGTTGTTGATTCCTTTTCTTCTCTTGTGCAGCCCCCTCCATCATTCACCGAGAACCCCGAAACCGGCGTGGAAGAATGTACTTATGTAGATGAATACATCACCGCACTTACTGGGATAACAAATGCGTCGCTTGAAAACACTCCCAAAATTGATTCTGTTTTTCCTGCGTTTGCAAATTTTATCGGCAACAATATTCTTATCGGGCATAATGTAAACTTTGATATAAATTTTTTATACGACGCCGGTGCCCGGCTTGGGTATCAATTTTCCAACAGTTTTATTGATACTATGCGCATTGCACGCAAGATCTATCCCGACTTAAAACATCACCGCCTGTGCGATATTGCTTCCCATTTAAATATAATTGTCACAAACGCGCACCGCGCACTTGCTGATTGCGAAACAACAAACGAATGTTACACTATTATGCGCCGCTCATTTTTAGATTCCATGTCCGAGGATGCTTTTAAAGCGCTGTATAAACCGCATCACCGGAATAATGGTTCAAAGATTGATATTGCAAGCATTGTAAGTGAAAATACCGTATTTGACGAAACCAATCCTCTCTATGGAAAAACTGTAGTTTTTACTGGCGCACTCCATTCGATGCTTAGAAAAGACGCTATGCAGTGTGTCGTGAATGTCGGCGGCATCAATGCCAATAGCGTTACTAAATCGACAAACTTCCTTGTTATAGGTTCAGAAGAATTTGCAAGCAGCGTAAAAGACGGAAAAACAACAAAGATGAAAAAAGCTGAATCGCTCCGTTTAAAAGGGAACGATATTCAGATTATTTCAGAGGACGCCTTTTTTGATATGCTGGCTTTTGAAAACTAACAAAAGGATTTCACCTTCTGAACGTTTTTATCAGGCGACTCAACTCCCGATCGTTCTTTTTTATCGGGAGTTTTTCATTTTTCTGTATATTTCACAAAATTTCTTACATTCTTTTGTATTTCCCGCCAAAACTTGCATTACCGGTGGGAATCCGTTATACTTTCTTTATTATGATTATGCGGAGGTGCCTGCAATGCGTTTATTTGATGTGCTGGGTCCTGTTATGACAGGACCGTCCAGCAGCCATACAGCGGGCGCGGTGCGCATTGGCAGCACAGCGCGCCGTCTGCTGGGCGAGCAGCCTGCCGAGGCCGAGATCCTGCTCTATGGCAGCTTTGCCGCCACAGGCCGTGGCCACGGCACGGATCGTGCGCTGGTGGCAGGCCTGCTGGGCATGCAGCCCGATGACGACCGCATCCCCCATAGCTTTGCACTGGCCAAGGAGGCCGGTCTGCACTTTAAGATCAGCACCGCCAACCTGCGGGGTGCGCACCCCAACACGGCCATGCTGCGGCTGGTGGGTGTTTCGGGCCGCAAGTTGGAGGTCGTTGGCTCGTCCATCGGCGGCGGGCGGATCAACATCTGCCAGATCGACGGCATCACGACAAATTTCGGCGGCGATCACAATACGCTGATCGTCCACAATCAGGACACGCCCGGCCATGTGGCAGCCGTCACCACCTGCCTGAGCAGGCACGGCGTCAACATTGCCACGATGCAGCTCTACCGCTCCGCCGCCGGGGGCTATGCCGTCATGGTTCTGGAATGTGATGAGCCCATCCCCGATGAGATTGCCGGGGAGCTGCGCATTCTGCCTGGCATCGTCAAGGTCACTATATTAAATTTGTAAGGGGGTAGGCAAAATGGCATTTCCCTCCGTTCGGGATATGGTCGAGCTCTGCAAAGAGACCGGCCAGCCGCTCTATGAGGTCATTCTGGAAAGCGACCTGACCGAAAGCGGCCTGACCCGCGCCGAGAGCGAGGCCGAGATGCACCGGCTCTGGTCGGTCATGTGCGCCACCAGCGCCGGCTACTGCAGCACAGACTGCTCGATGAGCGGCTTTGCAGGCGGCGATGCAGCCAAGGTCAGCGAGGCTGCGGCCCGCGGCATACTTTACGCAGACGGCTATTTTGCGGATGTCATGGCCGAGGCGCTGAAAACCGCTGAGTGCAACGCCTGCATGAAGCGCATTGTCGCTGCGCCGACAGCGGGCAGCTGCGGTGTTCTGCCCGCTGTGCTGCTGCCTTTGTGGCGGCGCGGGCTGGCAGATGAGACCGCCATACACCGCGCACTTTACATTGCCGCCGGGTTCGGGCAGGTCGTGGCCGCCCGCGCCACGCTGGCGGGTGCCGAGGGCGGCTGTCAGGCGGAGGTCGGCGCTGCCAGCGCAATGGCTGCCGCCGCACTGGTGGACATCCGGGGTGGCACGGCCGAGCAGTGCGCCGAGGCGTTCGCCATGGCGCTCACAAACCTGGAGGGGCTTGTCTGTGACCCGGTGGCGGGCCTTGTGGAGATCCCCTGCATCAAGCGCAATGTCATCGGTGCCATGAACGCCGTCTCCGCCGCCGATATGGCGCTGGCCGGTGTGGTCGGGCACATCCCAGCTGATGAGGTCATTGATGCGATGGCCGAGGTCGGCAACGCGATGAGCCAGGATCTGCGCGAAACCGGCATCGGCGGCCTAGCCGGCACCCCGACCGGCCGCGCCATCTGCGAGATCGTCACGATGAACGGCAGGGAAGAGGAAGCGTAAATTTCCCCCGCAGCAAACGGACGGGCATCGACCCGGAAACGCTGCGGCTGCCACCACATTATTCCCCGGGGGCCAATGGCTGCCCCTGCAAATATTCCTATTATTATAATAAGGAGAACTGCTTTTTGAAATCAGGTGCTTTGGAGCTTGTGCGCTGACCGGGAGGTCGCGCCATTGCCAAATGCTACGCGTTCCTCCCATACGGATTTTTTACCGCTTACTGTAAAAATTCGGGAGGACACACCCTATGAACCGTGAAAACAGGCGCAAGCAATTTCAGAACGGATATTATAAAAACCACCGCTGTGACGACACCTTTACCTGCAAGCATTGCGGGCGGGTCGTGGTGCCCATCGGGGCGGGCACACAGCACCGCAACCATTGCCCCAACTGCCTTGTCAGCCTGCATCTGGACGATGAACCCGGCGACCGCGCCGACGACTGCGGCGGACAGATGGAGCCCATCGCCGTCTGGGTACGCAAAAGCGGCGAGTGGGCGCTTATCCACCGCTGCCGTTTATGCGGCAGACTGACCTCAAACCGCATTGCCGCGGATGACAACCCCATGCTGTTGATGAGCATTGCCATGCGTCCGCTATGCGCGCCGCCGTTCCCGCTGGAGCGCATTGAGGAAATGACCGCCCTGATGGGCGGGGAGGGAAGGCTGCGGTGAATGTTTGCGGGGCGGCAAGACTGCATGGCAGGGTGAGGGCACCCCGCCTCGCCAAACGGCATCACAAACCGTAGGGCGGCATGCCCCATGCCGCCGGGGCGTCGAGGACGCCGCCCCTCTGCCATGCTTTCTACGCAACTTCCCGTTTACAAATTCCGACAATGTGGTATACTGAAAGAAAAACTCTGGGAGGATTCTATCCATGAACGATATGCGTTGGGCGTCCATTGACGCCTTTGCCGAGCAAAACCGTGACAATATCCTGCGCGACATCACCCGCCTTGTTGCCGTACCCAGCGTTGAGGGTACGCCGGAGCCGGGCGCACCGTTCGGTGCCGGCCCCCGCGCTGCACTGGACAAGGCGCTGGAGATTGCCGGGGAGCTGGGCCTTGACACCTTCAACGCCGATGGCTACATCGGCTGGGCCGAGACCGGCCGCATCGCCGATGGCCAGAAGTTCCTTGGCACCATCACCCACACCGATGTCGTGCCCGAGGGCAACGGCTGGGACGCCGACCCCTACACCGTCCGCGTGCGGGACGGCTGGCTGCTGGGCCGCGGCGTGGCCGATGACAAGGGCCCGAGCATCCTCTGCCTGTACGCGCTGAAATACCTCAAGGACAGCGGCATTGAGCTGAAATACCCCGTGCGCGCCCTGCTGGGCACCAACGAGGAGACCAACATGCACGATGTAGACTACTACGCCGAGCATTACCCGATGCCCGCCTTCTGCTTTACCCCTGATGCCGAGTTCCCGGTCTGCAACGGCGAGAAGGGCGGCTTCAACGGCGAGATCGTCAGCCCCCGCTTTGAGAACGGCATCATCACCGCCTTTGAGGGCGGCGTAGCCCACAACGCCGTACCTGACCGCGCAGCCTGCACCGTGCAGGTGGCCGCAGGCGCACTGGTTCCCTGCGAGGGCGTGACCTTTGAGGCAGGGGAGGGCGGTGCCACCGTCATCCGCGGCTGGGGCAAGAGCGGCCATGCCGCCATGCCCGAGGGTACCGTCAACGCCATCGGCCTGATCGTTGACTGCCTGCTCAAGAGCGGCGTCTGCACCCCGCAGGAGGAGGCCTACCTGCAGGTGCTGCATACGCTGCACGCCTCCACGGACGGCAGTGCACTGGGCATTGCCGCCGATGACGGCCTGTTTGACCCGCTGACGATCATCGGCGGCACGATCGAGATGAAGGACGGCATCATCCGCCAGAGCTTCGACTGCCGCTATCCCACCAACACCGATCCCGAGAAGATGACCGCCGCCATGGAGAAGATCTGCGGCGCGGCCGCCCGCATCGAGAATGTGACGAGCCGCGTGCCGTTCTATATTGATGCCGACAGCCCGGCCATCCAGACCCTGATCAACACCTACAACGATGTGACCGGCGAGGGCAAGACCCCCTTCACGATGGGCGGCGGCACCTACGCGCGCCATTTCCCGTATGCCGTCAGCTTCGGCCCCGAGCACACCGACATTGCCATCCCTGACTTTGCCGGCCCCATGCACGGCGCCAACGAGGGCACCCCGTTTGAGAAGCTCATCGAGGCCCTCAAGATCTATATTCTGGCCCTGCTCCGCCTGCAGGAGATCGAGCTGTAAGTCCCAGCCCGGCAGCTTTCGCTGCCGGGCTTTTTTCTTTGTCAGATTGTTAATTTTTATACAGCAGTTCAATTCTGCATCGGTTGCGAAAATTGTTGCAATTCTTGCGGGTTCGGTATAAAACTGCCGCCTGCTTGCTTGACTTGACCTTGAAAAATGGTACAATATATCTGTATTGTTATCCACCCGGGCAGGGGAGCAGACAACGCCTGCCCGGGTGAAAACCAAAGGTCATCGCCACACGATTCCCGCCGTATCGGCAGTCAGAATGGTGCGGCAATACCAAAAAGAGAAATGGGGGAAATCAGATTGTTCAAATCCCTAAAGCGCTCTGCCAAGGGTGCCGCTGTGCCGCATGTGAAGGCTACAGCCGGGCTGCCGACCGTCAAGATGCCGGTGCCTGAGCATGTTGTCATTCCCATGTCGATGCATATCGGCGCACCCGCAGAGCCTGTCGTCAAAAAGGGCGACACCGTCATGGTCGGTACCGTGATCGGCAAGGCCGGCGGCTTTGTGTCCGCCAATGTCTACTCCAGCGTGTCCGGCACTGTGCAGGACATTGCCCCGCTGCGCATGGTCAACGGCGCAATGGCAACGGCCGTTGCCATCAAGACCGATGGCGCACAGACGGTGGACCCCGCCTGCGTGCCGCCTGTTGTCACCGACAAGGCAAGCCTTCTGGCCGCCGTGCAGGCCTGCGGTCTGGTCGGCGTCGGCGGTGCCGGCTTCCCGACGCATGTCAAGCTGGCTGCCAACACGATCGACACGCTGCTCATCAACGCAGCCGAGTGCGAACCCTACCTGACCACCGACTGCCGCGAGATGCTTGAGTGCAGCGACACCATCATCTCCGGCATCGCCGCTGTCATGAAGTACTGCGAGATCCCGCACTGCATCATCGGCATTGAGCGCAACAAGCCTGAGTGCATCGACCTGCTCTGCTCGCTGACCCGCGAGATGAAGGGCGTTGAGGTCAAGGGCCTGCCGATGCGCTACCCGCAGGGTGCTGAGAAAACGCTGGTTGAGACCTGCACAGGCCGCGAGGTGCCGCAGTTCGGCCCCTCCGGCAAGCCGGGCCTGCCCGCCGATGTGGGCTGCGTCATCATGAACGTGACGAGCGTGTCTACCTTAGGCAAGTTCCTCAAGACCGGCATCCCACTGGTGACGAAGCGCGTCACCGTGGAGGGCGATGCCATCGCCAAGCCTCAGAACATCGAGGTCCCCATCGGCACGCTCTACCGCGATGTCATCGAGGCCTGCGGCGGTGTCAAGGAGGGTGTCGAGCTGGGCAAGATCATCTTCGGCGGCCCCATGATGGGCGGCGCCGCCCCCAGCGCGGACTTCCCGGTCCTGAAGCAGAACAACGGCCTGCTGCTGTTCAGCAAGGCCGCCGCCACCCTGCCTGAGCCGTCGGCCTGCATCCGCTGCGGCCGCTGCATCGAGGCCTGCCCCATGGGTCTGGAACCCGTGGTCATTGTGCAGGACTTTGCCAACAAGGATTTTGATGCGCTGAAGGCACGCTGCGTGGATCTCTGCGTAGCCTGCGGCAGCTGCACCTACGCCTGCCCGGCCAAGCGCCCCGTCAGCCAGACGATGGGCCTTGCCAAGGGCTGGTATATGGCCGAGCTGCGGAAAGGAGGCAAATAACCGATGGAAGATCGTCTGATCGTTACCGCCTCGCCGCACATCCGCGAAGCAACCACCACCCGCGGGCTGATGGGCAATGTTGTCATTGCACTGCTGCCCGCCGTGCTGGCTGCCGGGCTGATCTTCGGCGTGCAGGCTCTTGTACTGGTGGCTGTGACCACCCTGGCCTGTGTGGCGTTTGAATACTTATATGAAATGCTGCTGAAAAAGCCGAACACGGCGGGGGACCTGTCTGCCGTTGTCACCGGCATCATTCTGGCACTGAACATGCCCGTGGGCATGCCGCTCTGGATCGCCGTGGTCGGTGCCTTTGTGGCCATCATCATCACGAAGCAGCTCTTCGGCGGCCTTGGCTACAACTTTGCCAACCCCGCGCTGGTGGGCCGTATCGTGCTGTTCCTCGGCTTTACCTCCCGCATGACCGCCTATGTCTACCCCGACATGGCCGTTGATGCGCTGGCCTCCGCCACGCCGCTGGCCGTGGCCGACAAGACCAGCCTGAACCTGCTGGACATCTTCCTCGGCTTCCACGGCGGCATGATGGGCGAGGTCTGCGTGCTGGCGATCCTGCTGGGCTTTGCCTATCTGGTTGCCACCCGCACCATCGAGGCCACTGTCCCCGTCACCATCGTGGCCACCGTCTTTGTGCTGACCGCGCTGAACACCGGCAGCCCCTACACCGCTCTGGTCGAGTGCATGTCCGGCGGTCTTTTGTTCGGTGCCGTCTTTATGGCGACCGACTATGTGACCTGCCCCTTCACCACCAAGGGCAAGCTGTTCTACGGCGTCTTTATCGGTCTCATCACCTTCCTGATCCGCCACTTCGGCTCGATGAATGAGGGCATGAGCTACGCCATCCTGCTGGGCAACCTGATGACCCCGTGGTTCAACGCTTGGGGCCACCAGACGCCGCTGGGCTACAAAAAGCCCAAAAAGGCCAAGAAAGGCGGTGCTGAATAATGGCTGAAAATCAGAATACCGAGAAGCAGAGCGCCTTCAAGGAGCTTGTGCTGCCCGTTATCGTACTGGTCGTTATCTGTTTGGTCTGCAGCGCACTGCTGGCTGTGCTGAACGATGTCACCGCCCCCATCATCGAGGCGAACAACCACGCCGAGACGCTGGCCGCCTATGTCTCCGTCCTGCCCGAGGGCACCGTCACCGATGACATGACCGAGGTCGAAGGCCTGACCACCGATGGTGTGGAGGGTGCTGTCACGACCTCCGCCGGTGCGGTTGCGGTCAAGGCCGCTGCGTCCGGCTACTCCGGCAAGGCTGTCACCGTCTATGTCGCCTTCGACACCGAGGGTGCGATCTCCGCCATCTCGATCGACGGCTCCACCCAGACCACCGGCATCGGCTCCAAGGTCTCCGATGACGCCTTTGCCTCCGGCTTTATCGGCTGGAATGGGGGAGAGGTTGCCTCCGGCAGCCCCGTGGACAGCATCGCCGGTGCGACCTACTCCAGCAACGGCGCGTTCAACGCCATCAATGCAGCCATCGACTGCTACAATAACGAGATCAAGGGGGTGCAGTAACGATGAACGAAAAACCGAGCAAGTGGAAGGTTTTTACGGCCGGTATCATCCGTGAAAACCCCGTTCTGCGTCTGGTGCTGGGCTGCTGCTCCGCACTGGCCGTCACCACCACCGTTTCCGGCGCCGTGGGCATGGGTCTGGCCATGACCTTTGTTCTGGTCTGCTCCAACATTGTTATCTCGGCACTGCGCAAGGTCATCCCGGCCAAGGTGCATCTGCCGTGCTACATCGTCATCATCGCCACCTTCGTCACCGTTGTGCAGATGGTGCTGCAGGCGTTCATCCCCGACCTGTATAAGGCGCTGGGCGTCTATCTGGCGCTGATCGTTGTCAACTGCATCATTCTCGGCCGTGCCGAGATGTTCGCCTGCAAAAACACCGTTGCGGACTCCGCACTGGACGGACTGGGCATGGGCATCGGCTACATCCTGACGATGCTGCTCATGTCCTCTATCCGTGAGATCATCGGCAGCGGTACATGGATGGGCATCACGATCATCCCCGAGAGCGTTGACCGCATGACCGTCATGAACTCCGCCCCGGGCGGCTTCTTCGTGTTCGGCTGCCTGATGGCCGGCTGTGTCTGGCTGGAGCGCAAGCTGAACAAGCCCATTGAGCGCAAGAGCTGCGGCGATGTCATGCTGGAAAAAATTGACGCCGCTAAAGAAGAACAGAAGGAGGGTGCCGCACAATGATTTCTCATATCGCAACCTTTGCCACCATCTTCTTCAGCATGATCCTCGTCAACAACTATGTGCTGGTGCAGTTCCTCGGCATCTGCCCGTTTCTGGGTGTCTCCAAAAAGCTGGATTCCTCCGTGGGCATGGGCGCCGCCGTTATCGTTGTCATGGTCATTGCCACGGCCGTGACCTTCCCGCTGCAGATTTTCCTGCTGGATGCCTATGATCTGGGCTATCTGCAGACCATCATCTTCATCCTCGTCATTGCCGTCCTTGTGCAGCTTATCGAGATCACGCTGCGCAAGTATATCCCGGCCCTCTACCAGAGTCTGGGCGTCTACCTGCCGCTGATCACCACCAACTGCTGTGTGCTGGGCGTCACCATTCTGGCTGTGCAGGACTACTCCTCTGTTGTCGCTGAGTACGGCTTCGGCCTTGCCTTTGCCGAGGCTCTGATCTGCTCCGCCGGTGCCGGTGTCGGCTTCCTCGTAGCCATGCTGCTGTTCTGCGGCGTGCGTTCCCGTGTCGAGAACTCCAACCCGCCGGAGAGCTTCAAGGGCCTGCCCATCACGCTGGTTTCCGCCGCCATCACCTCCCTGAGCTTTATGGGCTTCGGTGGTCTGGTCGAAAACATCATCAACGCGATATTCTGAGAAAGGGGAATAAAGAGAATGAACCCGATCGTATTTGCTATCGTTGTCGTGGTGGTGCTGGGCCTGGCCGGCGGCGTGATCCTTGTGCTGGCCTCCAAATTCATGGCCGTGTATGAGGACCCGCGCATTGCGCAGGTTGCAGAGTGTCTGGCCGGTGCCAACTGCGGCGGCTGCGGCTACGCCGGCTGTGCCGACTACGCCAAGGCCATTGTTGAGGACGGCGCCCCCACCTTCAAGTGTGCGCCGGGCGGCGATAAGGCCACCGATGCCATCAACACCATCATGGGCAATGCCACCGATGACCGCCCCAGCCTGCGCGCCACCGTGATCTGCGCGGGCGGCGAGAACTGCGGCACCCGCTTTGACTATCAGGGCATCCAGACCTGCGCTGCTGCCAACGGCATTGCCGGCGGTCCCAGCGCCTGTGCCTATGGGTGTCTGGGTCTGGGTGACTGCACCCGCGCCTGCAAGTTTGACGCCATCCATGTCATCAACGGCGTGGCGGTCGTTGACCGCGAAAAGTGCACCGGCTGCACAGCCTGCACCGTTGTCTGCCCGCGCCATGTCATCCAGATGAAGCCCATCGCCCCGCAGCCTGCGGTCAAATGCTCCAACAAGGACAAGGGCGTTCTGGTCAACAAGACCTGCAAGGTCGGCTGCATCGCCTGCGGCCTCTGTGTGCGCAACTGCCCGAATGAGGCCATCTTCCTGAAGGACAATGTGGCCGCCATCGACTACACCAAGTGCAACGGCTGCGGCACCTGCGTTTCCAAGTGCCCGAAGAAGGCCATCCAGTGGGTCGAGGGCACCCCGCGCCCCATTGACGCCCCCGTGCCTGAGCACGAAGTCTTAAAGACCCGCGTATAATCCAAGGTAAGCATCCCCGCGCTCCCCGCCGATAAGGCGGGGAGATTTTTTGTTTTACCCGTGCTTTCATCCGGCTCTGTAGGGAGGGGTCTTGACCCCTCCGCAAAACTTGGCGGCAGCCGCTACGCTGCAGTGGACGGCATATATGCGTCCACTGCAAACTCACGGCAAGTCCGTAGGTGCAGCATATATGCCGTCCGTGCCGCTTTGCAGCAGCAATAACACCGCACGGAGGGGTCAAGACCCCTCCCTACAAACCATATTGCAGAGGACGGCACCCCCGACGCCCTACAAATGCCGCCCAATAAAAATTTTCTCAAATTATTTTTGAAAAGACCGAGACAAATTCCTAAAAATATGCTATACTATGCTTGAGATAACAACCGGAAACCGTATTAATCAGGAGGTTTGCAGCTATGGAAATCACCAAAGATATTTTGTATGTCGGCGTCAACGACCACCTTGTTGACCTGTTTGAGAGCCAGTACGATGTGCCCAACGGCATGGCGTACAACTCCTATCTGATCTGCGATGAAAAGGTCGCCGTCATGGACAGCGTCGATGCCCATTTTACCGACGAGTGGATCACCAAGATCGCCGCTGCCCTCGGCGAGCGCGCGCCCGACTACTTCGTCGTGCAGCACATGGAGCCGGACCATTCCGGCTCGGTGGCCGCCTTTGCGCAGGCCTACCCGGAGACCACGATCGTTGCCTCCGCGCAGGCCTTCAACATGATGAAGGCCTACTTCGGCACCGACTATGCCGACCGCCGCATCGTTGTCAAGGAGGGGGACACCCTGCCGCTGGGCCGCCACACCCTGCATTTTGTCACTGCCCCGATGGTCCACTGGCCCGAGGTCATCATGACCTACGATGATGCCGACAAGGTACTGTTCAGCGCGGACGCTTTCGGCAAGTTCGGTGCGCTCGATGTGGAGGAGCCGTGGCTGCCCGAGGCCCGCCGCTACTTCATCGGCATCGTGGGCAAGTACGGCGTGCAGGTGCAGACCGTGCTGAAAAAGGCCGCCGGCCTTGACATTGAGACCGTCTGCAGCCTGCACGGCCCCGTCCTGCACAAGGAGCAGCTGGGCGATGTGCTGGCCGCCTACGACACCTGGAGCGCCTATCGCCCCGAGACGGAGGGCGTGCTGGTGGCCTACAGCAGCATCTACGGCCACACCGCTGAGGCCGCTGCCAGACTGGGCGAGGCGCTGCGCGCCAAGGGCGTTGAGACCGTCTCGATGGATCTGGCGCGCTGCGATATGGCCGAGGCCGTGGCGCAGGCGTTCCGCTTCAGCAAGCTGGTACTGGCCACGCCTACCTACAACGCCGATGTTTTCCCCTTCATGAAGGACTTCATCAACCACCTGACCGAGCGCAACTACCAGAACCGCACCGTTGCCTTCATCGAGAACGGTTCTTGGGCACCGATGGCCGCCAAGGTCATGCGCAAGATGCTCGAGAACAGCAAGGCCCTGACCTTTGCCGACACCACCGTCACCGTCAAGGGTGCCCTGAACGATGCCTCCGAGGCTCAGATCGCTGCCCTGGCCGATGAGCTGAGCAAGTAACCCCTATACAAAAGCGCGCGCCCCAGACCGCCTTCTTCGCGGTCTGGGGCGCGCTTTTCTTTGCCGTGTACACAGGCCGGAGAAAAGCCGCGCCCTGTGTTTGCTGACAAAAATAAAAGCCGCAGATACTGCTATCTGCGGCTTTGTGGTGGAGGATGGGGGACTCGAACCCTCGACCTCTGCGATGTGAACGCAGCGCTCTAACCAGCTGAGCTAATCATCCATGTGCGATTGACAAATGATATTATAAAGGATTCCGCCGCATTTGTCAAGCGCCGGGAACAATTTTTATCTGCAGTTTTTCTAAAGTGTGCTTTTGCCGGCAGGATGGACCGCCCCGCCCCAGCATATAGGGGAGGGCACACCGGCCGAACGCCTTGACTTGGGTTGTTATTCCGCGCACATTTTCTCACGCTCTGTTGTTATCCACGGCACAATTCTGCGGCGGCGCACCCCCTCGGCGTTGTTATCCGGGACACAATTTTCCCCCTCCCGGGTTGGAGCGGCGCGCACAGTTTGCCGCCCCGCTGTTGTTATCCAGCGCATAATTTCATCCGGCCGTTCCCGTCGGGATTTCCACGACAGAGTTGTTATCCCGCACACATTTTGCAGCTTTGCTCCGCCTTGCCCGGTGTTGTTATGCAGCACACATTTTATACCTGAAAATAATGCAGTTGTTATCGGCAGCACAATTCAGCCGTGCGGGATTTTGGCTTTCTGCCATTTTTTCTATTGTTATTCTGCGCACATTTTACAATTTGTAGAATTTTGACAGAGTTGTTATCCGCAGCACAATTCGTAAAAAAGAACGCCTTTACGCCGGTCTATTGTTGTTATACAAAGCACAATTCAAAAAATCTTTTTTCGGGTGTTGTTATTTGCGGCACATTTTAGGAAAATCTGTATTTTTTCATTCCCTGTTGTTACGGTCAGCACAGTTTTTCCGTATGCAGGGTGCGGTTGTTATCGGCAGCACAATTCCGGTCTGCAGGATTTTTTCTTCCGGGGTTGTTAAACACAGCACATTTTTTGCAGAGCGGCTTTTCCACGCCGGTATTGTAACAGAGAACACAATTCAAAAAAATTCTTTTTTGTGGTTGTTATACCTGACACTTTTCAAAAATCCTACCCAAAATTGCGACCGCAGAATTTTTGCACAAAAAATATTTTTTTGCGTTGTTACCGCCGGCACATTGTAGCGCAGCACACAGCCCGGTTGTTAGACAGCGCACAGCAGGGTTGGAATCCACCGCACAGTTTTGTTGTAATTTTCGACATAGCTATACCTTATTTCTAAATATATATAAATATAGCCTAAAATTTCCAAAAACAAAAAACGCATATTTCCGGCGCGGAAAAAGAAATGTGCTGAATGTTACAATAATTGACACCCGGCGCACAATCTGGTATTATACGCTTAACGAATTGCGCGATACTTTTCGGGAAATTCGCATGCTTTTTTAGATTTTTAGAAAATTGTTGTTATTTAAAGCACATTTCCGGCCCGTGCAGCAGGATGGCTGCGGGCTTGGGATGTGTATTTTTCAGTGCGTGTAAAGGCATCCCGTACAAGTCCCATCTGCGGTGTTGTGCGGCAATGCCTGAGAATGAGGTTTTCAGCATGGCTTCTTACACACCCACCCCCTCGGCCACCAAGGCAGGGAGCAAAAACGGCCGCACCAAAAAGACTGCGGCCAAGGCCGGCGCAAAAAACGGCAAAAAGCAAAGCACCGCCCCGGTCGCTACCTACAGCGGCCGCGGCAGCCAGACAATCGTCCGGAAATCCAACGACCTGATCCAGAACGCAATGTACAGTCTTTCGCTGAGTCAGCAAAAGCTGATGCTGCACATTTTCGCCATGATCAAGCCGTCGGATACCGAGCTGCCCCGCTATGAGATGTCGATCTATGAGTTTCTCAAGCTCTGCGGCGTGGACCCCCACAACGGCTCGATGTACAAGCAGGTCAAAAAGAACATCGAGGATATCGCCAACGCCAAGGTACAGTGGATCCGTCTGGCAGGCACCCAAAAAATCACGATGTTCCGCTGGCTTTCCAGCGCAACGATCGATGAGGGCACCGGCAAGATCGTGCTGACGCTGGATCAGTCGCTCAAGCCGCACCTGATCCAGCTTAAAGAGTTCTACACAACAATGAACATCACCTATACGCTCCCGATGAAGAGCCAGTATAGCTTGAAGATTTATGAGTTGTGCAAGAGCTACCAGAATCTCTACCTGACGAAAAAGCAGAAGGGCGAGCCGCTCGTCTGGAACATTGAAACGCTGAAAAAACAGGTGGACTGCAACGCGGCCAACTGGGCCCATGTCCGCCGCACGGTGCTGGACAAGGCGAAAAGTGAGATCAACGGACACACCGACATTTATTTTGACTATGAGGTCTACGAAAAAGACCGCCAGCGCGTCATTGCCATCGCCGTCACGATCGAGCCTGTGGACAAGCAGGTCGCGGATGACAAGCTGAACGAGATCACCAAATCCATGTCGAGCAAGGTGCGCAGCAAGAAAAACAAGCTGACGCTGGCAGAGACCGGCACTTTGGACGATGACCCGAATGTCCTGACGCTGGAGTATGTTTCGGTGCCTGAGACAACGATCCCGTATTCCTACGGTGCTACGCCGGAAATGCTGCGTCAGGAGCTGGAGGTCAAGGCAGAGCTGGATAAGCTGGCACGAGAACTGACAGCCGATGAGATGGAGGCTGTGCATACCATCATCGGCGCCATGGTCAAGATGGCCGGAACGCCGCGCGGCAATGACAAGATGATCGACGGCGGCAACGCGCATTTCTTCCAGACGATGAACAATGTCATCGACAACTGCGGCGGCCTGCGCCGCTGGTTTGAGGGGGCTGCGACCCGCTATGCCGCCAAGGTCATCCCGGTGGCACGCACCAAGAGCGCGCCGCTGCCGTATCTGTCCCGTGCGATCCTTGAGGATCTGGAAAACTATCGTCTTTATGTCGTGAGCGGTATGCCGGAGGAGTTGGAGGACGAATACCCCGAAACGCCGGATATCGTGGAGACGACTGACTTTGTGGAGACGGACGCCGAGCCGGTGAACCAGCTGGAACCAGACGATGCTGCGACAAAAAAGGAAATCACGGCAGCCCTGCTGCGCTACATCGACCGCGAGGCGCTCTCGGCAAGGCTGACGACCGGCCAGATGGAGGCCTTTGAGGACATCCTGCAGATGACAGCCTACTTCTGCCGCCGTAATGTCAAGGGCAAGGATGACGGCATGATGGAGGGCAAGGCCAACATGCAGTTTTTGGATGCCCTCAATAAGGTCATCGCCCGCTATGAAAGCCTGACCATTCTGTTTGAGGCGATGGCGGTCATGATGGACTATGACACCTACTGGAAGGATTTGATGAAGAATCCCAAGATCAAGAATCCGAAGCTGGTCTTTCAGTCCGAGGTCGAGAAGGCGCTGCTGATGCCCTCCGCCGTGATCGGCGCGTATACTGCCAGCAGGGACCAGAATGACAGCGGCCGCCCTGCAAGAAAAGAGTACAACTGGACGAAGGTTTTTGACGAAGAATAACCGCACCGTCTGCAAAATGTGCGCTGAATAACAACCAAAGCCCGTATCCCTCAACGCGAAGGATACGGGCTTTGCATATTTATTCAGGTGCTATAAATATTCACAACCGCTTTACAACCGCCTCGATGGCGGCCTTATCCAGCCCTTCGCCGATGACGATCAGTACCTCCTGACCGTTTGGGATCGGCTGCAGGGTCATTGCATCCCGGGCGGCATTCAGCTCCAGCCAGCCGCCTCTGTCGGGAATGAAGCCCTTGATGCGCAGGATATGGCCGTACCCTGCGCCCTGCAGCAGCGTGCGTGCGGCCCGCTGCAGCTGTTCTGCCGTGCGGCCCAGCTCGAGAAAATACAGCGAGGTGAACGCCTCATGCTCGTCAAAGTGCAGCTTGACATAGCTTGTCTGCTGCCAGCCGCAGCGGTCGATGCGTTCCCAGTCCGCATCGGTCAGCGCGGCCCAGTCTTTGCAGAGGACATCGTCACCGAAGCGGCGGGGACAGCGGCAGGCTGCCAGCGCGCGATTCAGATGCGCAACCACCGCCTCGGCCTGCGCGCAGCTTGCCTGCTGGGCGCGGCTCATGACCACCAGCCCGGCGCTGGCAGCCTCCGAGGCCAGCAGATACTCTGCCTGCGGGGAGAGTGTGTCCTCAAGCCGAGCATCCACGATTGCAACGACATTGCCCAGCGCATACCAGCGGTCTAGAGGCTCGTCCCGCAGGATGTCATAGAACTCGTCCACATCAAAGATGCCGCTTGGCTCGATGACCACCCGGTCAAAGCCGCGCATCGCCATCGAGATCAGCTTGGTCCGCATGCGGCGCTGATGGGTGTCGCAGTCGCAGCCGCCGCTGATCGTTTCGATGTCGCAGCGCTCCCCGATGAGGTCCTGCAGCAGCATGGCATCTACATTCACCGCACCGAAATCATTTTCCAGAATACAGACATTGTGTTCCTGTTGGATAAGATATTGTACATATTTGCGTAAAAATGTTGTCTTTCCGGAGCCTAAAAACCCGGTGATGAGATCGACCTGTACCATAAGCACCCCTCCCTATGGAAAACAGTATAGCCCATTTGCAGGCAAATGTCCATGAAAGCAGAGAAAAAGGCTGTGCAGGGCGGATAAAGATTTTTTAAAAATCTTGAAGTTTTTTTGAAAAAAGCGTTGACAAATCCTGCGGGGCACGCTATAATATATGAGCGTTGAGGGCAGACGCCCAAGACACAAAATGCGATGGGGATTCGCATAATGGTAGTGCAGCGGACTCTGACTCCGCCCGTGGGAGTTCGATCCTCTCATCCCCAACCACACCGCAGCAGCCTGGCTGCTGCGGTTTTTCTTTCCGGGGTGTAGCGCAGTTGGTAGCGCGCTTGGTTCGGGACCAAGAGGCCGTGGGTTCAAATCCCGTCACTCCGACCAAAAGGACCTCCAGCTTAGGCTGGGGGTCCTTTTTGTCGCCAGAGGGACGAGGGTTTGAACAGGACGGCGCGCCGCAGCGCGCAAAAAACAGTCCGGTGGACTGTTTTTTAGTCCGAGGGAAAATCCTGTTACTCCGACCATAAGCCTGTGACATCTTTTTTGTCACAGGCTTATTTCTTTTTGTGCTGCCTATATATTACATATAAAATAGGTAGGCGCAATCATCATAACCGATAAGAACACCCCGCGGCGAGAGGGTACGCTCCCTTCGCTGCGGGGTGTTCTGGTTTATTTCAGGTTCGGGCGGTCCTGATCGCCGTCGGCCTTGAACATGACGAAATTCTCCGGCTTGTTTGTAAAGTAGTAATATTCGGTGTTCTCGTGCAGGGGCGGGGTCAGGTAGTTGGGGATGATGCAGCCATCGCCCTCGACGCGCTCGGTAAAGCCGGCGGCCAGCCAGACATCGGCAGGGATACCGGCGTTGTAGCAGTCCATGTACTCGGCGCCCTCGCGGTTCAGGATCGCGTCCAGCGCTGCTCCCAGACGGGGCAGCACACTGTCCTCACCGATGAAGTCCACGAGCCGCACCACGGCGGCGCAGCCGGTCTCCTTGGCGGAGACTGTGCGGGTCACGACATAGGCCAGCAGCTTGTTGTTCTCGCAGGCGGCCCAGACATCATATTTGAAGTGCGGGTAGTGGAAGTACCGCCGCCGCATGTACCACACATCCTTGCGCGGTGTGTGGGGCGTGGCGGGCATGCCAAGCGGGATCAGGTCGGCGGCATCCTCCACCTTGGCAAGGCCCAGATCGCGCTGGACCGGGGGCAGGGAATACCGCAGCGGTTTGGCAAGGTAGTAAGCGCGGCGGCGGCCCAGACGGTAGTAGTGGGGAAGCCGTTCGGCCCGCCAGCCGAGGAACTGGTAGAAGGTGCAGGTGTTGGGGCGGATGTTGTTGCAGGCCACCACATCGGCGTTCAAAAGCCCGGGCAGGGCGTTCATCAGCTCCAGCCCGACACCGTTGTGGCCCTTGGCGGCCACCCAGACGCTGACCCAGATGTCCGGCTTGCGCCGGGTGTTGGCCAATATGTACCCGGCGGCGCTGACATAGCGGCCGTCCTCCTCCGCCACGGCAAACTGGGGCACACCGCCGCGCCCTGCGTAGTAGTGGTGGTACAGCTCGGGCCGGTTCAGCAGCGGCAGGCGCATGTCAAAATTGTCGTTGATAAAATCAATGATGGCGGCGTCCTCGCCGAGGCGCGCCAGCCGGAAGGTTGTATCAGACAATGGCCGACCCTCCCGTGACCGGCAGCGTTACGCCGGTGATGAACCGCGCCTCATCGGAGAGCAGGAACGCCATGGCCGGGACCACATCGGCGGGGGTCGCGTTGCGGCCCATCGGGTTTTCCTCGGCGGCGGCCTGCACGATCAGGTCGGGGGTGTCCTTCAAGAAATTCGTTTCCATCATACTGGGGGCCACGCAGTTGACCGTGATGCCGAAGCGGGCATACTCGACAGCCAGACTCTTGACAAGGCCGCCGATGGCGCTCTTGGCCATGACATAGGCGGCGGTGTTCTTGGGCGGGCAGCCGATGGTGTAGCTGGTCTGGATGAACAGCACGCGGCCGAATTTTGCCTTGGCCATGGCAGGCAGCACGGCGCGGCACAGACGCACGGCGCTGTGGACCTGAATCTCAAGATCGCGGTCAAAGCGGGTCTGGTCAAACGCCTTGAACTTGGCATTGACCACGGGCAGGGCGGGCAGATGGATGAAATGGGTCGGCGCAGGGGCGGACGATGCCAGCACCTGCACAAAGGTGTCCACCTTGGCACGGTCGGACAGGTCCACATCAAAGGGGCGCACCTGTCCGGGGAAGCGGGCGCAGAGGTCGGTCAGCTTTTCCAGATCGCCGCAGCCCTGGGCCAGCACAGTCGTGTCGGCGGGGGCGTCGGCCAGCAGCCGCTCGATCAGTGCGCGGCCCACATCGCTGGTGGCACCGGTGATAAGATAGGTATAAGCCATGATTTTCTCCTCACAGTTGTAGGGGCGGCAGGGGGGCTATTTCGCCAGCCCGGCCTTGATGACGCCGCGTGTCACGCGCTTGCCGTCCTGATTGGTGATGACCGCCTTGATCTCGGCCTCGCTGCCGATCTCACTGACCGAGACAACGGTCCCCTTGACGGTCAGCGTGTCCCCGATGAAGATGGGCTTGGCAAATTTACACTCAACGCCGTGGAGCAGACAATGCTCTCCGGGCAGGTAAACGCCTGCCAGTGTTGAAAAGAAGCTGGCGCCCAGCATGCCGTAAACGACCCGGCCGGGAAAGCCGCGGCCCTTGGCATAGTCGGCATCCATGTGAATGGGGGAGACATCCCCGGTGATGGTGCAGAATGCGTCCATCATCTCCGGCGTGACCGTGACGGTGAACTCCTCGCTCAGGCCGGGGGTCATTTCCGCCAGCGTGTAGTGGTTCATGGCAGACTCCTTTGTATCATTGGAAAAAGGCGGCAAAATTGCCGCCATGAAAGTATGCAAAAGTTATGTGGGGGCAGATGTCTGCATCCGCCTGCGGGATCACACCATCCGTGCGACGAGATCCAGCAGATCGCCGACATCCTTCAGGCCGCGGACATCCGCCAGCTTGAACTTGATGTTGAACTTCTTCTCGATGGCGGTCAGCAGGTTGATCTGCTCCAGACTGTCCCAGTCCTCAATATCGTCCGCGCAGGTGCTGCGGTTGATCTCAAGGGAGTCATCGTCAAAATTATCGCGGAAAATATCCTGTACCGCGCTCAGAATTTCCTGTTCGCTCATAGTAATAGCTCCTTTATATATATGGTAGATGCCTATACTATACCATAAAAAGGGTGCGGACGCAAGAATCAAAGTCCGTAATCCTCCAGCCGCTGCTGCAGCTCGGCCTCGTTTGCAAGATAGACGCCCTGCTGCAGGGCCAGCACATCGCTTTCGGGCAGCAGGTGTGTGTAGATCTCCTCATAGGTGGCCAGCGGGCCGGTGCCCTCGGCTGTATACAGGGCCGGGTGGCCGGCGCAGTCCCGCAGCAGGTAGCGGGGCGGGGCAGCCTGCGGCTGCCCGCGCACAAGCCATGCCAGCCCCGCCGCCAGGCAGAGCACCGCAGCCGCCGCCAGCAGCGCGAGATATACCCCGCGCGGGCTGATTTGTCTGTTTTGCATAATAATTCCCCCTTGCACGGTTAGTATGGCCGCCATGACAGACAAAAACACCGAAAGTTGTGAATTTTGCGTCCGATACTGTACTTTTGCTGCCGTTTTGTGGTATAATCCATTCTATAGCATTGTGCATTTTCGTGTTACGGCGTAAGGCCGTATCTTTTATATGGACCAAAGGAGGCGGTTCCCATAGAACCCAAGCAGCAGCGCCATATCTCCACAGATGGCGTAAAAACGACCGCAGGTGCCACCGGTCAGCCCGGCGCACCCCAGAACAACCAGAACAAAAAGAAAAAGCCGAAAAAGCGCCGCAGCATCATTGGTATGATCCTAAGCTTTATCGGCTGTATGCTCTGCCTGTGTATCATGGCGGGCAGCGTAGGCGGCGTGCTGCTGTCCATGTATATCGTGCAGGTCACGGCAGATGATGCCGAGACGCTCGATCTGGACAACCAGAAAAACAAGCAGACCTCGATCATCTACGACCGTTACAGCGACGAGTATGACCAGCTGACCCGCGGCGAAAACCGCATCTGGCGCGAGCTTTCCGCCATGCCGGACAACCTGAAAAATGCCGTCGTCGCCATCGAGGACAAGAACTTCTGGACCGAGCCCGGCATCAACCTCAAGGGCACGATCGGCGCTGCGCTGAACGCCTTCACCGGCAACCGCATCTGGGGCACCAACCGCGGCGCCTCCACGCTGGAGCAGCAGCTGATCAAAAACCTGACCGGCGATAACGAGCAGGACAATATGCGTAAGGTGCGCGAGATCTTCCGCGCGCTGGGTCTGGACAACAAGTACAGCAAGGAGACCATCCTTGAGGCATACCTCAATACGATCCCGCTGACCGGCATCGTCCACGGCATGGAGGCCGGCTCGCTCGAGTATTTCGGCAAGCATGTCGAGGATCTGACCCTCTCCGAGTGTGCGGTGCTGGCGTCCATCACCAAGAACCCGACCAAGTATAACCCGGCCACCAACCCTGAGGAACTCATCAGGCGCCGCAACCATGTTCTGTACGAGATGCAGTCTCAGGGATATATCACCGAGGCGGAATTCAACGCCGCCAAGGCCGAGACCATCACCCTGACCGAAAGCTCGGCCATGGCTGAGAACGCGACCCGCTCCTCGAGCAACTCCTGGTTCACCGATGCCCTGTACAACGAGCTGCTGACCCAGCTGCAGGAGGATCTGAACTACACGAAGGATGAGGCCAAGGAACTGATCTTCTCCGGCGGCCTGCGCATCTACTCCACCGTGGACCCCAAGGTTCAGGAGGGTGTAGAAAAGACGATGTACAACGAGGACGACCTGATCCCCGCCCTGTGGCATGAGGAGCCGGTCTGCCTGCGTGATTACCCCGCCGACAGCAGCAGCTGGGACGAGGTCCAGTACGATGAGGCCACCGGCCTGCCCATCACGAAGGACGGCTACGCGGTCTACGGGCAGGAGGCAATCCCCGTCTACGCTGACGAGGAAGGCACAACGCTGAAGATGGGCGAGTCCACCGACCCCGACTACCCCAACGACACGACCGTCTACCTCTGCGTCTATGAGAAGGTCCGCACCCAGGCTTCCATAGCCGTGCTGGACTATGACGGCAACATTCTGGGCATCGGCGGCGGCATCGGTGAGAAGAAGGTTGACCTCGGCTTCAACCGTGCGACCTCGCCCCACCAGACCGGTTCTACGATGAAGCCGATCGGCGCCTACGCGCTGGCGCTGGACTACAAGCTGATCAGCTATTCCTCCCAGATCCTCGATGCCCCGTACTACTCTGCGGAGGACAAGAAGGTCCTGAAGGATCAGTATATCGGCGTGATGAGCCCCTATTCCGAGGCAGCCCAGTCCCGCACCGATGTCTGGCGTGCATGGCCGACCAACTATGGCGGTGTCGGCGGTCAGGGCAACCCGATGCTGATCTACGATGCCCTGCAGCAGTCCTACAACACGGTGGCTGTCTGGGTCGGCGATATGGTCGGCGTGGATTACCTGTACAACTTTGTGCATGATACGCTGGAATGCAGCTACATCAGCGCAGAGAACGATATGGATCTCGGCCCGCTGGTCCTTGGCTCGCAGAGCAATGGTCTGACCGTGGTTCAGCTGGCGGGTGCCTACACGATGTTCAACACCGGCAGCTACACCACGCCGCACTACTACACCGAGGTCACCGACTATCAGGGCAACATGATCCTCGACAACAACAAGTATATCAACACCACGCAGGCCATCAGCGCCGACACGGCCTATATCATGAACCGTATGATGTGGAATGTTCTGCACAGCCCCAAGGGTACTGCCTACGGCAGAGCCCCCGACGGCGAGATGGATTCCGTGGCTAAGACCGGTACGACGAGCAACTACAAGGATTACACCTTTGCAGGCTTGACGCCGTACTATGTCACTGCCATCTGGTGGGGCTGCGACCGCCCGACCGAGATGGACAAGCTGGGCAAAGCGGGCGGCAGCGGCAAGCCCATCCAGCTGGCATGGAAATACCTGATGGAGGACCTGCAGGCAGACCTGCCGGTCAAGGAATTCGCCAAGGGTGAGAATGTCGTCGAAAAACGGTTCGACACCTCCACGGGTGCCATCGTCTCCGGCGGCGGCGCCGTGGGCTACTATACCGAGGATAACCTCCCCGACAGCAGCTATACCGTCACAAGTGAGGAAGACCCCTTTGCCGCACTGGCACAGGCCGCCGCAGAGGCAGCGGCAGGGGCTGAATAAAAGCCCGGTAGCAGGGTAGGGGAGAGGCATGCCTCGCCCGCGACCTTCCCGTAAGATGCCGTCTGCCTTTAGGCGGAGGGCCGGGCATGCCCGGCCCCTACAAAGCAGCAAAACAAATCCCCTTTGACCGATTTTAGGCCAAAGGGGATTTGTTTTTATACCAGCTACACCTGTACCTCACCAAAAGATATCGACTTTTCGGCCCTGCGGGCTGTGCAATCTGACAAAATGCACAAAAACCGACCCAAAAGGCTTGCAACCTGCCCGTTGGCGTGGTATCATGGAACACATTGAGAAACACTTGTACACAAGGGGGAAACACAATGGCCGAGAGGCGTTTTCTGCTGGTAGATGCGGATGTTCTGCCGGAGGTTTTTGTCAAGGTGCTGCAGGCCAAGGAGCTGCTGGCCTCGGGTGCGGTGAGCAATATCTCTGCCGCCGCCAAGCAGGCGGGCATTTCGCGCAGCGCCTTCTACAAATATAAGGATACCGTCTTTGATGCCGAGACAGGGCGCGAGTCCATCACCGTTGTGGCTACGCTGCTCGACAAGACCGGCGCGCTGCAGAGCCTGCTTTCGGGCATTTCGGCGGCGGGTGCCTCAATCGTCACCATCACCCAGTCCCGCCCGGAGAACGGCGCGGCGCAGGTGGAGGTCACGGTCCGCACCGGCACGATGCAGATGCCGGTCGATGAGATGCTGACCCGCCTGTCCCACCAGCCCTGCGTGGTGGAGATCCACCGCGGGGCATGATGCAGGGGCGAGGCACGCCTCGCCCGCTGCCCTGCCAAAGCTGCGCTGCGGCGGGAAAGCTGGGGGCCGGATATGCCCGGCATATACAGGATACCAAGTGTAAGAACAGGGGAAGATAGAATGGCTAAAATTGCAATTATGGGCTTTGGCACGGTCGGCTCCGGCGTGCTGGAGGTCTGCCGCCGCAATGCGGCATCCATCGCCCGCCGTGCCGGTGAGCCGGTAGAGGTCAAGTACATCCTCGATGTGCGGGATTTCTCCGATTCCCCGGACGCGGCGCTGTTTACAAAGTCAATCGACACCATCCTGAATGACCCGGAGGTCCGGGTCGTGGTCGAGACGATCGGCGGCACAAAATTTGCCTACCCGTATGTGCGGCAGTGTCTGGAAAGCGGCCGCAGTGTCTGCACCTCCAACAAGGAGATGGTCGCTACCTACGGCGCCGAGCTGCTTGCCCTTGCCAAGGCGCACAATGCGGCGTTCCTGTTTGAGGCCAGCGTCGGCGGCGGCACGCCCATCATCACCCCGATGCACCAGTGCCTGGCCGCCAACCACATCAGCCAGATCCGCGGCATCGTCAACGGCACCACGAACTTCATGCTCACCAAGATGAAGCGCGAGAACATGGGCTTTGACGAGGCGCTCAAGATCGCCCAGCAGCTTGGCTATGCCGAGACGAAGGACCCCGGCGATGATGTGGACGGCCGCGATGCCTGCCGCAAGATCGCCATTCTGGCCAGCCTTGCCTGCGGGCACCATGTCTACCCCGACAATATCCCGGCACGCGGCATCCGTGACATCACGGTGGCCGACATCAAGGCTGCCGAAAAGCTCGACAGCGCCATCAAGCTCATCGCCTGGTATGACGAGGGCGAGAACGGGAATATGGCCGCCGGCGTGGAGCCGATGCTCGTCTCCAACGCAAACCAGCTTGCAGGCGTGGATGATGTGTTCAATGCCGTGCTGATGAAGGGCGATATGCTCGGCGATGTGGTCTTTTACGGCAAGGGCGCGGGCAAGCTGCCCACCGCCAGCGCCGTGGTGGCCGATGTGATTGATGCACTGAAGGACGGTGCAAAGGTCCATGACAGCCTTTTCTGGAAGCCCGCCGAAAAGCCGGAGGGGCAGCTGGTGGACAAAAATACCTACCCGTGGTACATCCGGGTAACCGGTGTGGCGGGTGCGCTGCTGCCCAGCGTGGCCGGTGCGGGCCATCTGGTCTTTGAGGAAAACGGCGAGGCCGCCTACCTGATTGACGCCGCCACGGCTGCCGAGGTTGCCGCTGTCACCCGGAAGATCGAGGTGCTGGGCGGCAAGGTCGCACTGGCTATGAAAAAACTGGAAGAGTAAGAGGGAACAGGGAATATGGTAACAGTAACAGTCCCGGCAACCAGCGCCAATGTAGGGGCCGGGTTCGACTCTCTGGGCCTGGCCGTCTCAATGCACAATGTGTTCACCTTTGAGGAATCCGACCGTATCCAGATCACCTCGGTGGACGGCACCCATGTCCCGGCGGGCAGCAACAATCTGGTCTACCGCTCAGCCCGGGTCGTGTATGATCAGCTCGGCATCCCGCTGAAAGGTCTGCGCATCACCCAGCGCAATGATATCCCGATGGCGCGCGGCCTCGGCTCCAGCTCGGCCTGCATCGTGGCGGGCATCATGGGCGCCAACGCCCTGCTGGGCGATAAGCTGACCGAACGCCAGATGCTGACGCTGGCGACCGCCATCGAGGGGCATCCCGATAATGTGGCCCCCGCCATGCTGGGCGGCTTTGTGACAAGCGTCATTGATGAGGGTCAGGTCTACAGCGTCAAAAAGGACATCGACCCGGAGCTGGCCTTTGCGGCCTTTGTGCCGGATTTCCGCCTGCTGACCAGCAAAGCGCGTGCGGCGCTGCCTGCGATGGTCAGTCATAAGGATGCCGTTTACAATCTGTCCCGCGCGGCGCTGGCAACGGCCGCCTTCTGCGAGGGCAACTACGCGCTGCTGGGCGTGGCAACCAAGGATGTGCTGCACCAGAAATACCGCCTGCCGCTCATCGAGGGCGGCGATGAGGTGTTTGAGCTGGCACAGGATCTGGGTGCGCAGGCTGTGTACATCTCGGGCGCAGGGCCGACCATCATGGCCGTTGTGCATAAGGATGATACAGAGTTCTTTGCCCGTGCCGAGGCGGCGCTTGCGGCGGACGGCCCGCTGCATCATTTTACCGTGCATCGTCTGCTGGCCGACAATGTCGGCGCAGTGGTGAGCTGATATACGAAGGAACAGGGGAGAGGGGATACTACCAATGGGCTTGATCGTACAAAAATTCGGCGGCTCCTCGGTCAAAGACCGGAACCGCATCTTCAATGTGGCACGCATCGTCATGAATACCCGCAACGCCGGCAACGATGTCGTTGTTGTTGTTTCGGCGCAGGGCGATACCACCGATGATCTGATCGCCAAGGCAGCCGAGATCACCTCGGATCCGTCCCACCGCGAGATGGATATGCTGCTGGCGGCCGGTGAGGAGATCTCGATCTCGCTGCTGGCCATGGCGCTGCAGGAGCTGGGCGTCTCCGCCATCAGCCTGACAGGCTGGCAGGCCGGCTTCAACACCGACCGCGCCTACTCCAAGGCGCGCATCAAGCGTCTGGACACCGAGCGTGTCGAGAGTGAGCTGGCCCGCAACCGCGTTGTCGTTGTGGCAGGCTTTCAGGGGCTGAACCGTTCCGATGATATTACCACGCTGGGCCGCGGCGGCAGCGATACCTCCGCCGTTGCACTGGCGGCCGCGCTGCATGCGGACCGCTGCCAGATCTTTACCGATGTGGAGGGCGTCTACACCGCCGACCCGCGCAAGATCCCCAAGGCCACCAAGCTGAAGGAAATCACCTTTGATGAAATGCTGGAGCTGGCTTCTCTGGGTGCGCAGGTGCTGAACAACCGCAGCGTGGAGCTGGCTAAAAAGTACAATGTCGAGCTGGAGGTCATTTCCAGCATCAATCCGGTGCCCGGCACCGTCGTTAAGGAGGAATGCAAAGTGGAAGGTATGCTCATCAAGGGTGTTGCAAAGGACACCGATGTTGCCGTTCTGACTGTCAAGGATGTGCCCGATGTGCCGGGTATGTCGTTCAAGATCTTCAGTCTGCTGGCCCAGAAGAACATCAATGTGGATATTATTCTGCAGACCACCGGCCGTGACGGCAAGAAGGATATGAGCTTCACCGTGCCCCTTGGCGATGCTGAGAGCGCTGTGGCCGCCCTCAAGAACGCCACCAGCCGCATCGGCGGCGGCGATGTCAATGTTGACAAGGGCTGCGCCAAGGTCTCCATCGTGGGCGCCGGTATGCAGAGCCACTCCGGCGTTGCCTCCACCATGTTCGAGGCACTCTTCAACCAGAACATCAACATCAAGATGATCTCCACCAGTGAGATCAAAATCAGCGTCATCATCGACGAGGCCGACGCCGACAAGGCTGTTGCCGCCATCCATGACGCATTCATCAACTAAGCACTTTTGTAAAGCAATATAGAGGGATATGGGTAGGCCCCCGTACACAGTGTGGTGTACGGGGGCCGTTGGTGTTGTATAAAGGCTTACAGGAGCTTTTTGCCCTGCGCAAACTTTGCGGTCAGTGCGCCCTTGCCAAGGTAGGCGTACCGCTCCAGACGCTCGGCGGGGGTGAAGGTGCGCATGTTTTTCAGCGAATCATCGTCCAGCACAAGGGCGTCAAGGGCGTAGCCCTCCTCAAACAGGCCGACCTTCTCGCCGAAATCGGCCCAGAAATCACCGCCGCCGACCGTAGCCATGTACAGCGCCTCGGTCATCGTCAGCGGCTTTTCGCGCTGGTCAACATACCGCCAGCGCAGCTTGCTGACCTGCACGGCGGTGGCCATGACGGTAAACAGATCAAGCGTGTGGCCGCCCGCCACATCGCTGCCCAGCCCGATGCGCCAGCCGCCGCGCAGATACCGGGCGGCGGGGGCGATGCCGGCAATGACATTCTCATTGCTGGTGGGGCAGTGGGCGATCATGACGCGGTTTTGCTTCATCAGTGCGTCCTCCGCATCGGGGCAGTAGATGCAGTGGGCCATGACGGTCGGCACGCTGCCGCCGAACAGTCCGTACCGGCTGTAGCTTTCGCCGTAGAAGCTTGTGTCAGGGCAAAGCTCGGCCACCCATGCGATCTCGCCGGGATTCTCCGACAGATGGCTCTGGGCGGGCACGCCGTATTCGGCTGCCAGCGCGCCCAGCCCGGCCATATAGGCATCGGAGGTGCTGGGGGTGAACCGCGGGGTGATCATCGGCCGCACGGCCCCCGCGTGCAGGGTGTTCTCGGCCCGGCAGGTATCCAGCCAGCGGCGGGTCTCAGCCAGACCGGCAGCCGCATCGGGCTCCCGGTAGCTGTCCGGGCTGTTGCGGTCCATGCCCAGCTTGCCGACAAAGGCGGATAGCCCGGCATCGCGCAGCTGGTGCATCAGCTCCAGCGTGGCATCGGTGTGCAGCGTTGCAAAGATGCAGGCGCGCGTGGTGGCGCTGTTTTTCAAATCGCGCACAAAGTAGGCGTAGCCAAGCTTTGCATACGCCGGGTCGGCGTAGTGCGCCTCCTCGGGGTAGGTGTACTGCTGCAGCCAGTCCAGCAGCTCCAGATCCATGGCGGTGCCGCAGTAGCTGTACTGCGGTGCGTGCAGGTGCAGATCGACCAGACCGGGGGTAATGATTTTACCCGTATAGTCGAGAATTTCGACCCCGGCAGGGGCGGCTATGGAAAAACCGGCGCACAGGCCGTTTTCACACAGCAGGTATCCGTCCCGCACCCGCAGGGTGTCGGGGGTGGGTGTGTCCAAAAAAGTGCCTTTCAGGGCGAAACGATCCATAGAAATGACCTCTCTATATAAAATTGCTTTGTAGGGGCCGGGCATGCCCGGCCCGCAAGTGTACGGTGGATGCCCCTTTTCATGGGGGCGTAGGGCGGGGTGCCCTCACCCCGCGGCGGCCAGAGGGCTGGCCGCCCTACAAATCGGGCTTTCATAATCTCTATTATAAACAATATATAGCATCTGTTGCAAGTTTTTTGTTTACTTTATGTCGTTAAAGCGGTATAATACCAATATCTATTGATGTTTGAAAGGAATAACGATTTGGAACGTAAACAACTCGCACCCGGCGTATACATCACAACGCTGGATGCTGCTAAATTTAACCGCTGCCGCATCACGCTGCATCTGCGTTTCCCGGCCCGGCGGGAATCTGCCACCGATGCCGCTGTGCTGGCCCTTGTGCTGGAGCGCGGCTATGCGGCCTGCCCCGATATGACCGCCCTGTCCCGCCGTTTGGCGGAGCTGTACGGCGCGGACCTCGGCGTTGACCTTGCCAGCGCGGGCACCGACCGCGTGCTTTCCGCCGACATCTGCGGCATCAAGGACGCCTACGCACTGGCGGGGGAGAATCTGACTGATGCCTACGCCGACATCGTGTTCGGCACGATCTTTGACCCGTATCTTGTGGACGGTGCCTTTGACCCCGAGGCCGTGCGCATCGAAACGGAAACGCAGGCCCGCCGTCTTGAGGCGGAGTTCAACTCCAAGCGGCTTTACTGTGTGCGTCAGGCGCGCCGTAAATTCTACGGCGATACCCCGGCCGGCATCGAGCTGGGCGGCTACCCCGGCGAGCTGGTCCATGTGACCCCGCAAAGCCTCAAGGCTGAGTATGACCGCATCCTCTCCACCGCATCCATTGATGTGATGGTGCAGGGCGTGGACGAGGCCCGCGTGGCCGATCTGCTGCTGAAAAAGCTGGAGGGTCTGCACCGCGATCCGCAGCCGTTTGCTGCCCCCACCGCGATGCCTGCCACGCCGCTGCGCCACTTTAAGGAGGAGATCCCCGGTTTGACGCAGGCCAAGCTGTGTATGCTGTTCACGACCGGCGAGGAGCACCCCAACCCGCCCAGCGTCAGCATCCTGCGCGTTGCGATGAGTGTGCTGGGCGGCTCTGCGACCAGCCGCCTGTTCCGCAATGTGCGGGAAAAGCAGTCACTCTGCTACTATTGCGGCTCTGCCGCCCAGCGCGCCACCGGCGTCATGATGATCGACTCCGGCGTCGAGCCCGGCAAAGAGCAGCAGGCCGAGGCCGCCATCCTTGCCGAGCTGGAGGGGCTGAAAAACGGCCCCATCACGCAGGAAGAGGTCGATGACTGCCGCCGCGGCCTGCTGTCCAGCATGGACGCGCTGGGGGACAGCCTTGCTGCGCTTGAAAACTGGTACTACGGCCAGATTACCCGCGGCGAGCCGCTCTACCCGCCGGAGTACGGCAAGGTTCTGACCGGCGCCGTCAGTCTGGACGAGGTGCGCCAGACGCTGCAGAGCTACCGCTATTCCGTCTGTTACGCCGTGACCGCCGAGCCGGGCACGCAGGGGAAAGGAGGCAGCGAGGATGTTGAATAACGACCACGCCGCTTTTGAGGCGGCCCAGAGCCGTGCTGCCGCCGCCGTAAGCTGTGAAAGCGTTGTACTGCCCAGCGGCCTGACTGTGCTTTGCCGCACGATGCCGGGCTACAGCAGTGTACACGCCATCTACGCCACCGGCTTCGGCTCAATCCACCGCGCCTTCAAGCTGGACGGCAGGCAGGTCACGCTGCCCGCCGGCACGGCGCATTTTCTGGAGCATAAGATGTGCGAGACGCCCAAGGGCGACTCTTTCAATTTTTATGCCAAGACCGGTGCCTCGGCCAATGCTTTTACCAGCTATGACCGCACCTGCTATCTCTTCTCCGCCACGCAGAAGATCGACGAAAACCTTGACATTCTGCTGGGCATGGTCGGCAAGCCGTGGTTTACCAAGGCCACCATCGCCAAGGAGCAGGGCATCATCGGGCAGGAGATCAAGATGTACGATGACAGCCCCGACTGGCGGCTGCTGAACGCACTGTTCCGCTGCCTGTATGCGGACCACCCGCTGCGGGACGACATCGCCGGCACGGTCGAGAGCATTGCCGAGCTGACGCCGCAGATGCTTTACAGCTGCACCAAGGCGTTCTACGCGCCCTCCAACATGGTGCTGAGCGTGGCCGGCAAGATCACGCTGGCGCAGGCGGTCGATGCCTGCAAGCGCAACGGGCTTTACCGCGCCCGCGCCCCGCATGAGGTCGAGTGGGCGATCCCCGCGCAGAGCGGCCCGCTGCCCCACAGGGAGGCCGTCTTTACAATGCCCGTCACAAAGCCCTGCTTCGGTGTGGCTTACCGGGAGGAGCCGCTGGCCGAGGGGGATATAAAGCGGGAGCTGCTGCTGGATATGCTGGGGGATCTCGTTGTCGGCGGCCTGACGAAGCTCTACCGCCGCCTGTACGATGAGGCGCTTGTCAACCCGGAGTTCTCGGGCGATTTCATCGCGGTGCGCGGTGCCTGCGCTGTGGCCTTTACCGGTGAGAGCGATACCCCGCGCGAGGTCGTGGATCTGCTGCAGGCAGAGATCGAGCGGATGCGCCGTGACGGTGTGGACCCCGAGGTCTTTATGCTGGTGAAAAACCAGATGTACGGAGAGCTGCTGGGCGATGTCGAGGCCGTGGACGATGCTGCCGAGGAGGCCGCTGCGGCCTGCCTGAAGGGCCGCACGCTGGCTGACGAGATCGCTGCACTGGCCGAGCTGACGGTGGATGATGCAAACGCCCTGCTGCGCACGGCCCTGCGGGAGGAAAACCGCGCCTATGTGCAGATCGACCCGGCAGAAGCGTAAAGAGGGGAAAGGTAAAAATGATCTATCATGTGCAATTTCCCGGGTTGGGTCTTGACCTGACCGTGAACCGGGTGGCGCTGTCCATCGGCGGGTTCAATATCTATTGGTACGGCGTTATCATCGCGGCGGGTATGCTGCTGGCAATGCTCTACGCCTTCCGCAATGCCGTGGACTACGGCATTGACTCCGACCGGTTGGTCGATGTGGTGGCCATCGGCACTGTGATGGCCATCGTATGCGCCCGCATCTACTATGTGGCTATGGCGCCCTTTGCCTACCAGAGCATCTGGGAGATGATCGACATCCGTAAGGGCGGCATCGCCATCTACGGCGCGGTCCTCGGCGCATTTATCTTTGGCGGGCTGGCCGCCAAATGGCGCAAGGTGCCGCTGCTGCCGCTGTTTGATCTTGTCTCGCTGGGGTTCCTCATCGGGCAGGGCATCGGCCGCTGGGGCAACTTTGTCAATCAGGAGGCGTTCGGCACAAACACAACGCTGCCCTGGGGCATGTACAGCGAGGGGACCGAGGCTTATCTCCGATCCGTGCAGGTCACGCTGCCTGCGGGCATGACGGTGGACCCCACGGCCCCGGTGCATCCCACATTTTTGTATGAGAGCATCTGGTGTCTGGTCGGCTTTCTTGCGCTGGCTGCGTTCTTTAAAAAACGGCGCTTCAACGGGCAGATCTTCCTCGGGTATGTCATCTGGTACGGCCTCGGCCGCGCCTGGATCGAGGGGCTGCGCACCGACTCGCTGCTCATCGGCAGCACGGGGCTGCGGGCCAGCCAGCTGGTGGCCATCGGCTCGGTGCTCGCGGCAGCTGTGCTGATGGTCATCGGCCTGCGCAGCGCCAAGGGAAAAACGCTGACCGTCACGCTGGCCGTGAGGGACATCAAAAAGCAGGCCGAGGCAGGGGAGCGGTTCACCCCGGACACCCTGCCTGCCAATGCGCCCCACGCCGAATTCGTCAAGGCCACCGATGCTATGAACGCGCGTCTTGATGCGCTGGATTTGAACACCGTGGAGATCGAAGAAATAGAGGGCCCGCAGGAATAACCGGCAACCGCTTGCAGTACGGCGATAGGTACTGCTGGTGTAAGAGCTGACACCGCTTTGCCCGCCCTGTGCGGACAAAAAATATATTTGAAAGAGGGAAAGCATCATGGGAGCAGCCATCATTGACGGCAAGGCATTGGCCGCAGCCACGAAGGCCGAGGCCACAGAAAAGGTCAGGAAGCTGAAAAGCCGGGGCATCAACCCCTGCCTGGCGGTCATTCTGGTGGGCGAGAACCCCGCCAGTCAGGTCTATGTCCGCGGCAAGATCAACGACTGCGCACAGTGTGGCATTGAGAGCCGCAGCATCAACCTGCCCGCCGACACCACGCAGGAGGCGCTGCTGGCCGAGGTGAAAAAGCTGGCGGAGGATGCCGCCGTCCACGGCATTCTGGTGCAGCTGCCGCTGCCTGCCCAGATCGATGAGAAGGCCGTTATTGACGCCATTCCGCCGGAGAAGGATGTGGACGGCTTTTCGCCCGTCAATGTCGGCCGGATGCAGATCGGCGAGCCGTGCTATCTGCCCTGCACCCCGGCGGGCTGCATCCGGATGATCGAGTCCACCGGCACTGAGATCGCCGGCAAGAACGCGGTGGTCATCGGCCGCTCCAACATCGTGGGCAAGCCGGCGGCGCTGCTGCTGCTGGCCAAGAACGCCACGGTCACGATCTGCCACTCCAAGACGGCAAACCTCAAAGAGGTCTGCGCCGCCGCGGATATTCTGGTGGCCGCCGTTGGCCGCGAGGGCTTCGTGACCGGCGATATGGTCAAGCCCGGCGCTGTGGTCATTGATGTGGGCATCAACCGCGGTGCGGACGGCAAGCTGCACGGCGATGTCAATTTTGCCGAGGCCGCCGAGAAGGCCGCCTACATCACCCCGGTCCCCGGCGGTGTCGGCCCGATGACCCGCGCCATGCTCATGCTGAACACAGTCGAGGCCGCAAAGCGGCAGGCCATGTAAAGGCTTCCCCCTCGGGGGAAGCTGTCCGCGAAGCGGACTGATGAGGGGCAACCTTGCCATTGCAGCCCACTGATGGGATACAACCGCAGACTTGCCCCTCATCCGGCCCTGCGGGGCCACCTTCAGTCTACGCGCTAAGAGCCGCCTACGGTGGTTGCGCTCCGACACGCGCCAGCGGGCGCAGCCCCTTGGGGGAAGGCAAAAGAAATTCTGAAATTTTAACCTTCCCACGCTTGAAACCCCCTTGACAACTGCGGTGGTTATATGGTAAGATATTAGAGCCGCATGGTATGGGCTGTATAAGTGTGTGCATTTTTCGGCGCACCGCCCTACAGACCAGCGAGACTTATTGAAAGAGGTTATCACATGTACGCAGTTATCAAAACCGGTGGCAAGCAGTACAGCGTTAAGGTCGGCGATGTTGTTTATGTCGAGAAGCTGAACGCTGAGGACAACAGCGAAGTCACCTTCGATCAGGTTCTCGCCGTTGGCGAGGAGGGCTCTGTCAAGGTTGGCGCTCCCGTTGTTGAGGGCGCTTCCGTTGTTGCCAAGGTCGTCAAGACCGGCAAGGGCAAGAAGCTCAACATCCTGACCTATCGTCCCAAGAAGGGCAGCATGGTCCGCAAGGGCCATCGTCAGCCCTACACCAAGGTGGAAATCACCGCGATCAACGGCTAAGGAGGTAAATCACAATGGCACATAAAAAAGGCGTAGGTTCTACCAAGAACGGCCGTGATTCCGAGTCCAAGCGCCTCGGCGTCAAGCGCGGCGACGGTCAGTTCGTTCTGGCCGGCAACATCCTGGTCCGTCAGCGCGGCACCCACATCCATCCGGGTGAGGGCGTTGGCATCGGCAGCGATGACACCCTGTTCGCTCTGGTCGATGGCCGCGTTCACTTCGAGCGCATGGGCCGTGACCGCAAGCGCTGCACGGTCAAGCAGTAAAAAAACCGGTACGGGCGGGCCTTTGCGGCTCGCTCGTTTTTTGTAGTTATCAGAGAGGTACACAATGGCAACCAGTAATTTTATTGATACCGCCACGATCTGGCTGCACGCCGGCAAGGGCGGCGACGGCGCGGTGACCTTCCACCGCGAAAAATTCGTGGCGGCGGGTGGCCCGGACGGCGGTGACGGCGGCCGCGGCGGCGACATCATCTTTGTGGCAGACGATAACCTGTCCACCCTGATGGACTTCCGCTACAAGCGCAAATACACCGCACCCGATGGCGAGAACGGCCGTGCCAAGCGGATGAGCGGTGCGGACGGTGATGACCTTGTCATCCGCGTGCCGCGCGGCACCGTGCTGAAGGAGGCCGAGACCGACCTCGTCGTGGCCGACCTGACCGGCTCCGAGCCGGTGGTCGTGGCCAAGGGCGGCCGCGGCGGCTGGGGCAACAGCCACTTTGCCACCCCGACCCGCCAGATCCCCAAGTTCGCCAAGCCCGGCCTGCCCGGTGAGGACATGCACCTCAAGCTTGAGCTGAAGGTCATTGCCGATGTGGGCCTGATCGGCTTCCCGAATGTAGGCAAGTCCACCCTCATCAGCATCATCTCGGCGGCGCGCCCCAAGATTGCAAACTACCACTTTACGACGCTGACCCCGGTGCTGGGCGTTGTCCGTGTCGGCCCCGAGCAGAGCTTTGTCTGCGCTGATATTCCGGGCCTGATCGAGGGCGCGGCTGAGGGTGTCGGTCTCGGCCACGACTTCCTGCGGCATGTCGAGCGCTGCCGCCTGCTGCTGCATGTGGTCGATGTCTCGGGCTGCGAGGGCCGCGACCCCAAGGCGGACTTTGAGCAGATCAACCACGAGCTGGCCGGCTTCAGCGCTGAGCTGGCCGACCGCCCGCAGATCGTGCTGGGCAACAAGTGCGACATTGCCACCCCGGAGCAGGTCGAGGAGTTCAAGAGCTATATCGAGGCGCAGGGCCTGACCTTCCTGCCGATCTCCGCCGCGACCCGTCAGGGCGTGGACGGCCTGCCCGCGCTGGTCTACAACCGCCTGAAGGATCTGCCCCCGGTCAAGATCTACGAGGCAGAGTACAAGCGCCCCGACAAGAGCACCCAGCCTACCCGCCCCTTCACGGTGGAGCGCACCGGCGACCACGAGTTCACCGTCGATGCCCCTTGGCTGGAGCGTATCCTTGCCGGCACGAATGTCGAGGACTACGAGAGCCTGCAGTATTTCCAGACGCAGCTGGGTGATTCCGGTATTCTGGACGAGCTGGTCGCGCAGGGCGTTGAGGAAGAGGATACCATCAAGATCGGCGAATATGAGTTCGATTATCTGTATTGATTATGCTGTTTGAAACGAAATCTGAAGTTGACATTCATGAGATGTCGCCGCTGGCACTGGCCTTTGTGGGTGATGCCGTGCTGGAGCTGCTGGTTCGCGCCCGTCTGGTGGGCACGACCCGCCTGCAGCCCAACCGGCTGCACACCGTGGCGACGCATTATGTAAGCGCCCACGCCCAGAACCGGGAGCTGGAGCTGATCGAGCCGATGCTGACCGATGCCGAGGCCGCCGTGCTGCGGCGCGGCAAAAACGCCAGCAAGGCCACGGTGGCCAAGCATGCCACCGTGCAGGAGTACCGCGCCTCCACCGGCTTTGAGTGCCTGCTGGGCTGGCTTTACCTGCAGGGCAGAAATGACCGCATTGAGGAATTGTTCAACGCGATGTGGGATGGGTATAAGCCGGAATAAAACAAAAAGCCTTCCCCCTTGGGGGAAGGTGGCCGAAGGCCCCGCCCGAGGGCGGATGAGGGAAAAGCCTCCGCAATTTGCCCGGTAACGGGTTGTAGTGGCAAGGCCGCCCCTCATCAGCCGCCTGCGGGCGGCAGCTTCAGTCTCCGCGCTAAGAGCCGCCTACGGCGGTTGCGCTCCGACACGCGCCTGCGGGCGCAGCCCCTCGGGGGAAGCCTTAGGAAACCCGCCTCACTTGCGGCTCTTGCTGTTGGTGGTGTTGGTGCTGTTGTTGGTGCGGCTGGTGCTGCTCTGCTGGGTGCGGTTCGTGGTTTTCTGGGTGCTGTCGCTTGTGCGGTTGGTCGAATTGTTTGTCTGATTCTTTGCCATAGGTGGTTGACTCCTTTCGCAAGTAAAAAGCGATCTGCGGCCCTTCTGGGCTGCACAGGTAGTTTGCCCGCCCATGGCTTTTTTATGCAAAGGGGGCCGTTTTGGAATTTCCAAAGGATTTTACGGCGCGGGAGAAGGCGCTGCTGGGGGACCGCTTTGAGGAGTTGTATACCTACGCCACGGCGCAGCCTGCTCGCGGTGTGACGGTCAATACACTGCGCTGCACACCGGACTGGTTTGCGGCACACACGGATTTTGCCGCAGAACCGTCAAAATTCTGCCGTACTGCGTTCACCACGGCGGCAGACTTCCGCCCGGGGCGGCACCCGTGGCACCATGCGGGGCTGCTCTATGCGCAGGAGCCGAGCGCATCCGCCCCCGCCGCATTGCTTGATGTGCGCCCCGGTATGCGGGTGGCCGATCTCTGCGCTGCGCCCGGTGGAAAGACCAGCCAGCTTGCGGCTGCCCTGCAGGGGCAGGGCCTGCTGCTGGCGAATGAGTTTGTGGCCGCCCGCGCCGAGATCCTGCGCCAGAATCTGGAGCGGATGGGCGTGACGAACGCCGTTATCACCAACGAGGACACCGCCAACCTTGCCAAAGCCCTGCCCGGGCAGTTTGACCGGGTGCTGGTCGATGCGCCCTGCTCCGGCGAGGGCATGTTCCGCAAGGAGGCGGTGGCTGCCGCCCAGCACAGTGACGCCCTTGTGGCCCACTGTGCAGAGCTGGGCGCGGAAATTTTAGAAAATGCTGCGGCCCTGCTGGCCCCGGGTGGCGTGCTGGTCTACTCGACCTGCACCTTTGCCCCGGCGGAGGACGAGGCGCAGATCGCAGCCTTTCTTGCGGGACACCCTGAGTTCACCCTCTGCGACCTGTCCGGCTGCGGCTTTGGCCGCCCGGGCGAGGGCAACCGCGCCCCGGACCATCCGGATTTCCACGCCGAATATACCCGCCGCATCTGGCCTGCCGACGGCGGCGAGGGGCATTTTATGGCGAAGCTGCAAAAGGCCGCCGATGCCGAGGTGCCGAGCCCGCCCAAGGTCAAGCCGCCCAAAGCGGCAAAGCCCCCGGCAGAATGGCTGGAATTTGCCCGGGCCTATTTCCCGGCGCTGGCATCCCGCCCGCTGGCCGGGGCGGGGGAGTGGCTGCTGCTGCCCGCACCGGGCAGCGAGGGGCTGAACACCGCAAAGCTGCGCGTTGTGCGGGGCGGTGTGCTGGCGGGCAGTGTGCTGAAAAAGCGGTTCCAGCCGGCCCACGCGCTCTTTATGGCCTACGGCGCGGACTGCATGAACCGGGAGGAGCTGACGCTCGCCGACCCGCGCACCGCCGCCTGGCTGCGCGGCGAGGAGATCGATGCTGCCACCGCCCAAAACGGCTGGTGCGCCGTGCTGGTGGACGGCTTCCCGCTCGGCGGGGGCAAGGTCAGCGGCGGGCGCATCAAAAATCATTACCCAAAAGGGCTGCGCAACCTGCAATAAAGCGCGCTGCCCCTCTTGAAAAGCACGACCTGTTGTGGTATACTATTTTAATGGTAATTATCGGCTTTACTGCCGCTGCCTTGTGAATACAAATTAGGGGGATTTTCCATGTCCGGACATAGCAAATGGAATAACATCAAACGCAAAAAGGAAAAGACTGACGGCGCCCGCGCCAAGGTTTTCACCAAGATCGGCCGTGAGATCGCCGTTGCCGTTAAGGAGGGCGGCGGCAACCCCGCCTCCAACTCCAAGCTGGCTGCGCTGATCGCCAAGGCCAAGGCCAACAGTGTGCCTAACGACAACATCCAGCGTATCATCAAGCGCGCCGAGGGCGGCGATAAGACGGAGTATGAGGCAATCACCTACGAGGGCTACGGCCCCGGCGGCATCGCCGTTATGGTCGAGACCCTGACCGATAACCGCAACCGCACGGCTGCCAACATGCGCCACTACTTTGACAAGTTCGGCGGCAATCTGGGCCAGATGGGCTGCGTTGGCTTTATGTTCACCCAGAAGGGCGTTATCGTTGTCGATCTCGAGGATAAGGATCCTGACGAGCTGATGATGGACGCGCTGGACGCCGGTGCCGATGACTTCGATGCAGGCGAGGAGGCCGCTGAGGTCACCACCAGCCCCGAGAACTTCACCGCTGTCTGCGAGGCACTCGAGCAGAAGGGCTACAAGTTTGTTTCTGCCGATGTGGCACAGGTGCCCTCCACCACCACCACGCTGACCGATCCCGATCAGCTGGTTCAGATGGGCAAGCTGCTGGATGCGCTGGATGACGATGACGATGTCCAGAACGCCTGGCACACCCTTGAGAACGAGGAAGACCTCGACCGCTAAACCACAGAATGCAAAAAGAGAGTGAAGGGCGACTTTTGCTCTCTTTTTTTGTACGGCAGAACGGTAGGGGCCGGGCATGCCCGGCCTGCAGCGTAGAAATGACCCGAGATTTTCGGGCTGCCGCAAAGTTCAGGGCCGGACATGTCCGGCCCCTACAAGCATGTTTTTAATTGAAAAGGAGCGTTACTATGCCTGAACTCCTTTGCCCGCATTGCCTGCAGCCGCTGGACAACGGCTACCACGGCGAGTGCGTCCACTGCGGGCGCTCGCTGGAGAACCGCAACCCAGAGGGTGCGCTGCCTCTCGGCACCCAGTTGGGCGGCAAGTATACCGTGGGCGCATACCTGAGCGCCGACGGCGATGGCCTTTCCTACCGCGGTGTGCTGAACGCAGAAAAGCGCTTTGTTCTTATCAAGGAATATTTCCCGGTCACGCTCTGCAACGGGCGCAGCGCGTCAGGGGCACTGATGCCCAAGGAGGAAAAAGAAGTCCTTTTCAAGACGAGCCGCATGGATTTCAAGGACCTGTACGACGATCTGCATAACCTGACCCCGGCCACCGGCCTGTCCACCATCCTCGATGTCATGGAGGAAAACAACACGGTCTACGCTGTGGAGGAGAACGAGAAGGGCATGACCCTCTCCCACTATCTCCACCTGCGCAGCCGCACACTGACCCCCGCCGAGGCGCGCACCCTGCTGCAGCCCATCATGGAGGGGGTGGCGCTGCTGCACACCTCCGGGCTGATCCACCGCGGTATCTGCCCGGACAATATCCTGCTGCCGATTGACGGTACGGCCCGCCTGACGGGCTACGGCACACTGGCCCTGCGCACCGGCGGCAGCGAGCTGAAAAGCCAGCTGTACCCGGGCTACGCCGCGCCGGAGCAATACTCCGCCGCCGAGTTCAGCGGCCGCTATACCGATGTTTACGCATTGGCGGCAGTCTGCTACAGGATGGTCACGGGGCAGACGCCGGTGGCCGCGCCCCAGCGCAAGGTGCGGGACAGTCTGGAGTCTGCCCACAGTCTGGAGGCCGGTGTGCCGACATGGTTTTCTCAGGTGCTGGCCTGTGCCATGCGGCTGGACCCGGCCAAGCGGATGCAGACTGTGCCCGAGCTGATGAGCGCCCTGACCGACCCGAATGTCGCCAACGCCATGTTTGAGCGGGGCGACAACCAGATCAGCACCCGCAAGATCATGGCGGTGTCGCTGGTCGTTATCTTTGTACTGGTCGTGCTGCTGCTCTGGAGCCTTGCGGGCGGCAGCAGGGACGGCGGTACGCCGTCCGCCACGCCGCAGCCCACAGCGGCCGCAGCAGCAGGGGAAAATACAGAAGCTGCGACCGTGCCGAACCTTGTGGGGCTGCGCTATACGACCGACATCAAGGGCAACGATGCCTACAGCGGATTCCGCATCGTCATGGTCGAGCAGGGATCCGACACCGTGCCGCAGGGCGTTGTCATCAGTCAGGACCCGCCCGCGGGCACGGAAAAGCTGATGGAGGACCAGATCATCCAGATCGTAGTCAGCAGCGGCCCGAATCTTGTGGAGATGCCCGACATCATCGGCTTTACGCAGGCAAACGCCAGCAAAAAGCTGGACGCACTCGGCATCCAGTACAAGATGGTCATGGTCGATAATGACGGCACGATGGCCGCAGGCTGTGTGGCCAAGACCGACTATACGGCGGGCACTAAGATCAATACCGAGAATGTGACGGTAATTGTCAGCATTGCCGGGGAGCGTGACGATACGCTGGTGGCCCAGACGGGGAATGCGGGGGAGAGTACACCCGAACCGACCCCGCAGCCGGAAGAGTGAGTGATAGCGGCAGGTGGGAAAAGCCCCTCCGGTCATCGCTTCGCTCGACCACCTCCCCACTGCGTGAGGAGGCTTTTTAAGGCGGCCAAAGGCCGCTGTCAGAAAGGCTCCCCGCCATGCGGGGAGCTGGCCGAGCCTGCGAGGCCTGAGGGGCTCTTCCCGTTTGCGGTGTAAGAAACAAAAAAAGAGCAGTTCGTGAAGAACTGCTCTTTTTCAGTGCATTTTGGCAATGCCAACGCGGCGAGATTAGTCGCTGACGTAGGGCATCAGAGCCATGTAGCGGGCACGCTTGATGGCAACCGTCAGCTCACGCTGATGGAAAGCACAGGTACCGGTCACACGGCGGGGAATGATCTTGGCGCGCTCGCTCACGTACTTGCGCAGGCGGGGCAGATCCTTGTAATCAATGTGATCAACGCGGTCAACGCAGAAGGAGCAAACCTTCTTGCGGCCACGATGCATCGGACGAGAAGAACGATCCATAGCCATTGTGGAAACCTCCTTGTTAGAATGATACTTTCGATTTTAGAACGGCAGGTCGCCCTCATCCTCAATCAGTGCAAAGTCATCATTGCTGCCGGCAGAATAGCTCGGCGCAGGATTGGCCTGCACAGCAGGACGGGCGGCGGGGGCTGCCATGGGTGCGCCGTAGCCGGCATCACCCATCGGTGCGGCGTTTGCGGATTTAGGAGCGGCAAAGTTGACGTTGTTGGCCACGATCTCAATCGCGGTGCGGTTGTTGCCGTTCTTGTCCTGATACTGGCGGCTCTGCAAACGGCCGTCAATAGCGATCAGAGAACCCTTCTGGAAATACTTGCAGACAAACTCTGCCGTGCGATCCCAGGCAACAACATCCAGCCAGTCAGCCTGACTCTGGCCGTTGGCGTCGCGGCGTCCGCGGTCGCATGCGATGCGGAACGAAGCAACGTTTTTGCCGGTCGTGGTCTGGCGCAGCTGCGGGTCCGCGGCAAGGCGGCCCATAATAGCAACAACATTCAGCATTGGTTTACTCCTTACTCCTCAACAGCAAGAGTCATGCTGCGAAGAACGCCCTCAGTGATCTTGAAAACGCGGTCCAGCTCAGCCGGGAAATCGGGCTCGCTGGTGAAGCTGATCACCGTGTACACACCCTCGGTCTCATCGTTGATGGGGTAAGCAAGACGCTTCTTGCCCCAATCATCAACAGAATCGATCGTACCATTCGCTGCGATCAGGTTCTTGAACTTGTTGATCAGAGCGTTGGAAGCCTCTTCGTCGAGGTTCGCGGTGGTAACCATCATGGTTTCGTACTTAGCCATATTCTGTGCACCTCCTTTTGGACATTAGGCCTTCTCTTTTAACGGAAAAGACAAGGATAACTGTGTGATTTCACACAGCATCTAATTATAGCAAGTTTCCGGCAGCTTGTCAATGCAAAATTTGTCCTGCAGGGTGCTGATTTGCGGACTTTTTCAAAAAATCTTGTACAATCCGTGAAAATGTCCTATTGCTTTTTCCTGCGGCTTTGTTATAATGGGCTTAATAATGCACAAGTCTTGCTTGCATAGCCGGACGCGGCGCTTGTAGGGGCGAGCATTGCTCGCCCGCTGCCCGCTTGCCATGCAGGAAACGATGGGGGGAACGCAGTGCAGCGATAAGGCTGCGCGGGCGACCAATGGTCGCCCCTACATGTGTTCCCGCTTTGAAAAAGAGAATGGAGCGTTCGTATGAGAATCGTGGTCATCGGCCTTGGCAAAGTCGGCCGTGCCTTGACCGCCCAGCTTACGGCGGAAAACAATGACATTGTCGTTATCGACCAGAACCCTGACCTGATCGAGGATATCGTAAACATCTATGATGTGCGCGGCGTGCCCGGCAACGGTGGCAGCTATGAGGTCCAGAAGGAGGCGTTCGAGGACGGCGCGGATCTTCTGATTGCCACGACCTCCAGCGATGAGATCAACATCCTTGCCTGCCTTGTGGCGAAAAAGCTCGGCACGCAGCACACCATTGCCCGTATCCGCAACCCGGAGTATGAGAAGCAGCTGCGCTTTATGCGCGATGAGCTGGGCCTGTCGATGATCATCAACCCGGAAAAGACCACCGCCCGCGAGATCGCGCGGGTGCTGCGCTTCCCCTCGGCCATCAAGCGCGAGCAGTTCTGCCGCCAGCGGTTTGAGCTGATCGAATACCGCCTGGCCGAGGACAACCCGCTGGTCGGCCTGCAGCTGACAGACCTCTACCGCAACATCCGCGTTAAGATCCTGATCTGTGCGGTCGCACGCGGCAGTGAGACGATCATACCCACCGGTGCCTTTACGCTGCAGGCGGGGGATAAGATCTACCTGACCGCCTCGGCCCGGGACCTTGAGTCCTTCTTCCGCCGGCTGAACCTCTTTAAGGAGAAGGCAAACAATGTCATGATCGTCGGCGCAAGCCGGATGGCCTACTACCTCGTCAAGGAGCTGCAGGACATCCAGAAGCGCGTCACCGTCATCGACAGCGATGCGGCCCGCTGTCAGGAAATGAGCGAGAAGTTCCCCGGCGTGCTGGTCATCCACGGGGACGGTGCGGACGCCGAGCTGCTGAGCGAGGAGCGCATCACCGAGATGGACGCCTTTGTGGCGCTGACCGGTCTGGACGAGACGAACATCATTCTGGCAATGTATGCCTCCCAGATGAACTCCTGCAAGGTGGTGGCAAAGATCAACCGCAGCTCCTTTGCAGATCTGGCCACAGCCAAGGGCATGGTGGACAGTGTGGTCTCCACGGCATCGGTTACATCGGAGTCCATCGCCATGTATGTCCGCGCCATGCAAAACAGCTTTGAGTCGGAGAATATCAAGACGCTGCACCGCCTTGTGGGCGGCCGGGTCGAGGCGCTGGAGTTCAATGTGGCCCCGGGCCTGCCCTTCATCGGTGTGCCGCTCAAGGATCTGACGCTGCGCAAGGGCCTGCTGGTGGCAGGCATCGTGCGCCGCAGCGGCCAGACGGTCATTCCCTCCGGCAATGACGCCCTGCAGGAGGGTGATGATGTTGTCATCGTCACCACCGACACAACGCTGCATGCGCTGCGTGACATTGTAAAGTGAGGGCGGTATGAACTATAAAATGGTAGGGTTTGTGCTGGGGCGCATCTTCCTGATCGAGGCGGCGCTGATGCTCTTTCCCATGGGGTGCGCAGCGATCTACGGCGAGTGGGCCTCGATCCCCGCATTCCTGATCCCGGTGCTGATCCTGCTGGTGCTGGGCCTTGCCGCCAGCCTGAAAAGCCCCAAGGACACCAAGATCTACGCCCGCGACGGTCTGGCGATCGTGGCGCTGGTCTGGGTGCTGCTGTCGGTTTTCGGTGCGCTTCCCTTTATCATCACCGGTGAGATCCCGTCCTTTGTGGACGCCTTTTTTGAGATGGTTTCGGGCTTTACGACCACCGGCTCCACGATTTTGACCGATGTTGAGTCGCTGAGCCACGGCATCCTGTTCTGGCGCAGCTTTTCCCACTGGATCGGTGGCATGGGCGTTCTTGTTTTTGCGATGGCGGTGCTGCCCATGACGGACGGCCGCGCCATGCACCTGATGCGCGCCGAGGTCCCCGGCCCGACCTGCGGCAAGATCTCGAGCAAATTGAGCGACAGCGCCAAAATCCTCTACGCCATCTATCTCACCATGACCGTTATCGAGACAGTCATGCTCTGCGCGGGCGGCATGCCGCTGTTTGACGCGCTCATTCACTCTTTCGGCACGGCGGGCACCGGCGGCTTCAGCAACAAGACGCTGAGCGTGGGTGCCTACAACGACCCTTATTTTGAGGTCGTGATCGGCGTGTTTATGCTGCTGTTCGGCATCAACTTCAACCTGTATTATTTCCTGTTGCTCCGCCATTTCCGTGAGGCTCTCGCCTCGGAGGAGCTGCATGTCTATCTGGGCATCGTGGCGTTCTCGACCCTGACCATCACGGCGAACATCGCAGGGCTGTACGACTCTGTCGGCACGGCGCTGCGCACGGCGTTCTTTCAGGTGTCGTCCATCGTGACGACCACGGGCTACGCCACGGTGGACTTCAACCTCTGGCCGACCTATTCGCGGGTCGTCATCGTGATCCTGACCTTTGTGGGCGCCTGCGCCGGCTCAACGGCGGGCGGCTTAAAGGTCTCCCGCGTTATCATCTTCTTCAAGGCGGCGCGGCAGGATCTGAACAAGATGCTGCACAGCCACGCCGTCACCACGGTCCGGTTTGAGGGAAAGCCGCTGGACGAAAAGACCCTGCGCGGTGTACACAACTATTTTAACATTTATATCATGCTGCTGACGCTGTCGGTGCTGCTTGTCTCACTGGACGGCTTTGATGTGGTCACGACCTTTACGGCAGTCGCAACCTGCCTGAACAATGTCGGCCCCGGTCTGGAGCTGGTCTGCCCGATGGGCAGCTTTGCGGAATTTTCCGCCCCGGTCAAGCTGCTGCTGGCCTTTGACATGCTGGCAGGCCGCTTGGAGCTTTACCCGATGCTGGCACTGTTTGCCCCGCGCCTGTGGCGCAAGCGCAACTATGCCCTGCGCGGCGCAAGAGCGAAGTAAGGGGGAGGGCGGGTGTTCTTTCTTTACAAAGAAAGAACCAAGGAAATTCCAAACCAATACAATCATAGAACCGGGCAGCTGCCATCTTTACGGCAGCTGCCCGGTTTTGGTTTATGTATGGACGTTTCTGGGGTAGGGGGTAGGGCGGCCAGCCCTCTGACCGCCGCAAGGGGCGTACTGCCTTGCGGTGCCAATCTGTTTTTAAAGGGGGCTATAGGCGGGAAAAAATGTGAGTACCCCCACAAACTGGAAGTTGGTTATTTTATTTTATTCTTTCTTTTTTGCCATCGTTCAAACTCATCTTCAGTCATAATATCAGAAAATGCCTCATATGAATTCAATACTCCGTTCTTTTTTTGTACGAAATAAGTGATTCCTATAGCGACACCAACGATAGCAAAGAGAACAGCAACAATTATCAGCATTGTAAAAAGTCCCTCAGCAACACCACTGACAATACTCTCTACAATACCTCTCGATAAACAAGTGAACAGTAGGTTGATTCCCAAGCAAATCAAAGCTGTTCTGTTTAACTTTTGCCCAGCTAAATCTGTTTGCCATAAAATAGAAAGCACCAGAAAAAAAGAGAGTATAATCCATATAAATATCACAAGCGACAAATTACGTACACCAACAGGAAAGCCGGAAGATCTGATCATGATGTCTAGAGCTGGATTATCTGAAATTTTCATTCCATAATTGATTCCACCAAATATACAAAAATATAAATAGCCAACTATATACAAAGTTGAAAATATTATCAATCGTTTCTTATTCTTTACTTTCAAATTTTATTCCTCCCAAAATTCCGATTTACCTTATTATACCACACCCCGCCGCTGCGTGTCTATTTGCGGTGCCATGCGCATACCCTTTACCAGACCAAAACAGGGGAGGGGCTTGCCATGCGGCGCAATGCAAACCGGGAGGAACGAGGCGGGCGGCTGCTGTCCGCGCTGGCTGCGGCGGTGCTGCTGACGCTGCTGCTCGGCATTATTCATCGGCTGTACCACTGTGAATATACCGATACCGACACCCCCAACGACTGTTTTGCCGTGTCGGCTGCTACCGGGGAGACGGCGCTGCCCAAAATGGTCTGCCTGACCTTTGATGACGGACCGAGCAAAAATACCGTGCCGATTCTGGAGATCCTCGATCGGGAGCAGGTCCCGGCCACCTTTTTTGTCTGCGCGCAGGACGCCAACGAGCGCTATCTGCCGCTGGTGGCAGACATTGCGGCGGCGGGGCACCAAATTGCGCTGCACAGCGCGACACATCAGTACTCGAAAATTTACGCGAGCACCGATGCCTTCTGGCAGGACATCAAGGCGCTGCGGCAGGCGCTGGAGCCCTATGTTGATGTTGGCGGCATTGACTGGCTGCGCTTTCCCGGCGGCAGCACAAACACGGTCAGCCACCGCTACGGCGGGCGCGGCATTATGAAAACGCTCAAGGCGCAGGCCGAACAGAAGGGCTACCACTGGATCGACTGGAATGTCTGCGCGGAGGATGCCACCGCCAGCCACCCCGATGCGGCGCAGATCCTGCGCAATATCCGCCGCGATGCCGAGGGGCACGACCTCTGCGTGGTGCTGCTGCACGATACCAAGGCCACCGGCCAGACTGTGAAGGCCCTGCCGGACATCATACAATGGTTCCGGGAGGAGGGCTATACCTTCTGTACGGTCGCACAGATGCAGGCCGTCAAGGACGAGGTAAGCCAGCCAAAGGAACAGCCAGCCGGGTAACACAGGCGGCGCGCCTGACGAAAGGCCCCGCATAACATCGCCAGAGGCTTTATTCTGGTAGGAAAAGGGGCACGCCTATGTAAAATTGTACAAAATAAACAGCAAATCCTTGCAATGTGGAACAAAACGGGGTATAATGTACAAGAATCGCGTGAAAGGCTAAGGCGGGAGGGAGAAAACACCATGCGCAAAACGGAAAGCCAGAAGATCGCGCTCTGCGGTATGCTGGGGGCGCTGTCGGTGGTGCTTCTGCTCATCGGCAGCGCCTTACAGATCGGCACCTACGCTGCGCCGATGCTCGCGGCTTTTCTGCTTATTCCGGTGCTGGAGGACTACGGCCCGCGCTATGCGCTGACTCTCTACGCGACGGTGTCGATTTTGGCTGTGTTGTTTGTGCCGGAGACCGAGCTGGCGTTTTTCTATGTGCTGGTCATGGGGTATTACCCTGTGCTGCGTGTAAAGCTCAACACGATAAAAAGCAGGTGGGTGCGCTGGATCATAAAATTTGCTGTATTCAATGCGGCCACTGTGCTGGTCTATCTTTTGCTGTTTGCATTGCTCGGTCCCGCTGTTCTGGACGAGCTGCTGGCCGATGGAACGGCCATGCTGGCGGCGCTTTTGGCCGCGGGCAACCTGTCCTTCTGGCTGTGCGACCGGGCGCTGGCCGCGCTGACGCGGTATTACCATCTGGTGGTCAAGCCAAGACTGAAAAAGAAGTTTTGATTTTGGAAGGAGAAAAACATGTGGTACGATGAAGCGGTAGTTTATCAGATTTATCCGCTGGGCCTTTGCGGTGCGCCGCTGCAGAACAGCGGTGACCAGACCCAGGCCGGGGAGCATCGCCTGCTGCGTGTGCTGGACTGGGTGGAGCATATCAAGCGGCTGGGAGCAACCTGCGTGCTGTTCAACCCGCTGTTTGAGAGTGACGCCCACGGCTACGATACCCGTGACTACAACAGGGTAGACTGCCGTCTTGGCACCAATGATGATCTCAAGCAGGTCTGCGCGGCGCTGCATGCGGCGGGCATCCGGGTCCTGCTTGACGGTGTTTTCAACCATGTGGGGCGCGGTTTCTGGGCGTTCCGCGATGTGCAGGAAAAGCGCTGGGACAGCCCCTATAAGGATTGGTTCAATATCAGCTTTGACGGCAACACGAATTACAATGACGGCTTCTGGTATGAGGCGTGGGAGGGCTGCAACGAGCTGGTCAAGCTGAATCTGCAGAACCCCGAGGTCAAAAACTACCTGTTCGATGCCGTGCGCGGCTGGGTGCGCGACTATGACATTGACGGTCTGCGTCTGGATGTGGCCTACTGCCTCGATCTCGGCTTTTTGGCGGAGCTGCGCGGCTTGGCAAACAGCATCAAGCCGGAGTTTGTGCTGGTGGGTGAGACGCTGCACGGCGATTACAACCGCTGGATGAACGACCACGCCTGCCACAGCGTAACGAACTACGAGTGCTACAAGGGGCTGTATTCCAGCTTCAACACCGGCAACATGCACGAGATCAGCTACAGCCTGAACCGCCAGTTCGGCTCCGAACAGTGGTGCCTGTACACGGGTAAGCATCTGCTCAGTTTTGTGGATAACCACGATGTAACGCGCATTGCGACGATCCTGACCGACAAGAGCTGCCTTGCGCCCCTCTACGGGCTGCTGTTCGGTATGCCCGGTGTGCCGGCAGTCTACTACGGCAGTGAGTGGGGCGTGGAGGGCGACAAGAAAAACGGCGACCCGACGCTGCGCCCGGCCATTGAAAAGCCGGAGGAAAACGACCTGACCGCATGGATCGCCGCGCTGGCCCATGCCCGTACAGGCAGCAAGGCACTGTGTTGGGGCAGCTACCGCAATGTGCTGGTGCAGCCCAGGCAGCTTATCTTTGAGCGCCGCGTTGACGGCGAGCGTGTGCTGGTGGCCATCAATGCGGACAGCAGCCCGTTTGACGCCCACTTTGACGCCGGCTGCGGCCGCGCGGTAGACCTGATCACCGGGGCCGACCACGACTTCGGCGGCGGCAGCAGGCTGGAGCCCTTTAGCTGCTATTTCTGGAAATGTGAGCGGTAATACGATATAAAAAAGGCACCTGCCGGGGAATCGGCAGGTGCCTTTTTGTGCTATGTTGCAGGGGACGGTGTCCGTGACGCCCTGCGGGCCGGGCATGCCCGGCCCCTACATGCCAAGCGCTATCACAGGTTCGTATACCCCATCAGCTTTTCATCCACCACGGCGGCGGTGTCGCGGCCCTCGCGCAAGGCCCAGACGACAAGGCTCTGGCCGCGGCGCATGTCGCCGCAGGCAAAAACCTTCGGGTCGGCGGTGGCGTACTTCACATCGGCCACCGTGCCGCGTGCCGTCAACTCCACGCCGAAGGCGTCCGCCACATACGGCTCACAGCCGGTAAAGCCAGCCGCGATCAGCACCAGATCACAGTCCACCGTATATTCCTCACCGGTGGGAACCATCTGGCGGCGGCCGTCTACGACCTCGCTCTTCAGCTTGGCGATCAGCGCACCGCAGACCTGCCCGGACTCGTTTTTGTAAAATTCTTTCACGGTGGTCTGGTAGACGCGGGGGTCAAAGCCGAATTTGGCAATGGCCTCCTGCTGGCCGTAGTCGGTTTTCAGCACACGCGGCCACTCCGGCCAGTCATTGCCGGGGGCACGGGTAGCGGGCGGGCAGGGCATCATCTCCAGCTGGGTAACGCTCTCGCAGCCTTGGCGAATGGCTGTGCCCACGCAGTCGTTGCCGGTGTCGCCGCCGCCGATGACAAGCACCCGCTTGCCGGAGGCAGAAACCGCGCGGCCGTCCGCAAAGCCGGAATCCAGCAGGCTGCGGGTCACGCTTGTCAGGTAATCCACCGCAAAGTAGATGCCCTGCGCATCGCGGCCGGGGACATTGATGTCGCGGGCCTGCTTGGCACCGCAGCAAAGCACGACCGCATCATAGCGGGCCTTCAAATCCTCGGCGCTGACGGTGCTGCCAACATCGGCATTAAAGATAAACTCGATGCCCTCATCCTGCAAAATCTTTACCCGGCGGTCGATGACCCACTTCTCCAGCTTCATGTTGGGGATGCCGTACATCAGAAGGCCGCCGGCGCGGTCCTCGCGCTCATAGATCGTGACCTTATGGCCACGCTTGTTGAGCAGGTCCGCCACCGAAAGCCCTGCAGGCCCCGCGCCGATGACAGCTACCGTCTTGCCGGTGCGCGCCGGGGGCGGTACTGCGTGGATAGCGCCGCTCTCATAGCCGTATTCCACGATGGCACGCTCGTTCTCCTTGACGGTCACGGGGTCACCCGTGACATTGCCGCAGGTGCAGGCGGCCTCGCACAGGGCGGGGCAGACCCGGCTGGTAAACTCCGGGTAGCGGTTTGTGGCAATCAGGCGGTGTACGGCCAGATCCCACTTGCCCTGATAGACCAGATCGTTCCACTCAGGAATGAGGTTGTTCAGCGGGCAGCCGCTGAACATGCCGCCCAGCTGGACGCCGCTCTGGCAGAAGGGCACGCCGCAGTCCATGCAGCGCGCACCCTGCGCCTGCTGCTCATCGGTGTGCAGCGGAAGATGAAACTCGTTGAAATTCTGGATGCGCTCCTCGGGCGGCAGCTCCAGGCTGGTCTGCCGTGCGATCTCGATAAATCCTGTCGGTTTTCCCATTGTAGTCTGCCTCCCTTATTTTGCGTTTTTCATGGCGTAGAACGCTTCCATCTGCGCCTGCTCGCTGTCCTCGCCCTTTTCTTCCATCTGGGCGATAAGGCGCAGCATCTTGTCGTAATCGTGGGGCAGGACCTTCTTGAACTTGGGCAGGTATTCGCCAAAGTTGTCAAGGATGTGTCTGCCGCGCGGCGAGCCTGTCAGCTCGACATGCTCACGGATAAGATCCTTCAGCAGCGATACATCGTACTTATGCTCAACAGGCTCCAGACTGACCATGTCCTTGTTGACGCGCTGGTAAAAGTCCCAGTCCTCGTCCAGCACATAGGCGATGCCGCCGCTCATGCCGGCTGCAAAGTTTTTGCCGGTCTTGCCTAAGACTACTACCGTGCCGCCGGTCATATACTCGCAGCCGTGGTCGCCCACGCCCTCAACAACGGCGATGCCGCCTGAGTTGCGCACGCAGAACCGCTCGCCCGCGACACCGTTGATGAATGCTTTGCCGCCCGTGGCACCGTAGAGCGCCACATTGCCGATAACGATGTTCTCGCTGCGGTCAAAGGCGGCGTTTTTCGGCGGGTAGACGATGATCTTGCCACCGGACAGCCCCTTGCCGATGTAGTCGTTCGCATCGCCGACCAGCTCCAGCGTCAGCCCCTTGGGGAGGAACGCGCCGAAGCTCTGGCCGCCGTAGCCGTGGCAAACCACATGGAAGGTATCATCGGGCAGCGTATTGCCGAATTTGGCGGTGATCTCGCTGCCGAAGATCGTGCCGAACGCGCGGTCGGTGTTGCCGACGTCCAGTGTAACGGTCATCGGCTTCGGCTCGGCGGAATCGAAATTCTTCTTGAACTTCTTCATCAGAACGCGCATGTCGGGGGTCTTTTCAAGCTGGAAGTTATAGACAGCCTTCGGGTCGAAGTGAATGTTGGAATTTTCGATGAGCGGGTTCTGCAGCAGCGCCGAGAGGTCCATCTCACCGGCGCGGGAGCCTGCGGGGGCGGGCTTGACCTTCAGCAGGTCGGTGCGGCCCACCAGCTCATCGACAGTGCGCACGCCGAGCTTTGCCATGTACTCACGCAGATCCTCGGCCATAAAGCGCATAAAGTTCATGATGTACTCGGGCTTGCCTTTGAACCGCTTGCGCAGTTCGGGGTTTTGGGTGCAGATGCCCATGGGGCAGGTGTCGAGGTTGCAGACGCGCATCATCACACAACCCATAGCCACCAGCGGCCCGGTGCCGAAACCAAATTCCTCGGCGCCCAGCAGGGCGGCAATGGCTACATCGCGGCCGCTCATCAGCTTGCTGTCGGCCTCGATGCGCACGCGGCTGCGCAGACCGTTCATGATCAGGCACTGGTGCGCCTCAGCCAGACCCAGTTCCCACGGCAGACCGGCGTTGTGGATGGAGTTGCGCGGCGCCGCGCCGGTGCCGCCGTCAAAGCCGGAAATCAGGATGACCTCGGCACCCGCCTTGGCCACGCCGGCTGCAATCGTGCCGACACCGGCCTCGCTGACCAGCTTGACATTGATGGCCGCCTTGCGGTTGGCACACTTTAAATCGTAGATAAGCTGTGCCAGATCCTCGATCGAGTAGATGTCATGGTGCGGCGGGGGAGAGATGAGCCCCACGCCGGTCGTGGAGTTGCGGGTCTTGGCGACCCACGGGTAGACCTTGCCGCCGGGCAGCTGGCCGCCCTCGCCGGGCTTGGCACCCTGCGCCATCTTGATCTGAATTTCGCTGGCGGATACCAGATACTTGCTGGTGACGCCGAAGCGGGCGGACGCCACCTGCTTGATGGCGGAGTTGCGCTCTGTGCCGAAGCGGTCCTCGGCCTCGCCGCCCTCGCCGGTGTTGGACTTGCCGCCCAGCCGGTTCATGGCGATGGCCATACACTCGTGGGCCTCCTCGGACAGCGCGCCGTAGCTCATGGCGGCGGTCTTGAACCGCTTCACGATGGAGTCCACACTCTCGACCTCGTCGAGCGGGATACCCGCCTCAGGGTAGTTGAAGTCGAGCAGGCTGCGCAGATGCATCGCATCGCCGCCCTCATTGGCGGCGGCCGCCGTGTACTGCTTGAAGATGTCGTAGCTGCCGGTCCAGCAGGCCTGCTGCAGCAGGTGGATGGTCTGCGGATTGTACAGGTGCTGCTCGGCAGCGGGGCCGCCGCGGTACTTGTGAGCACCCAGACTCGGCAGCTCGCGGTTGATGTCCAGTCCCAGCGGGTCAAAGGCCTCCTGATGGCGGGCCTCCAGATCGTTCTGGATGTCCTGAATCGTGATGCCGCCCACGCGGGAGACGGTGTTCGTGAAGTACTTGTCTACGACCTCTTTCGAGATGCCGAGTGCCTCAAAGATCTGGCTGCCGGCGTAGGACTGGATGGTGGAGATGCCCATCTTGGAGGCAATCTTCACGATACCGGCCAGCACGGCCTGGTTGTAGTCCTGCACAGCGGCGTAGTAGTCCTTGTCCAGCAGGCCGTCCGTGATGAGCGCGCCGATCGTCTCCTGCGCAAGATAGGGATTGATGGCGGCGGCACCGTAGCCCAGCAGGGTCGCAAAGTCATGCACAAGGCGCGGCTCGCCGCTCTCAAGGATCAGCGCCATGGCGGTGCGCTTGCGGGTACGCACCAGATATTTGCTGACCGCGCCGACAGCCAGCAGGCTGGGAATGGCGACATGGTACTCGTCAATGTCGCGGTCAGACAGAATCAGGATGTTGGCGCCATCGCGGTAGGCGCGGTCCACATCGACAAACAGCCGGTCGATGGCTTTTTCCAGATCGGTGTTCTTGTAGTAGCAGATGGACAGCGTCACAACCTTGAAGCCGGGCACATCCATCGCTTTGATCTTGAGCAGGTCGGTCTCGGTCAGGATCGGGTTCTCGATCTTCAGCACCTTGCAGTTGTCGGCGTTTTCCTCCAGCAGATTGCCCTGCGCACCGACATAGACGGTGGTGGAGGTGACGATCTTCTCGCGCAGGGCATCGATCGGCGGGTTTGTGACCTGCGCGAACATCTGCTTGAAATATTCGCTCAGGGACGGGCGGGTGTGGCTCAAAACGGCCAGCGGGGTATCGCTGCCCATCGCCCCGGCAGGCTCGCTGCCGTTCTTCGCCATCGGCAGCAGGATCGTCGAGACATCCTCATACCGGTAGCCGAACGCTTTCTGCAGCTGGACAAGCTGCTCCTTGGTGTAGGAGGGAACCTTCTTGTTGGGGACCTTCAGGTCGGACAGCGGGACCAGATTGCGGTCCAGCCACTCGCCGTAGGGCTGGCGGCCGGCGTAGTCGGCCTTCAGCTTTTCATCATCGACAAGCTCGCCCTTGATGGTATCGACCAGCAGCATCTTGCCGGGGCGCAGGCGGTCCTTGCGGACGATCTCCTCAGCGGGCAGATCCAGCACGCCGACCTCGCTGGAAAGGATCAGTCGGCCGTCCTTCGTGATGTAGTAGCGGCTGGGGCGCAGGCCGTTGCGGTCCAGCACCGCGCCCATGACATCACCGTCACTGAACAGGATGCTGGCAGGGCCGTCCCACGGCTCCAGCATCGTGGCGTAATACTGGTAAAAATCGCGCCGCTTGGGGTCCATCGCCTTGTTATTGTCCCACGGCTCGGGGATCGTGACCATGACGGCCAGCGGCAGATCCATGCCGTTCATGACCATAAATTCCAGCGTGTTATCCAGCTGGGCAGAGTCGGAGCCGCCCTGATTGACGATGGGCAGAACCTTCGTCATATCGTCCTTCAGATAGTTGGAGCCGATGGTCTCCTCGCGCGCAAGCATCGTGTCCACATTGCCGCGGATCGTGTTGATCTCGCCGTTGTGCAAAATAAAGCGGTTGGGATGGGCGCGGTTCCAGCTGGGGGCCGTGTTGGTCGAAAAGCGGCTGTGCACCATGCCGATGGCGGATTCGTAGTCGGTATCCTGCAGGTCGGGGTAGAACAGCCGCAGCTCCTTGACGAGGAACATGCCCTTGTACACGATGGTGCGGCTGGACAGGCTGCAGACATAGGTGTCGGGGCTGGACTGCTCAAAGACGCGGCGCACCACATACAGGCGGCGGTCAAAGGCGATGCCCGCCTCTAGGCGCTGCGGCTTGCCCACAAAGCCCTGCCAGATGCTGGGCATACAGGCCACAGCCTTGTGGCCGAGGATCGCGGGGCAGGTGGGTACCTCGCGCCAGCCCAAAAACGGCAGACCCTCTTTTTTGCAGATGATCTCAAACAGCTTTTTGGCCTGGTTGCGCTTCAGCTCGTCCTGCGGGAAAAAGAACATGCCAATGCCGTATTCGCGTTCTTTCCCCAGGGTGATGCCCAGCTCGGCCGCAATTTTCTGAAAGAATTTGTCGCTGATCTGTGTCAGAATGCCTACGCCGTCGCCGGTCTTGCCCTCAGCGTCTTTGCCTGCGCGGTGCTCAAGATGCTCCACGATCTGCAGTGCATCGTCAATGGTCTGGTGGCTCTTGCGGCCCTTGATGTCCACGACCGCACCGATGCCGCAGTTGTCATGCTCAAATTGGGGGCTGTACAGCCCGGCGGGGGACTTGCGCTCGGTAAAGTTTTCCATGCCTTGTAATCGCTCCTTCCCAAATACCGAAAGCATCGCAGCTACGCACATAACGCTGCAGCTCTCGGGGTAAACAAAAAAGACGCCCCCACAGGGCGCACAGGCCCCTTATGGGAACGTCTTTGTTCTTATCTGCATCATACCATAGATACAGGTGCTTTACAATGTTAAAGCAAAAGATTTTACGGAAATTAAGCAAAAAAGATTTCTAAATTTAATTTGAGAAGGTGAAACCTAATAAAATTAAGCACGCGATATGTTGTAGGGGCGGTATATATGCTGCCCGCGGCTTAACGGTATACCCCTTTTCCGGTTTGCATCGTAGGGAGGGGTCTTGACCCCTCCGCGGCGGCCAGAGGGCTGGCCGCCCTACGGTCTGCCGGAAGGTACATGCCGCCCTGCGGGGCGTCGGGGACGCCGCCCCTACACAGTGCGTCGCGCTGTAGGGGCCGGGCATGCCCGGCCCGCGGCCTCCCGAAACCGCCCGTTTACGGTTGCTACGCAGGGGAGAGATTCATCCCTCCCGCGCCGTATGCCTCCGCCGCCCAAACAAAAATCGCGCAAGGCTTTTCGCCCTGCGCGGTCATTTTGCATACTAAAAACGTTACGCCGTCTTTTCCTCATTCTGCTTTTTCAGCTCGGCAAGGATGTCGGCGAGCAGCTCCTCCTGCGTGGGGGCGGCGGGGGCTTCCGGCTCTGCGGGGGCCTCCTCCTTGTGCTTGCCAAGGTCCATCAGCTTGTTCATGCCCTTGACGATGAGGAACAGCACCAAAGCCATGATCAGGAAGTTAATGACCGAGGTGATGAAGGCACCGTACTTGAAAACCAGCTTGCCATCGCCGAAAACATCCCACATCATGGCGTCAAAGTTGACCTTGCCCAGAATACCCAGAATCGGGCTGATGAGGTTGTCAGTCAGCGAGGTCACGAGCGTTGAGAACGCGCCGCCGATGATGACACCGATGGCCATATCCATCATGTTGCCCTTCAGGGCAAAGGATTTGAATTCTTCCCAAAACTTTTTCATAAAGAAACCCCTCTTTACAAAAACTGCGGCGTGGTGTTATTCCGCGCCGCAGCAAATTTACCGTAATACCGCAGCCGCCGCAGCGGCGGTTAAGCCGTCAGGCGGGCAATGGTGCTGCCTTACTTTTTCAGCAGCTTGGCCACCGTCTGGGCGGCGTTGTCAAGATAGTCGCCCGCAAAGACCTCGATCATGCCGGCATCGGCCTCCTTGGCCAGCTCGGGGTCAATAGGCATTTTTGCCAGCACCGGCAGGCTGTACTTGTCGGCAATCTCATCCACATGGCTGTCGCCAAACACATGAATGTGCTTGCCGCAGTCGGGGCAGACGGCGTAGCTCATGTTCTCGACCAGACCCAAAATGGGCACATGCATCATCTGGGCCATCTGGACGGCCTTGCCAACGATCATGCCGACCAGCTCCTGCGGGCTGGACACGATGACGATGCCGTCCACCGGCAGCGTCTGAAAGACGGTCAGCGGCACATCGCCGGTTCCCGGGGGCATATCAACGAACAGGAAATCAACATCCCACACGACCTCCTGCCAGAACTGCTTGACAGCACCGGCAATGACGGGGCCGCGCCAGACCACGGGGGCCTCGGGGTCATCAAGCAGCAGATTGATGCTCATGATCTCAACGCCGGTGCGGCTGCAGATCGGGTTGATGCTCTCGCCGTCACCGGTGGCAGGGCCCTTCACGCCGAACAGGCGGGGAATAGAAGGACCGGTAATATCGGCGTCCAGCACGCCGACCTTGTAGCCAAGGCGGCGCATCGAGACGGCCAGCATGGCGCTGGTCATGCTTTTGCCAACGCCGCCCTTGCCGGAAACAACGCCGATGACCTTTTTGATACGGCTTCTTGCGTGCGGCGGCTCATGCTGCGGCGCGCGGTGATCGCAGTTAGCCTGACAGCTGCTGCAATCATGGGTACATGCTTCGCTCATTTGTAAATGCTCCTTTAAAAATGCTCTTATAATAGTGTACCAAAATTCGCGCAGCTTTGCAAGATGCTGCGCAGCGAAAAGGCTTCCCCCAGAGGGGGAAGCTGTCCGCGAAGCGGACTGATGAGGGGCAGACTTTCCGTGATTGCCCGGTAACGGGTGGCCGCGATAACGTCGCCCCTCATCCGGCCTGTGGCCACCTTCCCCCAAGGGGGAAGGCTTCACGCGCTGGTATACCCGCTGCGTCTTCCGCATATCCATCAGCAGGGGAAGGGGGCGGCGTATGAACAACCGCAGAAATTATCTGCACAATGCGGCGCTGCTTACCGGGTCGGGGCTGGTGCTGCGGCTGCTGGGTATGGGGCTTCGGGTCATGGTGGCAGCGGCCCTCGGCAGTGAGGGAATGGGGCTGTACCAGCTGATTCTGGCGCTTTACATGGTGTTCGTCTCCTTTGCCACGGCGGGCATCCATGTGGCCTCGGCGCGTCTGGCAGCCCAAAGTCTGGCCCGCGGCAGCGGTATGACGCAGACGCTGCGCGGGCTATGCGGCACGGCGCTGGGCTTTGGCACAGCGGCCATGGCTGCGCAGGCCGTGCTGGCAGGCCCCTGCGCGCGGTATCTGCTGCATGACATCCGTGCCGAGACGGCGTTGCTGATCCTGGCACCGAGCCTGCCGTTTATGGCGGTGTCGGGGGCGGTGCGGGGGTGCTTTCTGGCGGCGCGGCGGGTGCAGCCCAACATCACAGCGCAGCTTGTTGAGCAGCTTGTGCGGATGGCGGTGGCAGCGGCGGGGCTGCGCCTGCTGGCGCAGTGGGGTGCAGGCTACGGCTGCGCGGCTGTCATGCTGGGCAACACAGTCAGTGAGGGAATCTCCTGCGGTATTATGCTGCTTTTTGCGGCCCGAACACCGGAATTTGCGCCCCGCCCCGGCGCCCCGCTGCACCCCTACACCGCGCGGGAGCTGTATAGTATCCTCTGGCCGGTCGAGGGCAGCCGCCTGCTGGCCAGCGCCCTGCAGGCTGCCGAGAGCAGCCTGATCCCTTATACGCTCACCCTCTATACCGGCAGCCGCACTGCGGCGATGGCGCAGTACGGTGCGCTCAAGGGGATGGCGCTGCCGCTGCTGTTTTTTCCGTTTTCGGTGCTGACCGCCCTGTCCGGCCTGCTGATGCCGGAGATCACCCGCGCCCATACCCGGGGGGATGCAGCCGCCGCGCGGCGGCTGGTGTTTACCATGCTGCGCTTCACCGGCGGGTTTTCTGTGCTGGCGGGGGCAGGGTTTGTGCTGCTGGGCGCGCCGCTGGCAGAGCTTGTCTACCGCGATGCCATGGTGGGCCGCTATGTGCAGATTTTGGGGCTGGCCGCGCCCTTCATGTATCTGGAAAGCATGGTGGACGGTGTACTCAAGGGATTGGGGGAGCAGCTGGCCACCTTCCGGTATTCGCTGCTGGATTCGGTGTTCCGCATCACAGCCATCCGGCTTGTGCTGCCGCAGTACGGCATGGCAGGCTTCCTGTGGATTATGATCGCATCAAATGTGATGACCTGCGGATTGAATATGAGAAGGATGATGGTACAAATAAAAAAGCCTTCCCCCTAGGGGGAAGGTGGCCGAGGCCCCGTCCGAGGGCGGATGAGGGGCGGTGTGGCCTTGCTTGCCTGTGAATGGGTTATTGCGGGAAGTCTGCCCCTCATCAGTCAGCGGGCGGGGCCGCTGACAGCTTCCCCCCCTAGGGGGAAGCCGTGCATCTTATAAGGTCTCTCCACTCACCAGCCCGTTCCACAGCCTATAATACACGCCCTGCTTTGCCAGCAGCGCTTCGTGGCTGCCCTCCTCCTCGATGCCGTCCCGACCTAAGACAAGGATGCGGTCGGCGTTCTGGATGGTCGTCAGCCGGTGGGCGATCGTCAGGGTCGTGCGGCCCTTGGCCAGCTTGTCAAGGCTCTGGCCGACCAGAATCTCGCTCTCGTTGTCGAGCGCGCTGGTGGCCTCGTCCAGCAGCAGGATGCGCGGGTTCTTCAAAAATACGCGGGCGATGGCAAGGCGCTGCTTCTGCCCGCCCGAAAGCTTGACGCCGCGCTCACCGACATAGGTGTCGTAGCCGTTCTTCAATGCGCGGACAAAGCCGTCGGCTCCGGCCAGACGGGCGGCCTCCTCGATCTCGGCACGGGTCGCACCGGGGCGGCCGTAGGCGATGTTCTCCGCCACGGTGCCGCTGAACAGATAGACATCCTGCTGCACCACGCCGATGGCCTCGCGCAGGCTGCGCAGTGTGACGCTGCGCACATCCTGCCCGTCGATCAGGATCTTGCCGCCCGTCACATCATAAAAGCGGGGGATCAGGTTGCAGAGCGTGGTCTTGCCGCCGCCGGAGGGGCCGACCAGCGCAACATTCTCGCCGGGGCGGATCTTGAGATTGACATGGCGCAGGACCTTATTGTGATCATCAGGGTACTCAAAGCTGACATCGCAGAAGTCGATGCCGCCCTCCCGCACCTGCAGCGGCTCCGCACCGGGAAGGTCGGCGATGGCAATGGGGGTGTCCATGATCTCGGCAAAGCGCTCAATGCCGGTCATGCCGCGCTGGAACTGCTCGGCAAATTCCACGATGCGGCGGATGGTGGCGATCAGCGTGGAGACATACAGCACATAGGCCACCAGATCGCCCGCGCTGATGGCACCGTACACGAGGGAAAGACCGCCGGCCAGAATGACGACAAAATACATCAGGCCGTCAAAAAGGCGGGTGGACGTGTTGAAGGCCGCCATGGCGTGATAGCCCAGCGTCTTGATTTTTTCAAAATCGCGGTTGCCCTGCTCAAACTTTTCGCGCTCCAGATCCTCGGCTGCAAAGGCCTTGACCACACGCTGGCCGAGCAGACTGTCCTCAATGGTGGCGTTCAGCTCACCGATCTGAAAGCGCTGCTGGCGGAACCGCTCGCGCAGCTTGTGGTTCAGCTTGACCGAGACAACGCCCATCAGCGGCACACAGGCAAAAACAACGAGGGTCAGCGGTATGTTGGACTGACAGAGGATCACGAACGAGGCGGCGATCTTTATGCCTGCAATGAAAAACTCCTCGGGGCAGTGGTGGGCAAACTCGGTCACATCGAACAGGTCGTTCGTGATGCGGCCCATGATCTGGCCGACCTTGGTGTTGTTGTAGTAGGTGTGGTCGAGCTGCAGCAGATGGTCAAAGGCATCGTGGCGCATATCGGTCTCGATATGCACGCCCATGATATGGCCAACGCCGGACATAAAGTAGCTGGCTGCACCGTCAATGACGCGCAGCACAAAGTAAAGCGCCGCCAGCTTCAGCACGGTTTCGGCCGTCAGGGACGCTGCCGTGACCGTGTTTGTCAGGGTGCGCATGATGGTGGGCAGTGCAATATCGCACAGGGTCGTCAGTGCGGCGCAGAACAGATCAAAGGCCAGCACGCCGCGGTACTTGACCAGATAGGGGAGAAAGCGTCGGATCAGCGCACTGTTTTTCGGGCGCTGCGGAGTAGTGGTTTCGGACATGGGTACCTCTTTCGTTTGATTTATGAAATAGAATGGATGCAGAAAATGTGGGGGCGAGCATGGTTCGCCCGTGCAGCGCGGCAGCAGGCGCGGTGGTTTCGGGTCGATGCCAGGCATCGACCCCTACACCGTAGGGGCGGATTCCATATCCGCCCGGAAGCTTTGCGGCTGCCGCTATGTCCCGCGGGCGACCAATGGTCGCCCCTACAGGGCGGTTATTCTGCCGGTGTCTCCGATGCCGGTTCTGCCGTAACTTCGGGTTGTTCCTCTGCGGGGGTGGATTCGGCGGGCGTTTCCGGCGCGGTAGGTTCGGCGGGGGGATCGGGTTGGGTCGGCTCCACAGGTGTAACGGGGTCGGGCGGGGGCGCGGGCTCCAATGCGGGGAGCACCTCGCTGTAGGTCTGCCCGCAAACCGTGCAGGTGTAGACATTGCGCCCCTCCACGCCGACTTGAGCATCAACATGCTCGGTCTGCTGCCAACTGTGCTGCCCTGTGGCGGGAATCTCTTCCTGAATCTGCTGGCCACAGATCGCGCAGGTGCGGGTCAGCACACCGGGCGCGCCGCAGGTGGCTGCTTGGGTGACGATGCCTTCATCGTAGGTGTGGGTGTGCTGCGATTCCTCAGTTTTTGTCTCGCTGCATCCCTCGCGGCGGCAATAGTAGGTGATATAGTCACCGCTGCGCACCCCGCCATCCCAGTCATGGCCGAGGGCGGGCAGCTCTTTTTCAATGATTTCACCGCAGATCGTGCATGTATACTTGGCGGAGCCGTTGGTTGTGCAGGTGGGGTTCACCCGTGTGCCCTCGACCTCAACATAGTTGTGCTCGTGGGCATCGGCCTTGAAGTGTGCCGTCAGCACCACACCGCCTGCATCGGCGTCCTGCGGCATCGTAAAGCTGAGGGATTCGCTGCTGTAGCTGCCGCCTGAGCTGGCGGTCCAGCCCGCAAAGACAAAGCCTGCGTCCGGCACGGCGGTCACGGCCCCGGCGGTCGCGCCCTTTTTGACAAGCTGGCTGGTGGTGCCGGACAGCGTGCCGCCGTGTTCAGCGACAAATTCCAGCGGGACCTTGGCACCGCGCACGGCGATGGGGTCCTTTGTGATAAGGTTTGCGGGAACGCCGTCCGGCTGCGGGATGCTCCCCAGTGGCTGCGGGCGGCGGTCCTCAGTCTGGTATGCGTGGGTGCGTACATAAGTAAAATACGCTTCAACGGCCTTTTTGGAGAGGTGTACGCCGTCTGACAGGGTGTAGTCGGTTTTGGCCCAGCCGGTGGCATCGTCCCGCAGGACCTCGGCGCTGTTCAGAAACTTAAAGCCGTTTTCTTCGCACATCTGTACCAGAGCGGCATTGTAGGCATCGACCTGCGTCATCGTCAGGTTCGTGTTTTCGCGCTGCTTGTCCAGCGGCGGGATGGCGCTTACGATGATGTCGCAGTAGGACCACGCCTGCCGGATGGCCTGCAGCCCCTGCAGATAGGTGGCGATGAACCGGGTCGCATCGGTGGAGGCACCGGAGAGGTTGTTTGTGCCGTAGCAGATGATGATCCGCTTCGGCTTGAGCATGGCAACCGATTCCGGCACGGTGTACATGGTCGAGGAGCCCTTGAACTTTTCGCATTTCAGCGTGGTGATCGCGCCCGCGCCCATGCTGACAACACCGATGTTGTTGGAAAGGCTTGTAAAAGCGGTGCCCGTATCATCGGCATACAGCAGGTAGCGCGCGGTGTTGGAATCCCCGATGAAAAGCGTTTCATCCAGATAGCTGCGCCCGGCGTCTGCGCCTGCGGGCAGCACGGTGCCCACTGCGGCGGCGGGCTCGGCTGCCGCAGGCTGCGCGGTGGCCGCAGGCGCGGCGGTGGGGGCGGCACTTTCCGCCGTGGCGGGCTGCCGGAGGGTGTCGGGTGTTTTGGGGGCGCAGGCGGTCAGGCAGCCGGCCAGCCCAAGCGCAGCAAGCAGGACAGATACTTTCATGAAGGGCACCTCGCACAAAAGTTTGTAGTTGTTTCTATGATACACCATTTTTTCGAGATACGCAAACGAAACGAAGTGGTTTTACAAAATTATTGAAAAACGATAAAAAATACTTGCAAAACGATATGCGATGTGCTATACTGCAGGCAATAAACCGGGAGGCGGATACAGATGAAGCAGCTTTGGAACGATCAGAGAAGCATACTTTTGACCCGCGCCGTTGTGGCGCTGGCGATTGCGGGCAGCGTGGTTATGACGGTATGCGGCCCGAAGATCACGCATTGGATGGTTACGGCACATGGGCTGCCGCCGCGCAGCGGCCCCCTGCTGCTGGGGATGGGGTATGCCTGCGCCGCGCTGGCGCTGGTCATGCTGTGCAGCCTGTATCAGTTTTTGCGCCGCATTGAAGCGGGCGAGGTCTTTGTCTCCACCAATGTTGCGGCTCTGCGGTGCATCAGCTGGTGTTGTGCTGGCGCAGCGGGATTCTGCCTGTTGGCAGCGGGGATCTATCTGCCGTTCCTGTTCTTGGCGGTGGCGGCAGGGTTCATGGCGCTGATCGTCCGGGTGCTGAAAAACGCCTTTGCGCAGGCCGTCCGCATGAAGGACGAACTGGACTACACCGTGTAAGGGGGGCGTCACGATGCCTATTGTGGTCAATCTGGATGTCATGATGGCCCGCCGCCACAAGGCGGCGGGCGAGCTGGCCGAGGAGATCGGCATCACCCCGGCGAATCTGTCCATCCTGAAGAACAACAAAGCCAAAGCGGTGCGGTTTTCTACATTGGAGGCGCTTTGCAGGGCGCTGGACTGCCAGCCGGGGGACATTTTGGAGTTTGTGCCGGACGAGGATCGGTAGAGGCCGGACATGTCCGGCCCCTACGGGAAGGTGGTTTCGCTATGCTGTATGCACTTTTGATGTACCCGCTGGCGTATTTTTATCTGCGCGGAGTGATGTTTCCGCAGTCATATCCGGATTGGGGAATGCCGGTTTTTGCGGCGCTGTTCATTGTGTATGTGGACTGTGCCGCCCGCGCCGCGCACCGCACCGCCGCTAAGGAAACGCCGCTCTGGGCCGTATGCTGGATGGCGCTGGCCGTGGCGTACCCGCTGTACGGCTACCAGCCTGGGCCGCTGGGGGACTGGCAGTGGATGGCATGGCATCTGTTCGCCGTCTGGTATGTGCTGGCACGGTGCGGGATGCTGGCGCAGGGGCAGAGCGGCAGTCTGGCCCCGCTGGACGCGCTGGCCGGATTTGTCCTCCTGCCGTTCGGGAATTTCTTCCTGCGGGCGCGTACCGTCTTTGCTGCGCTGCGCACCCGTCTGCAGGACCGCACGAGGACACGAAAAGTTCTGCACCTCATCGTTACGGCAGCGGTGACGCTGGCGCTGTGCGGTGTGGCATGGGGGCTGCTGGCAGCGGCCGATGCCAACTTTGCCGCGCTGGGGCAGCAGGTGTCCGACTGGTGGAGCAGGCTGCTGAACAATGTGAGATTCATTGACCGGCTGATGTATATCCTGCTCTCACTCCCGGTGGGTGCGTGGCTGTACGGGCTGGTGGGCGGCTCCCTGCGCCGCAAAGCCCCGCCCACCACGGCGCAGCAGTGTGCCGCTGTGCTGGAAAACTGCCGCATTGTGCCGCGCACCACGGCGGTGGCGGCTGTAACGGCGCTATGCGGCGTCTATGCGTTGTTCTTTGCCGTGCAGGCAGGGGAGTGGCTTGCCGCTGCGCCGCTGGGGCTGGACGCACCGGACACCGCCGCTTTTGCGGTGAACGGCTTTTGGGAGTTGCTGAAAATCCTGCTGCTCAATTTTGCGGTGCTGGCGGGCATACAGTTCTTTGGCCGTGCGCCGCTGCCCAAAGCGTTGGCCGCCGTGTTCTGCGGGTTCGGCGTGGCTTTTGCTGCGCTGGCAGCGGGCAAGCTGGCTGTCTATGTGACGCTCTGCGCCCTGACGCCCCGGCGGTTCACGGCTGCATGGTGCCTGTTTGTGCTGGCCGTCTGTGCGGTGCTGGCGCTGGTGCGGGTGTTCAGGCCGATCCCGGCGGCGAAGCTCGCTATTTTTGCGGCGGCGGTCAGCTTTACACTGCTCTGCTGCGTGAATGTGAAGCAGCGGGTCATTGATGTGAATCTGGCACGGTATGAAGCCGGGATAGATGAAGAACTGGATTGGGGCGTTTTGTGGGAGTGCGGGTATAAGGAGAACGCAGCGCAGTAGGGGCCGGGCATGCCCGGCCCGCGCGCGTAAGGCAAACAGGCGCTTGCGGGAAAGCCGCACGGAGGGGTCAAGACCCCTCCCTACAGGATGACGATAACGGGTGCTTTGTAGGGAGCGGTCTTGACCGCTCCGCGGGATGTGTACGGTAAACGGCTGCCTGCCAGAAGGCTGCGGGCCGCATATATGCGGCCCCTACAAACCTGCCGGGAGGTTCTGTAGGGGGCGGCGTCCTCGACGCCCCGCGGAGGTGCACGGCAGACGACTGCCTGCCGGAAGGCCGCGGGCCGGGCATGCCCGGCCCCTACAAGACAACGAAAACAGGGACACCAGCCCTTCCGGGTCGATGTCCCTGTTTCTTATGCGATTTTACACTTTCTTAAACCCTACGCTCTGCATAAACCGCACAAACGCGGCCTGACCCTGAGCGTCCTGCTTAAAGACACCGGCATTCTCCAGCACATGGCTGAACACCGTGCCGATCTCGGCCTTGACGGCCTTGTTGGCGGCCTCGGGCTTCATGCTGGTGCCGTACTTGGCGATCAATTCATCAATCCAGTCGGCATGGACAGCCAGTGCATCGCCCTCGATACGGCTGGTGTTCGGGCGCTGGCCCGCCAAAATCTCCGCGATCTGCGCACCTTGATCCTTCAGGCGGGCGGGCAGGATGGCCAGACCCATGACCTCGATCAGGCCGATGTTTTCCTTTTTGATGTTGTGGTATTCCTTATGCGGGTGGAAGATACCGTCCGGGAACTCCTCGCTGGTGCGGTTGTTGCGCAGCGCAAGGTCAAGGATGAACCCGTCAGTCTCATCGTAGTGCAGGATCGGTGTCACGGTATTGTGCGGTGTGCCGTCCGTTTCTGCCAGAATACCGACACTCTCATCGCTGTAGGCGCGCCATGCGCTCAGGATGTTGTTGGCCACGATCTGCATCTGCTGGCTGCTGCGGCCGACCAGACGCACGGCGGAAACAGGCCAGTTCAGGATGCCCGCCCTGACGCCGGGGTAGCGGATGTCGGTCATCGGTACGGCAATGTCAGCCTTCTGCATCGGGAAAACATACCGTCCGCCCTGAAAATGGCTATGGCTCAGGATGCTGCCGCCCACGATCGGCAGATCGGCGTTGGAACCGCAGGTATAGTGGGGGAACTGTGCCACAAAGTCAAAAATCTCGGCCAGCGTCTGTTTGTTCATCTCCATGGGCTTATGCTGATCATGCAGCATGATGCAATGCTCATGGAAGTAGGCGTAGGGGCTGTACTGCAGGTAGAACTGCTCCCCTGCGAGCGTGATGGGCACAATGCGGTGGGTCTGCCGCGCGGGGAAGTTGATGCGGCCCGCGTAGCCGATATTCTCCTTGCAGAGCATGCAGGCGGGGTAGCCGGCCTTGGGCTGCAGACGCTCCAGCGCGATGGTCTTGGGGTCTTTTTCAGGCTTGGTCAGGTTGATCGTGATCTCCAGCTCACCGTAGGGGGTGGCGGTGTTCCACTGGATGTTCTTGGCAATCTGCGCGGTGCGGATGTAGTTGGTATCCACGCAGAGCTGATAGAACCAGTCGGTCGCAGCCTTGGCACCCTGCTTCTGGTAGAGTTTCTTGAACTTTTTGCAGACCTCGCTCTCGCGGGGCATCAGGGCACCCATCAGGCGGGTCTCAAAGTTGATGCGGTACTGATTTACGGCACCGTCAAAAAGCTCCTTCTGCGCGGCCAGCTCCACCATTTCATCCAGCAGGGCGGCGGGCGTCTCGGGGTCCTCCTTCGGGGGCTTGGCCTCGCTGGGGGCAGCCAGTGCCAGCAGATCCAGCAGCGTGTTGCGCGCCACCAGAACATCGAGATCCTTGATAAGCTTATGCTTGCGGCCGAAGCGCAGCAGGCGCTCTACATCCAGGGCAAGGCGTGCGTCACGCTGCTCCGGGGTCAGGGTCATAAGATCAACTTCATTCTTTGCCATGATTGCCCTCCTGTAGCGGTGTGTTGTGTATTCTGTTGTATTAACCATACCGCCTTTTGCCTCCGCTTTCCATAGCATTGTGTGTCAGGGTTTTGCAATTTTCAACCAAACGCCGCCGATTGTACATCGCCGCTTTAAGATGACGCTGCCTTATAAAAAATCCCCCGTCATACGGCGGGGGAAAAGCACGGTGTGCTGTTTACTTCTTCAGATCGCTGAACAGGTCTTTCCTGTACACGCCGTCTGCGACCAGCTTGGCAAAGCTGTCGATGACGGTCTGCTTGTCCTCGGCGTAGGTCACACCGAACCACTTGTCGTGGGTGGGCAGCACCTTGACGCTGACCTTGTCCGCGTGCAGCAGCTCATCAATGTAGATGGGCAGCAGATACTCGGCCTTGAGCGGGTTGGCAGGCGCGGCCTTCTCAAAGAACTCTACAAAGCCGGCATCGAGCAGATCGACAAACTCTGGGGTCAGTGCCCACATATTCATCGAGACAAGGCTCTCGACGTCGATGCTCTTGCCGCCTGCGGCTGCGCCGTCGGCGGTCTTTTCAATGCCGCTGGTCTCCAGCACGCCGGTCAGGTAATGGGCCTCGTTCATCTGGCAGATGCCGCGGGTCACGGCGCCGTTGTCGCTCAGGGTGTTCTTCAGCACAAAGCCGGCCATGGCCAGATCACCGGCCTTGTCGGGCGTGTAGCCCTGCAAAAAGTCATGCAGCTGGACAAAGGCCTCCTTACCGTAGTAGTCATCGGCATTGATGACGGCGAACGGCTCCTTGATGATGCCCTTGCAGGCCAGCACGGCCTGACCGGTGCCCCAGGGCTTGGAGCGTCCCTCCGGCACGGAATACCCTGCGGGGACATTCTCCAGCGCCTGAAAGGCGTAGTCGATCTCAACGCCCAGTTCGGCGCAGATCTTCTCAATGCGGTCGCCGATGGCCTCCTTGAAGGCATCCTCGATGTCGTGGCGGATGATAAAGACGATCTTGTCAAAGCCGGCCTCGATGGCGTCATGAATGGAATAGTCCATGATGATCTCGCCGTTGGGACCCACAGCCGCCAGCTGTTTGATGCCGCCGCCGAAGCGGGAGCCAATGCCTGCGGCCATAATAACCAGAGCAGTTTTCATGATTTTCCTCCTAATTTTAACACCATTGGTGTATTGCGCGTTCTTCTTCTTTGGTGATGCTGTGTTTATCTAGGGGGCGATGCCTGCATCCGCCCCTACAGGATCTGATTTAATAGCCGCTTATCGACATGGCGTACTGTACAAAGCCGGGCCCAGCCAGATTGATGACCAGCGAGGCAAGCAGCAGCATGATGCCGAAGTAGAGCAGCGCCGCCAGCAGATTTGTGCCGCCCTTCTGCAGCAGGGCATCGGTGCGGGCCTCGCCGTCAGGGTAGTCGGCGTAGATGCGGTCAATGTTTTTCTTGGCCTCTCTGCGGTACCAGGAGACCGCAAACAGCCCCAGAATGATGTTCAGTGCCCAGGATGCCACGGCGCAGACATTGACGGCGGCCGGCAGCCAGCCCAGCGGCATCGCGCCGAGGAGCGAGGGGTTAAAGACCGAGATGATCTCTATAAAGGTAGGGATGCTCAGCACAATGGTCAGAATGGCAGTCAGCAGACCCTCCTTCCACATTTTGCGGTAGAACAGGTACGCCGGGCCGAAAAGGAACGCCGACAGGCAGACAGCGGCCTTGCGGTTCGTGATGCTCATGCGGAAAAACTGCATCAGGTAGTACATCGGGCTGCGGCCTACATAGGCGGCCCAATCCTTAGCCTTGATGCCGTCGATCGTATCCTCGGGGCCGATCTCCCGGCGGTAGATGCCGCCCTCCCGGTCAGCGCTGTAGGTTTCGATGTGCGGGCCGGGGGCAGCGCTGCGGTTGTTCACCGCAGACGGGTCGCGGGCGTAGATGGGGACCTGCTCCTCGGGCTTGGCGGCATCGGCGCTGTCGGCCTCGCTGCGGGGCAGGGGACAGCCGCAATGGCTGCAGCGGGCCGCGCCCGGTGTGTTGCGGGTGCCGCAGTTTGGGCAGGTGGCCTCATGCGCGGCCTTTACGGCCTCGGGGCCGATCTCGGGCTGCCACTCAAACCCGGCGGCATGCTCGGAGCGGTGCATACAGGCCCCGACCTTTTTCCAGCAGTCCCGGTGGTAGGGGGTGCCGCAGTCGGGGCAGACAACGATGTCGTCCGTATCGGTAAAAGCCTGTTCACAGACAGGGCAATGGTTTCCTGTGTAGCGTGTCATTGAATATCCTCCCAGTAACATAAAGTCATTATACCGCATCAAATGGATAAATGCAAAGAAAACATAAAAACTTTACAAGATAAACGGAAAAACGGGCTTTTACAGCGGAGTTGTAGGGAGGGGTCTTGACCCCTCCGCGGAACCTGACGGCTGTCGCAGACTGCCCCGGGACGCATATATGCGTCCCCTACAAGCCTGCGGAAGGTCCGTAGGGGCGGCATATATGCTGCCCGGAAACCTTGCCGCTGCCGATAACGGCCCGGAGGGGTCAAGACCCCTCCCTACGAACCTTCATTATATATGATTTCCCCTCTTTACAACGCCCGCCAATTCGCTTATAATGGTACTATGTAATTTTATGCGAACTTATGGGATGAGGGATACTCTATATGATTACCATTGACGAACTGAAAGCAAAACTCGGCGGCATGAAGACTGCCGTGGACGACCTGCGGGACGCTCTTTCCATCGAAGCCAGCGAGAAGCGTCTGGCTGAGCTGGAGCACCAGATGACGATGCCCGGCTTCTACGATGATCAGGAGCGCAGCCAGAAGATCATCAGTGAGATGGGTGAGGTCAAAAATAAGCTGGAGCGCTTCGGCAAGCTCTCCACCCAGTATGAGGAGGCCGAGACCCTGCTGGAGATGATCGAGGAGGAGAACGACCCCTCCCTCGCCGCTGAGGGTGAGGAGGCTGTCAACGGTGTGGAGAAGGCCATTGATGAGCTGCAGCTTATGACGATGCTCAACGGTGAGTACGACCACAACAACGCCATCCTGACCTTCCACGCCGGCACCGGCGGCACCGAGGCGCAGGACTGGGCCGAGATGCTCTACCGCATGTACACCCGCTGGGCGGAGGCCCACGGCTACAGCGTTGAGGTGCTGGATGTGCTGGACGGTGATGAGGCCGGTATCAAGTCTGCCTCGATGATGGTCAAGGGCCCCAACGCCTACGGCATGCTCAAGAGCGAGCACGGTGTCCACCGTCTGGTGCGCATCAGCCCGTTTGACGCCAACGCCCGCCGCCAGACCAGCTTCTCCAGCCTTGAGGTCATGCCCGAGCTGGACAACAACATCAACATTGAAATCAACCCCGCCGACATCGAGATGCAGGTCTACCGCTCCTCCGGCGCAGGCGGCCAGCACATCAACAAGACGTCCTCTGCCGTCCGCCTGATCCACAAGCCCACCGGCATCGTGACGACCTGCCAGACCCAGCGCAGCCAGCTGCAGAACCGCGAGTACGCCATGGAGATGATGAAGGCCAAGCTGTACCAGATCGCTTTGCAGCAGCACAAGGATAAGATCGATGACATCAAGGGCGTCCAGAATGAGATCGCCTGGGGCCACCAGATCCGCAGCTATGTCTTTATGCCCTACACGCTGGTCAAGGATCACCGCACCAACTACGAAAGCGGCAATGTGCAGGCTGTCATGGACGGTGATCTGGACGGCTTCATCTATGCCTACCTGAAGGCAAGCTCCCGCGGCGAGCTGCAGGATGTCTGATATGAATGATCGTTTTATCCGCCTGTCCGTCTCGCTGTCCCGCCTGCAGAAGGTCATCCAGCGCATCAAGACGGACGGCATGAACCGCATTGAGCTGAAGGCCGGGCACACGCTGGTGCTTTGCCAGCTTGACGCTGCCCCTGACGGCTATCGTTTTTCAGAGCTGACCGAGCGGTGCGATCTTGACCCGGCAATGATCTCCCGCGTGCTGGCCGATCTGGTCCGCAGCGGTCTGGTCCAGAAGTGCGGCGCACCCGGCAAGTATAACGCTATCTACCGGCTGACCGATGCGGGCCGCGACCGTGCCGTGCGGGTAAGGGCCGTGGTGGCCGATGTGTCGCGCCGCGCCGATGAGGGGATAGACCCCGGAGAGCTGGCCATATTCTATAAAGTGCTTGCACAGCTGACCGAAAATCTCGAGGCTGTGGAGGCCGACCCCACGGCAGCCTTTGCACCGCTGGAGGACTGAGCCGGCGCTGCCCTGCTGACCAATATGAACAAAACTGCCCGACTGCACCAAAATGCAGCCGGGCACTTGTTTTGTTCATACTTGATGGGTATACTTGCCATAATAAAGCGATGTGGATCGTTTATGCTGTAGGGGCCGGGCATGCCCGGCCCGCAGCCGAACGGCAAACGCGCAATCACGGGAAAGCCGCGGGCCGCACATGTGCGGCCCCTACAACCCACCCAATTCCACCCGAAAGGAGCCTCCTACATGCCATCGTATCACGGGCTGACCGCTGCCGAGGTCGAAACGCGCCGCGCAGCGGGCCAGACGAATCAGCCGCCCCGCTCCCAGACCAAGACCACCGGTGAGATCGTGCGGGACAATATCTGTACCTATTTCAACCTTGTGTTTTTCGTGCTGGCCGTCATGCTGGCGCTCGTGCGCTCGTGGCTGAACATGGGCTTTCTCGGCATCGTGTTCTGGAATACCCTCATCGGCATCGTGCAGCAGCTGCGCGCCAAAAAGACCATTGATGAGCTGACCCTTGTATCGGCCCGTAAGGTGCGCTGCCTGCGCGATGGCCAATGGTGCGAGGTGCTCTCCGATGATCTGGTCCGGGACGATGTGGTGGAGTTTGGCGCGGGGGACCAGATCGTGGCAGACGCCGTTGTGCTGGACGGCAGCGCACAGGCCAACGAGTCCCTCATCACCGGCGAGGCCCGGGCTGTGCCGAAGGAGGCGGGCGGTGAGCTGCGGTCAGGCAGCTTTCTCATGGCGGGGCGCTGCACAGCGCGGCTGACCCATGTCGGCGCGGACAGCTACGCCAGCAAGCTGACAGCCGAGGCGCAGGCCAACGGCCACCGTGTCGCCCGGGGCGAGATGATGCGCAGCCTTGACAGGCTGATCAAATTTATCGGCATAGCGCTTATCCCGATCGGCGCGGTGCTGATCGGGAAGCAGCACTGGGTGCTGGCGCTGACGATGAAGGAGACTGTCAATGCCACGGTGGCGGCGCTCATCGGCATGATCCCCGAGGGGCTTTACCTGCTGACGAGTGTGGCGCTGGCCGTCAGCATGATGCGCCTTGCCAAACGCAGGGTGCTGACGCGGGATATGAACTGCATTGAAACGCTTGCCCGGGTGGATACCCTCTGCGTGGACAAGACCGGCACGATCACCGAGAGCGCCATGCAGGCGGATGACCCGCTGCCGCTGGCAGAAAATGCGCCGCTGGACGAGATCCTGCACGCCTTCTACGCGGGGGAGCAGCCCGACAACGACACCGGCCGCGCCCTGACCGACCGCTTTGGACAGGGGAGCGCCGGCTGGTTTGCGGTGAGCACGGTGCCCTTTAACACGGCGTACAAATACAGCGCCAAGGATTTCGGCGCACAGGGCTGCTATGTGGTGGGCGCACCGGATATTTTGGCGGGGCCCCGCGCCGGGGAGCTGACCGGCGCACTTTCCCCGCTGCTGGCACAGGGCCGCCGTGTGCTGCTGCTGGCAAAATACAACGCAGCCCTGCCTGACCCACCTGCGGCTCTGGATGCAGCGCAGCTGGAATTTTTGGCGCTGCTGCCGCTGCAGAACCGCATCCGGGAGAATGCCCCCAAGACCTTTCGATACTTTGCCAAGCAGGGTGTGGCAGTCAAGGTCATCTCGGGCGATGACCCGCAGGCTGTCAGCCATGTGGCGGCAGGCGCAGGCATTGCGGGGGCCGAGCACTGGGTGGATGCCGCCACCCTGCGCAGTGAGCAGGCGCTGGCCGAGGCAGCCGAAAAATACACGGTGTTTGGCCGTGTGACGCCGGAGCAGAAGCGCCAGCTTGTCCACGCGCTGCAAAAGCGCGGCCACACCGTAGCCATGACCGGAGATGGCGTAAATGACGTTTTGGCGTTAAAAGATGCCGACTGCGGCATTGCCATGGCATCGGGTGCGCAGGCGGCCAGTCAGGTCGCGCAGCTGGTGCTGCTCGACTCCGACTTTGCGGCCCTGCCCAGCGTGGTGGCCGAGGGGCGGCGTGTCATCAACAACATCCAGCGCTCGGCCTCGCTGTTTTTGGTCAAGAACATCTTCTCGTTCCTGCTCAGCATCGTGGCGCTGGGATTGCCGCTGGCCTATCCGTTCCAACCGCTGCAGTTGTCCCTCGTCACCTTTGCCACCATCGGCGCACCGGCATTCTTTCTGGCGCTTGAGCCGAACCATGAACTGGTGCGCGGCAAATTTATGCGCAATGTCATGCGGGCCGCCATGCCCGGTGGGCTTACGGATTTTCTGCTGGTGTTCTGCGCACAGGGCTTCGGCTTTGCGTTCGGCATCCCATCCGAGATGGTAGGCACGATCTGCACGCTGGCCATCCTCTGTGTCGGTCTGCAGATTTTGTGGGGCGTTTGTATCCCGTTCACGCCGCTGCACTGGGCTATCTGGGGCAGCATGGCGGCGGCGGGCATTGGCGGGGCGCTTTTGCTGGCACCGTGGCTGCCACTGGTCCGCCTGAATCTGGGCGGTGTGCTGGTACTCATCGTGCTGCTGGCGCTCAGTGCGCCGACACTGGCAGGGCTGACCTTCCTTGGCGAGCGGCTGCACGGTATCTATAATGACTTGAAAAACAAACACGCCCGCAAGCAGGCATAAAAATATCCCCCGCAGGCCGCCATGGTCTGCGGGGGAATTTTTTGCTCTCAGCCCTCAAGATCCTCCTTGATGAACATAAAGCAGAGGCTTACCGCAAGCAGGGCGCAGGACAGCCAGATCGTCTTGGCACCCAGCACAGCAACGCACTGGGTACCCACGCCGGCACCCAGCGCAAAGACAAGGATGACGCCGAAATAGTGCAGTGCCTTGTACAGCAGGCTTTTATCCCGCGTATGGCCGAACGCCACCAGAGAATCCATGCCGCTGCGCAGATTGCCGATGCACATGGTACTGGCAAACGGATAGCCGTGTACCTTGCGGAAGGCCTGTACCTGCATGGCGCAGGCAAAGGATACCAATGCGTTGGCACCCATGTCCCACGCGGCAGGGAAGAACCCGACCACGAACAGCAGTACGATCTCGGCCAGCAGCACCAGCTGCCGCCAGTGGACGCGTCTGGCCTCGCGCCAGCGCAGGCGGATGCACTCCGCCGCCGCCACACCCAGCGCAAAGGACAGCACGGGGATAAAATAGTGGGCGAACCGCGAAAAATCGCCCTCGAACAGGCTTTGGCTCATCAGGACGATGTTGCCGGTCTGGGCATTGGCAAACACCTTGCCGCGCCCAATGTAGGTGTAGGCATCCTGCAGTCCGCCCGATGCGGACAAAAACATGACCGTGCGGAATGCCTCGGACATCTGGCCGCGGTGATGCAATAGTGAATGTGACATGATTTTCCGACCCCTCTATGTGATTGCGCGTGCAGGGGCGGCCAACGGCTGCCCCTGCAATCATTGCCCATTATAGCGCGCCGCGCCGCCGCTGTAAAGTTTACGGCGACACATGCGGCGTTTTGTACCAAAGTGACGCGGCAAAACGGAGAAATATTTTATACAAAGTGCAGAAATTTGTGCAGGGGTATTACATAAGCGGAAAATTTGCGGTATACTGACTCCACTTTCCAACGCAGTGAGACAACAGCCGCAGGGCGTCGCAACGAGTTGAGCGACACCCTGCGGCTGTTTTTTGTTTTGGAGAAAATAACATACATATGAGGAGTAATTGCAATGCCGCAAACAAAGAAACAGGAAATCGTCTACACCGTCATGATGGTCTGCGTCATGGTCTACGGAATGGTCTGCTACAATATCGCACTGGATGTGGGCGGGATGCAGAATTTCATCTTCGCCGCTGCCCTCAGCGAGCTGCCCATCATGGGCGTCATCGGCTTCCTGCTGGATACCTTTCTGGTCGGTCCCGCGGCCATGCGCATCGCTATGGGTTGGTTCACCCCCGGCAAGGACAAGCAGGTGTTCCTGATTGCCGCCATCTCCTGCCTGTCCGCGTGGATGATGTGCCCGCTGATGAGCTTTTTCGCCACGCTGTTCTTCAAGGACAGCCACAACGCCAACTTCTTTGCCATCTGGGTGCAGACCACGGCGCTGAACTATCCCGCAGCCTTCCTGTGGCAGCTGTGCGGCGCAGGCCCGCTGGTGCGGTTCGTGTTCGGCAAAGGGCTGGCCGCCATGAAAAAGCAGTGAGATCGATTTCGCAAAACATCGACAGAAAAAACACAAACCCATTTTTGTACAAATAAAACTGTACAAAAACGACTTGCTATATTTGGTCATAGTGCTATAATTACGGCTGAACCTGAAAGTTGGGTGTACCTATTTATATAAATAAACAGGCTGCATCCGGCGGCGGTCAGGGGACTGACCGCCCTACGCCCGCAGCAACCCTACGGTTTATGGGTGGCTACAATTCTCAGGTAAAGCTCTCAAAGAGTGAGGTGCATTGCATGAAAGATGTGAACGACCTGATGCAGGCTATTTTGGAGATGGACGCCGCCCAGCGAAAGGTCAGTGAAAAGGCCAAGCTGGAACGCACGGCCCGGCTGGCCGCGCTGGACGAGCAGAAGCAGAAGATCATTGCGGAGTGTGACGCCCGCGAAAAGGCAGCCTGCGAGGCCGCCGCCAAGGCTGCCGAGCAAGGCAACGCCGCCGCCCTTGCTGCGCTGGAGCAGCAGTGCCAGCAGGCTGCCGAGGCCATGACCGCCGCCGCCCGGAGCCATGAAGCTGAATGGTGCGCAGCGCTTGTACAGCGCACCCTGAGCGGGGAGGCCGCACAATGACGAAGGCAAGCAATGCCTCCGGCAATGCGGTGCTGGCCAAGGCGCGGGCACTGTACGGACGCCGCCTGCGGGCAGAGGATTACCGCCGCCTGATGGGCTGCCGCACAATGTCTGAGTTGGCCGCCGCCCTCAAGGAGCAGCCGCTCTACAGCGCGGCGCTGGCCGATGTCAACCCCCAGTACGCCCGCCGCGCCCAGCTGGAAAGCCTGCTGCGGCAGAGCCTGTACACCCGGTATGACAGCCTTTGCCGGTATGACCGCAGCGCAGGCAGCAAGGTGTATGAATACTTTACCCTCTGCTGTGAGGTGGACGAGCTGACCGCCGCGATGCGCTGCCTGGATGCGGGCCGCCCGGGCGACTACCTGTTCCGGCTGCCCGAGTTCATGCAGCAGCGCTGCTGCATCGACCTCTATGCGCTGGCCAAGGCAACCGGGCTGGACGGTATTCTGGCTGCAGTGGCCGGTACCCCGTGGGAAAAGGTTCTGGCACCCTTACGCAACGCCAGAGCAGACCGGGGCCTGACCGCACAGGCCGAGCCGCTTTTGCAGGACTACCGCCACAAGACGCTTGTGGCGCTGGCACCGGCGGGCCATGGGCCTGCTGCCGAGCCGGGCCTGCGGGAGTTGATCGAGCTGGAGTGCGATACATCGGCGGTTTCCAATGCGGCACGGCTGATCCGCATCGGCGCGCCGGATTCCGCCGTGCGCAGCGCAGCGCGCCGCGACTGCACGGCCCTGACCGCTGCCGAGTGGGAGTATCTTCTGGCAGCCCGGGATCTTGCGGAGTTCAAGGCACGGTTTGCCAGAACGAAGTACGGCCCGCTGCTGGGCCACCACGAATACAGCGTGCTGAAGGAGGGCTTCTTCCACTACCGCTGCGACTGGTGCAAAAAGTGGCTCCGCTTTTCGACCGACCCGACGCTGGTCATGATGTGTTATGTCTGGCTGGCTCGCTGCGAGGTGCAGGATCTGGACCACATCATTGAGGGCGTGCATTACAAGCTGCCGCCCGAGGAGCTGAAGCCGCTGCTGGTCGGGTTTGATGAGAACGATTGAGTCTTAAACTTGCCTCTCTGTAAGAAATTGCACGGTAGGGGCGGGGCTCTGCTCCGCCCGTGGCCGTTTTGCCGTGTGTGTGGCTTTCCCGGAAAGGAGCGGCTGCGTAAAGCTGGCGGGCGGAGCAGAGCCCCGCCCCTACGAAGCGGCAAAAGACCGGAGAGGGGCAAGGTTGCTAAGGAGTGTGAACTGATTGGTTGAAAAGATGAAACTGGTGCGGGTGCAGGGCACGATGCCCCAGCTGAACGAGTTTATTGGCTCGTGCTGCATGGACGGACGCTTTGACCTCGAACCCGCCACCAGATATATGTCGGAATCGCTGGGGTACGGCGCACTGAATGAGGAAAATCCCCACACAGCGATCCGCGACCAGATCGAGACGATGGCTGAGGAAGCCAACATAGAGCTGCACGAGGGGCAGCAGCACAGCGATCCTGTGGATGCCGAGGGCCGCAGCTACCTGAGTGATCTGCTGGAAAAGATCGATGACCTTTGCGCCGAGCGCAAGGTGCTGCTCGACCAGAAAAAGCTCTGCGAGGACGGCATCGCGCAGTACAGCCATTTTACCGGGCTGAAGGTCAATGTCGATGATATTCTCGGCTGTGCCCATGTCAAGGTCCGGTTCGGCTTTCTGCCGACCGAGGGCTATAACAAGCTGATGAACAACTACGGCGATGACCCGTACATCCTGTTTACCCCTTGCAGCCAGACCAAGGCCGGCTATTGGGGCGTCTACATGACCCCGCGCGAGAAGGCACTGGAAACGGACGGCATCTTCTCGATGCTGTACTTTGAGCCGGTGCATGTGCCCGGCGCGGCGGGCTCGCCCGAGGAAATCATCACCCACTTCAAGGAAAATCTCGATGTCGTCAACCGCAGTGTTGACGATGTGAACGGCCGCATTGCCGCCCTGTGGCAGCAGAACGCCGATAAGGTGCAGCTGCTCTACAACACGGCCTGCTATTATGCCGCTGTGTATGATCTGCGCCGCATGGCTGCGGTCAAGGGCCAACACTTCTTCTGCGTCGGCTGGGTCCCGGCGTCGGAGGTGGACGAGGTCGCGGGTAAGGCCCGCGCCGTCAAGGGGCTGCGCGTCACGGTCGATGGGCCGGAATCCGCCGGCAAGATGACGCCCCCCACCAAGCTGAAAAACCCGTGGTGGAGCCGCCCTTTTGAGTTTTTCGTCGAAATGTACGGTCTGCCCGCCTACGGCGAGACAGATGTCACCGGCTTTGTAGCGATCACATTCACCGTGCTGTTCGGCATGATGTTTGGCGATGTCGGGCAGGGCATTGTGCTGGCGCTGTTCAGCACCTTTATGTGGAAGGTCAAGCACAATGACCTGTTCCATCTGATGATCCCCTGCGGCATTTCGAGCACGATCTTTGGCCTGGTCTACGGTTCTCTCTTTGGCTACGAGGAGGCCCTCGACCCGCTCTACCATGCCATTGGCATGGCGGGCAAGCCCGTTTCGGTCATGGATTCCATCACGGGTATCCTGATGGTGGCTGTCTACATCGGCATTGTTCTGGTGCTGGCGGCTATGGCCCTGAACATGTACACCCACGCCCGCCACAAGGAGTGGGGCGAGTTCATCTTCTCGCCCAACGGCCTTGTTGGCATGGTGACCTACCTGTGCGGTGTTGATCTGGCATCCGCTTATATGGGTGCGGTCACATTCCTGCCGCAGGTCGTGGCAATCATCGGCATGGTGGTCGGTTTGATCCTGCTGCTGTTTGCCGAGCTGCTGGCCCCGATGGTCGAGGGCAAGCCCTGGCAGCCTGCGGGCGGCATGGGCAACTACCTGATGCAGAGCGTGTTTGAACTGCTGGAAACGGTGCTGAGCTACCTTTCCAACACGATCTCCTTCCTGCGTGTGGGCGCGTTCGTCATCGTGCATGCCAGCATGATGATGGTCGTCTTCACGCTGGCCGGTACGCCCAACAACATCGTGGTCGTCATTCTGGGCAACATCGTGGTCATCTGCCTCGAGGCGCTGCTGTCGGCCATTCAGGGCATCCGTCTGGAGTTCTACGAGATGTTCAGCCGCTGCTACAAGGGCGGCGGCCGCAAGTTCGTGGCCTTTGATTTGAAGAAAGCAAAAGCGTAAGATGCGCCGTAGGGGCCGGACATGTCCGGCCCGCAACCAACCCACAACCGGTCGATAGAATCGAAGCCGCGGGCCGGGCATGCCCGGCCCCTACAAAAGCGCCTGACAAAAAGGCGCGGATACAATAAAAAATTACGGAGGGTTCCATTATGAAAACCAAGTTCAGCAAACTGTTCGTTACCATCCTGATCGTGGCTGCCGTTACCTGCTGCGGTGCGCTGGGCGTCTTTGCCGCCGATGATACCGCCGACACGACTGCCGCCGCTTCTTCTTCCGAAACTGTCAACACCGACAATGACCACAACTCCTCCCTGAGCATCGGTCTGGTTGCGGCCGCACTGGCCACCGGCCTTGCCGGCATCGGCGGCGGCATGGCCGTTGCCTCCGCTGCCCCCGCTGCCATCGCGGCCAACAGCGAGAACGAAAAGACCTTCGGTAAGAGCCTGATCTTCGTTGCTCTGGGCGAGTCCATTGCTCTGTACGGCCTAGTCATCTCGATCATGATCCTGTCTAAGCTGGTGTAACGCCATGCGGTTCTTTCTCATCAGCGATAACTCCGATGCCATGAACGGCCTGCGTCTGGCGGGCATTGAGGGCACCGTAGCCCGCAGCGAGGCCGACCTGCGCCATGCGCTGGCCGATGCCGCCAACCAGCCCGACATTGCCGTGCTGCTCGTCACCGAGAAGATCGCCGAGACTTACACAGCCACGCTGGACAGTGCCCGCGCTGCCGGTGGGCCGCTGCTCATCACCGTGCCTTCCACCGGCGGCGGTGCTGCCGGTAAGGACCGCCTGACCCGCTATATCCGCGAGGCCATCGGCGTCAAGATTTAAGAGGTGTGACCATGAACGAATTAGATACCCGCGCCGAGCGCTTTCTGGATTCCATCCGCGCCGAGGGCGAGGCTGCCTGCGCTGCCATCCGAGAGGAGACCGAGCGCGAAGTCACCGGGCGGCTGGACGAGACCCGCCGGGCGGAGAATGCCCGGGTGGAGCGCACCCTGCGCTTTGAGACCGAGCGCGCGCGCACCCGCGCCAACCGTGACCTGAGCGCCGCGCGCATGGCGGCCCGTGCCAAGCTGGCCGACCAGCGCCAGAAGATCGCGGACGAGACCTTTGCCAAGGCAAAGGCGCAGTTGGCGGATTTTGCCGCCAGCGACAAGTACGCTGCTTGGCTGCAGACCGAGGCCGCCGCACTGGCCGAAGCACTGGGGGAGAACGCCAACCTTTCCGTCCGCAGCATCGACCTGCCGCTGCTCAAGGGCGTCAAGCTGCCCGCAGGCACGACACTTACGGCCGATGACAGCATTGAGCTGGGCGGCCTGAAGGGCGCGAACGCCGCCAAGGGGCTGGCTGCCGACGACACGCTGGCAGCACGGCTCAACGCCCAGCACGAGTGGTTCTTGGAAAACGCCGGGCTGGAGATCAATATTTGAGGGGCAAAGCAATGGAAAATAAAATTTACAGCATCAACGGCCCCGTTGTCACTATCAAGGGCAAGACCGATCTCGAAATGATGGAGATGGTCTATGTCGGCAAGGCCCGCCTTGTCGGCGAGGTCATCCGCATGAACGAAAAAGAGACTACGATTCAGGTCTATGAGGAGACCGGCGGCCTGAAGGCGGGCGAGCCTGTCGAAAGCACGGGCGGCCCGCTGTCGGTAACGCTCGGCCCCGGTATCCTGCGCAACATCTATGATGGTATCCAGCGCCCGCTGCCCGCCATTGAAAAGGACATGGGCAGCTTTATCGAGCGCGGCGCGCATGAGCCGTCCCTTGATGAGCAAGCCAAGTGGGATGTGACCGTGACCGTCAAGGCAGGGGACACCCTGACCCCCGGCCAGATCTACGCCACCTGCCCCGAGACCCCGGCCATCCAGCACCGCTGCATGGTGCCGCCGATGGTTTCCGGTACCGTGACATGGGTCGCCGCCAACGGCAGCTACACCGTCAACGAGCCTGTTGTCAAATTGACCGACGCCAAGGGCAAGGAGCACACGCTGACCCTCTGCCAGAAGTGGCCGATCCGCACCCCGCGCCCGTCTGCCGAGCGCATGACCTCGCCCCGGCCGCTCATCACCGGCCAGCGCGTCATTGATACGATGTTCCCGCTCGCCAAGGGCGGCGCAGCGGCCATCCCCGGCGGCTTCGGCACCGGCAAGACGATGACCCAGCACCAGATCGCAAAGTGGTGCGATGCGGACATCATCATCTATGTCGGCTGCGGCGAGCGCGGCAACGAGATGACGCAGGCGCTGCAGGAATTCAGCGAGTTGGTCGATCCCCGCACGGGCAAGAGCCTGATGGATCGTACCGTGCTGATCGCCAACACCTCCAACATGCCTGTTGCCGCGCGTGAGGCATCCATCTACACCGGCATTACGCTGGCTGAGTATTACCGCGACATGGGCTACCACGCCGCCATGATGGCCGACTCCACCTCCCGCTGGGCTGAGGCCCTGCGCGAGATCAGCGGCCGTCTGGAGGAGATGCCCGCCGATGAGGGCTACCCGGCCTACCTGCCGAGCCGTCTGGCCGAGTTCTACGAGCGCGCCGGTTATGTCAAGACGCTGAACGGTGCGGAAGGTTCTGTCTCCGTTATCGGCGCCGTCAGCCCGCAGGGCAACGACTTCTCGGAGCCTGTCACCCAGAACACGAAGCGCTTCACCCGCTGCTTCTGGGCGCTGGATAAATCGCTGGCCTACGCCCGCCATTATCCCGCCATCAACTGGAACGACTCCTACAGCGAGTATCTGGGCGACCTCGGCGGCTGGTACTACGACAATGTCGGCCACGACTTCATGTCCTGCCGTGAGCGCATCGCCAACCTGCTGCTGCAGGAGAACAACCTTATGCAGATCGTCAAGCTGATCGGCTCCGATGTACTGCCCGATGACCAGAAGCTGACGATCGAGATCGCCCGCGTTATCCGTGTCGGTTTCCTGCAGCAGAACGCCTTCCACGCTGTGGACACCTATGTCCCGCTGGAAAAGCAGCTGAAGATGATGGAGACCATTCTGTACCTGTACGACAAGTGCGCCGCGCTCGTCGCCAAGCAGGTGCCGGTCAGCCGTCTGCTGGCCACCGGCCTGTTTGACGAGCTGGTGCAGATGAAGTATACCGTGCCCAACGACGATTTTGCCAAGCTGGACGAGCTGCAAAAAGCCATCGACACCAAGCTGGCCGCCGTGGCACAGGGCTGATGAGGAGGGAACAACATGATTCTGGAACATATCGGACTTTCCCAAATCAACGGCAGTCTGGTCGTGCTGGACGACGTCAAGGGCGTGCAGTATGACGAAATGGTCGAGCTGCACCTCGACGATGGTTCGACCCGCGTCGGTCGTGTCGTCCGTGTGGACGGTGACCGCTGCGTCATTCAGGTGTTCGAGGGTACGCGCGGTTTGAGCCTTGTGAACAACCGCACCGTCATGACCGGCCACCCGATGATGATGGATTTGAGCCCCGAACTGCTGGGGCGTGTGCTGGACGGTCTCGGCCGCCCCATTGACGGCTTGGGCGATATCTACCCGGTGGCCCGCCGCGATGTCAACGGCGCGCCCATCAACCCCGTAAGCCGTGTTTACCCCCGCAACTACATCCACACTGGCATTTCCTCCATCGACTGCTTGGCCACGCTGATTCGCGGCCAGAAGCTGCCGATCTTCTCCGGCTCCGGCATGAAGCATAATGAGCTGGCCGTTCAGATCGTCAAGCAGGCCAGCGTGGCCGATGGCTCCGATTTTGCCATCGTCTTTGCCGCTATGGGCGTCAAGAACGATGTGGCCGCTTATTTCCGTGAGAGCTTTGAGAGCTGCGGCGCGATGGAGCGCGTTGTCATGCTGCTGAACCTTGCCAATGACCCGATCATCGAGCGTATCATCACCCCGCGTGCCGCGCTGACGGTGGCCGAGTATCTGGCCTTTGACCTGAATAAAAATGTGCTGGTCATCCTGACCGATATGACAAGCTACTGCGAGGCCCTGCGTGAGTTCTCGTCCTCCAAGGGCGAGATCCCCGGCCGTAAGGGCTTCCCCGGCTACCTGTATTCCGATCTGGCCAGCCTGTATGAGCGGGCCGGCATCATCAAGGGCAGCAAGGGTTCTGTGACGCAGATCCCGATCCTGACGATGCCCGGCGATGACATTACCCACCCGATCCCCGACCTGACCGGCTATATTACCGAGGGGCAGATCGTGCTGGACCGCGGTATGGATGCCACGGGCCTGTACCCGCCGGTATCCGTGCTGCCCAGCCTGTCCCGTCTGATGAAGGACGGCATCGGCGCGGGCTATACCCGTGAGGATCATGTCACCCTGTCGAACCAGCTGTTCGCCTGCTATGCCAAGGTGCAGGACGCCAAGGCGCTGGCAAGCGTCATCGGCGAGGAGGAGCTGTCCCAGAGCGATAAGCAGCTGATGGCCTTCGGCCGTGCGTTTGAGCAGGAGTTTATCGGTCAGGGCAACACTGACCGCACGATGGAGCAGACGCTCGACCTCGGCTGGGAGCTGCTGGCTGCGCTGCCCCGCAATGCGCTGGATCGCTGCGATGCCGAAACGCTGGATAAATACTACGAGCCTGCGAAGGCGAGAATCAGTAAAAAGTAACCCCAAAGCCTTCTCCCCATGGGGGAGAAGGTGCCCCCGCAGGGGCGGATGAGGGGAGAGCGTGCGAGGAATGCCCGCAGACGGGTGATAATGGCACACTCGGCCCTCATCAGTCACCTTCGGTGACAGCTTCCTCCCGCAGGGGAAGCCAAAGCAGTATAAAAGGAGTACCCAATGGCACAGCAGGTTTTTCCTACAAAATCTAACCTGATGGCGACCAAGCGCAGTCTGGCGCTGGCCGCGCAGGGCTATGACCTGATGGACCGCAAGCGCAATATTCTGGTGCGCGAGATGATGCAGCTGATCGACCGCGCGGCAGGTATACAGGACCGCATCTCGGCGGCCTATGCCGAGGCCTACGAGGCCCTGAAAAAGGCCAATATCATGTTGGGCTCTGTCGGCGGCTATGCGGCCGGTGTGCCGGTGGAGCGCGGTGTGCAGCTCAGCACCCGCAGCGTTATGGGCGTGGAGCTGCCCACCCTCAAGCTGAACACCACCTCGCCGCTGGGGCTGTACTACGATCTGGAATCGACAAACGGCACCCTCGATGTGGCCTACCTCAAATTCAATGAGGTCAAGACCCTGACGGTCGAGCTGGCAGAGGTCGAGATCAGTGTTATCCGTCTGGCCGAGGCCATCCAAAAGACCCAGAAGCGCGCGAACGCCCTCGGCAATGTGCAGATTCCGCAGATGCAAAGGACGATCAAATCCATTGATGAGGTGCTGAGTGAGCGCGAGCGTGAGGAATTCAGCCGCTTAAAGGTCATCAAGGCGCAGAAAGAGAAAGAAGAAGCGTGACCCTTGCGGGTGCGCTGTAGGGGCGAGCATTGCTCGCCCCTACTTTTTTGCTGTAGAATTTTCACAAAGTCCGCGCTACTTTTCCAAATGGCGCTGTCAAAAAAATAACGGTATAATAGGCTTGAAAGCTGAAATCATCGGCCAAAAGCCGATACAATAAAAGGAGAGAATTTCTATGGCAAGTCGTATTGTTCTGAACACGATCTCTTATCACGGCCACGGTGCGATCGAGAATATCGTTCCCGAGCTGACCTCCCGCGGTTACAAAAAGGCTTTTGTCTGCTCTGACCCCGATCTGATCAAGTTCGGCGTCACCAAGAAGGTCACTGACCTGCTGGATGCCGCTGGTTTTGCCTACGCTGTTTACAGCGAGATCAAGCCCAACCCCACCATCCAGAATGTTCAGGACGGCGTTGCCGCCTTTAAGGCTGCCGAGGCTGACTGCATCGTCACCATCGGCGGCGGCTCCTCGATGGATACCGCAAAGGCCATCGGCATCATCATCAACAACCCTGAGTTCGCCGATGTCCGCAGTCTTGAGGGCGTAGCCCCCACCAAGAAGCATGCGGTCTTTACCATCGCCGTGCCCACCACCGCCGGCACCGCTGCCGAGGTCACCATCAACTATGTTATCACCGATGTCGAGAAGAAGCGCAAGTTCGTCTGCGTTGACACCAACGACATCCCCGAGGTCGCAGTCGTTGACCCTGATATGATGTCCAGCATGCCCAAGGGCCTGACCGCCGCCACCGGCATGGACGCCTTGACCCACGCCATTGAGGGCTACATCACCAAGGGCCACTGCACCATCTCCGATATGTTCCATCTGGAGGCCATCAAGCTGATCTCTGAGAATCTGCGCGGTGCCGTGCAGAACACCCCGGAGGGCCGTGAGGGCATGGCTCTGGGCCAGTACATCGCCGGCATGGGCTTCTCCAATGTGGGCTTAGGCATTGTTCACAGCATGGCGCACGGCCTGTCTGCCCTGTATGACACCCCCCACGGCGTTGCCTGCGCCATCATCCTGCCCACCGGTCTGGAGTACAACAAGGCTGCCGCCGGTGAGCGCTACCGCGCTGTCGGCAAGGCCATGGGCGTGAAGGACATCGACGAGATGAACGATGCCGAGGCCGCCGATGCAACGATCGCCGAGGTCAAGAAGCTCTCTGCCGATGTCGGCATCCCCGCCGACCTGAAGGGCATCCTCAAGGAGGAGGATGTTCAGTTCCTTGCGGAGTCCGCCTTTGCCGATGCCTGCTGCCCCGGCAACCCCCGCGACACGAATGTTGAGGAGATCAAAGAGCTGTACCGCAGCCTGATGTAATTTAGTATTACATAATTAAGAGGGTATCTGCTGAAATGGCAGATACCCTCTTTTTTGCTGCGATGTCGTTTATGGGTAGTTCGTAGGGAGCGGTCTTGACCGCTCCGGGAACATGACGATGGCCGCAAACAGCCCGGAGGGGTCAAGACCCCTCCCTACAAGCAGGGTAGGGGCCGCACATGTGCGGCCCGCAACCTTACGGCAAAAGCAATTTTACCGGAAAGCCGCGGGCCGGGCGTGCCCGGCCCCTACAAATATTGTGATTTTGTTTGGAATTTCTTCGGTTCCTTCTTTGTAAAGAAGGAACAAAACCCCGTTAAGAATCCGAATCCAGCTTCAGCACGGCGGTGAACGCCTCGCTCGGCAGGGTCACGCTGCCCAGTTGGCGCATCTTCTTTTTGCCTTCCTTCTGCTTTTCCAGCAGCTTCTTCTTACGGGTGATGTCGCCGCCGTAGCACTTGGCCAACACATCCTTGCGCATGGCCTTGACCGTCTCGCGGGCAATGACCTTGCCGCCGACAGCGGCCTGCACAGGGATCTCAAACAGCGCACGGGGGATATTCTCCTTGAGCTTTTCGCAGATGCGGCGGCCCTTGGCGTAGGCATTGTCGGCAAATACGATCATCGACAGCGCGTCCACCACCTCGCCGTTGAGCAGGAAATCCAGCCGGACGAGCTTGCTCTCGTGCCAGTCCTCCCACTCATAGTCGTAGCTGGCGTAGCCGCGGCTGCGGGATTTGATCGCGTCAAAGAAGTCATAGACGATCTCGCCCAGCGGGATCAGGTAATGCAGGTCCACGCGCGTTTCGTCCATATACTTCATGTCCACCAGCACGCCGCGCTTGGTCTGGCACAGATCCATCAGCGGGCCGACATAGTCGTTGGGGGTGTAGATATGGGCGTTGACGAACGGCTCCTCCTGCTTGACGATGCGGGTCGGGTCAGGATAGGCGGAGGGGTTGTCGATGATCTCGACCGTGCCGTCGGTCAGCGTCAGCCGGTACTGGACGCCGGGGGTCGTGGTGATCAGGTCAAGGTCGAACTCGCGCTCAAGACGCTCGGTGATGATCTCCATGTGGAGCAGACCGAGGAAACCGCAGCGGAAACCAAAGCCCAGCGCCGCACTGGTCTCCGGCTCAAAGGTCAGGCTGGCATCGTTGAGCTGCAATTTTTCCAGCGCGTCTTTCAGATCGGGGTAGTCCGCGCCGTCAGCGGGGTAGATGCCGCAGAACACCATCGGCGTCACGGTGCGGAAGCCGGGCAGCGGCTCCGGCGTGGGGTTGGCTGCCAGCGTGACGGTATCGCCGACGCGGGTGTCGCGCACCGTCTTGATGCTGGCGGTCAGATAACCGACCTCGCCGGCCTCCAGCTTGTCGCAGGGGGTCAGGCTGGTCGCACCCATGTGGCCGACCTCGACAAGCTGGAACTCGGCACCGGTGCTCATCAGGCGGATGGTATCACCGGGCTTGACGGTGCCCTCAAAGATGCGCACATAGACGATAACGCCCTTGTAGCTGTCGTAGATGGAGTCGAAGATTAGCGCTTTCAGCGGAAGCGTCGGGTCGCCGGTGGGGGCGGGAACGTCCCGCACAACGCACTCCAAAACATCCTTAACGCCGATACCCAGCTTGGCCGAGACGCGGGGCGCCTCCATGCAGGGCAGGCCGATGACATCCTCGACCTCTTTGGCAACGGCGTCCGGGTCGGCGCTGGGCAGGTCGATCTTGTTCAAAATCGGCACGACCTCCAGATTGTGGTCAAGCGCCAGATAGCAGTTGGCCAGCGTCTGGGCCTCCACGCCCTGGCTGGCGTCCACCACCAGTACGGCACCCTCGCAGGCGGCCAGACTGCGGCTGACCTCGTACTGAAAGTCCACATGGCCCGGGGTATCAATGAGGTTGAACTCATAGGTCTCGCCGTCATCGGCCTTGTAGCGCATCGTCACGGCGCGGGCCTTGATCGTGATGCCGCGCTCCTTCTCAATGTCCATATTATCCAGCACTTGGTCGGTCATGGTGCGCTTGTCAACGCTGTCGGTCAGCTCCAGCATACGGTCGGACAGGGTGGATTTGCCGTGGTCGATGTGGGCAATAATGCAGAAGTTGCGGATGTTTTTGCGGGCCATCAGGTTTCCTCCAAATCGTTCCAGATCTCGCAGATCTTGCCGTTCTCTTTGTATACGCGGGGCACGCGGCGCGCCAACCCGCAGACAATTTCGTAGTTGATGGTCTGGGCCTTGGCCGCAATAGTGTCGGCGGTGTCGCCGCCGCCCGGGCCAAAGACTGTGACCTCGTCGCCCATCTTGACATCAGGAATGTCCGTTACATCGAGCATAGTCTGGTCCATGCAGACGCGGCCCACCACGGGGGCAGCGTGGCCGTGTATGTTCATGACGCCAAGCCCGCCGGACAAACGGCGGGGGTAGCCATCGGCGTAGCCCACGCAGACCGTGGCAACGCGCATCGGGCGCTCGGCTGTGAAAGTGCGCCCATAGCTCACGCTCTGGCCGGGCTGCAAGTCCTTGACAAAGGTCACAACGCATTTCAGCGACATGACCGGCTGCAGGGCAGGAAAGCGGACGTCATCGCTGGGGTCAAGCCCGTACAAAATGATGCCCGCGCGGGTCATATCGTGCCGCCACTCGGGGTGGCGCAGCTGCGCGGCCGAGTTGGCACAGTGTACGGTGCCGGTGGCAAAGCCATCGGCCTGCAAACGCGCTACCACCTTGGCAAACAGCGCATGCTGCTCATCGGTGTAGGCGGTGTCCGCAGGGGTGTTGCTGTCCGCCACGGCAAAATGCTGGAACACGCCGCAGATATCCAGCCCCGGCAGGGTGTACAGGGCTTCCAGCTCGTGGATAGTTTCATCAAACCCGGAACGCACCGCAAAGCCAATGCGGCCCATGCCGGTGTCGATCTTCAGGTGGACCTTAACCTTAACGCCCGCCTTGACGGCGGCAGCGGAGAGTGCATGCGCGTACTCTGTGGAAAAACAGGCCGTGGCTATGTCGTTTTCTGCCAACGCTGCCGCATAGGACGGGTCAGCAAAGCCCAGAATCAAAATCGGTTTTGTGATGCCGCTGCGGCGCAGGTGCCGTCCCTCGCCCAAGCTGCTGACGGCAAACGCCGCCGCACCGGCCTGCTGCAAGGCGTGGGCGATGGTCGTGTCGCCGTGGCCGTAAGCGTCGGCCTTGACAACGGCACAGATATCGCCGCCTACCGCGCGGTGGATATATTCAAAATTGCTGCGCAATGCTGTCAGGTCGATCTCGGCCCAGCAGTGCTTTTCCAGTGCAAGTCTACTCATAAACGCCCATCCCTCCATAACACTTAATTATACCATGGAAACAGCGTTCCCGCAACTAATTTTCGCCGTCATCGTTTGTGGTAAAATGCTTGGCATCCGTTTCGGCCCATTTGCCGTGTACGCGCTGCACACCAACGATCCGCAGCTTGGAGTGCAGAAAGTGCTGCTCACGGTAAAGGCTGAAATAACTCGACAGCATGTAGGAAACGGCACAGGCCAGTGCAAACAGGGAGATGCACTGCCCGCCAAAGACCTCGATCGCCAGACAGATGGACGCCAGCGGGCTGTTGGTGCAGCCGCAGAACAGCGCGACCATGCCCAGCGCAGCGCCCAGCTGCGGCGGCAGGCCCAGCAGCGGCGCGGCCACGCAGCCAAAGGTCGCCCCGGTGAAGAAGATGGGAACAATCTCGCCGCCCTTGAAGCCTGCGCCCAAGGTCAGCGCGGTGAACAGCATTTTTAACAGGAACGCATACGGAACGGCCTCGCCGTTGATGGCGGCCTCGATGACGGCGGCACCGGCGCCGTTGTAGTCGGTCGTGCCGAGCAGCTTTGTCAGCGCCAGAATCAGCACGCCGCCCGCCGCAACGCGCAGATAGGCGTTGGGCAGAAATTTTTTGTAGAGCTTGGGCGCTGCATGCAGCAGCTCGCAGAAGAAGATGCTCAGCGCGGCCAGCAGCGCCCCCAGCACGATGACACGCACAAGATTCAGCGGCGTTGCATCGGCCCCGGCCTGCAGCACAAAGGCCTCGGGCGCATGGCCCATCTGCCCGCTGATAAAGACGCCCAGCAGCGCCGAGAGCAGGCAGGGGAGCAGTGCGGCGTACTGCATCGAGCCGACATCCACGACCTCAAGCGTAAAGATGGTGGCAGCCAGCGGCGTGCCGAAGATGGCCGAGAACGCACCCGCCATGCCGCACATCGTCATCAGGCAGCAGTCGTGGTTTTCCAGATGCAGCGCCTTGCCGAGCTGCCCGGATACCGAGCCGCCCAGCAGCAGCGCGGCACCCTCGCGGCCGCTGGAACCGCCGAACAGATGGGTCATGACGGTGGAGGCGAAGATCAGCGGTGCTGTGCGCAGGGTCAGGGGCTTATGCTCCCGCACGGACACAAAGACCTGATTGGTCGAGCCGCCGCCGTCCGGGTCAAGATGCTCGTACAGAAATACGATGACAAGGCCCGCCGCAGGCAGCAGATACAGCAGCCACGGCTGCGCGGCGCGGGTGGCGTTGGCCCAGTTCAGAGCCAGCCCGAACGCCGCCCCCAGCGGCCCCACAACACAGCCGACCAGCGCGGCCAACGCCAGCCATTTGGCACAGACAAGCAGATACCCGGCGGCACTGCGAAGATGACGCTTGATCCTTTCCATAGGCCCTCCCGAAAAAAAGAAAAATTTGAAATTATTATAGCTTTTTTGCAGGGAAAACACAACAGGAAATACTGCACAGGGAGGGAAGGGGCGAAAACGGCTTTTCTGCCATGCAAATAAAAACGCCCGCTCTGCATTTTCATGCAAAACGGGCAATGGAGTGTGAAGCACCGGCTTCGACCGTCTGGAAATCATAGAAGTTGCTTTTCCATGGCTTACAGACAGGGGGTGTATTGTAGGCTTACACTCTTAGTATCGAGGTGACAGGACTCGAACCGTCCAAAACCGTTGACTTGCAAGAAAACTGTATCCGTGCACGCATAAAATAACAGCGTACACGCGTTGTTTTGCTCTTGCGGGCGAGTGATGCGGGGCGCTGTAAAAATCAAAAGTGCGGTAAAAAATGCGGTACGATTCAAGCGTTTTTCAGCACGCGCAGGAACACGCCGTTGACGGCCCGCGCGGTGTTTTCTGCATCACCGGCGAGAGTGTGCGCGTACACGCCGAAAGTGTCCATGTCCTCGCTGTGGCCCACAAGGTCTTTGACCTCCCCGGCGGGCAGCGTCTTGACAACCGACACAAACGTGTGGCGCAGCTCGTACAAGCTGCAAGGCGTCAAGCCGTTGGCGGTGCAGTAGGCTTTCCAGCGGCGGTAATAGTGTGGCTCGCTGGCAATGCGAAACACACTGCCGGCGCCGCCGGTGATCTCCCGCTGATCGTCCAGCACCCGCCGGGCCAGTGCGGACACAGTGAAGGACCGCACCGCGTTTTCGTTCTTGCCGCGCGTCTGTTCGCCCTTGATATTGACTGATCGGCAGATGTGGACGGTGTTGCCGCGGATGTCTGCCCAGTCAAGCCCGATCACCTCGCCTGGGCGCAAACCGGTCAAGACTTGAAAGCGGTATGCGTTGATGTATTCATCGGGCACAGTCTGGCCCCGGTATGTGGTCGTGCCGGTGTTGAACAGCTTCACGAGGTCGGCGGGCTGCAAGACCTGCTTGCCCTTGTACCGCGCCCCGGCGGGTATGTGCAGCGCCTCCGGGTTGAACGTGGACAGCTTGCACAGGCGACAGTATTTGAAGAAGGCCCGCATATCTGCACACAGGCTTTTGAGCGTCTTTTTGCTCTTGCCCGCCGAATAGGCTTTGTTTACGACCTCCTGCACGTCCTGTTCGGTCAATGAGGTAATGCGCTTGTTGCCGATCAGCGGCAGAATCCAGATTTTCCAGCGGCTTGCAATATTGCGGCAGTTGCCCGCGCTGGTCGTCTCCTGCATCGTGGCAAACCACCGCGGGTACAGGGCGGCCACATGCTCCCCGCGCGGGTTTATGCCGTCGTCAAGCCATGCGTCCGCCTTGGCGTTGGCCTCACGCTGGCCGGTGCGGCCCGGCTTGCTGCTGTAAAAGCTCTTGCGCTGGCCGTCGTGCTGGACGTCGATGCGCCACATCTTGCCCGTCCAGCGGGCCGTATTTGTACGTTTACCCATAAAATAAAACCTCCTTGGGTACACTTTGACAAGCCCACCCGAAAGAGGTATAATAAGCGTGTTTGGGGGCTTATTCCTCTTTTGGGGTGAGCATCTATTCAAAACCGTTCCCGGTTGCCGCCGGGGGCGGTTTTTTCTGTTTATAGGCTTTCAATCATCCGGCACAGCCATTTTTGCTTTATATAATTTAGCGGTTTAAATCGACGAATTATATATACACCCGCCGGGGCGTAGGGAATCACTTTTTCAGTTGTTTCTCTTGCTCCCGGGCAAGCTGCTTGACGCTCTTCTCCGGCGTCGGGAGATCCTCCGGCATTGTGCCGCCCAGCTCGGCGATAGTCTGCCGTACCTTGGCCCCGACCTCGTAATGTGTGCGGTTGGCGGCGTCCTTGCCCTGCACATTCTCCCGGCGGAGCTTTTCGTCTGTCTGTGTGGCGCGGAAGAGGTTAGCTGCAAGTTCCGTACTGCCCATGTGGTCAAGTATGTCTTGGCTTTTCTTCAAGCCCTTGCGGCGCTTGATGTCCTGCGCTTTCAGCCCTCCGTACAGGCCCATGTAGCCGTAATTCTGGAAGGTAGCATAGTCGAGCGAGGTCTCAACCCCGGCCATCTGCGCAGCCTCGGCCAGGGACTTATTGTGCCGCTTGATCTCGTCGCGGATGGCGAGGCGCTTCTGATCCTCTGTCAGCTGGTCGTAGTTGTCTACTAACTCCTGTTGGCGCGTCTTTACGGCAAAGTAGGTTTGCCCCACGGCTATGATCTGCTTGCGCGGATCGCCGTTCATCACAATTAAGTAGCAGGCATAGCGGGAGAGCATGATGTCGTCGATCTCACGCTGCGCACCGGAGCCGATGGAAACCATTTTGCCGACGTTGGCAAAATGGTCTTCAATGCTGTTCTCGCTTTGCAGACAGGCGGTTTTCGCGCGCTCAATGGTTTCTTCAAAGCGCCGCCACTGGCTATATTCAAGAGCCTGCTGCAGCTCCCGCGCATACCAGAACTCTTGACCGTATTCGTTGGTGTGCCTGATGTTCTCGAAAGTGGCCTCGCTGTATTTTTCGATGTCTGCCATGGTGTCAACTCCTTATGTGCAGATAGTGCCCCGCCGGGGCGTTGGGGGAGAATGTGTCCGGGGTGGACACGTGAATTATTTCTGGTCGGGCCAGAGGGGAGAAATTTCTATAGTCTCCGCGGGCTCACAGTCCTCGTGTTGATATTTAGGGATTTCAGCGACTTCCAAAAAACGCTTGACGGCTTCATCTATACCGTTTGAGTTCATTACCGAGACAGCATCTAGCAGTAATAGGACATTATTTGTACCAATCAGGTGCCCAAAAAGTTCGAGGCCTTCTTGATTTTTTTTCTGCAGTTGCTCATTGAGAAGTTGGGCTTCTTTTGAGGGAACATGATTCTTGATCTTTTCGGCTTCCTCATCACTTAGAACCTCAAGCCCTGGAATAGTAAAAACTATGGGAGAAACATTTAGAGCTTTAGCGATTCTTGTTAAATTATCAAAACGTGGTTCCCTTATACCGCGTTCATACTGTTGTATTGTGATGGTAGCCAACCCGGTTGCTTCTGCGAGTTGCTTTTGAGTCATTTTGTGATTTTGTCTTAGTATGCGAATATTTTTTCCTATTCCCTTCATGTCAAGTTCGCTCACCAATACCACCCCCCATTTTGAAGAATAATACCACAAAGGAAAATAACATTCAAGATGAATAGTAAAAAAGTATTGACATATTCATTTGAATGCTATACAATGCATTCAAATGAATATCTAAAAGAGGTGAACCACAAATGAAAATCAACACGCAGAAAATCGAGCTATTAGCGGCAAAGCGCGGTATGACCGTCACGGAGCTGGCGCAGGCCATGGAAATGACCAACCAGAACTTCAACACGATTCGCCGCCGGGGCAGTTGCAAGGCAATTACCGTTGTACGCATTGCCCGCGCTCTGCACTGTGAGCCGGAGGAAATCATCCAGAATGGGGGCTAAAATATGCATATTTGGGGGCACTGTACCCGCCGGGTATACTGGGATATACCCCCACCCGTCAAAACCGCCGCTACTGCCGATTTTCAGGCGCTGACGGGGATTCAAACACAAAGGAGTTTAGAAACATGATTATTTTATCCGATGAAGTAGCCATTACAGCGGATTCGCTGCAATACGCAGTCGGCAAGCCGATCCGCGGTGGGAAAAGTACGATGCTGGCAAACGCCAAGTATTATGGCAGCTTAAATGCAGCGCTTCGGGCCGCTGTTGCTGATTGCGTCCGCGCCGGCGTTGAGGATGGTAGCATTACCGAGCTGCGGCAGGTCGTGGCCGTGCAAGCCCGTCTGCAGCAGGAGTTTACAGAGAAGTTGAAAGAGGTGAATGTCTGATGGTAATCTACGCTACTGAATACGAAAAGCAGTTGATCGTGCGGGCCCTGCGCGATTATGCCCGGCAATGCTCCGACGGGGCGCAGGAGCAGGCCGTCGCTCTGGCCGAGACGGTTGAGCGGGCTTACAGGCCATAAAGGAGGGAGAAAGCATGTACAAGCCATTTTATAACCTGCGCGTTCGTTTTGCGCAGTGCGAAATGTCGCAAAATGAGGTCGCCCGCGCCGCCGGGATGGCGTCCAGCACGATGACCGCCCGCATGACCGGCGCACAGCCCTTCGATGCATGGCAGATCGAGAAGATCGCCGCCGCGCTGGGTATCTCGCCGGAGGAATACGGCAAGTATTTCTTTGACCACAAAAGGGCCGTTTGATGATGAGAAAGAAAAAAGGCCCGACATGGTGGAAGATGTTTGAATTTCAGCGGCCTGTTATAGAAAGCGTATCAGACGCCGATGCGGGAAAGGGCCTGAAAGCAGCATTTCAATATTTTAGCGGGGAGGATGTTGACGAACTGACACTGACGCAAGGTGCATTTTCGGTCTTTTCCGTGATACGCCCATACATCGACGAATCAAAGCAGGCGTACGAAGAAGCGGTTTCCTATGGCCGTAATGGTGCAAATACCCGCTGGGAGAAGAAAAACGGATAGCCCCCCTATACCACCCTATAGGGTGGCTTACAGAAGAGAAAAGAAAAGAAGAGAAGCAAGAAGATAAGAAGAGAAAAGAGGGGTGCAGGGGGAGAAAGGAGAGGAAAAGGAACAAATGCCGGGGGTATACCCTTGAATTTTACGATACTATGCATTTATTTATAAAAAATGATGTCGTTTTGGATGCACCTGAAAGAAATATAAAACAGATGCTGGATGCTTTTATCTTGCAGCTATGTTCTTTTCTCTGAAATGCTTTTCTCCGGGCTGAATGCCCAACCCCGACAAAATTGTCGCCACCCCCGCAAAAAAATTCGCCCCTACTGGCAGTGTGTCCGCATTGGACACGCCAGCCCCGGCGGATATCCACCCCAAAAACAAAAGCCGCCTTAGGTGCGACCAACACCCAAAGCGGCAGGCGGTAAAGCTATTGCACACAGCGTTTTACCGCCCTCAGTATAACCGATACGGAGGACAAATGCAAATGGAGTTTGAAAAGACAATCAATCTAACGGCCTACGCGGTGGAGTACATTGACCAGCGCGAACCAAAACCGAGGACCGTTCACACCCAGACGGTAGTGCTGGATGGCGGCAGGATCAGCGCCCTGCACAGGCTGAATCTGCGCCCGGCGGGCTATATCAGCCAGCAGTTTGAACGCAGCGGCTTTACCGTCACGGGCATACATAAGGGTGAAACCGTCGAAGCGGCGGTTGATCTCTACTGGTTGTGGCAGCAGGCCGTTGTTGGAAAGCAGCTTGCAACAATTTTTGTAAAGCATTGAAAAGGAGGATACAGCATGAGCAAGAGTCATTATGTACAAGCTATTGTTACCTGTCTGGAAAGCGCCAACGAAAAGCAAGCCAAACTTATTTGTACGTTCGTGTCCAATTACATGAAGAAAACCGAATTAAAAAATGATTTTTGGGCGGATGAAGCATTTGCTATTGTCTGCGAAATCTACTACATCCTGCGCCGTAACCCGGATGAAAAGTTCCTGCGCAAGGCACTGACACGGATTCTGGCCATTGAAAAGGTGATGTACAATGGCCAGCAAAGCAACACGGAGAGCTGATGCTCTCTGGCGGGCCAGAGGAAAACAAAGCATCTGCACACCTTTGCGTTGTCGGACTACACCCTCATGTGAAAAACGGTAGATTTCCGTAAAGTCAGGAACCCATACGAGTTGAAAGCTCTGGCATACACCCTTTTTTTCTGTATGGGGGTATCTGACCCGCCGGGGCAGTCAGATGTGCGGTATAGTTTGCGGTACAATAGAAAAAAACCGCCTAGAAACAAACATTTCTAGGCGGTTTTCTGGTATCGAGGTGACAGGACTCGAACCTGCGGCCTCGTGGTCCCAAACCACGCGCGCTACCAACTGCGCAACACCTCGTTCTTATAGCTTACCTATTATAATACACGAAGGGTGCAGGCGTCAAGCTCCAACAGCGGTAGGCTGCGGCGCATACGGCAAATATCACGCAAGGAGGCGGAGAAGCCCCAGAATCAACAGATGGGTGGGATAAAACGCATAGAAAAACCACTTATAAAAGGTGCGGCCCCTGACGGCCCGCTTTCCGTTATAAAGGTACAGGATGACGAAGCCGGACACTAAGACCGGCATTGCGCAGCCGAGGGCATCTGCCAGAGAACCGCTGCCCAGCCCGGCCATGCCGCCGTACAGCAGCGCCGCTGCGGCAAAGGCGGCTTTTTTGCGCGCGGGCGTGTCCTTTGCCCACGAGAACAGCAGCGTAAAGATGGGTGCCAGTAAGGCCCAGTCACAGAAAAGAGAGGCGCAGATCAGCAGGACAATACAGACGCCGCGCAGCACACGGTCGTGTACCTTCTCCTGCACCAGCAGCACCAAAAAGCAGAGCAGCAGTGTGAACAGCATGTTGAACTGCACAAACCCCGCTATGCCGTAGTCCGGAAAAGCCAGTTGGTAGGGCAACTGCGAAAGAAGTGCAAAAACCAGCAGCCGTGCAGCGTAGTTCCGCTTGGAGCGGGTGTGGCCGTAGCCCTCCACAAGGAAATAGCACATCGTCACGGCGGTAAAGTAGCCGATGAACAAAAACAGGTTCGTCAGCGGCTGCCCGGCGGGCAGAAGGGCGTTTGCAATGTGATTGAGCAGCATGGTGAACATGGCAAGCATTTTGATGGCGTCGCGGTTCATGGAAAAGACCCCCTTCACTTTCATTGTAGAGTACGAGGCAGCAGGGGTCAACATTGCAAAGCAGAAAAAATTTGCGCAGCCCTTTCTTTTCCCTTGGCCCTGCGCTATAATAAAATCCGGTGAAAGGAAGGTATATAAGATGAAGGAATCCATACAGTTCAGCCGCAGGGTATTCTGTGACGGTATACGGGACGGTTTTCCGATTGCGTTGGGATATTTTGCGGTTTCGTTCTCACTGGGCATTGCGGCCCGGAATGCGGGCCTGACGCCGATGCAGGGCTTTTGGGCCAGCCTTTTGAACAATGCCTCGGCGGGGGAGTATGCGGCTTTTACGCTGATCGCCGCCAAGGCTACCTATCTGGAGGTGGCCATCATCACCCTGATTGCCAACGCACGGTATCTTTTGATGAGCTGTGCGCTGGCTCAGCGCTTTTCGCCCGAGACACCGTTTTTTCATCGGTTGCTCATCGGGTACGATGTCACGGATGAGCTGTTCGGCATCACGATCGCAAGGCCCGGATACTTAAACCCCTGCTACACCTACGGTGCGATCCTGCTGGCAGCCCCGGCGTGGGCGATCGGCACGGCGCTGGGCATCGTGGCAGGCAACGCCCTGCCGCTGCGGGTCGTCAGTGCGCTGAGCGTGGCGCTTTACGGTATGTTTCTGGCCATCATCATTCCCCCGGCGCGCAAGGACCGCGTTGTGGCGGCGCTGGTGCTGCTCAGCTTTGTGCTCAGCTTCGCCTGCAGCTACCTGCCGGGCGTTGCGGCCCTGTCTGACGGCACCCGCACGATCCTGCTGACGGTGCTGATCTCCGGCGCAGCAGCGGTGCTGTTCCCGGCGCCGGCACAGGAGGAGGTGGGCGACAATGAATAACTACATTTACATTGCCGTTATGGCGCTGGTATCCTACGCCATCCGCATCCTGCCGCTTACGCTGATCCGCAAGCCTATCAAAAATCGCTTTATCCAGTCGTTTTTGTACTATGTGCCCTATGTGACGCTGGCGGTCATGACCTTTCCGGCCATCATCCGCGCTACCCAGACGCCAATCTCGGGTGCGGCTGCTCTGGCGGCAGGTATCATCGCAGCAGGGTGCGGTGCAGGGCTGTTCCCGGTGTCGGTCATCTGCTGCGCGCTGGTGTTTGTCATTGAGCTGTTTGTGTGAGCTGAATCAGCAGCAGGAAAGACTGCTTTTCAACACGCGATGCCTCCCTCACAGAGGGAGGTTTTTTGTTTTGTGCAGGATGCACAAAATACAACCATGATTTTTGGTGAGCGAAAATGACCGAAACTGATTGATTTTGACGCGATGTGTGGTATAATACAGATACAATCAATCAGAAAACATCACAAAACACCAAAAACGGTCAAGCATAAGACCGGGAAAGGAGCTGCTTATGTTAGCAGAAGAACGCTTTGCACTGATTTTAGATCTCCTGACAGAAAAACGCACTGCCACCGTTCAGGAGCTCTGTGAGGCGCTGAACGCCAGTGAATCCACCATCCGCCGCGATTTGACCGAGCTTGACCGGCAGGGCCGGCTGAATAAGGTCCACGGCGGCGCAACGCTGCCGAACGGCCAGTTTTTGGCGGACGAGCCGACGATGGCTGCCAAGGAGTCGCTGGCCGTCAGCCAGAAGCAGAGCATCGCCGAGGCAGCGGCAGCGCTGATCAATGCCGAGGATTTCGTCTATGTTGACGCGGGCACCTCAACGCTTGCGATGGTCCGGGCGCTGAACGGCCCCGCGCTCGAGGCGCATTATGTGACCAACGGCATTGCCCATGCGCGGCTGCTGGCGCAGAAAAGCTGCCATGTCTGCCTGCCGGGCGGGCTGCTGCGCCCCAGAACCGAGGCCATCATCGGCGCAGCGGCTGTCACGGCGCTGCAGCAGTTCAATTTTACCAAGGCATTTATGGGGGCCAACGGCGTGGCGATGGATGCGGGCTTTACGACCCCTGACCCCGAGGAGGCCGCCGTCAAGGCCGCTGCAATCCGCCGCGCCCGGCAGATTTGGTTCCTGACGGATGATTCAAAGTTCGGGCGCATCTATCCGGCCGTTATCAGTGCGCTTGGCGATGCCGCAATCCTGACCAATCGCTGCCCTGATCCGAAATACGGCCAACTGACACTTGTAAAGGAGACAGAGCGATGATCTACACCGTAACCTTCAACCCGGCGATCGACTATGTTGTGCGGCTCGACAGAGAGCTGCGGGTCGGCGATGTGAACCGCGCCAGCGGAGAGGACTGCGTGCTGGGCGGCAAAGGCATCAATGTGTCCGGTGTGCTGGCACAGCTTGGCTGTGAGAGCGTGGCGCTCGGCTTTGTGGCGGGTGAGACCGGCGCTTGGCTGGAGCGCGGCCTTGCTGCGCAGGGGCTGAAAACCGACTTCGTCCGCCTTGCACAGGGAATGACCCGCATCAATGTCAAAATCAAGGCGGGGCAGGAGACCGAGCTGAACGGTGCCGGCCCCGACATCCCTGAGGACGCAATGCAGGCGCTGGAGGAAAAGCTTGACCGCCTGCAGCAGGACGATATTCTGGTGCTGGCAGGCAGCATCCCCGCAAGTCTGGCGCAGACCACCTATGAGCGGATTCTGGCCCGGCTCGAGGGCCGCGGTGTCCGCGCGGTCGTGGATGCCACCCGCGACCTGCTCGTGAATGTGCTGCGCTACCGTCCGTTCCTCATCAAGCCGAACAACCATGAGCTGAGCGAGATCACCGGTGTAAAGCTGACCACCGACAGGGAGATCGCAGCGGCGGCAAAGATGATGCAGGATAAAGGTGCGCGCAATGTACTGGTCAGCATGGCAGGGGACGGCGCCCTGCTGCTGGATGAGCAGGGCGGCGTGCACCGCATCGGCTGCCCCAAGGGCAAGGTTGTCAACAGTGTCGGCGCAGGGGACAGCATGGTGGCCGGCTTTGTGGCGGGCTACCAGCAGAGCGGCGGAGATTATGAGGCTGCGCTGCGTCTTGGCACCGCCTGCGGCAGTGCCACCGCGTTTAGTCTGGGTCTGGCGACAAAGGCGGACATTGATAAGCTGCTCAAGACGATGGAGTAAGCGGCTTTTGCGGAGCGGTCAAGACCGCTCCCTACAAGGCACCCATAAACCTCAGTTTGTAGGGAGGGGGTCTTGACCCCTCCGGGGCCGTTCGCCCCTATACAAACATACATTATAATTGAAGGAGAACTGTCTTATGCGTATTACGGAACTGTTCACTGCGCAGTCCATCGCGCTGGATGTCGCAGCCCCGGATCAGGCTGCCATCATCGACAAGCTCGTTGATCTGCAGGCGACCCACGGCAACATCACCGACAAGGACGCCTATAAAAAAGCCCTCTATGCCCGCGAGGCTGAGGCATCCACCTATGTGGACAACGGCATCACGGTGCCCCATGCCCGCACGGCCTGTGTCACACGGCCCAGTCTGGCGGCCCTGCGCCTGAGCGAGCCGGTGCAGTATAATGCGGACGATGACGGCAAGACGGACCTGCTGTTTGCGATTGCTGCACCGGAAAACGGCAGCCTGCATATCGACATGCTGGCCCGGATGATGCAGATGCTCATGAACGAGGATTTTGTTGAGAAGCTGCGCGCCGCCAAGACACCTGCCGCGTTCCTTGATGCCATTGACGCACAGGAGGACGCCCAGTTCGGCGAGGAGAGCTTTACCGAGCAGGAGATCCCCCAGAACGGCTACCGCGTGCTGGCCGTGACGGCCTGCCCCAACGGTATTGCCCACACCTACATGGCGGCCGAGGCCCTGACCAAGACAGGGGATAAGCTGGGCCTGCCCACCAAGGTCGAGACCAACGGCTCTGACGGTGCAAAGAATATTTTGACGGCCGAGGAGATTGCCGCCTGTGACGGTATCATCATTGCGGCGGACAAAAATGTTGAGACCGCCCGCTTTGACGGCAAGCCGGTGCTGTTTGCCCGCGTGGATGACGGCATCCATAAGCCAGAGGAGCTGATCAAGAAGATCGCCCACGGCGAGGCCCCCATATTCCATGCCAAGGGCGGTGCAGCGCAGAGCCAGAGCGTAGGCGGTGCCGGCGACACGGTGGCGCACAGCCTGTACAAGCACCTGATGAACGGTGTTTCCCACATGCTGCCCTTTGTGGTGGGCGGCGGCATCATGATCGCGCTGGCCTTCCTGCTCGATGATTACAGCATCAACCCGTCCAACTTCGGCATGAACACCCCGGTGGCCGCCTTCTTCAAGACGGTGGGCAGTGCGGCGTTCGGCTATATGCTGCCGATCCTTGCGGGCTTTATCGCAATGTCCATCGCCGACCGTCCGGGTCTGGCGGTCGGTTTTGCGGGCGGTGTGCTGGCAATGAACGGCACAAACTTTGCGGGCCTTGCTTCCGGTGATACGACCGGCATCTCCGGCGGTTTTCTCGCGGCGCTGCTGGCCGGTTTTGCGGCGGGCTACATTGTGCAGTTCCTCAAGAACATCACCGAGAAGCTGCCTGCCAGCCTGAACGGCATCCGCCCGATGCTGATCTACCCGCTGGGCGGTATTCTGGTCATCGGTCTGGTTATGTGCGGCATCAATCCGCTGATGGGCATCATCAACACGGCCATGAGTGACTGGCTGAACGCGCTGGGCGGCAGCTCCAAGATCCTGCTGGGTGCGATCGTGGCCGGTATGATGAGCGTGGATATGGGCGGCCCCTTCAACAAGGCAGCCTATGTGTTCGGCACGGCGGCGCTGGCCTCCGGCAACTACGAGGTCATGGCGGCGGTCATGGTCGGCGGCATGGTCCCGCCCATCGCAATCGCGCTGTCCACCACCTTCTGCCCCAAAAAGTGGAGCCCCGATGAGCGCCGCAACGGCATCGTCAACTATGTCATGGGCCTCTGCTTCGTCTCCGAGGGCGCAATCCCGTATGCGGCCACGGATCCGCTGCGTGTTTTGCCCAGCTGCATTATCGGCTCGGCTTTGTCTGGTGCGCTGTCCATGGTGTTCGGCTGCGCGCTGCGCGCCCCGCACGGCGGTATCTTCGTATTCCCGGTTGTTGACCACGCACTGCTCTATGTGGTGGCCCTCGCCGCCGGTTCCGTTGTCGGTGCTGTGATTTTAAGCCTGCTTAAAAAGGACTACACCGCAGAATAAACTTGTATATGGCAAAGGCCGCTCTCAAATGGGAGCGGCCTTTTTTGCGCAGGGATGCCATATACAAAAGCTGCCCCCGCCACAAAGGGCAGGGGCAGAAAACAGAGCGGTAAAAGGGTTTGTGCGGGTAGAGAATCAGCCCAGACTGATGCCCATGGCGCGGGCGACATTCAGCATGTCGCAGTCGCCGGGCACGCCGCGGGTCTTGCCCGCAATGTCGGCCAGCGGGTTTGCGGTGACGTGGCGGTTCACCATGGCGACGGTCACGCCGTAATGCTCGTCCGCCACCAGCCCGGCCGCGTAGGAACCGAACTGGGTCGCCAGCACGCGGTCGTAGGCGCTGGGGCTGCCGCCGCGCTGCATGTGGCCGGGCACGCAGATGCGGGTCTCGGCACCGGTCAATTCCTCGACCTGCTTCGCAATGCGGGCGGTGGCGGTGGTGTAACCGGCCTCGGCGCGCTTGGCGGTCCACTCCTTGCGCTTCATTTTGGCCTCCTCGACCGAGAAAGCACCCTCGGCCACGGCCAAAATCGAGAAGTTCTTGCCCGCTTTGGCGCGGTTCTCGACAGCAGCGGCAACCTTCTTGATGTCGTAGGGCAGCTCCGGCAGCAGGATGATGTCTGCGCCGCCCGCAATGCCGGAGTACAGCGTCAGCCAGCCGGCCTTGTTGCCCATGATCTCAATGCACATCACGCGGCTGTGGCTGCCGGCGGTTGTGTGGATGCGGTCGATGACCTCGGTGGCGATGTCCACGGCAGTGTGGAAGCCGAAAGTCACATCGGTGCCGTAGATATCGTTGTCGATGGTCTTAGGCAGGCCGATGATGTTCAGCCCTTCCTGGCTGAGCAGGTTTGCGGTTTTGTGGGTGCCGTTGCCGCCCAGGCAGAGCAGGCAGTCCAGCTTGGCAGCGCGGTAGTTTTTCTTCATCGCGGCGACCTTGTCCACCTTGTCGTCTTCGACCACGCGCATCTTTTTAAAGGGGGTGCGCTTGGTGCCCAGAATGGTGCCGCCCACGGTCAGGATGCCGGAGAACTCGTCGGGGGACATCTCGCGGTAGTTGCCGTTGATCAGGCCGTCATAGCCGTTCATAATGCCAACGATCTCAACTTTATCGCCCATCCGGTGATACAGCGCCTTGGCCACGCCGCGCAGGGTAGCGTTCAGGCCGGGGCAGTCGCCGCCGGAAGTCAGGATGCCAACACGAATCGCCATAGTAAAAACCTCCCAATGCTGTATTTATACTGCTATTATAAATGTACGCTTACTGCAACTGTATGTCAAGAAAAGTTTTTGCTCGATGCTGTGATGAAAATGTGCTTTTTTCAAAAAATCACAAAAAAAATCAAAAAAAGGCTTGCATTTTGAAAAGCCCTCTGCTATAATAACATACGTCGCCGGGAGACACGGCGGCCACAAACTGAATATGGGAGCTTTCCCGAGTGGCCAATGGGGACAGACTGTAAATCTGCTGCTTAATGCTTCGGTGGTTCGAATCCACCAGCTCCCACCATAAGACTGTGATGAAAAAGATGTCACAGTCTTTTTTCTTTGTTGTAGCGTCG